>Ga0129336_10001824_pt1 | contig 13013 bp, 7 predicted proteins | sample CPB6_02_DNA_FD_96878 | JGI IMG/M metagenome (GOLD analysis project Ga0129336, IMG submission 96878) | Freshwater to marine salinity gradient microbial communities from Chesapeake Bay, USA - CPBay_Sum_0.6_0.2_DNA | ecosystem: Environmental > Aquatic > Marine > Coastal | place: USA: Chesapeake Bay...
AGTATTGCTAATGACTGATGCTCGTCGCATAGAGCAGACTTTCATTCCCGGTCCAAGCATCCAATTGGGTAATGGCGAAATCGTTGAACTGTCATGGCAGGAGCGAGCGCTATGTGCCCAAACCGATCCAGAAGCATTCTTCCCTGAAAAAGGTGGTTCAACCCGTGAGGCTAAAAGAGTCTGTCTCTCTTGCGAGGTCAGACAAGAGTGCTTGGAGTATGCACTCGCTCATGATGAACGCTTTGGCATCTGGGGCGGTCTATCTGAACGCGAACGTCGTCGCCTCAAGCGCCGACCCGCGTAATTCCCATCCATATAAAAACTTCTATTTTTATTTAAGCCAGAGGCGGTGAAATGCCGACTTCCAAACAATTTGTAACCGCCATCATCGTTTCTCATGATGGTGCACTTTGGCTGCCTGAAGTTGTTGCATCACTCGCCAAGCAACGTCGCACCATAGATCAAGTAATTGCGATTGATACAGGTTCGCAGGATAGCTCTGTAAAACTACTAAAGAGCGCCGGCATAACCACTATTGTTACTGATCGCGATAAAGGTTTTGGCGCGGCCGTTAGCGAGGCTTTAGCAAGTTCAAAATTGAAAACCGCCCCTAGTGAATGCACAGAATGGTTGTGGTTGATTCATGATGATTGTGCGCCCGCCGCAAATGCATTAACCGAGTTATTAGCTGCAGTAGAGGAGCGACCAAGTGTTGCGGTTGTAGGACCAAAATTACGTGGTTGGCATGATCGCAATCATTTGTTGGAAGTTGGCGTAAGTATCGCCGGCAATGGAGCGCGTTGGACCGGTTTGGAGTATCGAGAAGCGGATCAAGGTCAACATGACAATGTCAGCGAGGTTTTGGCGGTAAGCACGGCGGGTGCGCTAATTAGGCGTGATGTTTTCGAGGAGTTGGGTGGTTTTGATCCCGAGCTAACTTTATTTAGAGATGATGTTGACTTTGGTTGGCGGGTTCACACTGCTGGACATTCGATAATCGTCGCACCTCAAGCTGTTGCCTATCACGCTGAAGCGGCAGCAAATGAAAGACGAAGCATCGATGTTTCCGGAACCTTCCTTCATCGTCCACTGTTGTTGGATCGCAGACATGCAGCCTATGTGTTACTTGCGAATGCATCTTGGTGGCTAATGCCGCTGATTGCATTGCAGTTATTGAGCGCCTCATTTGCCCGTGCGATTGGATATTTGCTCGCAAAATTACCCGGATATGCTTTAGATGAAATAGCGGCGGTTGGATTGTTGATATTGCAGCCGCAGGATCTAATTCGCGCCAGAAGAAATCGGCGCAAGCATCGTTTGGTTTCATCTCAGGTAATTGCCCGCTTTGTTCCGCCGCGTGGATCACAACTGCAATTGGCAGTAGAGAGGACGCGAGCCGCAATTTCTCGAACTTGGCGAAACAGCTCCCTACATGAGGATAAAACATCCGTTACGAGTTCAGCTCTGGATTTAAATGATGAGGCGTTAGAAAATGCTGATATCGAACTTGTTAAGCCACCGTCACCAATATCTTGGTTACTAAAGCGTCCGATACTCTCCATTTCCATATTGGTTTTTATCATTACCTTGATTTCTTCCAGATCAAGATTCGGAACTATCGTCGGTGGAGCTTTACCTGAAACACCTTCTAGCGCTTTAGATTTGTTGCGAATGTACTCAGATTCCTGGCACACCGTTGGATTGGGCTCCAGTGCGAATGTGCCACCCTGGGTGGCTTTCATTGGAATTGCAGCCCTACCCTTTGCTGCTAACTCATCGTTGTTTGTAACATCACTTTTTATTGCAGCGGTACCGATGGCGCTCTGGGGAGCTTATTCACTGGCAAGAAAATTTACCGAACTACATTTCTTAGCTCTAGGGGCGGCGCTACTTTACGCTTTTTCACCAGCAACTTTGGCCGCTATAAATAGTGGACGGCTCGGAACAGTCGTATTGGTTGTTATTGGACCTTGGTTTGTGCGTGCACTTTTTGGATTAGAGCAGCTAGAAAATCTAGGCTGGCGCAAGACCTGGTGGCTAGCATTATTGCTTTCAATTGTCTGCGCCTTTTCACCGCTAGCTTTTATGACAATTGTTTTATGGCAGTTCATTTTGGTGATTTTTGATGTTGTCGCTTTCAATTCGAAAATAAATCCATTATCTAAAGAGTTATTTGATCGCAAAAATTCTCGTCGTATTGCTCTCATTGCCACGCCAATAATCGTAAATGCGCCCTGGTCATTGGAGTTCATTCTGCACCCATCGAGAATCCTCTTAGACCCAGGTCTAACGATTGGGGGCGGTGAAGTTTTCTCAATTATCTTGGCGAACCCAGGCGGTTTGGGTGCGCCACCAATTTGGATGATCTCTCCGATTCTGTTGATCGCTTTAATTGCTACCTTTGTAAGCAAAACAGCGCGCTTAGGTGAGATTGCGCTGTTTTTTATTGGCCTGGCTGCCATTTTAGGCTCAAGACAGATTGCAGGTCACGGCAGTTTTGAAGCCGAAAGTCTATGGGTGGGTTCGCTGCTGGTAATTCCAACTTTAACCGCTTTATTAGCGGCAGTAACAATGGTCGATCATTATGTTCCAAGTCTGTCTGAATCACACATTGACTATCGTCATGTATTGCTCGGAGTTACCAGCGTACTTGCGACGTTTTCAGTTTTATCCTCGGCAACTTGGTGGGTTTCAGGCGCCTCTAAAACTCCTCTGCACACTAAGCAAAACTCGGCACTACCAGCATTTTTGAGCGCAAATGCCCAAACTGTCGATAAATTCAAAACCTTAGTTATTAGAAATAATGGAGGTCGGATTAATTATTTTATTGCTAGAGATAGTGATCTAAAACTTGGAGAGCCGGATGTAATCACTGGACTTTCTCCTGTAGTGACCAAGGCAATTAATGATCTAGTTGCCGGTTCTGGGGTCTCAAGTAGCCAAGTCTTTGCAGAGTTTGGAATCCGCTACATATTTATGTCCCGCCCATTAGATGATGATCTGGTAAGAACAATTGATGGGGCAGGTGGATTTACAAGAGCAGCTGACACAAATGAAGGTATTTCTTGGAAAGTCCCGGGCGCTTTGGGACACATCTCATTCCTGTCTGACGATGGAATGTATTCGGTGCTACCAAGTGGAGATATTGGCGCGCAAGGTTCTCTGACAACAACCGGAACCATCGTAATCACAGAAAAATACGACAATCGCTGGAGGTTATTACTAAATGGAACCTATGTTCAAGCGACCGTTACAGAGAATGGGATTCCAAGATTTAGAGTTTCCGAACCTGGAGAATTCATTATCTTCCACGATGCAACATCACGACGCGGTTGGATATCACTTCAGCTAATCACCTTAATTACTTTGGTAATTCTCGCTCTTCCAGCACGGCGCAAGAGAAGTCAGATGCGTGAGGAGGAGTTATCGTGAAAGAAACCCGAGCCTCATTCGCCCTACTTTTCTTTATCATTGCGGCTCATATCGCCTACTTGTTGCCGCAGACTGGGTCATCAAGCGAGATTACTCAAAGTTATGCGGCAACGGTCTGCCCCGGATCCATTGGGGATGCCCGTTCAACAAATTTGCTTCCCAGTAAAAGCACTTTGATTCGCGAACTTTCCCAACCTAATTCCAAACTTAGAAAGAATGGGAAGGGCAGTTACTCCATCTCCCAGAACGCCTTATTTGTAGATGGAACCTCCACCAATGTCACGCAAATTCAATCCAAGGCAAATCGCTGGACCGCCGCTCTCACCTGTTCTGACAGCAGCAAAACGGCTTGGTTTGTCGGTGGCACCGCAAATGTTACGAGTCAATCTAAATTAGTTTTGGTAAATAGCGGACTTGGAGATGCCATTGTTGATGTTACGAGTTTCTCAGAAAATGGTCGTGGCGCTACGGTGCCGATAACCATCAAAGCATCTTCGGAAAAAGTCATCAGAGTTGATAGTTTTGATCCAGGCGCAACGCGAATAGTTTTGAAGGCTGAGACTCGAAGTGGACGTGTAGTTGGTTATCTTTTAGATGAGAGGGTTCGCGGCCTTAACAACATCGGTGCTGATTTTGTGGCTCCCATTTCCAAAGCTGAGCAATCTCTTGTCATTGCATCCTTGCCTGTTCGATACGGCGGAAACAGCAAAGCCGTTCACACCGTGAGGATTATGAGTACTGGCCAGGTAGATGCAAATGTCAGTATAGAAGTTGTATCGCCTGAAGGCGTTTTTATTCCAGTTGGGTTTGATGATGTGAAACTTGAAGCCCAGCAGGTAAAGGACTTGGATTTATCTGCCGTAGATATGGGCAGCAAAACTTTTGCGCTCAAGATTTCGAGCTCGGCACCAGTGGTTGCCGGAGTACTTACTTCTGTAAAGAGTGGTGCGGTATCTGACTTTATGTGGAGTGCACCTTCACAAAGTTTTGGAAATGTTGCCTTGAACCTGTATGGATTAGAGCCCACAGTTACCTTTGTCGCTGAACGGATTCAAGTCATTGTGAATTGGCGAGATAACAAAGGAAAGCAGTTCAGCAAGAGTCTGATTGGCGATGAAGTTTTGAGTTGGAAAGTTCCGCCCAACACACGGTTAATGACCTTTACTAATCAAACCGGCGCCAGGGCGGCCATGAATTGGATCTCAAGGGATGGGGTCACCCATCTTCTCTTAGCCTCCGGTACAAGCCTGGAGAGCGCTTCTAAACCAATTGCTGATATCGCGGTGATTCAACCAACTAGATAGAGGAACTGCTTGAGTGAGAGCGACTTGATTACCCGCCAATCCAAGTTTTTACAGGATTATCAGACTAATCTCACGCCATGACCAGTAATAGTGGTGCTGACTCCCATCGGAGCAATTCACAGCTTCCCAGCGTGGTCGGTCGACGCTGCACTAGATCGGGCTGTTTATCCAATGCGGTGATGACACTGACTTACATTTATGCCGATTCCAGTGCGGTGTTGGCACCGCTTTCCACCTTTGTAGAACCTCATGCATATGATCTCTGTGAACAACACTCAGAGAAGTTAACAGTTCCAAAGGGTTGGAGTGTTATTCAGAATAAATCTGATCTCCCAGCGCCAAAACAATCCACCCAAGATATTTTGGCTATTGCTGAAGCGATCCGCCAAGTTGCAAAACAAGAGAGTAACGCGCAGCCTTTAGCACCTGAAATTGGTAGGAGAGGCCATCTTCGCTCTATTCCAAAACAAGATTGACCAAAAATGAATCTTGAAATCATCAATAGAATTATCAAGGCCTACGACATCCGCGGCTTAGTTGATGATGAACTTTCAGTTGATTTTGCCTTTGCACTAGGAATCTCTTTTGCAAAGTTCGTAGAGGCGCAGCGGGAACCTGCCACAGTTATTGTCGGTGAAGATATGCGTCCCTCCTCTCCAGATTTGGCCACTGCTTTTTCTGACGGGGTAACCTCTCAAGGGCTTGATGTAATAAGAATTGGTTTGTCATCAACTGATCAGCTTTATTTCGCTTCCGGTCATTTAAATCTACCCGGCGCAATGTTTACGGCAAGCCACAATCCAGCTGCATATAACGGGGTTAAGTTGTGTAAAAGTGGTGCGAAGCCAATCGGTCAAGAGTCTGGCTTGCTATGGATAAAGAACCAGATAATCGGCTCTCTTCAGGAAGGCTTCCCAATTCCTAATAGGCCAGTTGGAAAGGAAACCCAACGTGATTTGTTGCCTGAATACGTCTCTTACCTATTTTCCTTGTTTCCCAAAAATATCTTTGATAATAACTTTCAGGGCCGTCCCATAAGAATTGCTATAGATGCAGGAAATGGAATGGGTGGTCATACCGCTCCTGCGGTAATGCGGGAAATAAATGCACAGGTAGATGGAATCTACTTCGATTTAGATGGAACATTTCCAAACCATGAAGCCAACCCCATTGAAGCCAAAAATTTGGTTGATTTGCAAAAATTAGTAAGAGAAAAATCTGCGGACATTGGACTGGCTTTTGATGGAGATGCGGATAGATGTTTCCTAGTAGATGAGAAAGGAAATTTAGTTTCGCCATCTGCTCTAACAGCATTAATAGCTGAGCGTGAGCTAAAGAAATCTCCTGGCGCACCAGTGATTTACAACCTTATTTGCTCCCGAGCGGTACCTGAGGTAATTATTGAAAACGGCGGTGTGCCACTTAAGAGTCGAGTCGGACACTCCTACATAAAGAAAATGATGGCCGATCATGATGCGGTCTTTGGTGGAGAACACTCTGGCCACTTCTACTTTAAGGATTTTTGGTGTGCGGACTCTGGAATGCTGGCGGCATTGCACGCTATAGCCGCGCTATTGGACACTCAAACACCGCTCTCTGAGTTAATGCTCAAGTACAACACTTACTATCTAAGTGGTGAGATAAATACTCAGGTTTCAGATCCACTACGGACTATTGCTCAAATTCGGGAGCACTTCTCAGATTCAGATTCAATTGGGTCAAATGAACCAATACTTTTTGATGATTTAGATGGTCTAACGGTCTCTGCTGCTGATTGGTCTTTCAATGTTCGACCCTCAAATACCGAGCCATTATTGCGGTTGAATGTAGAGGCGCGCTCTGAAGCGGAGATGCTGAAGCTTCAAGAGCTGGTGTTGCGGCTTATGGCAAACCGCTAAACTAAGCCAAAATTCAGCGCTCTCGAAGGGGATTTAACCAAGTGAATCTAGCTACCGCAACTACGCCAACACAGGACATCGCTAACCCAGCGCTAGCCGCAGAGGGCAAAAAGCGCATTGAGTGGGCAGAACGCAACATGCCGGTTCTTGCGCAGATCCGTGAGAGATTTGAAAAAGAGAAGCCATTCAATGGAATTAGGTTTTCTGCCTGCATGCACGTTACTACGGAAACTGCGAATCTAATGCGCGCTTTGAAAGCCGGCGGTGCAGAGATTGCACTATGCGCATCAAACCCACTTTCGACTCAAGATGACACCGCTGCAGCTTTGGTCCACGAATATGGCATCAGCGTATTTGCCCGCAACGCTGTAGATCGTGATGGTTATTACGCGCACATCAATGCTGCGCTAGATATTGAGCCACATCAAGTTTTTGATGATGGTTGTGACTTGGTAAATACTTTGCACACAACCCGCAAAGAGTTACTACCGAATATTGCGGGTGGTTGTGAAGAGACAACCACCGGTGTAATCAGATTGCAGCAAATGGCACAGGATGGTGCGTTGACATTTCCAATGATTGCTGTAAATGACACAGACACCAAGCACATGTTCGATAATCGCTACGGAACTGGACAATCCACTGTCGATGCCATCTTCCGCGCTACCAACCAACTATTGGGCGGAAAAGTATTTGTTGTCGGAGGTTTTGGTTATTGCGGAAAGGGTGTCGCAGAGCGCGCCCGTGGTATGGGTGCCGATGTTGTCATCACTGAAATTGATCCAACCAAGGCGTTGGATGCTCTAATGCAGGGTTATCGAGTCATGCCAATGCTTGAGGCAGCCAAAATTGGTGATGTCTTTGTAACGGTAACTGGAAATCGCACAGTACTGACCGCGGAACATTTTGCGGTTATGAAAGATGGAGCGATTTTGGCTAACGCTGGCCATTTTGATATCGAGATTGATGTTGCTTGGCTGGAGAAAAATACCAAGAAGAATCCACGTATTCGCCATCAAACCGATGAGTATGTTCTTTCCAACGGCAATCGTCTATTGCTTATCGCCGAGGGTAGATTGGTAAATCTAGGTGCGGCAGAGGGTCACCCAGCTGTCGTTATGGATATGTCATTTGCTGATCAAGCTCTCACAGCAGAGTGGTTGGTGAAGAATGCCAAAAACCTAACTCCTGGTGTTCATTACGTTCCAACTGAAATTGATAAAGAGGTTGCTTCCTTAAAGCTAAAGAGCATGGGTGCAAAGATCGACACCTTGACTCCAATCCAGGTTGAGTATTTGAACTCCTGGAAGCACGGCAGCTAATGACCTCGGTTATGGTCGTCGATGACGACCAAGATCTTGCTGAGATGCTCGGCATTGTTTTGAATGGCGTTGGCATTGAGGTAGATCTAGTAAGTCGAGGCGATGAAGCGGTTGAGGTTTTTCGCAACAACCCGCCAGATTTAGTTTTGTTAGACATTATGTTGCCAGGCATGGATGGCATCGAGGTGTGCAAACAGATTCGCAAGCAATCGGTACGAGTGCCTATCGTCATGCTCACAGCAAAAAGCGATACCCATGACATCGTAAAAGGTTTAGAGGCCGGTGCTGATGATTACATGGTCAAACCATTTAAACCTTCTGAATTGGTAGCGCGTATTAGAACAAGATTGCGTCGTGCCGGTGGAGAGATTTCCAGCAATCTAACAATTGGCGATCTGGCTATCGACATTGTTGAACACACTGTTACCCGTGGCGGAAAAGAGATTCCACTTACTAGATTAGAGTTTGATTTACTCGTGGCTCTAGCAAAAGAGCCTGGCCGAGTTTTTACACGAGAGGCTTTGTTGGGCGAGGTTTGGGGATATCGACACTCAACCGATACCAGGTTGGTGAATGTTCATGTTCAGAGATTGCGGGCCAAAATCGAACATGACCCGGAAAATCCAACGATTATCAATACAGTTCGTGGCATTGGCTATAAAGCAGGCGCAACAGGCCACAGAGGCTAATCAGGAACTGGAATTTGCGTGTTTGTACCAAGTTATTTTCGCAAATCGCTATTCCGCAGAGTTTTTGCGGTTTCGGGTTTAATCTCTATCGCAATTATCTATCTTCTAGGCTCGAATCTATATGGTCGCATCTCAGATGGAATCTTTGATGAAAAGATAAGTGCCTCAATCTCCGAAGCGCAATCTGCAATTCAATATGCTGATTACAGGTTTATTGTCTCGGGGGTTAGCACTACAACTGATTACAAGTCATTGATTTCCGAGATTGTTAACTCCAGCAATTTAAGCGCAAAGGAATCAGGCCGTGAGGTTGCCTTGCTGCAGAGCTCCGACCGAGAGATTCGCGGTATACCTGCAGTTTCAACCTCCAATTTCCTTGAGCCAAGTTCAATATCGCCTCAGTTTAGGGAGAGGGTTAGAAGTAGTGATCAATTGGTTTGGCGTAAAACGAATTTGGAATATGTAAATGGCGAAAGCTTAAACGGCATAGTAATCGGTAGACAATTAACTCTGCCAAAAGTAGGCAAGTATGAGATGTATGTACTTTTTGGTTTTGATGCCCAGCAACGGACCATTGATTTAATTGGTAGGTCTATGTGGGGTACTGGTTCCCTTCTTGTAGCTTTGATTATGATTGTTGCATCTGTCGTTCTTCGCCAAGTAATCAGGCCGGTAAAATATGCCGCTGAAATCGCCGAGCAGTTGACCTCTGGAGATTTATCGAAACGTATGGAGGTTAAAGGAGAGGATGAAGTCGCCCGATTAGGCCAGGCATTTAATGAGATGGCTGACACTCTTGAGCAACAAATCTCTCGATTAGAGAATCTCTCTCGCCTACAGCAGAGATTTGTTTCAGATGTCTCTCACGAGCTTCGCACCCCCTTAACAACAATCAGAATGGCATCTGATGTTATCCATTCCGCAAAGGATGGTTTTGATCCCAATATTTCTCGCAGTGCAGAATTATTGGTATCTCAGATTGATAGATTTGAAAATCTGCTTTCCGATCTTCTTGAGGTAAGTAGATTTGATGCTCAAGTAGCAACACTTTCTTTGGATCAAATCGATGCTATTTCATTGGTTCGGCGCTGTGTAGATGATCTAGGAATAGCCTCCAAGGAGAGAGCAGCCCAATTCCATCTCAGCTGCCCGGAGCATCCTGTACTTATAGAGGCTGACTCCAGACGGTTAGAGCGCATCATGAGAAACCTTTTGGCAAATGCAATTGATCACTCGGAGGGCAAACCCATTCACCTGACCATTAAAGAAAACGAGTCAGCAATATCAATTTCAGTTCGTGATTACGGAGTTGGATTAACTGAATCCCAGATTGAAAGAGTCTTTGATCGTTTTTGGCGAGCCGATCCTTCCCGCTCCCGCGAAAGAGGAGGCACGGGTCTTGGTCTAGCTATTGCGAAGGAAGATGCAATGCTTCAAGGTGGTGTCATCAAGGTGTGGGGAGAGTTGGGCAAAGGTTCTAACTTTGTTTTGACTCTGCCAAAGGTAAGTGGTTCTGTATTTAATGAGTTTCCACTTTCAGAGATTCCCACAAAATAGTTTTAACTTTTTACCTTAACGCTGATCTTTGATCAGATATCTTTCTATGATTTCAAAAAGTTTAGGAGAAGTTGTAGTTGGTTTACGGAGTTTGGTATTCCCTGAACTCTGCATGATTTGCCAAAGAGAGTTTGTAGATGTTTGTGCAGAGTGCATCACGCCATGGCAATCCTCTCCTACGAGATTCACTATCAACACTTTGCAAATTTACGCAACCGTTCCGTACAGCAATGAGGTTTCGAGCGTCGTATTAAAAGCAAAAGAAGATGGTTTGCGGAGTGCCCAAAAGCTATTAGCTAATGCTTTAACCAGATCGATAATCTCTTGGAGCGAAGGATTTGATTTGAACTCTTGTGTTCTAGTCCCGATTCCATCCTCCAAGAAAGCGATTCGTAGACGAGGTGGCTCTTTTCTTCACCCCATTTTGCAGATCTCTACCAACGAACTTAAGCGCAGGGGGTTCAGATCGATTGAATGGAAAGAGGTTTTAAAGCACAGTAGAACGGTGCTTGATCAATCCAAATTGAATTTTGAGCAAAGAAATGCCAACTTAAATAATGCTTTTCAGATGATTAGAAATGACCGAGAAATTGATGAAATCACCAATAAGCAGATTATCTTGATTGATGATGTTGTCACTTCTGGAGCCACTCTCTTGAGCGCCGAATCCGCCCTCAGAGAGAGAAAAATGACAGTTTTGGGCGCAGCAACCGCATGTGCATCGGCCCATCACCTACTAATACGATAGCCCCCTAAGGAACCTACCTTGAAACAACCCATGGAAGGCTGACAAGTGGTCGCAATTCTGGACAAGATTCTTCGTGCCGGCGAAGGTCGGGCTTTGAAACAACTCGAGAAGATTGTTGTAGAAGTTAACTCTCATGAAGCAACTTTTACTGCCATGAGTGATGAGCAATTGCGCGCAATGACCGATAAGTTCAAAGACCGACTTAATCAAGGTGAGGATTTAGATGACATTCTTCCTGAAGCATTTGCGGTAGTTAGAGAGGCCTCAAAGAGAACATTAGGTCAGCGTCATTACGATGTTCAGATCATGGGTGGTGCCGCATTACACCGCGGCAACATCGCCGAAATGCGCACCGGTGAAGGAAAGACTTTGGTGGCAACACTTCCTTCATATCTAAACGCTTTAACTGGTCTTGGGGTTCATATCGTCACCACAAATGATTACCTGGCAGAGCGTGATAGCGAGTGGATGGGACGTATTCATCGTTTTCTAGGTCTAAAAGTTGGTGTCATTTTGGCGTCAATGACCCCAGCAGAACGCCGCATGCAATATGCCGCAGACATTACTTATGGAACAAATAATGAGTTTGGCTTTGATTATCTGCGTGACAATATGGCTTGGAATTTAGCTGATTGCGTGCAACGCGAACATAACTTCGCCATCGTCGATGAAGTAGATTCAATTTTGATTGACGAGGCCCGTACCCCTCTAATTATTAGCGGTCCGGCTGATAAAGCCACCAAGTGGTATGTGGAGTTTGCAAAGGTAGCTGAACGCCTGATTCGCGGTGAGCATTATGAGGTCGATGAAAAGAAGCGAAACACTGGAATTCTAGATGCCGGCGTAACCAAAGTTGAGGAGATGCTAGGCATTGAAAACCTCTACGAATCGGTAAATACGCCGATGATTGGCTACCTAAATAACGCACTTAAAGCCAAAGAGCTATTCAAAAAGGATCGCGACTATGTGATCATGAATGGCGAGTTATTAATTGTTGATGAACACACTGGCCGTGTTTTATCAGGGCGACGTTATAGCGAGGGTTTACACCAAGCTTTAGAGGCCAAGGAGCGAGTTGACATTAAAGATGAAAACCAAACTTTGGCAACTATTACCTTGCAGAACTACTTCCGTTTGTATGACAAATTGGCAGGTATGACCGGTACCGCAATGACGGAAGCAGCGGAATTCCTGCAGATTTACAAGTTGGGTGTAATTCCAATTCCTACCAATAAGAATATGCAGCGTATTGATCAACCAGATTTGGTTTACAAGACTGAGGCTGCGAAGTTTGAGGCGGTAGCCGATGACATTGTTGAGCGCCACCGTAAGGGTCAACCGGTACTTGTCGGAACTGTTAGCGTAGAAAAATCTGAGTTGTTGTCACAAACTTTGCGCCGCAAAGGTATTCCGCATGAAGTTCTTAATGCCAAACAGCATGAGCGTGAAGCTGCGATTATTGCCCGCGCCGGTACGGCTGGAGCGGTCACTGTTGCTACAAATATGGCCGGTCGCGGAACTGACATTATGTTGGGCGGCAACCCTGAATTCATGGCGGATTATGATTTGCAACGTCAAGGAGTTTCACCAGTTGATAATCCAGAACAGTATGAATCTCTTTGGCCAGCGGAATTAGCAAAACAAAAATCTGCGGTCGCCAAAGGACATGATGAGGTAGTCGCCCTTGGTGGACTTTATGTTTTGGGCACCGAACGACATGAGTCTCGTCGCATTGATAACCAGTTAAGAGGTCGTTCCGGTCGCCAAGGCGATCCTGGTGAATCACGTTTTTATCTCTCTCTGCAAGATGAGTTAATGCGCCGCTTCAACTCTGCCTTAGTAGAGCGTTTCCTTAACGCAGCAGGTATTCCGGAGGACACCCCAATCGAGTCCAAGATGGTCTCTAACGCGATCAAATCTGCTCAGACACAGGTGGAAGCACAGAACTTTGAGATGCGTAAAAATGTTTTGAAATATGACGATGTAATGAATCGTCAACGTGAGGTTATTTATCGCGAACGCCGCGAAGTTCTTGAAGGTGCCGATATCAAAGAGCAGGTAGC
>Ga0129336_10001827_pt1 | contig 13009 bp, 12 predicted proteins | sample CPB6_02_DNA_FD_96878 | JGI IMG/M metagenome (GOLD analysis project Ga0129336, IMG submission 96878) | Freshwater to marine salinity gradient microbial communities from Chesapeake Bay, USA - CPBay_Sum_0.6_0.2_DNA | ecosystem: Environmental > Aquatic > Marine > Coastal | place: USA: Chesapeake...
CGGCCTTCGATACGGAAGATATCGATGCAGAGGTTTTCGATGGTGCGGTGCATATAGCCAAGAGCGTGATCAGCAGATTCGAGCTCAGGGGCAGCGAGCATGACCTTGATCAGGGCATCTTGGGTTACTTCTTCAGCGCGAGCGCTATCTTTCAGGATACGAGAGGCATGGGCAACGAGTTCGCTGCGATGCTCTGTGTAGAAAGCACCAAGCTCCGCGACGGTCCAGACTTTAAGACCTGCGGAGGCAGATTTCTTGCGTAGCGACACTTGTAAGAGCCCCTTATTTGTATACCGGTTTGTACTACAGAGTCAGTCGTCACTGCCTCTACCCGCTACTACGAATTGGGTGGGAAATTGTCGCGGTTATGGGACAAAACGGACAAATAGCACTAAGGTTGTATTTTCGATTAGAGGTAATGACTCGAACCGGAGGGCACCAGACTTACCTGCTCATGAGTACGAACTGGTGAAGTTTACGCCTACTTTAGCCAAAGCACTTTTCAGTTAAGCGAATAGTGAAATCCCTTAATTTTGAATCAAAACGAATTCTCGAATAACGATCGGTGTCTAACTAAACCCAACTAGAGACCCATGAGGGACGCCTGTCGATCAAATTCTGGTACAGCTTTCCTTACTTCACCAAAATTACCCACATGCAATACCCTACCTTCCTTCAGGTAGACTATTTTTTTTATTTCTCGAATTGTGGAAATTCGATGCGCTATGACAATCGTTGTGCAGTTACCTTCCAATTCATTTATGGATTCTGAGATCAAGTTTTCTGCTATTCCATCAAGCGAACTCGTAGCCTCATCCAGTATGAGTAATTTTGGCTTTGAAAGTAACGCTCTGGCAATGCCGATTCTCTGTTTCTGACCGCCACTTAGAGTAAATCCCAAGTCGCCTATTTGGGTATCAAGGCCTTTGGGGAGTCCATTTACAAAATCAACTAGGGCAGACTTTAGCACCGCAAAATGTATATTGTCGTGATTGATCTCATTTGGAAGATAGCCAAGGCAAATATTCTCTTTCAAAGTCTTGTTAAACATGAAGATTTCTTGAGGTACATATGAAATGGCTCCAGGAAAATTACGAATTGCTTCAGAAGGAGACATCCCCGAAATACGAATTTTGCCTGAACTTGGGGTAATCAAACCAAGAATTGCATCTACTAAACTCGATTTACCTGCACCAGATTCTCCAACGAAGGCCACGGTTTCCCCTGGTTCAATCAAAATGTTAATTGATTCTAGCGCAAATTTATTTGAATTTGAGTATTTGAAATCCATTTCGTTAATTTCAACTCTCGGAATAAAATATTCATGACTATCTTGAAATGAACTCGATTGAATTTTTGAAATACGATTTGAATCAATACCCTGAATAAATTCCAGAGATTCTTTACCCACGCCAAAACTAGTCTTCATTTGTAGCAAACTCTGTTGAATTCTCAAAGCTGCTGGGGCAATCCTTGACCCAGCAGCTATAAATATGGCCAGAGTCGCTACAGCGCTCTCAGCTTCAAGGAATATAAATTGCACAGCGCTGATCAGGACTGCCCCAATAACGACAGAAATCTCAATTACGTACTTACTAATGTTCGGCATGAAAGTTCTTTCTGCCAATATTGAAGTCAAGTTGTTATGTTTTTCTTCAAGACGCTGAATGTAGAACCAATTTCTGTTCCTCACACTAAGCTCTCGATACGACATGAGAGCTTCAAGCAATTCGTCATTTATGGCGATTGATCTTTTGCTGTCTTCTTGGCCAATAACTTCCGCTCTCTTATGTAACATAAGATACAAAAACAACGCAATTGCCAGGTAAAAAAACAGAGAAATCAAAGCCGTCAAAGGGCTTACCAAGAATAAAGATAGGCCAAGAAGCGCCAACAACGATAAGTCAGCAACAACAGATACACCCGTACCAACTACCCCAAGTACTATGGAATTTATTCCCCCGTTTACTATGTGCATTACGGTTTGAGTATTGAATTTCCGCACATCCGAAATTGGTAGAGTGAGTAAATGACTGATGGCGGCGGTTGCTAATTGTGAACTTTTTGAACTTAAGAAATACAACGAACGGCGTGTGAAGAAAACAGATAATCCGGTCTTGAGAATGAGAAAAAAAGCAGCAGCGAATGTAAGTGCGGCAACTTGTCCTTGAAATGTCAAGTCATCTAAATGAAGAGTTTCCAATAATTGCGCGACACTAGATTGTGGATTTCGCGATGAGACTCCAGTAACAGAGATCGCTCCAACAACCCCAATCAGACCGATGCCAAGGATATCCAGAAGACCTAGAGCTATTTGAAGGCCTGCAATTATATATATAGTTCGCCGATCTCGAGATTTAAAAATTCCTAAAATCTCTCGAAATGTTTGAAACATAATCATCCTCTATTTAATGCTTTGACCCTCTAGATACCTCAATAAGGAGATTAGAAAGTGCACGGTTCCTTTGCTTCCAATTATAATGTGATTTTGCATATAGGCTAATTTCAAGAGAAGAGGACTTGACGTTACTTAATAATTTTGCAATCTCATTCAGATTCTCAAATGAATCTATAATCTTTATCCAATCCAAGCCTAAATCCTGAGATCCTACTGCCTGCGGAGAAACAATAATTGGAAGTCCGACTGCCTGCGCTTCGTATAAAACAAGTGCATCAGCCTCACCATCAGACAGTAGCAGTAACGCCTTAAATGAACCTAATTCTTTTTCAAGTTCAAGCCTCGTTTTCGCTCCCGGAAAAATCTTTTTCACTTCTCTGTTCTTTTGAATTTCTCTCTTAACTCGTGCGTCAACTATTGGCCCAACAAAAATAAAGCTTAATTTGGATTGCGCTGAATTTTTCCAAATCTCATATTGCTTCTTTCTGGGCTCTATCTTTCCTAAAACTATTATTTGATCGTTTTTGTCGATTTCTAAATATTTCGACTCAAATGAAGTGCCATTTGGAGAGACTATGAGCTTTTCCTTAGCGACAAACTTCTCAAAAGTTTTCATAATGGAGTCAGATAGACAGATTATGAATTCACAACAATTCATGTTCATCAAGATCTCTTTATACCTTCTATCCCACTTCTCTGGGAATGCAGCATAGCCATAATGCGAAACACCAATTAAGGGAGTACTTGGCCAAAAGTATTTTACTTTAGGACAATCTATATCTGAATGACAAAGGATTACGTCAAAAGAATCACGACCTGCTTCTTTCCATTTTTTCATATTCTTGGTATTCAATATCCAGACTTCAAAACCTTGTTCGGTATAAAGTTTTGACGTTTCCCACACTATTGTTTCCACCGCACCCCAACTTTTTGGAGGAATAGGTAGGCTCCCGGGAGCTACGACTAGAATTTTTTGACCATGGAAATTAGCTGTCTCTGAATCGAACTTGAAGTACTGACCCTCAGTGAAAAGGAGAGTCAGGTTGCGAATTGACCTAGTAATACGATGAAATATGCGACGAAATATCTTGGAGAAAGCTCTAAAATTGTAAATTTGAAATCTCCCTAACTTCTCCAAAATTCTTTTCTGCGCTAAAAACAAGTGAATTATCCTGATCAAGATGTTTGAAATTCTTTACTGAACTCAAACGACAATCCAACAGAGTGGAAGGATGCGATGCGAAATACCAATTCAAGTGACTTTCGTCATGCCATTTAGCAATGAAATTATTGTTCCAGTCAGTTTCAACATTCAGCGCTAGTTCATTGCACATACTAAGAAATTTAGACTTTAGCCCAAACCAAATAGCCCCATGGACGTAATTTTTCCTAAGTTTTCTCGGTGTATACGCCAATGAACTTTTGTTGGTCTCCCACGTTCCAAGACCCTGAACTCCCGAGATTACCGACTTGAATTTTGGCGAAAGTAGTCGTGGGTTGACCAATACATCTCTCACACCTTTCAATCCTTTGCTCCTGTGAAATCCAGGATGTTGGACGAAAGCTAAGCCGTTAATCCAATCTGAAGGTCTTAATAATTTTTCGATATCTCCCACAAGTATCATGTCACTGTCAAGATACATTAACAATTCTTCATCAAATACATTTGAGTATGATTTGATGAATTCATATCTGAATAATGTAGCCTCTGGCCATCCCCACCCGGTAATTTGGTGAGTCTTCAAAGTGATTCTGGCAAGATTTGATTTTGCCCAACTTCGGGCATCTTGACATCTATTTGTAAAAAGATGTATCACGACTTTTTCGTAATTCAAAAATGCGAAACTTTCTAAACTTTTCGCAGCACTAAACCAAAGTTCCAAATATCGGTTAGTCGCTATCATTGCAATACCTACTGAATCAGGTTTAGCGCTCATTTTTTTGATTTGACTGACCTTTGCACTCGTGGTGTGCTAATCGTACTACTGATATTTGTTACCCTAACGCACATCATGCCAGGAATTTGTCACCTTCTCCCAGTACGTAATGGCGAAATGTATATTGAACGCGCCCTATTCATGATGTATCGCAACTGTCAAGTTGACGACGAAATCCTAATTATCGATGACGGGAGTTTGGATAACACTCCAAAAATACTTAAGGCTTTTTCTTACAAAACTCCTAACTTACGATTTATTAGGGTCAATCAACTTGGACTTGTGAAATCCTTAAATCTGGGATTTTCTGAGTCAAGCAAGAATTGGATTGCCCGTTATGATGTAGATGACATATATCCATCAAATCGGATCAAACTTCAACGAGGTTTAATCTCTGAAAAAGTCGCTGCAATTTTCTCTGATTACGAGATGACCTTGGAAAGCGGTCTAAAAATGGGCAATTTCCCTTCGCCAATTACGGAATCAGCTACTTATCTCTCACTGATTCGTTCACAACAGACTGCACATTCGTCAGCATTAGTAAATCGCAGCTTTTTTAATGCAGTTGGTGGCTACAAACAGGATGACTTTCCGGCGGAGGATCTGGGTTTATGGTTGCGTTTAGGAAAAGTTGGAAGTCTTATTTCTGTGCCTCGTACCTTAATGAGATATCAGTTATCAAACTCAAGCACTTCAGGCTCAAGAAGAAAGTTAGTTCTTGAGAAAAGAAGTCAGTTGCTTTCGGAGCACTTTGACTTAGACATAATTACCCATGGTGATGATCAAGAATTAATCCTTAGAACTATGGAGATTTACTCTGGTACAGCTAATGAAGCATTGAGAAAATTATTCTTTTTACGTAACTTGATAGCCGTATCCACTGGCAACTATTGGAGATTAGCTAAACCTAAACAGTTCTTTGAATATTCAATTAAAGCCCTATTTCAAGAACCCACTTCGCTTGCCAATGACTTGAAACTTAAACTATATAGAGTTGTTTATCGCAAGTTTGGGTAATGACTAGGTGCTTCTCTGTATAGATTTCCATTCTCTTGGGATTAGCTGATTTGGCGTTGCACCATTTCTGAACCAGGGTTCCGGCGCAACAACAGCCCTACTTTTTGATGCTAGAAAGGCTCCCCACCAGGAAAAAGTCGAGTTAGCGATAATGTGCCTGTCGCAATGCGACATCAAGTACATGGTTTGCGTTCCATCAAATTGATTTGCAATCTCAAAATTCATATCTGACAAATATTTCGAACCCGATAGAATTTTTCTCGCATGAAAAAGGTCATCGCTGAATATCCAAATATCACTCAGATTTCCATATTGTTGCAAGTAATCCAATGCCTCATCGTAATAGACATGGCTCAAACTTCCGTAAATTCTTCCTAATTTCAAATAGTCGCCGCATCTCACGTGTAAAGCAATTGGTTTCCTAGAATCCGCAAGATTTCTGATTTCTAGAAGTTTATTGGTATGCCCTACTTTGCTTAATTTCATCGCAAAATCTGACTTGTACTTTTCTGCATAAATATAACTTTGAAAGTACCCACGAATCTCATTTGTTGATTCTCGAATGACAAAGCGTGAATCAAATCCAATTTCGTGTTGGACTTGAACATGTCGCAGTCTTGCATATACTGCGAACGAATTTGACAATTTTCTATCAATTTTTGTGAGAAAAGTGAATTCTTTTTCCAGCGCCGATTGATCCTGAAAGAATATCGGCATCCAACTCAAGTCATGCGACCAGCGAGTGTGACTATACCTACTTATACTTAGGTGAAAATCTCTCTTAAAAGTATCTGAAAAGTATTTCATGGCCGAAACTTGAAAAAGCTGATTACCTAACCCGCCTGTCAATAATACTTTCACTGGATTCAAAACAAAGCTCACTTCTTCCCTGGAATTAAGATGCATTGTATCCTAGATACGCTTGGCAAATAAGTAGACTATGCAATTAGAAAATCAGTTTATTTGTCTTCTTTTGTGCTATCGTATTCAGTGTTTTTTAGCAAATTTGATGAACGTATTCATCAAATTGGCCTTGATAACCCGATTCAAAGTTTGGAGCCGTCGTGAGGATAGCCGTTACTGGTGCCGCGGGTTTTATCGGGTTTCACTTGTCAAAGCATTTGATTGGCTCCGGTAACGAAGTAACTCTTATCGATAATTTAGATGCGGCTTATGGGAGATCTTTACCTATGCTGCGTTCACATCTTTTAGAAGAGTCTTTTGGGGTTCAATTCAAATTCTGTGATTTGCATGCTATTGATGATCAAGAAATTTTGTCATTGCTCGAAGGTGCAGAAGCAGTTGTACATTTGGCTGCTTGGCCAGGAGTTAGGCAAAGTAGATTACAACCACTTGCGTATTCCAAAAATAATATTAATACTTTCAATAAAGTTATCGAGGCAGTTCGAGTTTTGAACACACCGAAATTTGTTTTCGCCTCTTCGTCGAGTGTTTACGGTAATCTCGGTGTGAACGGTCCAGTGAGCGAGGATGAAGCCGATGGCAAGAATCTCTTAAGTTACTACGCCAATACTAAGTGGATTAATGAATTGGTGGCTCAGCATTATGCTTCAAATTACAATATAAGTGCGACGGCACTTAGGCTGTTCACCGTCTATGGTCCTCTTGGTAGACCTGATATGGCTTACTGGAAGTTCGCAGACAAATTATCTCGCAAAGAAGTTATACATCTTCACGGCAAGAGTGGAGGGAGTAGGTGCTTTACATTCATCGAAGATGTAGTGCAAATAATTGCAGCATTACTTCAACCTGAAGTAAGTCTTGTTGGTACAAAGTCTCTCAACATTTCAAATGGAAAACCGTCCACTACCCTTGAATTACTCAATTCACTCGCGAAATCTCTCGACATCACAACATTTGAATATTCAGAAATCGAAAGGCCGAAGGATGATGTTGAGACTACTTGGGCAAACACGTTAAATTTAGACAGACTTATTAAGCGCATCCCATCGACAAGTTTAGAAATGGGAATTTCTCGATTTGTGAACTGGTACCAATCGTTTGATGTAGAGAAGAGACTTTGATTTGGAAACACGTGTAATTGTTCAACCTGTCTCAATGCTTTTTAACATAAATAGAGAATCGGCTGATGGAAGAAGCATACAGGAATATACAGATTGGTCTAAATCTTTGGTGCAAATCTTCCCCAATCTATTTCTTTTTCATGATGGAATATTTGACTACGCTGATTTCGGAGCACATCTTCCAAATCAATTACTCTTGCACGTAAATGAATTGTCAATTTCAAAGAGAAGAAAAGAAATTGAAAGAATTTGTACTAAATACTTGGCCAATGGGAAAATGGATTTAGTTTACAAACTTCCTGATTATGGAATTGTAACTTCTTCAAAGTTTGAACTCTTGGAGAGAGTCATGAGCTATATCAATGCCGATTATTATCTTTGGGTGGATATTGGCATTACCAGGTTTTTGCAGGGAAAGATTTTGAATCCTATCCAAATTGATAACGGTTTATTCTCCAATTATTCGTCGTGCTTTGAAGCAGATCTAAAGGGCAATATCGATTTTTTTCGATATCTCAAGGGTAAGGGGCTACTCCGGTCTCCCAAAACTGGCAGTTCAAGACGGATTATTGGCACTGGCGCGTTTTTGATTCGTAAAGATTACGTTTCACTCTATTCTTCACTCATTAGGAACAAACTTGACTCTTGGTTGGCAAACGATGAATGGGATACAGAACAAGTCGCAATTGGTCAGCTATTAAGTGAAATTCCCTATGTATCGCTCCACAAACAAAAGCGAAATACTCCTACTTCTTTTCTCGATTCCTTGATTTCAAATCAAGGATTGAAGCTCATCGATCCGAGAGTCTGCTCAATACTTTTTGGTCGACGGGACAAACAAGCACTTACCAAAATCTGAAGCTTGTAGTAAATCGACTTGAGAATATCGACTGATGTCACTAAAGCGAAAATTTGTCCATTCGGCAAAATAGGGTCTCCGTATATCGATTACACCTGCGAGAGCATCTACGCCTGAACCAATATCCAGAAATTGAGAGTTATGAAATTGTTTCAGTGAGCTAACTAACCCAAATTTCACGTGGCCAACTCCCATTAAGTATGTTTTTGATTTGTCTGGATCGATTTGATTAGTAATTACTTCAACTGTTTTTTGCAAGTCGTCACAGGCAAACTTTTGCGGTATTCGAATTAACTCTATGGGCTCGTGAATTCCAATAAAATCCCTATAAATTTCGTGCTGAAGCAGCTCTTCTATTAATTCTATTTTGTTAGACGCACCAATTATTCCCAGTCGGTCGCCAAATTTCTGAGTCAACCAACGATTTGCAATCGAAATATACAAGTATTCTGCAGGGAAGTCGGGCACTTTTCGAGAATAAATAGAAGAAAGATGACTTAAATTCTCTCTGATAGATTCGCATGCAACCGAGTCCGCGTTTTCTAGGCCCCACAGATATGGACTCATGTCAAGTTGGTGGTAGGGAATACTAATCGCTCTTTTTCCGGGAGCAGCGCTCCCAATTTCCTGTTTAGTAAGAAAATAGTAATCCCCATCACCGAATTTCAAAGAAACGTAATTCTCGGATTTCAGGATGATTGAAGATATTCGCGCTTTCCATGAATCATAATCTTGTAGACCATCCACGCTATCTTGGAGATAGGAATTATCAAGATTCCTCGTGCCTGGGTAACGTTTTCCATAATGTATCAAGCTGTGTCCGGTGTCTTTCTTTTTTTTACCGACAATATTCAAGATTTCGGAAAGTACGGGTTTTGAAAGAAAAACCTTTTGAGTGAATTCTCTAAATGATCTGAACTTCATCTAATGTTATTCTCCTAGGAGTTGTGGCTCTCACAATACCAATCGCCGGAATCTCAATCGATCTAAATTCTGAATCTAATTTCATCTTATTATGATATTCCCATAGCAATTTCTCCGATGGTAAACCTTGCTTAATCATTCGATCTTTGTTCGATCTAAAGTAATCCAAATAACCTTTTATGAATTTTGCGTCTGCGCAAAAAAACATGTCGTTTATTGTTTCACAATCTTCTTGATTCCTTGACTTGCCATCAAGCCCATAGAAACTGGGTGTGCAGTAAACTAAATTTGCATTGCTTCTGATTGCATTTTCAATCGAGTACGGCTGAGTATAAATATAGCGGCCAGTCATGTATATTATTTTGTCATAGTCATCAAAATCCAAGTATTCTGAAGCAGCATTTAACATCTCTAACTCTCCAATTCCTTTATTCGACCTCCCTTCGTTATTTGAGTAAGAAAGCAAGTAAAAGTCTCGATTTCCTCCCGGAAATAAAGTAAATTCATTTGAATTTCCACTAAAAAACCCTGTGTTGTCAATAATCATTTTTAACGAGTCTTGGGGCAAGTTTCGCAAGATTGATTCTAATCCTGCTCGGTACTGCCATTTTCGAGCTATAAGTTCTTTCTTTGATGATGAGAGGAAAATTGAGGTAAATATAAGCGCTACAACTTTTTGCACTTAGCAGTTCTCCTATGCCTACTTAGGTTAGATTACTCTTGTCGAGACCTAGCAGCCCCGATTTTATTGCAGCTTCAAATCCAGGTGCGTCTTTATCTCTGTCTGAAAGTACGAAATTTGACCGTCCCCAAACATGTTTAATTAGTGGATCCATTGGAGAAATGGAATATTCGTCTGAGGGTGAATAAGGGGAAGAAAGGGCATAACTAATTATGGTCTCATCTTCTAGTGACAAAAAACCATGCCCGTAGCCATGCGGAATAAAGATTGACTTTCCATCAAATTCCTTTAGGTTTACCGTGACAAAATTCAGGAATGACTTAGAACCGAATCTCAAATCTATTACAAAGTCCATAATTGACCCGCGCAAACATGTGACAAGCTTTGCTTGCCCATTTGTTGCTTTACTAAAGTGAATTCCCCTTATTACCCCCGACGCCGAAATAGAGTTATTAATCTGAGCGACTTCAAAATCTTGAATTGCATTTTCTGAAACTCTGCCTACTCCATGACTCGAATAAAACTTTCCACGTGAATCTTTGAAAACATCATTTTGAATTATGAATACACCATCAAGCAGGACTTCGGTTTTAGTCATTCAGGTTTTCCAAAAGTTCAATGATTGAAGTCGCGTAAGCACTTTTGGCGCTGGAGACCGATTTTGTGATAGGACTGTTTATCCAACCCATCCTCCATGCGATTTCTTCAGGACTGCCTATCAGTTGACCCTGCCTAATCTGCATCGCGCGAACGTAGTCGGAAGCCTCCGACAAGCCCTTTGCACTTCCCAAATCAAGCCAAGCAGTTCCGCGAGTGAGTTTAACAACTTTCAATTTTGAAAACTCCAAGTAGTACTTCAATAAATCAACTATTTCCAGTTCGCCTCGAGACGACACCGTAAGTGACTTCGCTCGAGAAATGGCCTCATTATCAAAAAAATAGAGACCTGGAATCGCCCATTTCGATAACCTATTCTTCGGTTTTTCTATCAAATCAATTGGATTAGATTGCTCATCAAATAATAAAACGCCATAATCTTCAGGATTTGATACTTCATAAGCTAAAATCGTCGCGCCTTGACTAGCAACGTTTTTCAAAAGGTTTCGACCTAGTCCGGCACCATGAAGTAAGTTATCCCCAAGTATCAAAGCAAAACTATCTCGACCAAGATAGCGCTCTCCAATATTCAGCGCATCTGGAATTCCACGAGGCTCTGGCTGGACGGCATACTCGAAATTCATACCCCACTCGCTGCCGTCTCCTAATAGCTCTCTATACATGCCCAACCATTCAGGAGAACTGATGACAAGTATGTCTCTTATTCCTGTCAACATTAAAGTAGTTAGCGGGTAGTAGACGAGAGGTTTATCGTAAACCGGTAATAGTCCTTTTGAAGTAGATTTCGTGATCGGCCATAAACGAGTTCCGCTGCCGCCAGTAAGAAGAACGCCCTTCATTGGCATATACTAACCGTAAAATTCACGAATTTGGGGTGATGTAGGTGAATTTACTTATTGTCGGAGGGGCTGGTTTTATAGGGTTAAACTATATAAAACAGCTTTTGAATGATGAACTTTCTGACGTATCGAAATTTACCGTATTGGATAGCTTCACCTACGCTTCGAACAAGTCCGAGTTAAATAGATTAGCCCAATTGAACCAGTTCGAAGTTTTGGAACACGACATTCGGGATAGAGAAAATCTCTTAAATATAAATCTGAATTTTGATTGTATCTTGAATTTTGCGGCGGAATCACATGTGGATAGATCAATTACAAATCCGAGTCAATTTATCTCAACAAATGTACAAGGTTTGCAAAACTTATTAGATTTGGCTCGAAATAGGAACGCGCGTTTCCTTCAGGTTTCAACCGATGAAGTTTACGGTTCTATTGAAGAAGGTTCTTGGACTGAATCGAGCCCATTACTTCCCAATTCCCCCTATGCTGCTAGCAAAGCGTCAGCTGACTTATTGGTTCGAAGCTATTCAAGAACTTATGGACTCGAAACCGTCATTACCCGATCTTGCAATAACTACGGTCCGCATCAACACGCAGAGAAATTTATCCCAAAAGTAATTACAAATTTGAGAGATAGAGTTCGGGTTCCAATCTATGGTGATGGTCTAAATTCTCGAGAGTGGATTCACGTAAGAGATAATTCGCGGGGAATTCATAAAGCGCTGCTCAAAGGTGACCCCGGATCAATCTACAATTTGGGTTCGAGAAAAGAATTGACAAACTTAGCTCTTTTTGACTTAATTTGTGAGGTAGGAAATTTTGATAAGGGTCTTGTAGAGTTTGTCACAGATCGACTGGGTCATGATTTTCGATATTCAGTAAATACTGAAAAGGCCACGCAAGAATTGAATTTTGCGCCTTCTATTGACTTTGTGAGTGGGCTTCGCGAGACCATTGACTTCTATACACAAAAAATATGATAAATCAATTCCTACGTCCTGAAAAGAATTCATTAACCCAATAAACGACATAATCAATGTCTTGCTCAACCATTCCTGGATGACAAGGAAGGGAAATCAGTCTCTTCCATTCCACGTCCGCAACAGGGTATTCACGATTTTGCTTCACAACATCGTATTTATGAAGTGGTTTAAAATGTACGCTCGTGTGAATCATCTTACTCGCAAGAAAGCCAATCAGCTCGTCTCTAAGCTCTGAATCTACTCTCGCACAGTAATATTGAACTGTTTCCGACCAAGTTGGTCGTTTGACCTTCGGGTGGAGTTCTTCGTTGTATCGCTTTTGGATGTGTCTTCTCCAAGTAAGATTCTGAGGAAGCTTTTTCATCTGTTCCAGTCCAATTGCTGCAGTCAAATCAATCATGTAGCACTTGTAGCCGAGAGAGTCGACTTCGTAATCCCAGCTATAACCTGGTTTACCAGTCAACTTGTCATTGCTTGAATTACTAACGCGCGAGAAAGTGCTCGTAATTCCAAACCAGGTCATTGGCACAAGTTTCTCATAAAGTTCTTTATCATTTGTCGTAATCATTCCACCATCACCAGTTGGCATTGTTTTAACTGCTTGAAAAGACCAAACAGCAACATCACCTTGCTGTCCTGCGCCTGGCGTATAGCAACTATGAGCGCAGTCCTCAATAACCGGCCCGTCATAAAAACTCTTTATC
>Ga0129336_10001828_pt1 | contig 13008 bp, 16 predicted proteins | sample CPB6_02_DNA_FD_96878 | JGI IMG/M metagenome (GOLD analysis project Ga0129336, IMG submission 96878) | Freshwater to marine salinity gradient microbial communities from Chesapeake Bay, USA - CPBay_Sum_0.6_0.2_DNA | ecosystem: Environmental > Aquatic > Marine > Coastal | place: USA: Chesapeake...
ATGCTACCTGAAACCAGTGCATTAAAAATGTATGAACCCGTGTCAACATAAGTCTCAGTCTCATCAATATCAGATGCTAACTTTGTATAGTCATCACCAATTTCTTTTACAATATCTTTTAAAAAATCCATTAGGCAAAAAATAATTCAAGGTTTACTGTCTTTTCAACATTCCACCCAATAACATCAAGAATAATCTTGAGAGGTTCTAGAAATGCTTTCTCAAATTGTAATTCATAATCTATGTATTTGTCAAGATTAAGTTCTTTAGGAAAATCTTGGATGAAAGAGATTACATTTTCATGAATAATATTAGGTTTTTTTAGATAAACAAATTTAATCTTTTCCCCATTTTGTATAAGAGAATATTTTCCAGTTAATTTATTTTGCTTAATATAATGATTAAACAGAAGTGCTCCACGAACATGAATTGGAGTTCCTTTTATATAAATGTCTGATGATGAAGAATACTTTTGGACATCAGAAGCAGAGCGAGGAAATGATATTTCTTCTGGTTGCAAAGATTTAAATTTATCACGACAATTATCAATAAACGTAATCATATCATCTTCACTACCACTCATCATAATATTAAAAGATTCTTTCAACATCTTACGGCAAGGAGCAGGTGTTGATGATTTAATTGCTTCAATACCTTTGATTTTGAGTTTAGGTTCTTCATAACGAACACCTTCACTATCCCAAACGCTAAGAATATATCTTTTCTTCGCAGTCCAAATACCCCGTTCAGCAATACACTCACGTTTCATAACCATCTTTTGATCGTAAGCGTTTACATAGTCAGCCAATTCTTGGTAAGAACTTTCAATATACTTTTCAAATTCCACATTACAGACCTTATCAAGGAACGAAACAATGCCTTGAGTAGTTTTCTCTCTCCCTTTGAATACACTTTCAACCAGAGGACCCATGTTAATATACAAAGAGTCAGTATCGGAAGCAATGACATAATCTTCACCTTCAGTCTTAAGAACTTTATTTAAATAAGAATTCATCTTATTCATAATCCACTGAATTGATACTTGCCCAGAAAGAGTAATCGCTTCAGCGTTTGCTAGTTTATAATAGCGAAAATATTGATTACCAATAGCGCCATAAGCAGAGTTAAGTTGAATCTTACGCGCCATCTGAATGTTATTGCAGCGGGCAATCTCTTTAATCAACTCTTTATTTTTGGTCTTTTCATACTCTTGCTCAGCAGCAAGCATCCTCCTTTTAAAGATTACACGTTCATTGTAGATCTTTTCCATCAGTTCTGGAAGAAATCCACGCACATCTTTACGGAACATTGCGCCATTCGCACATACCGCATAATCTTTATACATTTCAAAAGTGAGATCTTTATTCAGAATTTTATCAACATTAATCGTTGGATGTCTTTCTTCAAGTAATGTTTCTGGGGATATATTGTATTGCATGATAAGATGAGGATACAAAGAATTGAGGTCAAAACTGACCACCCAATCATATAACCCAGGAATTGGTTCTTTAACATACGCCCCCGCGTACTTTTCGTCCTTTGATGATTTATTCCTTGGGGGAATTACAATGTTTCGTTTTTTAAGATATGTGTAAATGATGTTATCCCACATTCTTACTTGATAAAACACATCGGAATAATTTACCTTAGCATCATAAGCCATAGTAAGAGCGAGTTCAATCAATTTCATCTTGTCTTCCAAACGGTCAACAAGTTCTACGTCAATAATATTATATTCAATAAACTTCTGCCAACCTTGAGTATAAAAATCTTTAAAGGTATCAAACTCAGAGTGATCTAGTTTCTTCTGCCCAAGTTCCACTTCAGCAATATAATCCAGACGATATGATTCCTGAACTTTATAAGTGAACTTTTTATAGAGATCAAGATAATCAAGTTGTGTTAATCCACCCACATCAAATGTAGTATGCTTACGTCCGTTAATGAATACTTCACCTTCAGTCACAAGTCCCCAGTTGGAGAAACGCTTCATCAATTTTTCACCAAGAACACGATTAAGGCGCTTGCAAATATATGGAACATCATACAATTGAATGTTCCATCCAGTAATCACATCAGGAACATCGACCATCCAATAGTTAATAAAGTGATTAAGAAGTTCATATTCAGAAGGACAATAATGGTAAGTTAAATCTCCACGACTATGTTTAAAAGGTTTAACTCCCCAAGTGATAATTTTCTTTGTTGTATAGTCTTGAATACTAATTGAAAGAATTTCCTCCGAAGCAGATTCAACGTCAGGGAATCCTTGCTCAGAAGCAACCTCAATATCAAGAGTAACAAGTTTGATTTTACTAATATCAAACTTAATTTCATCATCGGGATATTTTTCTGAAATATACTGATAGATGTACCTATCATTTCCGTAGATTTCAAAACCATCTACGTTCTCATATTTATTGTAAAAATCACGACAATCACGAATTGTTCCAGGTTTTACTGGTTCAACTGCTTCACCACTTAATGTTCTATACTTTGATTCTTTTTTAGTTTTTACATAAAGAGTGGGAAAAAATTCATCCCTTGTCTCAAATCTTTTACCATTTTCAACGCCACGAACTAAAATTTGATTACCAATCAATTGAACATTAGTGTAAAAATTCATCCTTTAATTAAGTCCTCATATTTTTCAAGAAGTGTTGGGGTTGGATCTGCAAGCGTAAGAATCTTATCAGAACTCATCATGAAGGTATTTTCTTTGGTATAACCACAAAGAAATGGTTTAAGTGTTAAGTTGCTTTCTACGACAAAAGGATTAATTAATTTACAATCTGGTTCGCCAATATCAGCACCAACTTCTTCAATTTGAGTTATCAGAATTAGATTGTTTAGTAGAAATAGTATCTTGATTGTTTTTTCCATTGTTTAATACGTCATTTACATACATTTGTTTTAAAGTATCAATTGGTTCCACTAGTGTGATGACCCAATCATTAATTACCGGAATTTTAGTATCTTTGGTCAAGGAAATCCAAGGAAATAAACTAATTTGATAGGACTTATCTTTGGTTTCCTCCGTTGTTCTCATTTTAACGACACAAGCCTTATTAAAAAAATATCCAACTACTTTTTGATCTCCTGGTTCTCCAATGATCATTTCCTGAATATCTGCAATTACATCTTCTCCAGATTTTAAAAGGGCAAGTTTTACAGTCATAATAATCCCATACCTCTTTAGATTATAGCAATAAAAAAAGGGGAAGTCAACCTGGATTTTGCCAGGGACTTCCCGCGCCGACGATATTCAATTATATTTATTCTCCACCATTTCCGCCACCATTACCACCAGCTCCATCACCACTAGCACTTGAACGACTTCTTACGGGAACTGCTTTTCCTTTAGGAATTTTTTTTGATTTTCCCTGAGAATAAACAGTATGTGGAACTGCCCCTTTATAAGCGATTGCTTCAAACTCTTTGAAAGATTTCATTTGTTTTTTTAATTATTTAGAGATAGTCTTTCCTCTTATGATGATCCGGAACAATTCTACCAAGAGTTACAGTTAAAAGCCCATCCTCAAAGTCAACTGATCTAACTTCCGTATCATCAGAGAGTGTCCAGGAACGTGTAAAACTCCGTTGAGCCAAACCTTTGTGAACATACCTGGTGTCGGTTTCCTTATCTTCTTTTTGACCTTCAATAAAGAGTTTTCCATCTTGCGTATAGACAAAAACTTCTTTTTTTCTAAATCCAGCAAGTGCGAGTTCTAATCGTGACTCTACATTACTTACTTGAACCAGGTTATATGGGGGATAGTTAGAGGTTGTTTCATGAAGACTGAAAATGCGATCAAAATATTCATCCAGTCCGATACTATTGCGCGTAATCTTATCCATCAGCGTAGGAAGATCCGCAGCAGTATAACGTGCAAGGTTAGTCATTATGGTAGCTCCTTTAAAAGCGAGTTTGTGTTTTGTGGACCCTTACGGCATCCAGTACTAATTATACAAGAAACGAAAAAAAGAAGTACGGAGAAAACCGAACTTCTTTTTAGGGTGTTCCGACTTTTGTAGAGACCGCACGAAAGGTCTCAGTCTTATTTATTCTGCTTCTGTGGTTTTACCCTTCTTACCGATATTATATTTCTGTTCCAGAATCCAATCGTTCTTGTCTTTATAGGCAAGAACTTTGATTTGGTTTAATGGTGCAATATCGGAAACCGATTCTTCTTTTACAACAGTAATTAATCCCCAATCCGCAAGAAGACGTGCAATGCGATTGCGGCGTTGAACATCATTCACAGTCAGATTTGCATGTTTACCATCCAGGGCAAACAGTTCTTTAAAGTGGACGATAAAATATCTTCCTTGCTTATGAAGAATGTGGCAGGATTGATAAAGTTTTTTCTCCTTTCTAGAAGCAACTCCGATACGGGTTAAAGTTTCACGAACTTTAAGAAAGTCATCGGGTTCATTAAGAATTACCTCTACCATTTGGTCCTGAGACCATTCAACAGTAGGTTCTACCGTAGTAGTCATTTTGATCCTCCAATATCAAGTCGTTGTTTAATAAAATTAATTTGTTCTTTTGTTAAGATTTTCAGTGCTTGAGATGCTTTCTCATTACTATAACCATAGTATGATTTAATACATTCTAAGTCTGTAACCTTATCCTTACGGAGCCAGGGAGAAAACCTCTTCTTTTTCCTTAGACTATTTAGATAAAATGAATATTGCATATCTTTATCAAGATGATGATTCATATTCATTTCATTTGCATACATTACGCAATCAATATGTCCAGACAAACAACGATTAATAATATATGGAGGATAAGATTTAATATTTTCAGATAAATCTTCTTTTATAAAATTAATTGAATTTAACCAATCTTTAAGTTCGTACATCATCGTATAATTTGAATATCATCATCATCAGTCCACAGTTCTACTTTTGTTCTAAATCTATTTTCTTCTTTAAGTTTTTCATAACGCTTAGATGCCTTTTTTCTCCACCAAGTAATGACGTTTTCTAGGTAAAATTTATCCCAATTTGGTCCACGAAGAAGTTTATCTTGTTCTCCAAGAATTACTTCACGAACATTTGAATATCCATATTCTGAGATATAAAATCTTTTCTTTTGAGTAATAGAAAATGCCGCATCAATAACATCATTAAACTCTTCAAGTTTATCTTTATCTTGCAGTGAGTTGCGAATAATTGAGATCATTTTAGTTTGACGCTTCATCTTTTTAGATGATGCTTTATTATCTGTTAATGGGGTATTGTTGTTTAGGTAGGTAAAATGATTATGAAGTTTATGAAAGATGTCGTCGTGAAGTAATGGTAAAAATTTACTTTCAGTCAAACCTTTATATCTCATAAAAGGTTTAAGACCATCATATTGAGATGCATCAGTAACTGAACCGTACAGAGATGTTGTTTCAAAAAGAGCAATGTCTTTTTCAAATACTTCATTCAGTGTCTCACGAGCAAAATGAGAGCAACAAAGAAGAGCAAGAAGTTTACCGCCCAGATAATTATATCCAAAAGGTTGAGATGGAACAATCACAAAACCCATAGCTGCATGGCGATTGAAAATAGAAAGATCGGGTGTTTTTCCTAACCATTCATTCCTGGGTTTTGAATTAATTGTCGGAGATCCGAATCTAATGAATCCGAGAATGGTATTAGTATTCTTTTCATAAATTATCCATTTAAGTTCTCTTCCAGGAACATTTTGTTCGTTATTATGGGAAGAAACAGCAGCCAATAATTCAGTAAAAGTCTCTTGAGATACTTGACGATGACCGCCCTTTACAACGCCACCAACACGTACAATATCAAAATCCATATCTTCGGGATGCAAGTCTGTATTAAAAAATTCATCCTTTAAAGAAAACAGAGGATTATATCCCGAAATCACTTCTCTTTTTACAAAACGCATATAGTCTTCAATATTTCCCATATGAGAAAAATATCGAATAAATTCATTTGCTGCCCACTGTGCTACTTCTCCCGATACTATCATTCAAACTCCCCCACTTTATTTGTTTGACGCGATGATTCATATGGACCAACACAAATCACGGAAATAGCAGTTGATTTGGTTGCTTCTGCCATCTGACGATATCCAAGTCCAACATAAACTTGGCCGCTCACTACAGCAACAGCACAGACACCCCAGAAAATATAATACCACTGAGATTTAATTTGATGTCTGATGTTTCTCATTTGAATTCACACTCCACCATAATTTCAGTAAGAGCAGCAAGAAGATTTATTTCTTGATCAGCAACGAACGCACATTGGTATTGATACTTAGCAATAACAAGAACGGCAGCAGGAATAGACGAGGGTGAAAGATAATCAAAAGCGGCGTCATAAACCCGGCGAAGTAAATGAGAAGCATCGTTATCCAAGTTGGAGACCACCCACTTTCGGACTTCAGTAAAGTTTTTATCTTTGAGATTTTTAACAAGTTCATTTACAGAGATGTCAGAGAAAGATGCAAGAATTGCCGCGTCAATTTTTCCCCCCACCGAATACCTTTGGCATTCATTGAGGACTCTTCTCCAATCTGGAAAATGTTTTTGTACCAGTTCAGCAAGAACTTTAGATTCATATTCAATACCTTCTGTTTCAAGAATATTTTGAAGTCTTTTAAAGAACTGCCCTGCAAGTTCTACTTTTTCTTTTCCTTTGATTCCGAACTCCACAACGGCGCAACGGGAATGAAGGGGTTCGATGATTTTGTTTTTGTAGTTGCAAGTGAAGATGAATCTGCAGTTGTTAGCAAATTCCTCAATAGACGCCCGTAGGAGGAGTTGTACGTCTGAGGTTGTATTGTCTGCCTCATCAATGAGGATGACTTTATGTTTAGCAGTTGACGAAAGCGAAACGGTCGAAGCGAAGTTTTTCGCATTGTTTCGGACAGTATCGAGGAATCTACCTTCGTCGGATCCGTTGATGACATAAACATCTACTCCTAATTCATTACATAGTGCTTTAGCTACTGTTGTTTTGCCGCATCCAGCAGGACCAGCAAGAAGTAAGTTTGGCACTTCGCCTTTATTTAGAAAGTCGATAAAAGTTTTCTTAATATTTTCTGGGAGAATACAATCTTCAATTGTTTTGGGGCGATACTTCTCAACCCACAAAAATTCATCACGACTCATAATTTATACCCAATCAGGTTTACGTTCAGGCATACGAAGATAATTATTCGCAACCCAAGGTTTAGAAGCAATGTACATTTTGTATGCAGTGAATGTATCAATGCTTTTATCAAGTTTGTATTCGTCAGGCATTGCCCGTGCGAATGGTGTAACTTCTGTAATCTTACCCTTTGGAAAGATGTAATAAGCGTCTACAAGAGTCTTATAGCAGGAGTGAGTTTTATTATAGCGTACAGAATACTCATCACACAAGTTCATTCCCCATTTGATTAACCAATAGGCATTGTGGATACTATCCATTGCCCATTTGGTACAGGGATGATTACGAAACGCACCCTTTTCAGTTCTGTAGGGAGTACCATCAGCCTTAGGGAGAGTGCCGTAGTTATGACCCCATTTTTTAGATGCCACGATAGAAAGCATTTGACAGCATTCCAATGGCATCTTGACGATGTGTTTATCGGGAAGACAGATAGCACTCTCTGCAGGCCAGGGAGAAGTTACAAAAATGTTCATCCAAAAGTAGAATCAGGTTCCAGAGCAATATAATAGCAAAGATCGTGGTTCTTGGATTGGAATCGTGACAAAAGTTTTTGGGACACAACTACTTCATAAGTTCCAGGAAGAATTTTAATATTTTCTACCTTAAAGTTAAAGACAAATTCGGAGTCAGTTTCTCCAACAACAATAGAAAAGTCATTAGAAGTTTCGTTTTTCTTATCGCGTACAACCAGTTTTACCACACCAGATTCACCAACAGCAGAGATGTCGGGGAGTTGATAGACTGCTGCAGCTTTCAGAAGTTTATCAAGTTGCTCAGTACTAAGTTCAAAGCACACATCTTCACTTGGAAGATTGATATTTTTATCGGGAGGTGTAACAATTACACTGGGATCAGCAAAGAAATATTTGGAACGCATTTTTCCTTCACGGATAACTGCATATCCATCATTAGCAAAATCAAGTTCAGGACTTTGGTGAAGAGCAAGTCCATTGAGGAATTGATTCAAATCATAGATACCAAAATCTTTGGGCAACTCTTCAGTGATTGTTGCTTCAGCTAAAATGTTCTTCATCACAGAAATAGTGCGAAGTTTACTACCTTGCTTGAAAAGAATAGATTGATTAATAGAAGAAAAATTCTTCAGAACAGAAAGAGTTTTATCAGAGAGTTTCATAATATTCAACGGAATTCGGTAAGACCATTATCTTTGCGGGTATAGTGCCCGTCAAAGTGAAGAAGCAGCATAGCATAGTGAATGACTTTCATCAAGTCACGCTTATTACGCCCATCTTTATCACCATAACGACTGCCATACTTGAGAATATTTGCCTGACAGAAATGTGCTGCCAAGTCTTTTGCTGCCATCAGGTCAATCGTTTGCGTATTCTTATACGCTTCATTGTGACCACAATAGTGACTACAATAAGTGCTGGTCACATAATCTTCAACATCTTTGAGAATTTTATCTTCATTGTATTTCCAAAGATGGTTTTTAGGTTCAGTCATAACAGGTGTTTTTTCAATTACAATTTTATCGTCACTATTCATATGCATAGTGAATTCATTCATTGGATAAGGATACTCGTCCATAATAAAGAAGAAGGGTTATAATTTACCTTTCCCAATTATATCAGAAAACTTCGTCGGATGCAAATGCGGCTCGAACTTCTTTATCAGAAGAACCAGCAGGCATTTGGAAATCAGCATCCACTTTATCGTAGAGTTCCAGGAAGGACTGTTTGGTTTCATCGTCGAAACGATTCACACACACTTGGATTGCCTTTGCCTTGTCTTGAAAGATGCTGTAGGCACGGATGATGTGAACCAGACGGCGGGTGCTGATGATTTCCTCAATACCACCATCATAGAATGTCTTACGGATGATGTCTGCCCAGTCCACAAGGCGCTTGCAGAAGTCGCGGTCTTCAACACCCAGGTCCAGAGCGATGCCCTCAAGGATCTTCTGCTCGGTTGCAGGGGCAGGATATGCTTGCTCAAAGGTCACAGGGAAACGCTCAAGGAATGCTTCATTGAGAACGTTAGTGCCGATGAAGCGACCATCATCAGAACCCTTACCTTTGGTATTAGCAGTAGCGATGACATTGAAACCAGCAGCAGGTTTCACGAAGCGACCAATCTTTTTCAGGAAAACACCCTTTCCTTCCAACACGGATTGAAGACAAAGGATTTTGTTGGATGCCAAGTCAATCTCGTCAAGGAGCAAGATCGCTCCACGCTCAAGGGCTTCAATAACAGGACCATTGTGCCAGGCAGTTTCGCCATTTACCAGACGGAAACCACCAATCAGATCATCCTCATCAGTTTCAATGGTGATGTTAACCCGAATAAGTTCACGCTTTAGTTGAGCACAAGCTTGCTCCACCGAAAACGTTTTACCATTACCCGAAAGACCCGTAATGAACGTAGGATAAAAGAGACGGGACTGAATAATTTTCTTAATATCGTTAAAGTTACCAAACTTGACGAAAGTATCATCTTTTGTGGGAATAAGGTTTTGATGCACTTCAGGAAGAACAGAAACATTATTAAAAGAACGTTCAATCTCTTCAACACGTTCTTGAGTCACTTCCAGATTCCAACGACCGCGACCGATCTTAAAATTTTCCAGTCGCTTGGTTACAGTTTGATATGCAATAGACCTTGAGGCACAGTAACCGCGAACATCAGCAGCGGTGAACTCTGTACCAAATGTGTTCTTCAGATCTTTAATGATTTGATCGTCGGTCATTTGAGTGCGGGGCATAATGCGAATGTTTTGTTTTAACTGAAATTATTATAAAACAAAAAAGGGGTCTTGGAGACCCCCAGTGGTCAGTTCTGCAACTGGTTCCGAAGTGTATCCAAATACTCCTTGCTACCAATATGACCCTTATATCCAGGATAATATTTTTCTACCATAGCACCAATACCCATAGCAGTAATAGCACTATCACATTTTACCCAAACTTCTTTGGTATCATACTTAACAACGTGCTCAAGTGGAAATTTTTGTTTCATGCTACTAACGAAATAAATTCACCAAGAACTTTTTTATTTAGTTTTTTAGTTTTGAGCGATTTAACAAAAGCAGATTTAATTTGTGCTTTAGATGCATCTTCAGCAACTTCAAACTCAGCATCCTGAGAAAGTGCAGAAGCAGAGAGTCCAAAGTAAGCATCATATCCAGAATCAGTAATTGTAAAACTTCTCAGTTTCTTCCAATCATTTTGAATCTTTTCATACTGCTTATCACCAATTTCATAGTACAACCTAATAAAGTGATTTGCATTGCGACTCTCAAGAACACGAATACCAATAAAGTTTACTGAAGGAAAATTATCTTTCAAATTACGAAGAAGAACATCGGTAAATTGATGATACCCATAATCAAATTTGTAAGTGGTTCCAAGTTTACGGTCTCGCAAAAAAGTTTTAGCTGGACTAATCCCACGAACACCAAGATAAGGTTCAGATTCCCAATTACGCTTCACCTCAACGTGATAAGGAAGATAATTTGCTTCACCATCAGTCAGAACAATACATTGAACTTTTTGAAGTTTGTTTTCTTTTTGAAACTTCGGAAGAATTTGATGAAGACAAGATAGTGCTTCATTCAAAGGAGTTCCAGAAAGACACAGACGAGTGGGGTATGTGTAATTAGAGTGATAAGTATTAGAAAAACAAACCGCAAGACGCCAAACATTCAGTAATTGGTGCTCAAGTTCTTTACCAGAAACTTTACTTGTAAGAAGGTTCATCAAAGAAAAAGATTCTTCTACGCAAAGGAGACCCTCCTTCTTTTGATAATGAGAGGTGCGATCAGCTGCTTTAAAGGTTCCTGCAGAATAATCATAATCACCACGCCTCCACTCATTCGTAAAGGCATAAACTTCAAAAGGAATTGAAACTTTTTTACAGAACCAAATAAGATTGAAAAGTTGTTTACAGGTGTCCAGAAGAACATTCTGCATGGAACCACTCCAATCCAAAACAAATACAAGTCCGTGATTTTTTCCGTCAGGAATCACAGTCACTTTTTTAAAGAGATCTTCACTATATTTGTAAGAATGAAGACGAGCCGTATCAAGAACACCCGTGCGAGCAGTTGATGCACGAGCATATTGATCTGCTGCTTTACGACATTCAAATTCTTTTACCAAGTAGTTAACTTCTTTTTGAGAAGACAGTTTGAACTTCTTGAACTCCTCATCCGCATATTTGTAAAGATTGATGTGATCCCAACCGCGATCATCACACATTTCATTGTGGTTCTTTTGTTGTTGAGCAAAGCAGGCATCAATGTCGTTATGAACATCAATGTTCTTACCGATTACTGTATCAAGATTAACTTTGGGAATTTCAACATAAGCATTCTCATATCCCTCTTGATTCACAAGATCACGAATTTTATCCTCCAAAGAATTTGCAGTGCGGACTTCAGGTTCTTCTTCACTATCAGAAGTATTTTGTGTTTGATCTCCTTGAGCGGATCCAGATTCATTTGATTCTTGTTGTTTAGGAGAATCTGCTTGCCCATCCTCATCTTCACTATCAGATTTTTCCTGTTCAACAATTTCATTTGCAGGAGAATTTGAATCTCCCTGTTGCTCATGAGAATCAAAGTCAGCAACTTTCTGTTGTTGTTCTTTTTCTTTCTTGCAGTGCTTATAAAGTTCCTCTGCAGCAATCAGAACATCCGCAAAACTTTCAGTAGCGGCGATCAAATCAACAATTTTCTTTTCTTCTGGTTTAAAATCCAAAGAAACAAAATTACCGACTTTAAAGTGAAGATTTACACGATCAGCAAGATTGAATGAAGTAATATCTTCATCTTCCAGTTGAAAGAAATCTTCTTCATTCAGTTCTTTATACCCATTGAAAAAAGTCTTCGCAAGTCCCATGTACTTACGTTTCATCAACTTTTCAACACGAACATCTTCCACCACATTCACAAACTGTGGTGGAATTTTATGCTCCTTTAACCAGTCTTCGTCGGGAGTAAACAATGCATGACCAACTTCATGACCTACCAGAAGGTCATAGACAGTATCACTTGCCTTTTCCCACAAAGGTAGAGTCAGAACACGAGTATGAACATTAAAGCAAGCAGTTTTAACTTGCTTATGCTCCACTACCAAATCTTCAGTAGCAAGAAGTTTAGCAAGCTGAGATTTGATTTCGTGACGGACAGGCATTGGTTTTGTTTCGTATGAACCCATCATAAAACGAAAGGTCGCCTTTTGGACGACCCATGTGACGCTTTTTAAACTGGGCAAGTCGTGCTTTCGCTTGCCGCAGTGCTTGCGGTTTAAGTTTTCGTTTCTGGGGTTTCCCAGAGTTGTGTTTCCAGTTTGGGACTTGCATTGTTCTTTGGTGGATCAAACCACCATACGTGAAAAACCTTTAACTTTCTCAAACTTTATGACGCTTTCAAATCTGTCTTCAAGTCCTGTCTTGTGAGAGATTACAAAAATATTAGCGTCTTTAATCACATAACGAATAATCTTAAGAAACTCTTCTGTTCCAAATCCATCAAGTGAGCTATCAAACACTTCGTCCATAATCAAAAGATTTGTATTCACTGAGTTCTTCATTCTTGCAACTTCTCTCCAAGTGAAGAGTAGTGCTAAGTCAATTCTCATCTTTTCTCCTTCACTAAAAGATGCATAAGAAAAATCTTCGTGAATAGGTGACTGGACGGTTTCGTTAAACTCCTCATCAAGTGTGAAGTTAATATAGAAGTCCATCATCTGAAGATAACGGTTAACTTGCTGATTTATCAGCGGTAGATACTTCTTAATGATTTTGGATTTTACTCCACCGTCTTTAAGCAAACTATACGTAAAATCGTAATAGTTAATTGAG
>Ga0129336_10001830_pt1 | contig 13006 bp, 19 predicted proteins | sample CPB6_02_DNA_FD_96878 | JGI IMG/M metagenome (GOLD analysis project Ga0129336, IMG submission 96878) | Freshwater to marine salinity gradient microbial communities from Chesapeake Bay, USA - CPBay_Sum_0.6_0.2_DNA | ecosystem: Environmental > Aquatic > Marine > Coastal | place: USA: Chesapeake...
ATAGACAGAAAGAACGTAGAGATCGAGAACCTAAAGAAAACCATCGCTGATATGGATCATAACCATGATCTTGATATGCGTATGGTCTACGTCGCAGAGTTCGTTCTCTTTCTTTTTGGCGTAGGAGTGGGAGCGTTCCTGACTACTCTCCTGAAATGAAAGAGTACATACGTGGCTATTGGATTCCCCCTGGACAAAGCGATGAGCGGTGGGTTCGGTTCTCCTGCTACCGCAAGCCGCATTGGTTCCACATCAGGATGATGCGCTATCTGCTGGGATGGCGATGGGAAGAAGCATAGCCTATGGTGAGGCAGTCACCTCCTAGAGACGCCGCGCCGGTCGGCGTACTGCAAACCGGCACTATTTAATTTCACAATGGATAGTTCATGACCAAAGAACAAAACATGACCCGCGACGACATTATCCGCATGGCGAAAAAAGCGGGGCTTGAGGTTTATTCAATTTTGGAAAAGCAACAGGTTGATTGGGATTGTTTAATTGACGATCTTCAAGAATTCGCCGCCCTCGTTGCCGCCGCCGAGCGGGAGGCGTGTGCGAAGGTGTGTGAGGACATTAGTTGGTCTAACGAAGGTAAATGGTTTGCAGTGGACTCAGGAAAACTAATGAAATACGTAAAAGAGGAGCAAAAGCCAGTGAGAATATTGGAATTAAAGATTGACTCAGATTGCATGGACGAAATCGTTAAGGCTGATCTTGCGGGGGTTCGAGACTCTTTACGTCTTGATCTCGAGAGACGCAAGCAAGGCAAATACTCTAACGGGATCTTCCATCACGACAAGAAGAAAGACATAGCTGAAGTTAGAAAGCATATCAACGCTTTCAATCTTATCTTGAAGTACTACAACGTCCCTGAATGAATCATGTTCATTGAGCTTAACGAGGTCGAGCAAAGGCTTGCGACCTATGTAGCCAAGTTGCGCTACCTAGGAGCAAGAGAAAACGGAAGGCCAAACATGAAGATGGGAGGCCAATCCAATGAACTCACAGACCTTGAGGGGATTGGTGCAGAGATTGCTTTTTGCAAGTTAGCGAACGTGTATCCAGACCTGAACGTCAAGCATCTTCGGGACGAGGATTGCTACACGCACAACGGATACGCCATCGACGTTAAGTCAACAACGTATGAGAACGGGCGGTTGCTTGCTGTCAGGTGGAAGAAGCCAGACAACATCGACTTCTACGCATTGATGGTAGGCAAGTTTCCCAAGTACAGATTGTCAGGATTCATGCGGGCAGAGGATTTGCTGAAGCCCGAAAGGCTCAAGGATTTTGGTCACGGCCCAGGCTATGCTGCCGATCAAGACCAGTTGATACCGCCAGAGGATCTTATTTTTTAACCCGACATGGGAGTAAAGGTATGGTGACTATCGATAAAACATCTCCTCCAGGGTCATGGAAAACAGAGATGGAACGTATGCCATGGAGATTTGGCGATGATCATATGAAGAGCGTAAATGCTGCTTTGGCAGAACTTCGTCTTCATGGGTACTCTACCCAAGCCAATCTTTTAGCGCAGGAGATTTCATCCTTGCGCGCAGAGATCTCACGACTAACCCTAAAGGTGAGCAACTATGAGTCCAGATAAATACGAAAGATTGAAACGCATTGATCGCGAGATCATGAATCTCAATAGGAAGATCATCTCCTTGCAAGATGAGGCCAAGAGAGTGCAGCTCGGACTGCCTGAGGCTTTCAAGTTTGATGATGATTTCATCCCGCCGTTTTTAAGAAAGCAGGAATCCATCCAATGAAGACACTGAATGTCGATGAACTCGAGCAGATCTTTGGCAAGAAAGAAACCGGCGCGCAGCGTATTCTGGAAGAGGCTGGAGAGATGATCTCCGCCAGGGGTAAGCGCAGGGATGCAGGCGAAGAACGATCCATGAAGCGGATCGTCCGCGTATTTAACGCCCTGACTGACCACAAACTGAGCGAGACAGAGGGCTGGATCTTCATGGTCGCACTGAAGTTGTGCCGTGAGAAGACGGGAAGTGACCCTGACAACTGGATAGATGGGGCCGCTTACATGGCCCTAGCCGCCGAGTCTGCAGAAAAATCATCCCCCACGTCTTTGGATAATCTGAACCATTGGTGATAAAGTGGAGAGGCATCACGCCATCTCTTTGCGTCTTTACTCCATGGTCGTGATGATTCTTGGCCCGTCGGGTAACACTGACGGGCCTTTTTTTATGGGATAGGTATGCCAAGAAAGAAAAAACCAAAGTCCACAGACATCGAGGTCAACCTGCAAATCAGGATGCCTCGCGTCATGGCTGACAAGAACGATCAGGAATCTATTGCTAACGCAGAGAAGGTGATGGAGGTCGTATCACAGACCTGTGTCTCGCTGATCAGTGCCAACAAGGATGTCCAGTTATGCATGGACATGATCAACTTTGTAGGCGAGTCGAAGAAATCATTGAACATTGCATTCAACCAGAATATGTCCTTCGACCTGGATCACTTCAGAATCATGATGGTCGCGCTAACTGCCTCGTATGAGGGGGTTATGAACGGGATGCAGATCAGGATCGTGCCGCCACTGGACTTCGCCAAGATGGAGGAAATGTATGGCTCCCTCGAAACGAACCCTTCCTGACTGCTTTGCCTGCGTCCACTCGATAGGGGTGCGGCATAAAATGCAGGACGGCAGTTACAGTTCTTATCGGCTGTATTGCAAGTTCCTAGATGGAGAGGTATATACTGCTTGTTCCGAGTTTCAGTACGAACCTGGGACAGACATCAGCGAAATAGGAGGCCGGTATGGCGTACACCAAGGCAGGGCTGCGTGAGCGGCTGAAGAATCAGATCATGGGCCAGTCAGTGGCCGGAACACGAGCGGGGCAGTGGTCAGCTAGGAAGGCGCAACTGCTTGGCAAGCGGTACAAGGAAGCCGGTGGCGGCTACTCAGGCAGTAAGACCAAAGCCCAAAGGAGTCTCAGCAAATGGTCAAAGCAAGACTGGACGACGAAATCTGGGAAGCCTTCGAGCGAAACTGGGGAGCGTTATTTGCCGAAGAAAGCCATCAAGGCACTCAGCCCAAGCGAGTACGCCGCGACGACAGCAGCCAAGCGCAAGGGCAAGTCCCAGGGCAAACAGTTCGTGAAGCAACCCAAGGCGATAGCCAAGAAAGTTAAACCGTTCCGTAGGTAAATCAATGCCAAAGAAAAAGAACGAAGACAAGATGCTGATCTTTCGGTGTAACACCGAGACGATCTTTCGCATCAAGACGATTGCTGCCATCGAAGGACGCTCGGTGTCGGCTCAGATTCGCCACATGATTGAGTCATACCCCATCAAGGGGAAGTTCGCTAAGGCCGCCAAGGCCGTCCTGGAAGTGAATGCCCGCGCCAGACCGACGGATATCATCAAGGAGGCGACGAGAGTTAAGGCCCCTGTAGAGGAGCGGGTTCAAGATGAGCCGCCTCCAAAGCCTTCTCGGCGCGTTCCATGGTGGCTCGAACCGAGTCGGGAGACCGCCGAGATCCAGGAGTCAGAGTCGGATTGAAGTAGGTCTTCAAGGTATTTAGACCCATTCTAAGATGGGTGATCGGGCTTTTGTGTTCTCTCACGACTGTCAACCACACTGCCTGATACGCCCTAGGATCACAATTCCTTTGCAAGTATCGGTCAACGGACATGATCGCAAGCGCCCTTGGGGCGCGATCCACCACCGACATCTGGACTCGTTCTAATTTGATGGAAGCCGGGAACATCCCGGCTCGATAAGCCAGAGCGTGGAAGGAGCAGGCCGCATCGTACTGATCCACGTCGATCAACTTCTCGTTGAAGATCCGATCAATCAATCGCTGATCGATGACCCGTGAACGCAGGAACAAACCGTCCTCGGACTCCAACCGAACCGTATGCTTTCGATGCAGTTCGGTGGAGCCGAGTTCGTTTGTGATGAAGGCGTCAGATTTCTTCAAGATTCCAATCAAAGTTATCTGGCTCTTGCGTTCGCAATGCTTGGTTCCTATCAGACCATCTTGCACTCGGCGGGTCAAATGACAAATGCGCCATACCGTTCTTGCCGAGCCACTGCCACCGAGCCTTCCAGACATGCGCCTCGGGGCCATCGTCTGTTCTGACAACCGTTAAACCAATGTCCGCCTTGGCAAACCAAGCCATGGACTTTGCCACATCCAAGCCCGTCACCACCTTCTGGCTGCGATCCGCAGGCTTTGCAGGGTGTGCAATAAAGAACACATGGACGCCAGACGACTTGGCGAACTGCTGCACCTTGGTGAGCATCTCGTTGATGGCATCGGTCTCGAGTCGATCCTTGTAGTCCACCTCGATGAAGTTGTAAGGATCGATGACGAGGATACGAATACCCATACGCATGACAGCAGCCCTGGCAAAATCAAGGATGCCTTGAATGTCAGCTGGCGCGCCCGCCATGTAGTCCATGAAGACGAAGTGATCGTTGATCCAACGCTTGGCTTCGTCCCGCTCCTCAGGGGTCATGCGGGCAGTCTTGCCCTCGAAGAAGGGCTTGCCCACGATCTTCGAAGCCAACTGCGCCATGTGCATGTACGGCGGCTTCTCGAAACTGCAGAAGACCGTCTTCCATCCATGGTTCTTGGCCGAGTTCACACAGATCTGGTCGATCAGGTCGGACTTGCCATGACCTGGGAAGCCTGTCACCACCGTCAGCATGGACTCGGAGATGCTCATGATCTCATCGAGACTGCTGATGCCCGTGTCGATCCCCTTGTGGTGGCCCTCGTTGTACAGACTCTCGAAACGCTGCGAGTAATGCTCGGCGTCGTAGAGGCCAGCCAAGGGTAAGGGTCGGGCTGAGTCGAATGCGGCCCTCAGGGCCTCTCTGCCTTCGTTTAAAAGGGTCTCATTGGCATCCTTGCAGGGCAGCTCAATCCGCCAGCACTTGGCTTTGCCAATCCGACGGGAGAGTTCCTCGATCAGGGCTTCCCCTGCGGCATCGAGGTCGGGTGAGAACATGACCTTCTGGGTCTTGTTCAGGAACTCCTCTGCCTCCCAGACATAGGCGAAGCGGCGATCCTCTGCAGGATCGATCACCCCATCCCTCACCTTCTGCGGCGCGCCATTCGGGACGCTCACGATATTGGCATCCACCCCGACTGCCATCCAAGACAGGGCATCGATCTCGCCCTCGCAGATCAGGAGCGGCTTCGAGGGGTCAGCGTTCTCGATGTTCCAGAAACTTGAGCAAACTGCCTGTTGACTGAAATGCTTTTCGCTATCGGCGCTACGCCACTTGACCGCAAAGATCTTGCCGTTTTCCTTGTACGGGAAACCGATGGCAGGACGCGAACCGGCAATGGCGAATCCCCAACTGCCAAACACGCACTTGTCGAGAGCGATCTCAGACGGGATACCTCGCGCAGTGAGATAGGCAAGGCCATCGGCCTTTGCCTGCTCATCGAGATCTGCCAGAACGATTTCTGGCTTTGGTTGCCTCGCCGTTCGCGTCTGGCGAAACGGCATAACATTGTTATGAAAACGATCCATACCACCCTCAACTTCGCAGTGCCAGCATTTCCAACGAACAGATTGACTCGTCACCTCGACGGACAGCGGTCGGTCGTGGCGATGTTTCTGGCGAGTGTGTTGGCAGTATGGACAGGCGATCTTGTGCTGTCCATTGTCCAGGGAACGAACTGCCTGGACGATAGGGTCATTGTCATTCGAAACTTGTAACATGCGTCTACTCCATCAAACTTGGTGCCTAAGTAATTCTATGTTCTTATCTAATTCTTATCTGTAGTTACCTCTCTAGTATTTAATATATATATATATATCTAGTATTCTTACTAAGTAGATCTAGTGCTTAGTAAAGTTTGTACCTGTTTCCTTAAGTAGATCTAGTACTTAGTAAAGTTTGTACCTGTTTTCTACGTATTCCTACAGGCAGTTTCATGATCTCGGTCAGGAATCTGCGGATCTGGATTGGATCTAAACTGGCCTCTTCACAGGCAGAGTCGAAGTCCTCACTTCGAATCCATCGGATTGCATCTCCTCGGATGTCACTGTCGCTTGACACTGAATCTTCGATAGCCTGGAATACCACTCGCCTAGCGATGTTCATCGTCCCAAAAAACACTTAGTTTGTCCTTGAACTGCGCCTTGAACTCTTCAAGACTGCAGATGAATATTTCCGCTCTCGGATTGTCTTTGTCAATCCCATGCAGCACGAAGCGACACTTCACCTGCCTGTCGTTTATGTATATACGCTCTTGAAGCAGATCAAGAATCAGCGACTCATCGAGATCGGGTCTGCGTGAAGCGTAATAAATCTTCGCACTGAAAAACAAGTCCTCGTCGAGGAGTTCAGGCAGTACTGGGACTTGCATCTTGAAGGCTTCGGAATAAGATAGGGCCTTACTCGACTTGATGAACCTAGGCTTTCCGCCAAAGCTGACTAGCCTTCTCGAGTTGGCTTTACTGGCAGGTTCTCCGAGTACAACCCCGCTCCAGGAATTATTCTTGACCGAGTTAGAATTTTTCACTAGAATTGATCCTCCATAAGAAGATCATACGCGGAGTAACACAGTGCCACAAGGAAATCCAGAAGGATTTCGCTCGTCAATCCCACCTGAAATTCAGGAGATTGTTCTGGCGACGATCCACAAGTTGTTTGCAGAAGGCATGACTGGTTTTTCCTTCTCGTTCAAGGAAGACAAGGAAGTCTTTGTCATCTCGAAGTTGAACTCCAAGACGTTTGCCATGGTTCCATACAAGGATGCCCTTGGCGGCGGCGTGGATTTTTTAATGACCTATGCGAAGTTTATCGAGGAGCAGATAGATGACGATCCAGAAAGCGAAGTTCAAGAAAGCAACCGCAGGAGTGAAGAAGAAAACGCAATCAACGGTGACGATAACGCTGCCTGAAATCTCCCCCGCCAATGGCGTGATGGTGGGAGTGCAAGGCGGAAGCCGTAAGGAAATGCTCTCGACCTATCGAGTGATCAGGAAGGAACTGGGAAGGCGAAAGGGCGAGAAGTACAGGATCATCTGGTTAGTTAAATCATTCTTGGTTTACAGGCTTAAATGAAATACACCAACAAACACAATGTTCCGGTAGAGGTGATACGGGCAGTACAGAATGATCCGTATACCAAGGGCGATGGGGTTGTGCTTTCAGTGACGCAACTCATCAAGTCGCCTCGCATCGTTGCGCTTCAGAAGAAGCACGACGAGGAGATCACGGTTGACTATCGTGATGAGGTATTCAAGTTGCTTGGGAAGGGCGTCCATACCGTATTGGAGACTGCCAATACGGGTGATGAGAACATCATCCCAGAGCGTCGACTGTACGCTGACATCAATGGCTGGAGGATTAGCGGGCAGACAGACACGATGTCGCTCAAGGAGAAGATGCTGACCGACTACAAATGCACAAGCGTATATGCGGTCACTTCCGACAAGCCTGAGTGGGAGCATCAGTTGAACCTGTATGCATGGCTCTGGCGCAAGCATGACTACGAGATCGAGAGTCTTCGTATCATGGCAATCCTTCGTGACTGGCGGCGTAGCGATGCGGACAAGAAGTTTGATTACCCGCAGGCTCCCGTGGTCAGCATTGATATCCCTCTCTGGGGCTTTATCAAGCAGACATCCTTCGTCGAGGAGCGTGTCAGGCTGCACCAAAGCACTTTGGATGGTGAACTGCCTGAGTGTGATGACGAAGATCGTTGGCTTCGCAATGGGAAGAATGTCAGATGCGAAGGTAACTGGTGTCAGGTTTCACAGTTTTGTTCGCAGTGGCAAGCCATCAAGGAGAAAAGACGATGAGCGAAATGACAGAAGCCAGGAAGATATGGCAGACCCTGAGCAAGTTGAACGTCAACGAGTTCACGGAGAAGAAAGCCAATCTGACTTACTTGTCCTGGGCGTGGGCCTATCAGACGATGATGGATCACTACCCAGAGATGCAGATTGTTTGGTACACCTTCAGGGATAGTGACGGTCTGGACAGGGATGTCCTCTTTTACCCTGACCGTACTGCCTCGGTGCATTGTGCGGTGACGATTAACAGCGTCCGCAAGGAGATGTGGTTGCCTGTGATGGACAACCGCAACAACGCTGTGGCGAACCCTGATGCGAGGGCTATCTCGGATACCAAAATGAGATGCCTTGTGAAGTGCTTCGCGATGTTCGGCCTTGGCCTTTACATTTTTGCGGGATCTGATTTACCGCAAGAGGACAAGTTTGAATGGAAGGGCAGAGTGAAGACGCCAGAGGATTTAAGTAAGTTGCTAAGCGTTCTGGACGAGCATGCCCAGAAACTCAAGACCAAGCAGGAGTTCAATGCGCTGTTCAAGCAACTTGAACCTGTGTTTTCAGATTTGCGTGAGATGAAGGATGAGGGTGGCACAACGGCCTACGATGCCCTCGTCGCGACTTTCAAGCGTTATACCGCTTCGTTGAAGTAAGGAGAGTGAGATGAGTGATATCAAGAGAATTAACGCGACCGGAAGCCTGTTCAAGAACAAGTACAAGGACGCGCCTAACAAGCCGGACTTTACGGGTGAACTGGTACTGACCAAAGAGATCTTGAAGCAGTTGGTCACACAGGTGAAGGAAGGCAAGGAGATTGGTTTGCGTCTTGCGGTGTGGGATCGCGAGAGCAAGGCAGGTAATCCGTACAAGTATGTGTCCTTCGAGCCTGTGGTGCCGAAGCCGCGTGAACCCTACGATGGCGGCAATGGTTACCAGAAGGCTTCCAAGTCAAAGACTGCTGCCCCGGTAGAGGACTTCAAGGAAGATGAGGATCTGCCGTTCTAGAATTCTTGTCTGCTAAGCTATACCCCCTTCTATAGCAGACAGAATGGCCCTCACCCCGAAAGGGGTGGGGGTTTTTTACAGGGGGACGAGATGACAGAGAAAGAAATACAAGACTTGCTGCTTTCACTCAGGCGAATCCACCGCGAACTTGTCGTTGGTACGGAGGGTGGCTTTGTTCCAGTTGGGGATATTGCTCACCAAGCGGCAGACATGATTGAATCCCTAGCAAATGCCAAAGCAGAAAAAGAGAAAGAAGCGGCCCATCTTGACTCGCTATTACGGGAAGCCTTCCCCATTAGGCCCTGAGACCGAGGAGCCGATTCCATTTAGACAGTTGTACAGTCTACCTCCAAAAGAGCGGTATGACTGTCTGGTTTGCTCGGTTGAGATTGGGAAGGGGACTCGGCATGGGCTTTGTTCTGTTTGTCGGGAGAGGCAGGCTCGTCTTCGGCGGACTGCTCGCAAGAGACAATCATCTCCCCCCGAAAGAACGCCCCAAACTGATTGACCGTGCAGATCTCGGCGTCGACCACCATCCCCCTGTATAGGGTGATGACGGCAAACCCCGAGCATGCGCCAATGGAGAGGCCTTCCCGGTAAGCGAACTGAGGACCCTTGGGGTCGGCTAGGTGTCCACAGTCAACGCCCCATAAACGCCCTGTGGCGTTATCTACGGGGCTTACCTTGAGCTGGTGCAGATGCCCATGGGCATACGACATCCCGTACTTCATGGCAGAGTTATAAGCAGAGTGGACGCCGCCGTTGACGGGCCTATGCCGTAGGCCAAGTTGGTTGTTGATGTTGGATAGGTAGGTGAACTCCCACGCCTTGAAGTAGTCGCAGATGCTGAAGCCTTCAAGGCCCTCGTACTGACTGGCGTTCCCCACTAGGCAGCGGTCGAATCGGGCATCGTGGTTGCCGATATGCCAGACCTTCATCGAGTACGGGGAGGCGAATTCAAACTCAGAGATTCGCTGCCGACAGGCATCCAGTTCATCAATCACCCTGGGCAGTTTCTCCCATCCCAGGGGAGGGTGCCTGGATACGGTGGCCCCATCGAACATATCGCCCATGACGGCGATCATTTCAGGTTGTTCTTGCTTGGCCCATTCCACGGCAGCAACGTGGGCGGTGGTGACGATCCCGGGCCAGTAGTGGGCGTCTGAAATGCAGAGGATTCTGCCGTTCTCTAGTGTGATGTTTCGCTCAAGGGGGTACTGCTTCTCTGATCCTGCCCACCCATAAAGACCGCTACTGTTCTTGGTCAGTGGTTGGGTCTTTAGGACGACGCCTTTCTTTACTAACCCCCTGCGTCTGCTATATACATTGGATTCGGACAGTCCAGTTTTACGTGAGACTATGGTTGGGGAGCCGCCTGAGCTTCTCCAAAAACGAATGAATTCATCATCCGTAATTCTTTTTGTCATCGTAAAAGCCTATGTGCTGCCTAGATAAAAGAGTTTTTTACCAACAGCGGGGGGAAATTGCAAATGAAAGATAAGGAAAAGAACCAGCGGTTCTCGATAGTGGAGTCAGATGAGGATGTGGTGGAGTTGTATCCTAGCCCGGATACGGTGCTGAAAAGGTTCTTGGGATTGAACCCGATGCACATACTGGTGATCAGCGTTGATAAGGACGGGACAATGCTTTCTAGTAGTAACACTGCCTCCAAGGCAGAACTGCTCTTTATGGTCGAGCAGTTCCGCCATTCCCTGATTGCAGGGGAATTCGATGACTAGCCGATAAAGGCATCGAAGATGGCCGAGCCTATGTTTGCCGGGATATCCGCTCGTTCTCTGAGCGTTGGAACCACGGTTAATCTCAGGTTCTTTTCATCTTCAATTTCGCGTAATAACTTGCGGATAGTATCTGGCGGCAAGTCACTCTTTCGGAGTGCATCCCGAGTATCTCGATAACGCTTGAGATACTTATCAATCGCCAACACTTCCTGCCTGACATTCAGCAAGCCAAGTTTGGAATTCTGATAGGCGTAGTAGCCGTCTACGTCATTCTCTTCCTTGAACTTGTTGAGTGTCGCGACCGCCTTACGTACCTCATCTCGAAGTTCGTAGTAGTCCTGCTGCACTCGAGTGCCTACGCCACCCAATCGGGTATCCATCAAGAACCGGCGGATCACCGGGACGTTATTGATATCCGTCCAGTCAGCCCTGGTGCCTGCCGTCTTATCGCCACTCGCCTGTTCCCAGGCTGCATTGGCAGTTAGCAGCAGCGAGGTTCCGAGCGAACCTCCGTATCCCCCGATCAGATAATCAAGTTTCATCGGGCTGATATTGAATAGATTACCAATGTACTTAGAGATCTCTGTGGTTCGATCATCGTATTGCTGTGCAACTTCAGTGCTTTTGTTGACCCAGTAAGGAACAATCTCCTTGCCCGTAAAGCTGTCGCGGTTACGCATGACATCCACAAGAGGCTTGATTGCCTGGAATCCAAGCAGGTCAATGTTCGTGGAGTTATTGATCTGCCTGACGATGCTATCCCTTGCGCCTCTCGCATCGAGATCACCGAACGTAAAGTTCAAGAAGATCTCTGGCACGGTCTTAAAGATCGCACCGATTTCGAATGGGATAGGCAGCTTCAGTGTCACGCCCTCAACGCCAGTCGGGATGATCCAGTTGTCATCTCGAACCTCGCGCCGAGCCTTCTTGTATTCCTCGTTGTCGCTCATCAACAGGAAGTAAATACCCGTCATGGCAGCAATCGCACCACCGCGCAGCAACGCTCTTTTCTGCGTAAGAACACGCGGATCAAGCCCGTCATACGGGCTATACTTGCCGGTAAGCGTGGTGTAGATCTTATCCAAGCCCTGAATACGGGCGTTCAGGAATGGGATCGTGGCAGTGATTGATCTCCACAACGGGTTTGCCCCACGACGGCTGAAGTTCAGCACATCAATGGCAGCAAGACGCGCTGTCGCTTCACTGCCTGTCTCAGCCAGTACTTTCTTGTACACCGCAGTACGCACCGCAGCGTCCGATTTCTGGCTGTATCCGCCAAGGGCATCCCACAACTGACGAGCCATGTTACTGCTTGTCTGTGAGTGGGTCTTAACATCGATGCCGCGCTTGCGATATTCATCCGCGACATAACGCTTGAGGTCGGAAGGATCTGCGGAAAGGTCATACCCGCCGACGACACCCTGGTCAATCAGTCGCTGCATCTCCTCGGAGTTAAACTCCTTAAAGGAATCAATGAACGGGATGTAATCAACACCGCTCGTCACGTATGTCGATACGGTATCGCGCAGCATATTGAGCAGGATGAACCCAGGTTCGCGGGTCACCATCTCGCGCAAGAGACCAGCAGGGGCAGAGGCAATCTTGGTAATCATGCCAAGAGCTGACTCGCCGTAGTTCATCATCGATTCATAGAGCAGCGGATCTGCAATCTCGTAATGCTGCTCAAGTCCATCGACCAGAACCGACTGCGTAAAGCTGCCACGCTTACGCAATGCGCGGGCAGTCTTGGCATCTGGCACCTTTCTGGCCTCGCCTACCGCCTCAGAGTTACGCAGGATACGCCGCGCTGCGACGTTCTTTAGGCCAGACACCAAGATGCCATAAGCGTTCTTGGTGATCATCTCGAACGGATCTGCCTGATCGAGATCCTTGGCCCTGTTCTCCAGTTGCTTGAAGAAGAAATCAGATCGAGTGAGCGACGAGCCTTTCTTGTAGCCCATGCCGCCCACAATCGATTCTTCCATCTCCTCGTAGAACGGGAAGTAATCGCCCCAGTCCTTCCACTGCTGAGCAAGTTCTTCGGTCAGGATGCCCGTTGATTTACCGAAGTCGATCAGCGTTGTGTTCCACTTCTGGTAGTTGTCGTAGGCTTCCTTAACTTGTGGGTAGTCTGTCTCAACCTCTGCAATGAACTGGCTGATTCTGGCATCCGAAGGATTGTCGATCAGGCGGGCCTTCTTCTCTGCCTCGATAATCAACTTCAGGGCTGCGGCAGTTTGTGGATCAGAAGCCTGATCCATGTTTGCCAAGCGGATGGCAGCGTCCCTAGCGCGTTGTCTGAAACCTTGGATGCGCTTGTACGTGGAATAGGTCTTAAAGACACTTAGACCCTTAGGCACAGAGCCATCCATGACCTTGCTCAGGCTATCGAGTAGGCCAGGAACGTTCGGGTCAATCTCGTAATAGCCCGCAAGATTATCGCCCTTGAACTGGGTGGGATCGTTAGTCACCAT
>Ga0129336_10001831_pt1 | contig 13005 bp, 9 predicted proteins | sample CPB6_02_DNA_FD_96878 | JGI IMG/M metagenome (GOLD analysis project Ga0129336, IMG submission 96878) | Freshwater to marine salinity gradient microbial communities from Chesapeake Bay, USA - CPBay_Sum_0.6_0.2_DNA | ecosystem: Environmental > Aquatic > Marine > Coastal | place: USA: Chesapeake Bay...
GTATTCCTTGACCCGTTGAATACGGTTCAGGCCCCTAAAGCCTTACGTGCTTTACCAGAGGCAGTTACCGCATCTGCCGAATCTGCTGCGGCAGCAAGAAAACTGGTTAAGGCTGGAGTTGCTTTGACGCCGGAAACTATTGCTAAAGCCGATGAAGTTGTGTCAATGGTTGATGAGGCTTCACAGTTGTCCGAAACTGCTGTGAGTCTTGTTACGCGCCAGCCTGGGGTTACTTGGTCTGGGGATAACAAAATTATTGCTCGCGGTGGTCAGCCAATTGATCAGTTTTTAGACATAGGCCCTAACGGCCCAATTAACAAAGACAATCTTATTGGTCCTGGTTTGTATGACACCAACTATTCTCCTGTAGCCGAATCATACAATCTTGAAACAAAAATTCAAGATCGTTTTGAAACAATAAAAATTGGTGATCAAGAAGTGGTTAGACCTGTAATCAGTTATGAACCAGGTCAATCTATGGTGTATGAGTTCCATACACCAACAGAAGGTTTTTTAACTATCAACGGTGAGGATGTTTGGACTGTTGACCCAAATGTTCCGTGGAACCTGCGATCCGCTGTTGAAGAACTTGGTTTTACTCGACAGACAGCACTTGAATTTGATCAAAAACTTGTTGAGCTTGGTTTTGAACCATATACAGGTGCCGGTGGTAGAGAATTTGAGGACCTAGTTTCGTTGCTGGAACGTGAGGCAGCTGGTTCTTTAGATTCACAATACGCTTTGTCAGGTTCAATTGGTTCTGATAGAAAACTTGTAGATATTAGAAGGCGACTTGCCGATCCTATTGGTTGGCTCAAAACAAATCTTAGACTTGACCGACGTGTAAACGATTTTTTTGCTAATAAAACTTTGACATCACTACTTGATGATCCTGTGGAAGTTTCTCCATTTGCTGAAATCACTGATGATCTTTTTGTTGATTACGATTTTGTAATCAATCCTGAAACTGGGGCAAACGAATACAAGGCAACTGCTTACTCTGTAAGAGGAAAAGGTATTGCTTCAGCAATAGACAACCCTCAAACTGCATCTAACTACAATCCAGCACCAGTCCAGTCTTTGCAGAGACAAATCATTGACTGGGAGTTCACTGCTAATAATGTTAATGCAACTCCAGAAAGAATAACTATTCTTTCACAAAAAATTGGTGAAGCAAAAGCACTACAACAACGATTCTCTGCTCTTGCGGAAAAATTTGTTCAAAGAAAAATTGGACAATCTACAAGAGAACTAGAAGGTTTAAAACTTGATCAAACATTGTTCAGTGAGTCAGTTCAAGAGTATCGACAATTAACAAAAGAGTATCAGTCTTTTATTGATGAACTAAAAGAAATGTCAAAGATATTTGATGGTGTTGATCCTGCTTCAATTGATATTTCAAAAATTAAATCAATTCCTAATTTTTCTTCTCTGTCCCGTGAAACTCAGGCATCTTTGGCGTACGCTCGAATCGCCCAAGGTTCTTTTGAAGAATTTATTAAACAATCAATGTACCAACTGAAACGCGGGAGTGTTGAATTTTCTGATATTTCTCTCGGGGATGTTGGTCCATTTAAAGGAATTGTTATCCGTGGAGACGGACAGAATTTTAATGAAATTTTAATTTCATCGTTCCAACCTGATGTGATTCCATATCCAACTAGAACAACCGATGTTGTTAACGATTGGCTCAAACTTAAAGGTGTGGATGCAATTAGTTATGATGGTGGTGTAAGAATTGGCGGTCCAATAGGTGGGCATACTGCGAGAGTTGTTTTGTCTCCATCAAAACTGTCGGTAAGAGCTTCTAGAACTGGTGAGATGTTGCCAACCGTGGAGGCTCGACGACTTATCGCTGAAGGCGAACAGTTACAGGTCACAGCAAAAGACATCGCCCAAGCACAAGGATATTTGGATGCACACGGTCTTATTAATGCTGCTTCCAAGAGCGTTGCTGCCGAACCTTACTCCCTTTGGAGAATCTCTGGTACTGGTCAAAATGTTTTCAAAGCCATTGCGTCTGAAGGAAATGCTTACGAAATTTGGATGAAGTTCCTTAAAGGAAAATCTCCCCGTTTGGCACAGAAACTTTCTGAAGCAACCACTCCCGAAGAAGTTGAGGCTGTGTTTGACGCTGCGAGAGCAAGCCTTGACCCATTGGAAAACATAGCCCCAGGTGGTTTACCAGGTTGGAGTGGCAACGTAATCGGTGAAGTTGGCTATCGCACAAAACAGTTGATTTCTAAAAACTCTCGTATGGCTGCGACACTACCGCGATCAAATGTTTTGCCAATTAATGATTTGGCTGCTGGAGCGAACCACCTTCACGACACAATGATTATTCTTAAAACCCCAATTGAGTCCAGATCAGCTTTGATGAACGAGTACATCAGGATCGTGTCTCAGGATGATGCAGCAAAAATCCGTGGTGATCTGTTTGACTTCGCCAAAGAATTCAAAAACGTGGTCATCAAGGATAAAATCCAACCAGTAATTGACAAGCTGAAAGCACCTTTGAAAAAAACGTTTGAGGAGATGACTCCTTTTGAACGTGTCACAATGAAGCGTCGAACTGAACTTGTGGCAGAGGTCGAAGATGCGGTTCGTAAAGCTTCAACATTTTTGGTTTCTAAAGAAGAAGAAATCGTGCGTTATGTTTGGGACGATGTAGGCAGGGGCGTGAGTCTTGACTACCTAGAGGGTAGTGGTATGGGGCCGATGTATTTAGTTCAACAAAGAACAAATGACATCAGCCTGTTGCCGTTTGATACAGATGAACTTGACCAACTTCTTGACCTGACCTCCAATTGGGCCGAGTATTCGCTGCTTGCCCGTGTAACCCCTGGTATGGGTCAAACATTGGATGTTCTTGACAAGGCGATGGCTAAAGCTTTTTGGTTGCAGACTGTTTGGAAAAAAGCGGTTCTTTTGTCTGGACGTTATGTGCTTCGTGTTGTCCCAGAAGAAATGATGCGTAACTCTCTATCCGGACAGTTCGGCAACGAGTTCGGTTATGTGGCAGAAATTTTCTCTGGTCGTATGAATAAAGACATTTATGGTCGAGTTATGCCACGAATATCGGAGGCTGATGATATTGCCTTGAAACTTGACGAGGCTTTGAATGTTTTGCCAGCCCGAATTGCTAGAGCAGAAAGTTTGGGTAACACCAAGTTGGCTGACAAGTTGCGTCGCAGACTTGCCAAGATTGATGTTGCTGCTGAGCAGGCACGTCTTGACGAAATTGATTCAATTCTAGAATCCGAAGTTGCTTCAGCCCGTGATGTGATGATCGGACCATCGCCAACCAAAGCTGGAGATACCGCTCTAGGAAACCTTGTTGCTGGTCATGTTCGTGCAAGTTCACAGCAAACGGTTTTTAGAAGCGAAAACCCTACCTTGTGGTTGAGGGGTGTCGCTCAGGCATCTATTGATCGTGGTGCTGATGTGTTGGGTTCTGCTGTTGCCCGCGCTTTGCAAACAGGTTCCCGTGGTGCTTTAGAAAAATTGGCTAATGAAATGTTTGATGGTTCGTTAAGAAAAGCTTACGAATCGTATTTCAAAGGCTTAGGTAAGTTGCGTCCAGATTATGAATGGGACACCCTTGAAGGTGCAAGGAAATATGTTGAGTATGTAGTGGATGACTTGCAACAGGTGACTGGTGGGCATCCTAAGTTGCTCGGTGCTATCGCTAACAATGGTGTGATCGTTGGCGGTGAAACATTCTCTCTTGGTCGCAGAACCGCATACGGGAACATTCCGTCAGCAGAGTTCATGAACCTTCTCAAAGCCGGTGATCCTGATGATCTGACTGTCCCTATTTTTGCTGAATGGTCAAAAGCCCCAGAAGCAACAATGGTGTTCCCCCGTGTTTCACAGTTTGATGAAGAAAAATCTGCTGGAATTTTTAGTTGGTTTATGCAAAACGCTTATGGTCGTGCATCAGACAAGTTCGCTAGAGTCCCAATGTTTAACGCACGTAAATGGAACCTAATTGCCGACATGATCCCTTTACTTAGCAAGGAAGAAGCATTGAAACTGAAGGCTTCCCTACCCGATTTGAACCTTCCAAATCATGTCGTAGAGAACATCCTTGACAACATTCCACGGGCTAAAGGCACTGGCACATTAGAAAAACTTGACAGCCTTGCTGGATATCGAGCAGTTGAGGACACAATCAACTTGTTGTTTGACTCACGTAAGAAAACATTGTTCGGCTACAACCATCGCCTCTTGTTCCCATTCTTTGATGCTTTCCGTGAAGTTAGCGTCCAGTTAGCAAAAACTGCAATCAACCCGCTTGCCACCCACAAGATCGATAAAGCTGCTGAGGCTTTAGGCAACTTGCAAATTGGTGGACCTGGTGAAACCAACATCATTGGACCAGGGGATATTGACCAAGATGGCAAGAACGAAGGCTTTGTTTATCGTGATCCGCAAACAGGGTCTTTGAGTTTCAACTATCCACTTGTCGGTGGCGCAGCGCGAGCATTGACGGGTATCCCATTTGACTACAAAGTGAGTGTCGGTTCTTTGTCAATGGCTACAAGCGTCATCCCGTCGGTTGGTCCGTATGTTGCTTTGACCTACACCGCTATCCCTAACAGGCAAGGTGAGGTTTGGGACAAACTGAATAAAGTGTTCATCCCTTACGGTGAGCCTTCTAACGAATTGCAAGACTATTTCACTCCTTTGGCTATCCAACGTTTTGCACAAGGTTTGGCTGCTGGAACACCGTTTGAGCGTGTGTCACAGTTCTTGGGCAACCCAAACAATGACCCTGTGTATAAGACTTTGCAAAGCAGAACGTTCATGGCTGAACTTGCTTCAGGTAAATATACGCAAGACGAAAACGGTGTCCGTGAAGCGATGCAAGCGTCACAAGATAAAGGCAACACCTTGTGGTGGTTGCGTGGTTTGACACAGTTCTTCTCCCCTGGCGCACCGATCAGCCAGTTTTATGCAGAACAAGACAGCAAACTGGTTCCACTTGGTGTTCTGTTGGACAGTATCCGAAAAACAGAAAACGCTGTTCGCGATAAGGGTGGCACATTTCAAGATCAAATTGATGCAGTAGTGAACCAGTACGGTGATCTTGTTCTGCCGTATTTGGCTTCTATCAGCGAAAGTAATGTTCCTGGTTCAGAGTCCAGTAAAGCGTTCTACAAGTTCAAAAACGAAAACCCAGATTTGTTCAAGCGTTATCCAAATATTGCTGGATATTTTGGTCCGAACACAAACGAGTTTGACCAAAAGATTTATAACATTCAGAAACGTGCAGGTGAACTTGTCGCTTTGCCGAAGGAAGAAATCGCTGCTCAGATTGAACAGTTGTGGGGTAACTTCCGTTACAACAAATATGATCGTGAATTAACACAGGCTTTGGGTGAAACCCCTCTGAAATCTTATGCTTTGAGCATCATGGAATCTCAGATCAAATCATCGTTGCCTAGTTGGAACAGGTCACTTGCGTTTCAGGAATATAACGATGAGATTGTTAACTCGGTTAACTCAATTATTAAGGCATCTACTGATCCGAAGTTGGCAAACTTGCCAGTTATGGCTCCATTGAAGGAGTATTTGGCGCAACGTAATGCGATTGTCAATGTGATTACCCGTAATTCTGGGCTGACTAGCGTTAACTCTTGGCGTAATAACCGTGGTGGTATCGTCGAGCGTGAAGCTTTGAAGATTGTGGGGGATCAAATCGCCGAAAAGAATCCTGCGTTTCAGGGCGTGTGGGATAGTGTTTTGTCTAGAGAATTTAAGACTTTGACCGAACAAGAGAAACTATTGGTTCAGACAGGACAGTTACCGTAATGGCTCCAAAACCTAGACAGGATGGGACAACCCCTACAACTACGCCTCCGATTGGTCCACCAGCACCGACCACGACTGTTCCGGTATCTCCTGAAGTTCAGGCAGCTCTTGCTTATGTTCAGCAGGTTTTGGGTCTTGGTGGAGGAGATAAGGATGTTCTTGGTCTTGAAGGTAGCGGTGTTTTCCAAGATGGTCGGCTAGTTGGATATGAAGGACCTACCAAAACTGTTGGTGGTCAACCAATTCAACCTCAATACTTTGAAGGTGATGAACAAGCAATTGCTACTTGGGACGCTGAGGAAGTTATTGCTTGGCAGAAACGACTTGCTGCTGGAGGATACTTTTCTGGTGAGTCGTATCAGCCTGGCATTGTTCGCCAGTCAACCCTTGACGCATACAAGCGAGCGTTGATTGATGCCAACCAAAGCTTTATTAGCGTTGAGCAAGCGTTGGAGCGTTCCAAGAAGTTTCCTTATTCGGGTGGTGGCGGTGGTCTAAAGAAGTATCGCATGACTGCTGCAACGGATTTGCAAAATGTTTTTGACAAGGTTTCCCAGAACGTGTTGGGTCGAACATTGGACACCGAAGAATTGGATAAGTTGGTTAAGACTTATCAGGGTGTTGAGTTGGCTGGACAGAAGTCGCAGGCTGGTGTTGCTGAACAGGCTCCTACTGCTGCTGCTTTTGCACAGAAAAAGATTGAAGCTGGTAATCAGGATGAGGCTGATGCTGTTCAGTTCGCAGGATACGCACAAACTTTAGAAAGGATGCTCGGTGGCTGAGACAAAGAATCCTCGTAAAGCGTATATTGACGCACAGATTAAGGCTGGTTCTACTAAGACACGCGCTGAACTTGGGCGTGAATATGACGAACAACAAGCAAAGAAGGCAACGACTGTTGCGAATCCTGCTGATTTGAAGGCAAAGGTTGATCGTTATTTGCCTGCTTACTCGTTTTTGTTGGACCCTAACAGTATTTTTGGTGCTGATGTTGCACAGGTTTTGGCTGATGCTGTAGCCCAGAATTATGACGCTACCCGTTTTGAGGGTGCGTTGGCTGCAACAAACTATTTCAAGACTGCCACACCAGAGCAGAAGGCTTTTGCTAGGAAACAGTTACCTGCTGATAAGGCAAGAATTAGTACTGAAGCGAACTCTTTGAAACAGTTGGCTAAGTCTTACAACTATGCGCTTTCAGATTCAGAGTTGCAGGCTGTTTTAACTGGTACTCCTATGCCTGGAACTGGTAAGCCTGTTTCGCAGGACGAGTTGTTAAACAAGATGAAGATGTCCGCTAAGGGTGTCCTTCCTCATCTGTCATCTCAGATTGATGCTGGTTTGTCTTTGAAGGACATTAGTGAAAACTACAAACAGTATGCCGGACAGATTTTGGAACGTGACCCAAACCAGATTGATATGTTTCAGGGTCCGTTCCTTGATGCGTTTGGTAATGCCCAGACTGGTCAGATGTCGTTGGGTGATTGGGTGTCAAAACTTAAATCTGATCCGCGTTACGGCTATCAGAACACGAAGGCCGCTAACAGGGATGCACAGTCTTTGGCTTTAACTATTGCTAGAGCATTTGGAAAGGTTCGATAATGAGTGACACAGGTTTAGGTGGCGTTGATCTTGGTTTGAATTTGGAGAACCTCAATGCTGAGTTGGCTGCATATTTCCAAACTCCTGAGGGTCAAGCAAATCTTGCTGCATCGGGTTTCCAAGTCCCTGATGTTGCTGGTGTTGGTGGCCCCACGCCACCGACCCCACCTGCACCGCCAGCAGATGAACCGCCTGCACCTCCTGCACCAATGTTTAGCCCTAACCCTGATGCTCGTAACACGATCAAAGCTGTTCTTTCAACCTACGGTTTGGAATCATTGGCAGAAGTTTTGTGGGGTAACTACACGTCAGGTTTGGTTGACATCAATAACGAGCAAGCGTTGGTGTTCTCGATCCGTGATACAGAGCAATACAAAACCCGTTTCGTTGGCAACGCTGCAAGAGCAAAGCGTGGTTTAGCAGAACTCAGTCCGGCAGAATACATCGGTTTAGAGGACTCGTATCGACAGATCATGCAGTCCAACGGTATGCCCCCTGGGTTCTACGACCAGAACGATGACTTCTCAAAACTGATCGAAGGTGACGTTTCCCCATCAGAGTTACAGGACCGTGTTCAGCAGGGTTATTCCGTTGTTGCTCAGGCTGATCCAGAGGTTAGACGACAGATGCAAACCTTGTACGGTGTCACCGAAGGTCAGTTGGCTGCGTACTTTATTGACCCTGAACGGACTGCACCGTTGCTTAAACAGCAGGCTCAGGCAGCTCGGATTGCAGCCCGTGGACTAGAGCAGGGTGGTATTCAGTTGACTGGTACCTTCGCTGAGAACTTGGCGGCCCGTGGGATTACTGAACAGCAGGCTCGCGCAGGGTTCGCTGAAGTCGGTGCTTTAGGCGAGTTGCAACAGACTTTCGCGGGTGAGACTGCACTATCCGGTGAACAACTGGCAGGTGCGGCGTTCGGGATTGATGTCGCCGCGCAACAAGAGTTGGAGCGTAAACGTCGTCAACGTGTTGGTGAGTTTGCTGGTGGCGGATCATTTGCTCGGACAACTGGTGAAACATCAGGCTCTACTTCTATAGGTGTTGGTAAAGCGCAATAGCATACTTGACACTGTCAAGTAAAGTGTGTGTATACTGTTAATGTTCGGTTACGAACACCATTGGAAACCCCCCGATTTCAATGTGCAAAAGGGGTGAGACTTGCAGCCATCACGTAACCTCCAGCGTGATGTGGGCAGAAGGAGTGGGTCATGTCAGATGCAAACTACGAGTTTGAGGATGATGTAATGCAAGACCAGCAGCAATCGAAGGACCCTGTGCGGGCGCACTTGCGAAAGCTTGAAGCCGAAAATAAGGCTTTACGCGAGCAGGCAGCATCAGCAGAGGCAGCCCGACGAGAACTTAACTTCGTGAAAGCGGGCGTAGACCCGAACGATCCGAAGTACAAGTATTTCGTTAAAGGCTACGACGGTGAATTAACACCGGAGGCGATTCGACAAGCAGCAGAAGAAGCAAGTCTCATACCTAGCCAGAACAAGGAAGTGGTTGCTGAACAGCAGTCATGGAATCGGGTGGCGCAGGCAGCGCGAGCTGGACAGACAAGCGAACCTCCTGTTGATTACGCTCAACGTATTGCTAACGCAAAATCCCCTGATGAAGTGATGCAACTGCTGGCCCAGGCGAGAGCCGAAGCAGAAAAATACTAATCACTCCCCATTGGATTCACATTCTTTGGGGCTACCCCTAAAGGAAAAGACAAATGTCTTATACTCAGCAAAGTTCGGTTGATACCGACCAGGCAGCGTATGATCGTTTGGCGTATTTCGCCCTCCGTTCAGAACTCTTGTTCGATCAAGCAGCCGATGTTCAACCAACCAACCAGTCAATGCCTGGTTCTTCGGTAATCTTCACGATTTTCGCAGACCTCGCAGAAGCAACCAGCACACTTGCTGAAACCACTGACGTTACACCTGTAGCGATGAGTGACAGCCAAGTGACTGTAACCCTTGCCGAATACGGCAACACAATCAACACGACAGCAAAGCTCCGTGGAACTTCGTTCTTGGACATTGATGCAGCAGCAGCGAACCTTATCGGTTACAACGCTGGTGACTCAATCGACAAGGTTGTTCGCGACGTGCTTGCTGGCGGTGACAACGTTGCTTACGGTGGCGGTGGATCATCTGATCCTTCAAGCCGTGTAACGGTTCAGGCTGAGGACATCATTGAAGCCAACGACATCCGTAAGCAGACTGCTGCTTTGCGTGCTGCAAACGTTGCAACCTTCAATGGTTACTACATGGGTTACATTCACCCAGACGTTTCCTATGACCTTCGTCGTGAAACCGGCAACGCATCATGGAACGCTCCACACGTTGCTGTAGACACACAGAACATCTACAACGGTGAGATCGGAACCTTTGAATCAGTACGATTCATTGAAACCCCTCGCGCAAAGGTGTTCACCAACGCATCAAACGGAACCAGCACAACTGGAACGATTGACGTGTACTGCACACACATCATGGGTCGTCAGGCGTTGGCTAAGGCTTACAGCCAGGTTGACGGTAACGGCATGGTTCCGAAGGTTGTTCGTGGACCTGTTGTTGACTCGCTCATGCGTTTCAACCCAATCGGTTGGTACTGGCTCGGTGGCTATGGCCGCTTCCGCGAAGCATCGTTGCGTCGCATTGAGTCGTCATCCAGCATTGGCGTAAACGCTTAACTAGCGTTTAACCCTCACAAGATGTGGGGTAGCCGAGTCCCCTCGCTCGGTTGCCCCACTTTTTGTATTTGGTATAGTCTTTTTGACGAAAGGTTTGTATGTCAATTTCCAACTACGCTGAACTAAAGATTTTGGAACACACCACGGGTAAGACTGCGTGGACGATCCCTTCAAACGTTTATGTGAAGTTGCATACTGGTGACGCTGGTGAAGCTGGCACGACTAACGCTGCTACTGAAACGACTCGTAAGGTTGCGGCTTGGGCTACCGCAGCGTCGGGTTCTATAGCGACTTCGGCAACTTTGGAGTGGACGAACGTTGCTGCTACTGAAACTTATTCGCATTGGTCTATGTGGGATGCGTTGACTGGTGGTAACTGTTTGTGGACTGGCGCGTTGTCGTCGTCTGCTGCGGTTACGGCGGGCGATACTTTTCAGATCACTTCTCTCACGCTGTCGCTCGACTAGCCGTTAGGGGATAACCCCTCATGGCGCAAACAGCAGTCACAGGTTTTAGCGAACCGTTTAGTGATACTCGTCCGTTTTATCGGAGAAACTATTTCCGTGTTGTCAGTCGTACCGCGACTGGTGTTGGTGATGGTTCTGCCTCTGTTGCTTCAGGATCGGCACAGGTTCGTTTAGGTCAGTTAACTGACTTCAGTTTCCCTTACCGTTTCGGCGGTCGTTTCTATTTGGGTGTTCGTGCGGTTCTCACCGTTACTGCTACGGCATCGGGTCTAGGTACTGCTTCTTCTTCGGCACAGGTGTTGCGTCAACGGCAGGCAACTGGTAGTGGTACTGGTTCTGAGTCTGCGACACGGGTTGTTGTTCTCCTTCGTACTGCGACTGGTTCGGGTGTTGGCACGATGGATTCAACGGGGTTGCATATTGCGCCTCGTACAGCAACAGGTAGTGGTGTTGGCTCTGATACAGCGTCAGGCAGGATTACGCCTGTTAGAACGGCTGTGGGTAGCGGATCAGGGGCTTCTAGCGTCACGTTCATTCGTGTACCAAGACGTACAGCGACAGGATCAGGTGAGGGTTCGGGTGAAGGTGTTGATCTTGTTGTCAACATTCGTACTGCCACAGGTTCCGGTGAAGGCACATCAGTCACATTGGGTGGCATCTTGTATATCCGTACCGCCACGGGATCGGGTACGGGAACGGAGTCTGCTACTTGGACTAAATCGCATATCTTCCGTGTGCCATACACCTACAACTATCCAGGTGGATACTTCGGTGGTGGTGATGCAGCGAACCGTTTAGGCCGTTATGACCGTTCGGGTGTTCGCGCAAGAAACCTATACAAACTCAAAACAGGTGAGTACACCATCGTTGACCAGCGTGATCTAGGTCAGGTGGAGAAACTGTGGCATGGCGGTCGTCTGCATTTCTTGGATGATGCTGAGGTTGCTGAACTCACCGCAGCAGGCTTTGGAGATAGCATCACCTGATGGCAATTTTTAGACCACCCACCGACAACTTTGTGCGCCCTACGCTTGCAGAGAACTTCACTAAAGGTTTAGTGCTATCCCAAGAGCAACGTCTCGCTAACCGTCTGGCAGCTCATGTTCGACCAACCGCTAGAGGCAGGAATGTGTTTCTGTTGACGAACGGTAACTACACCGAGAATGAACCATCAGACATGGACACGGTTGCGAAGGTGTATTACGGTGGGCATGACATTGAGGTTGACGCTACTGAGGTAGCATCACTTACCGCAGCAGGATATGGGGAGTACATAAGTGGTTAAACATCAGGAAACGCATCCTGATCTAAATGTTGAGGGATGCTTTGGTTGCAAGATTGCTCACGTTGGTATTGGTGCTGACGCTATGCCATCACGGGGCGGTAAAGCCAGGGTCGCGACAATCAATCAGAAGGATCGTGTGCTAGACAAAGACCTAGACGCATATAAGCGTATGAGGCAGAACGGTGTTCAACCTCGCAAGATTGATGGTTCAGCCAAAGTTGAGAAACGAGCAGAAGAAAAATGGCAAGTCGAAACGGGGATAGTTCCAAATACCTGAACCTTGTTGGCGTGAATATCCCTCATGTTGGTTACGGAAAAATGGTTCAAGGTTTACGGCAAGGCTTAGAAGGCAAAGTTGAGTTATGTGATGATGCCGAACGGGTGGTGTTCGCTTTAAGACCGAACCTGATTAAAGGTTGGGTTGAAGGACAGAAGCCTGCGTTGTTGACAATGTGGGAAACGAACTGGTTGCCACCAGAGTTCTCTGAATATCTGCAACTGTTTGACACGGTGGTTGTACCGTCGCTACATAATTGGGGGTTGTTCTCACAGTTCCATGACAACGTGCGTGTTATTCCTTTAGGTGTTGATCGTGATGTTTGGCATCCGAAGGAACGGCCACAGAACAAGAAGTTCAAGATTTTGTGTGGCGGTTCTGAGTGGTATCGCAAAGGTTTAGACGTTGTGTTGAAGGTTTTTCAAGAGTTAAATCTGCCTGACGCAGAGTTGCATATCAAGATTGTTCCCCCATATTTGTGTGCGCCGGACAACCTTGTTTACCCGAACGTGGTGATCCATAACAAGTGGATGACCGTCGAGCAGGAAGCTGATTTAGTTCGTTCAGCAGACTGTTTCATTTCGGTGTCCCGTGGTGAAGGTTTCGGGTTGATGCCATTACAAGCAATCTCTGCTGGCGTACCAACTATCTTGTCTGACGCGCATGGTCATCGAGAGTTCTCTGATCTAGCAACCCACCGTATCCCTACCCGTTCTGTGCCAACGAATGAGGGAACTTGGAAAGATATGGGTGATTGGGATGAACCTGAATTTGATGCGATATTTAGTGCGATCAAAGATATGTATGAGAACCGTGACAGGTATCGGGAGCAGGCTGAAATTTATGCGGGTGAGGTGTCAGCGTTTAATTGGGA
>Ga0129336_10001832_pt1 | contig 13005 bp, 14 predicted proteins | sample CPB6_02_DNA_FD_96878 | JGI IMG/M metagenome (GOLD analysis project Ga0129336, IMG submission 96878) | Freshwater to marine salinity gradient microbial communities from Chesapeake Bay, USA - CPBay_Sum_0.6_0.2_DNA | ecosystem: Environmental > Aquatic > Marine > Coastal | place: USA: Chesapeake...
AACAATAAATCTGTTTCAAAATGTTCCGCTGTACTTGCACTCCCACCATTTCCTATAATCCAGATCGAGTTTTGGCTTGAAATACATTCTAAAATACTTTCAGCAGCAGAGTTTAAGTCGCTCTCTGAAATCGGTGGCAAGCTACCCAAATAATCGAAATATTGGTGTGAATTCAATTCGAAGGCTCCTTATTCTAATAAGCCAAACACGAATTCCATTCGTGCAGGCAACTATTGAATTGTGCCATATATAATATGTCAATGCGTACAATTGGTAGTGAGGATTTACTTGCTATAAAAGCGCTAAGCGCTCGGAAAAACATCCTTCGAATTCTTCACGCCGCGCAAGCAAGCCATTTAGGTAGTTCCATGTCCATAGTAGAAATGCTTGTTGCGATGTATTCAGTGGCCGATATTTCTAAGATTCTTGATATGTCACAAAGTCGGGATCGAATAATTGTCAGCAAAGGTCATGCTGCTGCTGGGACATATTCAGTAATGCACGAATTTGCTTTAATGTCCGAAGAAACTCTTTTTACCTATCACAAACTCAATTCCAAATTACAAGGACATGTTTCGCACGGAGTAAAACATGTTGAACATTCTACTGGTGCACTGGGGCATGGGTTATCTGTAGGAGTAGGTCATGCAATTTTTCTAAAGTCAAATAGTTTTTCATCGCGAGTCATGGTTTTATGTGGTGATGGAGAAATCCAGGAAGGTTCGATTTGGGAGGCACTAATGCTGGCTGTTACCAGAAATTTGAATCAACTTATTTTACTAGTTGATGTCAACAGTATTAGTAGTATTAAAGGGACGGAAGAGATAATTCACACAGGAAAACTCCGTGACCGATTCTTAGGTTTTGGGCTACGAGTGATTGAAGTCGACGGGCATGATGCAAAGGCTATACAGGAGGCGATATTAACTTCGGGGGAAGATTCAAATCCCTTGGTAATTCTTTGCAAAACTATAAAAGGCAAGGGAGTTGCTTTCGCTGAAAATCAACCAATCTGGCATTACAAATCTTTGACTGATGAACTATTTGCAGGAGCTATGGATGCACTCAAGTGAGAGGTGAGTTCTTAGATAAGCTATTTCAACAAATGGAGGTTGATAAAACGATCTTTTTCCTTACCGCTGATATGGGAATTAATTTAGTTGAAAAATTCGAAGTAAAATATCCTGATCGTTTTCTAAATGTTGGGATAGCAGAACAAAATTTAATCGGAGTTGCTGCAGGACTTGCTGAATCTGGAATGCGACCATATGTCTATACAATTTCAAACTTTTTAGTGCATCGTTGCCTTGAGCAAATCAGAAATGATATTGTAATTCACAACTTACCTGTTGTATTGATAGGCACTTCAACTGGTTATGACAACGGACCACTTGGTCCAACCCACCACATGCTTGAAGATTGGGGAATTATTTCTAATCTTCCCGGAATTAAAATTTATGCCCCTTATAACAAAAAGTCCGCAGAAAATATTCTAGAAAAAACTTATATCTCTAAAAGTCCAAACTACGTGCGAATTGCAAAAGGAGAGGGTATCCCAAATGCAAATGGACATATAAGTAGTAATAAAAATACTAAATTAGTACTCACATATGGCTCTGGGGCAAAAGAAGGGATCAAGTTTGCAACAGCTAACAATCTAAATTTTCTTGTAATCGATGAGCTAGGAATTGGGAGTTTTAAAATATTGGATAAATCTTGCTCAGATTATAGTGAGATTATTGTGGTAGAAGACCATTTCCCAAATACCGGGATGTACTCATACTTAACTCAATGGTCAAATTCAAGAAATTTAGGCATTCGAGTAAAATCAATTAGCCCAAAGCACTATACTTTGAATGTCGGGTTTGAGTTTAGCGATTTTCTAAGAGATTAATACTAGAGAGCAATAAATTGATATAGGAGATTAAACATGAAAGAAAAAAGATTAGGTCCGGAATGGAAGCCAGAGCAAATAGAATATGAATTAAGAAATTACACATACTGGTATCACAGAATAGAGCTGTCTGATGGAATAGTTACGCCGGGTATGAATTTAGAGCCCATTTGGGAAAATATTAGAGAAGTAAGGAAAAACATTTCATTTATTGGTAAGGATGTTTTGGATATAGCTTCTTTTGATGGATTATTTGCATTTGAAGCTGAAGCTTTAGGAGCAAAGAATGTAATTGCAACAGATTGTCTTTATAAGAGTTTTAAGAATTTTCTATTTTGTAAGCAAGTCCTGGGTAGTAGAGTCGTACCTTACTTCAATATTTCACCTTATGAACTAACTGAAAGACTTGATGTGTACTTTGATGAAAATTATGATAGTCAAATCTCGAATGACAGGCCCTTTGATATTGTTCAACACTTTGGTCTTTTGTATCATTTACAGAATCCTATGTATTCGCTTGCTCAAGCAAGGAGCCTACTGAAGGTAGGGGGACATCTAATTATTGAGACTGATCTTTTATTGAATGAATCCGATTCATTTTTATTATTTAATGGAATTCCAAGGTCTAGTCGAGTTAGAAATAATTCCAGTGTTTGGTGGGCGCCAACAAAAACCTCATTATTTGAAATGTTAGAAGTGAATTTCTTTAAAGTTCTTGAGAATACATATTCGGAAATAGAATTTGATGTGCCAGTTTCGCATCCGGGGTCACTCCATAAAGAGAGTAGGGGGCCATCGAGAAAAGTAGGTAGGGCTTGTGTCGTAGCTGAGGCTACCTCGAATATTTCTGGCGATTTAGGAGAAAAGGTAGAAAGAGAAATTTTAAGAACCTACAGAAACCCGGGATTAGATCGTTATAGACTGAGAAGGAATTAAGGGGGTTCATCAAGAATGAGGTTAAGAGAGAAATTTGTCCAAGATGGTTTTGTAGTAGTTGAGGATTTCATTTCAGATTCTACCTTAGAAAATATTAAAGTAGAATTAATTCAATTAATAAAATTAATTCATCAAAAAGAGAACGTAACTGGCTTGCAAGATTTGGACCTAAATGATACCTCAAATCTTGATAAAGCTTTTTTAATACTTAGAAAATTTAATCCAGTCTTGACCTCAAGGATTTATGCAGCATCAAAGAAATTACCATCAATTGCTAAATTTGTAACCAGTGAAACTCATCTAACACTAGCGAAAGAACTCATGAATTCAAGAAATGTAGCATTCTCGGATAGGGGGTGGGGGTTGCGAATTGACTACCCAAATGATGTTAAACACGCAACACCACTTCATCAAGATTTTCATACACAATTGGGGTCAACCGATGGGATAGTGATTTGGATTCCACTTACGGACGTAAAAAAAGATATGGGCCCGCTAATATTCTATCCAAAATCGGATAATCTTGGAATACAAAAAGTTAAAAAAATTAATACCGAAAGTAAATCGACAGATTTAGAAATTGAAATTAATCCTACAGTTTTGGCAAAATATATTGAAATGCAACCAGAGATTAAAGCTGGTACAGCAGTAGTTATAAATTTCCTTCTACTTCATAAAAGCGGTTCTAATTTTTCCGATAAATGCCGGTGGTCTATTTTATCCCGATGGTTTAATTTTGAAGACAGTGAGGCAATTGCAAGAGGTTGGCATGGGGGAATTCAGGAAGGATTTAGATTTGAAAATATATATCCTGAATTTACCTTATAAAATTTAGATTAATCTACTTTGTAATTCCAAGTAGATTATTGAATCGATGGTTTTTTTTGATAAGTCCGGTCCGAATTCGCAAATTGTCTTTTCCATTGTCAGTCAAAAGTAAGGGGTAAAGGTTATTTGCAGTGGTAAAACTATAGAATCCATTAGACCAATCGATATCATCCACGAATGCGATCCCTTCATCCAACAATTTATCCCAGACCAAATTAAGCTCCGCTAGTACATGCAGTAAGGTGTGCTCGCTATCATGAACAAATAAATCAATTTTACTTGAGATTGTCGGTAACACAATTAGACTGTCACCAATTATCAATTCAAGCCTGTCTCTCAACAATTCTGGAATGATAAAGCCGGGTTTATACTTTTCTTTATAGACTTCACTTTCACCGACCCATGGATGTCTTAAGCCTAAAGCAACTTCATTCATTCTATTTTGGGGATAATCAATTGCAATTAATTTACCTTTTTTATTCCTCTGTAAACCAGCCAAAATAAATACGGAATTCCCACCGTAATAAACGCCAGTTTCTAAAACTATTTCCGGCTTAAATAATCGAACAAAACAATAAAGTAGAATTCTTTGTAGGCCATACCAATCAACATTTTTGATGGGTGTGCGATTAAAAAGCCTTGGTATATCTTCTTTATAATTCTTACTTACCGATATTGAATGCGAAATAATTGCTAATAATTGTTTGTCGTTTATAAGTTCTCGATAATATTTTTCTAAACTTCCTAAATCTAAATCCAACCATTTTTCAACTGAAGCAATTGCGTAACGGTTATTTATTCTCGACTCCGAAATTTCCATAATCTAAATATATACTAATAGATTATGGATTCGGCTATCCAGCGCCCAAATGGCAAAGCACTTGTCCAGCCTGGTGATACTGCGTTGAGAATATGTGTTGAATTATGGGATTTACGGACAATGAAGTCTTGTTCGAGTTTGCCAGTTTCCAAATTAACAAGCTGAGCGCGGATTCCAGGTTTGAGTTTCTTCCAATGATTTGCTTCTTTAATTCCAGGAATAATTCTTGCAACATCTCTTACAATGAATTTAGTTATTGTTTTAGGTATTTCATCTCTAAGAATTTCTCCCAAATCATATTCTTTTCCCTTTACTAGAGACAACAGAGACTTTAATGAATCCTTAAGCTCCCTGAACTGTACATAATCTGTAACTGAATATTGTTCCCGCCCAAACAATGGAAGTGCCGTTGGTCCGATTTTAATATCTCCATCAAGCGTCAAAGTTACATGGACTCCTAAAAATGGATTTACTGGATGCGGAACCGGATAAATCAAAGTTTTAGGACTTGAATTCAATTTCTTAGAAACTCTGTAAATGCCTTTGAATGGAAGACATGCAAATTCAGTCCCTACGCCGACACTCCTTGCAATCTGATCTGCATATACGCCTGCAGCATTAACAATGTAACTTGTCGGGATTTCCTTATTCTGAATAAAGGCCTTAATCGCTCCATTGTATTCCCTTAGTTTAATCGCATTCCCTGTAACTATTACGCCGCCTAGCTTTTTAAACTTCAGTGCTAGATAATCAATCACTGATCTTGGATCAGCAATTGCAGTAGTTGGGGACCATAAGAATTTTTGGTGCGTTCTGGCAGCAGGTTCGAATTTGACGAGTTGATTTTCATCGAGTAATTCGAGTTCAATTTTGTTCTCGAGACCGCGATGGTATAAAGCTTCTAGTCTTCCAACTTCATCCATGCTTGAAGTTACGACAACCTTTCCCGTAACTTTTAGGGGAAGATTATTTTCTTTACAAAGAGCTTTCAATTCCTTATTACCATCGGCACAGAAGCGAGCTTTGAAAGATTCCGGTGAATAATAAAATCCAGCGTGAATTACGCCCGAATTTCGACCTGATGCATGCATGCCATAATTTGACTCTTTTTCGAAAATTAAAACTTTTAAGTTGGGTCTTGATTCAAGTAATGCAATTCCAATTGACAGACCAATAATTCCGGAGCCAATTACAAGAAAATCGCTTGGATCGAATTCTTTCATGTCTTAGTTAAACACACATGAACTAACAAACTTGATAGATCTTTAAAATAGCCGCTTACAACTTCAATTTTAAGTTGACTCTCGGTTTCCCTAACCTCAGAATAATGTCTATAAATTTGGCATTCATAATGTGTTTTAGGCTCCCTTCAAATTTTTTTGCAATCAATTGTTCAACGCTTTGGAAGACTATGACCTTTAACTATTTTGTGGGGTAAAGTTCAGGCATGACTAATTGGATTGTCACAGGTGCATCGGGTAGTTTGGCTAGTGCTTGTATAGAAGTGCTCTTAGCCAAAGGAAAAGTAGTTCATGGATTTTCAAGGAAGATGGTCGAGGATGAGCGAATTTCATTCAAACAAGTAACCGAATATAATGGAATCAAATTCGATACCGAAAACTGTGAAGGTCTTTTGGTAGCGCAGGGACATTTTCTCTATGAGCAGATTGATTCTATGTCGATATCAGAAGTTTCCGAGCTAGTTGATGCTAATTTTCTTTCTCAAATTCATGTCGTGCATTCATTCTTACAACAAGTTGATAAAAGCAATAAGTTAGATATAATTATTTTAGGTTCTACGAGTGCATATGAAGCTGGCAGAGGCACCGTAGTTTATGGTGCCGCAAAAGCTGGCATGCTTGCTTTTGTTAAAGCTCTAAACAAGGAATACATCGACACAGATATAAGATTTTGGTTTATTTCTACTGGAACTCTCGCGAACGAAATGGGCGCAAAAGTGCCAAACCAGGAACCCCATAGTTTATTGGACCCTAAATTGGTTGCTAAAAGAATTATTGAGGCTGTCACGACTGAGTCTAATTTGTGGGAGCCTGAAATCACTATCCGACGAAGGCACATAAAGTTGGTAAATTAATTGTTAGGTGTAATGCAGGGAAGATTGAGCAAATCTCTTTCGGGTAAGGTTCAGGAATTTCCATCTCAAACTTGGGAAAATGAATTCGAGCTTGCAAATAAGGTTGGTGTTAAAGCTATCGAATGGACGGTTGACTACGAGAACTACAGATCTAATCCTATTTTTGATAAGAAACTTGCATCTAAAATTATTGAGGTATCAGAGCAATCTGAAGTAAGCATCCCATCAATAACTTTGGATTGTTTCGTGGAGGCACCAATTCATGCGACTAACGTAATCACAGGATTAAAGAGTGATTTTGAAGATTTGATTTGGGTAGTAAATAACATTTGCCTCCAGGGCTTAAACACTTTAGTACTCCCGATTGTCGCAGAGGCCGGAGATTTTGACAAAGTTAAGTTGAATAACTTAATTGACACACTTACAAGAACTGGTGAGAAAATTGCTGGATTGGGAAAAAGAATTGCGATTGAGTGCGAATTTGAGATACCTTTAATTGCAGAGCTATTAGATGCTCTTGATCCGCAGATTTTTGGCATTAATTTTGACATGGGCAACTCGGCCGCAATGGGTCACGGTGCGAAAGAGGAGATTGCGGCCTGCGGAAATAGGATATTTAATGTTCATATAAAAGATCGGCTCTTAAACGGAAAGACGGTTCCGCTAGGAAGTGGGAGTGTCGATTTTAAAGAAGTTGCCGATGGGTTGAATGAAGTTAAGTACAGTGGCAACATGATTCTTCAAGCTGCAAGAAGTTTTGTTTTACCTGAAATTGATGAAGTGGCGAACTATGTAAAGTTTTGTGAAGGTTTAGGATGGGGTAATGACTGAAAAGCATTCAAATGAAAGAATGCCTCTATTGGGAAAAATTGCAATAGTAACCGGGGGTAGCGGATTCCTTGGTAGTCAGCATTGCTTAGCACTTGCAGAACATGGTGCACATGTTGTTAATTTTGATATTAATCCGAGTGAAGGAAAGCCAAATAGCAGCATAAGTTTTATGGCCTGTGATATTTCCGACGAGGAAAAAGTCAAGGGTGCTGTTGAGTCGGTGATAAAAACTAAAGGTAAAATTGATATCCTGGTAAATAATGCATCTATTGACCATAAGGTTTCAAGTAAATTGGCGGATAATATTTCTGATTATAGATTTGAAAATTTTGATTTTTCTTCATGGGGTAATGAACTTGGCGTAGGACTCAATGGAGCGATTTATTGTTCGAAACATGTTTCAAGAAACATGATTATTAATGGATCAGGAACTATCATTAATATAGCTTCCGACTTAGGTGTTATTGCCCCTGACCAAAGAATATATGCAAAAGAAAATCAAGATGGCAGCGTTCTACGATTTTATAAACCTTTTTCCTATTCAGTGATAAAGCATGGTCTCGTAGGACTGACTAAGTATCTATCAACTTATTTAGGTGAATACGGCATTAGAGTTAATACTTTATCTCCTGGTTCGATTGAAAACAATCAAGACCCTGAATTTCTAAAGAATTTAAGAAGTCGAATACCATTGGGCAGGCTCGCGAATGTTGATGAATATAAAGGGGCAATTCAATTCTTAGCAAGCGATGCATCAAGCTATATGTCAGGTCAAAATCTAATAATTGATGGTGGTAGAACTACTTGGTAGCAATTATTACGATTTTAGCCTGAAACCGTTTAGAATTTTTTCTTCTTGGCAGAGAAACAAAGTGGCCAAATTTCTTTTTTCCTAACAAACGCATGAAAAGCACTGGCAGCAACAACTTATAAAAAGGCCAAGTTTGAATATAATGGTATTTCGTATTTTTTCGAAACTTTGATGAAATAAAGCTGATTAAAGATAATTTCAAAATAGAAAATGTAGGGTCAACCAGCATAATCCACTCTATTTTCTGAAATCCAGCGCTTTTGAATGCCTCAATATATTCAGACAAAAGGTATTCATGTTCGCCGTTGTCAGCTCTTGTAACTCTTTTATTTGCATCCATGCCTCTGTCTTCCAGGAATTTATGTGAATACTCCTGGTTCTCTAATTCTGTTCGGCGACGCTTAGAGGTATTCCAGTGCGATCTATCTATTGCAAGTAGCTGCGCTCCATCCTTGAGCACTCTTCCTGATTCAGCAATAGTTTTCATTAAATCAAAACTGTGGTGGAGGCTATCAAATTCAACAACAAAGTCAATTGAGTCATCAGAAACTTTCATTTCATCAAAATTTCCAACAACTGGGATTATGGTGTTTTCGAGTTTAAACATTTCAATCAACGGCAAGGCGGCAAATTCAACTATTTCGGGAACGATTTCAACAGCATAGATCTTCTTTATTTCTGGATATCTCTTAACTAACTCGACAGAAATCGCCGCACATCCAGCCCCTAGTTCTAAACCAGTACCTTTGGGTACAAAACTTGTATATTTGCAAGAGGCATCAATTATTTCAAGGAGTTCTTTTTTTTCTATATATATATGCTCGTCGTAAATTAACTTTTCGAGTGACGCTGGTTCTAGATTTGATCTGAAATTAGAGACAAAACTTCGAGAATGTACATAAACTAATTTTTGAAGCGCTAGGGGGTCAAGCCAATAAGTGATCTTATTATTCATTTTTCTCCCTTGACACGGTAAAACAATTCTCGTTGAATTAAATGAATTTTCAATTTCCCAAGTAGTCTACCTGTATGAGAATTGTTGGTCTAATACCTGCCAGGGGAGGCAGTAAAGGAATTCACCGCAAGAATTTGCAGGCGGTAGGAGAGAATTCTCTCGTAGCAATAAAAATTCTCCAAGCTAGGGCTAGCAATTGCAATGAAATTTGGGTGTCTACGGAAGATCTTGAAATAGCATCAATATCTAAGCAAAATGGAGCAAAAATAATTGAAAGGCCAATTGCTCTAGCTGAAGATGATACAAGTACTGATGACATGTTAATTCATGCAGCTGAAACTCTAAAATTAGGTTCAAGTGATTTTGTTATTTTGCTGCAACCAACTTCACCGTTGATAAAGCTTTCATCTGTAAATAAATGTATTCAAATGCTCCTTGAGAATCCAGAATTGAGTTCAGTAATTACGCTAAGACAAGCACATCCATTTATCTGGGAGCAAACTGAAGTCATGAATTGGGACCCAAGTGGTCATACCCGAAAAATTCGGCCAAGGAGACAAGAACTCTCCCCATCTGGGTATGAAACGGGTGGTTGTTATGCGATCCGAGTCCAATCCTTGTACGAGCAAAGAGTTAGGTATCCAAGGCCAACTGGAGCAATACCGGTTAATCATATAGAGGCTATTGATATAGACACCCTGGAAGATCTTTCTTTAGCAAACTCTATTTTTGGATTACTTAATTCAACAACGGAGGATAGGATTTTCTAATGAATGAAGATTATGTTGCAGTTCAATACGATGTTAATAAGCGCCCGGTTACAAGTTATCCACGTAAGCTCGCAAAAAGAATTGTAGAGAAACACAAACTACCACCGCTGGCTAAGTTGCTTGAAGTCGGAGCAGGGCGACCTGATGTATTAATAGGATTTAGAGATGCTGGACTACAAGTTTTCGCATGTGATATTTCGCCGGTTAGTAAAAAAGCTTGCGAAAACGAAAAGATTCCTTTCGAATTCGTGGACCTTGAAAATGGAAAGTTACCTTATGGCGACAATGAATTTGATGTCATATATTCAAAGAGTGTAATTGAGCACATGCTCAACCCTTTAAATTTTGTTTCCGAGTCTTTTAGAGTATTGAAACCGGGAGGAACACTTTTGGTTTTGACACCAGATTGGGAAGCTAACTACCGGACTTTTTTTGACGATTTTACTCACGTTCGCCCGATGTCGAGAAGATCAATGAATTTACTCCTTTCGATGCTGGATCCAAAAACATTAGATATATACAGGTTCAGACAGTTACCGATAACTTGGAAATTTCCAATAGTTAACCTATTTTGTGCAGTCATTTCTCCTTTTATACCGGTAAACACACGTAAGCCATTCTTTAGGTGGTCAAGAGAGCTTATGCTCATAGGTGTGGCAGTCAAAAAGTATTAGTTTTCATCTATGCTAAGAGCATTATTCATTGGCTGATCGGGGAGTAAATTGAATATCGTCAAAGTAGGCAAAAAAGAAGTCTCTGCAATCTCACCAACTTACCTAATTGCCGAAATAGGAATTAATCATAATGGTGATCTAAATATTGCTAAAAAATTAATTGAAGAGTCTGCTAAGGCAGGATTTGATGCAGTAAAATTCCAAAAGCGAACCGTTGATGTCGTTTTTACTAAAGAAGAATTGCTGCGGCCACGGGAAAGTATTTTTGGAGATACAAACGGTGCACTAAAGCGTGGACTTGAGTTTGGCGTAAGTGAGTATTCTGAAATATCCGCGTATTGCAAGAAACTAGGAATTGATTGGTTTGCTTCACCATGGGATGTTGAAAGTCTTAATTTTCTAGAAAAATTTGATGTAGTTGCTCATAAAGTGGCCTCTGCTTGCCTCACGGATAGAGCCCTGCTCCAAGCTATGCAAAAAACTGGAAAACCTGTGTTTATCTCAACAGGAATGAGTTCCATAAACCAAGTTAGAGAAGCACTTAGTTTGTTAGATCCAAAAAACACAATCATGATGCATGCCGTCTCTGTCTATCCTGCGAAACCTGAGCAATTAAACATTGGATGGATAGAAGATTTGAAGAAGAATTTTCCTGATATCCCAGTTGGTTATTCTGGACATGAAGCCGGAGTGACTCCAAGCGTAATTGCCGTAGCAAAGTATGGTGCTGTTTGTGTTGAGCGACATGTAACACTTGATCGCGCTATGTGGGGATCAGATCAATCCGCTTCACTAGAACCGCAAGGAATGGAAAGAGTTGTTAAATACATAAGGAGTATTCCTATTGTTTGTGGCACTGGAAGTAAGTCAATTTTGGAAGAAGAAAAACCAATATTAGAAAAACTTCGTCGTGTAAAAGATTTCTAGCTATGGAAAAAAAGATAATCGGTATTATCCCAGCTCGAGGAGGATCAAAATCTTTACCCCGAAAAAATCTACAGATTTTAATGGGGGTACCACTTATTGCTTTCACTATTCAAAGCGCGCTTGATAGCAAAAAAATTGATGAGGTTTATGTATCTAGTGACGATTCAGAAATTTTAGATATTTCAAAAAAATTTGGAGCAAAAATAATAAGAAGGCCCTCTCAAATTTCTGGAGACTTCGCAAGGGACAGCGAATTACTTGAGCACGCCATTGCTACCGAATTGAAAAATATCTCTTTAGATTCATTAATAATTTTTTTAAGGCCAAGTCATCCAATACGAAATCCAAATACTATTGATAGGGCCATTTCGATTTTTCAATCTTCGGAGAAATTTCATTCTCTTAGATCAATGAAAACTGCAAGCGAAATACCATTTAAAATGTGGCGGATCGACGAAAACGGAGTGGCAATTAATGTCACGGATAATAAAGCTATCGATACAACTGATCCCTGTAACGCTCCAAGGCAACTACTTCCTGCTACATATTACCAAGATGGATATGTTGACATCTTCCCTATTAGTACGATCTTAAATTTCGGCAACACAACCGGAGAAAAGGTCTTACCTTTTATCGTTGATGAATTCTCACATGACATTGATACTTTTGATGATTTAAAAATCATAAATAACAAGCTTGATTCTGAGCCTTTACCTGAATGGCTAACCTTGCCAATAGCAAGAATATGAATATTCTGATAATCGGTCTTGGTTCCGCAGGGCAGAGGCACCTTAGAATTTTGAGTAAACTTTTTAAAGAAACTTCTGATGTTTATGTCTACAGGGGAAAACACAAGCGTGGTTTAATCTCCAGTAACCTGCGGGAAGAAAATATGGAAATAGATCCAATACAGTTTTACGGCGCTAAAGAACTATTACATAGCGAAGACTTTCAAACGCTAAACTGGGACCTCTCTGTAATCGCCACACCACCCAAATCACATTTGGAATTCTTCCAACTGGTTTCGTCAAATTCAAAACGAATCCTCATTGAAAAACCAGTTTCCACTGATTTAGACACCGCTGCGGCGATTCAAAAAATTGCAATTGAAAACAATAAATCCGTACTGATTGGATACCAAATAATATTTCACGAGTTGGTTCAAATTCTCCTCGAATACATTAAAGAACTGGGCGATATCGAAAGCTGTGGCATTGTTTTTATTGAAAGTTTGGCTGAAATGAACCCATTTAGAAAAATGGATACACATCACCTAGCAAAACCAGAGGGTGGTGGAGTTTTTCTGGGACTAAGTCACGATTTAGATTTAACATTGTACTTGTTCGGAGTAAATGGCTATAAAGATTTGAATTTTACGAATATTCTGCGCAACTCTGCCGAAGCAATTATTGAATGTGATTTAAACGTAAATTTATTGTGTTCTAAAGGATCAATACCAACAAA
>Ga0129336_10001836_pt1 | contig 12996 bp, 12 predicted proteins | sample CPB6_02_DNA_FD_96878 | JGI IMG/M metagenome (GOLD analysis project Ga0129336, IMG submission 96878) | Freshwater to marine salinity gradient microbial communities from Chesapeake Bay, USA - CPBay_Sum_0.6_0.2_DNA | ecosystem: Environmental > Aquatic > Marine > Coastal | place: USA: Chesapeake...
AGCTCGTGGGTTCCACTTGTCGGCGCTCTACTCGCCCTGGGTGAGCTGGGGCAAGCTCGCCGGCAAGTTTCTCGCTGCGAAGAAAGACCCGGTTCTGATGCGCGACTTCGTGACGCTCGACCTAGCCGAGGCTTGGCGTCACGGCAGTGGGGCCGTCGTTGACCCCGATTCGCTCGAGCAACGCGCCGAGACTGGCTGGGGTGCAGGGCAGCGCTGCGAGGTCCCGGCATGGGTCCAGGTGCTGACGTCGTTCGTCGACGTGCAAGAGGACCGGCTGGAGGTCTCGGTCTGGGGCTGGACGGTGCGCAACGAGGGTGTGCTTATCGGTCACTGGATCCTGTTCGGCGACCCACCGACTCGCGGGGCGGCAGTCTGGGCCGAGTGCTACGCCATCTTGAGCCGTCGCTTTAGAACGCCTGCCGGCATGCTCGGGATTAGCGCGGGCGGCATCGACACGGGCAGCGGCTCCCACTGGGATGCGGCGGCGGCGTTCTCGAAGACCTACGCCCTGCAGAAGCGCCGGCAGTTCCTGACGAAGGGCTTGAGCTCGCCGCAGGGCGAGAACGACCCGCGGCCCATCTGGCACCAGAAGATCGCCAAAAAGAAGGGGCTCGTGCACCAGGTGCCAATCAACGTCTCGCGTGCCAAGCGAGACCTGATGTTGCGCCTGGCCAAAGACGATCCGCCGATGATCCGTTTCCCGCGCGAAACGACGCCGGCCATCGCGCCCGAGTACTACGCCCAGCTCTGCGCCGAGGAGCGCGTGCGGACGGCCGACGCGACCGGGCGGAGCGTTGCCAAGTGGAGGCTCAAAAAGGGCCACGACCGCAACGAGGCGCTTGACTGCATGGTCGGGGCCTATGCGGCGTTTCTCTCCCTCGACTATCGCCAGCTCCCGCTTGCGTGCGGCGATCGCGGGGACCTCGCGCCGCTTGTCGAGCGCACCGAAACCACTGAACCGTTGCGCACTATTGAGCCAGCGGCGATGATGGCAGCGACGCCGAAAGCGTCGGCGCCGAAGAAGCCGACCTCGAAGAGCGTCGGGGGAGACCTATGGCGGCGACTCAGGCGGAACTAGACGCGATCAACGAGGCGATCCGGACTGGCGCGCTCAATGTCTCGTACTCAACGCCGGGCGGCTCGACGCGAACGGTCGGGTATCGGTCGCTCCGAGAGATGGAGCGGATCCGGGACCGCATCGAGCGAGAGCTCAATCAGGGATCAACCCGGCTGCAGCGCGGCCGCATGAAGTTTAGCAGGGGGCTCTGATGCTCGGAAACCTTGGGGTACGCACGGGTGCCAAGCTCGGCTTCGATGGGGCGGGCGGCGGTCGACACGACGACTGGTATTCGGGCTCGGCCCGGCCCATCAACACCCTAACGAAGCGAGACGGCGCCCGACTTAGAGAGCGGTCGCGCGACCTGACGCGCAACGACCTCGGTGCGGTGAGCATCGTCGACAAGCTGGCGATCGCCATCTCGGGGGTTCGCCCTCGCGCGAGCACAGGCAACGCCCAGCTCGACGCCGACATCGACGGGCTCTTCGACGAGTGGGAGCGGTCGGCGTCGACGGCGGGATACCAGACGCTCTCGGGTCTCGTGTGGCAGGCGATCTCGGCGCTCATCGACTCGGGCGGGGCGCTGATGCGTGCGCGAGCTCGCCGGCTGTCGGATGGCCTGCCGGTGCCGATGCAGCTTGAGCTCTTGGCGATTGACCATCTGCGGTCGGACCTGACGCAGCGCGCCGACGGTGGCGGGCGAATCATCCAGGGCGTCGAGTTCGATGCGCTCTCCCGCCTCACGGCCTACCACCTCTGGCGCGAGCGTCCGGGATCGGAGTTTCACGACGGCCAGGCGGTGCGCGTTCCCGAGTCGACGATCGCCCATCTGTACTGGGCTCGTGAGATCGGGCAGGTGCGCGGCGTGCCGTGGCTCTCGCCGGCGGTCGCGGCGCTTCGTGATCTGCAGCTCCTGGGTGACGCCGAGCGGACGCGCGCGGTGGGCGAGGCCTCGATGGTCGCCTTCGTGCACTCCAACAACGGCGATGAGGCCATGACGGTCGACGGGCAGGACTCGACGAACCGGAACGATGACGGGACGGTCATCGAAGAGCTCACGCCCGGATCGGTCAACTACCTGCGGGAGGGGCAGAGCGTGACGTTCCACTCGCCGTCAGCCCGCACCTTCGACGCGTTGGCGATTCGCGAGAAGGCCCAGGTGGCCTCGGCGCTCGGGACGACGTACGAGCAGATGACGGGCGACCTGTCGCGAACGAACTGGACCTCATACAAGGCCGGCCAGATCGACCACCGTGCTCGCGTGCGGACGGTGCAGAAGGACATCGTGATCCCGTTCTTGCTCCGTCGCATCTGGGTCTGGTGGATTGACGCGGCGGTCGCGGCGGGGACTCTGCCGGCATCGGTGCGTCAACGCGAGGTTCGGGTCACGGGCGGCGGTTCGTACACCGTCGGCTATCCGGTGCGCTGGGTCCTGCCCAACTTCGAAGAGGTCGACCGCCGGGCCGAAGCGCTCGCGACGAAAGAGCAGCTTCGGAACGGTCTCACGACTCACGAGATCGAATGGCAGCGCCTGGGCCTGGTCCCGGCGGCGGTTTGGGACCAGCTCGAGCGCGAGGCGCAGGAGGCCAAGCGCCGCGGGATCGTGCTTGACTCGATGCCGTCGTCGACGACGTCGAGCGGGCAGCAGCAAGCGACGCCACCAGCACCCGAGGAGCCTGCGCGCAACATGCAACCGTGAGCGTTGTACGGCTCACGCCGTAAGGCATTTCTACTGCTCAGGAGTTCGGGTGTAGCGTGGTCGGCATGATCGACCGCGCCATCTTGCAGCAGCTCAAGGCGACCGCCCCGCGGACCGAAGCGACGTTCTCGCCTGGTTCGTGGGACGACGAGACGAACAGCGTCGGCGTCGTCGCCTACACGGGCGCCGAAGTGGCGCGATACTCGTGGGATGAGGGCGAGTTCTTCCTGTCCTTTGACATGGGCGGGATGGATTTGAGCCGTTACAACGACGGCGCGGCGGTCCTCATCGACCATGCGGACTACTCGCTCCAATCGCAGATCGGCAAGATAATCGAAGGCTCGGCCAAAGTTGAAGACGGCAAGCTGATGGCGCGCGTCGCGTTCAGCGTCAACCCGAAGCACGCGGGCATGGTCGCCGATATCAAGGCCGGCATCCTGAAGCACGTCTCGATCGGCGTCGAGATTGACCCCGAGGCGCTTGAGTACCTCAGCAAGAAAGGCGTGGCCAAGGCCGAACGCACTCACATCCGGGCGCGCAAGTCGACGCCCTACGAACTTTCGTTTGTCCCTGTGCCGGCCAATGTCGGCGCTCAGACCTTCGCTGCGGCCCAGCGGCCGGCAGGAGATCCCCCGATGTCCACCACGTATCAGCCGACCCAGGAAGACCTGGCGAAGATCAAGAGCCAGACCCTTGCCGAGCTCAAGGAGCGCCGCCGGGCGATCCTCGAAGCGGCTCGCATCGTCACGCCGCTTGGCTCTGACGGCGCCAAGCTGGCCGAGGACCTCATCGACGACGAGTCGGTGACGGTCGACGCGGCCCGCGCCAAGCTCATCGACGCCCGGGCGACCTGGGACGAGAAGATGTCCGTGAACGGTCAGAAGGGCACCGGCGTCAAGCCGGGCGGCGACAACGACGGCAAGCTGGGCAAGCTCGCCGCGAAGGCGATCGCTCAGCGCATGGGCGCGACCGGCAAGCTGGTTCAGCTCACCGACGACGAACACCGCGCCGTCGAGGAGCGCTTCGGCGACCTCGATCCGCGCCGCATGGCCGAGCGCGTGCTCGCCGAGAAGGGCGTCAAGTTCGGCAACCTCTCGGACGAGCAGACCCTGGGTCGCGCGTTCGAACTCTGCGACGTGCGTCGCGGAATCAGCCGCTACCGCGAGAGCTTCAACCGTCGCGAGCGTCTCGGCGAGATCGGCACGGCCGACCTTCCGATCCTGCTCGGCTCGGCGGCGGAGCTCACGATCCTGGACGCCTACCAAAACACGCCGACCACGTACCAGGCCTGGTGTGGGGTCAAGTCCCTTCCCGACTTCCGCGACGGGTACAAGGCGGTCGATTTCTCGCGCCTGCCGGATCTCGAGGAGATCGGCGAGTCGGGCAAGCTCATCGAGGGCACGGTCAACGAAGGTGGTGAGCCACTCGAGCTCAAGGAGTGGGGGCGCAAGCTGAGCTTTTCGCGCCGGGCCATCGTCAACGACAAGTGGGGCATGATGGGCGCTGTCGCCGCGTCGCTCGGTCGTCGCGTCGCGGTCAAGCGCAACGCCAAGGCCTACGCAAAGCTCGTCGAGAACCCGGCCCTGACGTCGGTGTCGACGAACACCGTGTTTCACGCGAACCACGGCAACGTGGGCAGCACGGCGGCGCTCTCGGCTACGACGCTCGGTGAGCTGCGCAAGCTTATCCGCGAGCAAAAGGGCATGCACGACAAGGAGGGCTCGATCAGCTCTTCGAACGGCATGCGCCTCAACCTGCCGATGCGCACGCTGGTCGTAGGCTCGGCGAAGGAGTTCGCGGCCGAGCAGCTCATCGCGGGCGCGTACGTTCCGAGTACGGCGTCGAGTGCGATGACCCCGTCGCTTCGCTCGCTGCAGCTCGTCGCCGATGCCGAGATCTCCAGCACCACGGCCTTTTACGGCTTCGCGGATCCGAGCATCGCGCCGTGCTTCATGGAGACGGTTCTGGGCGACGAGGGGATCCTCTCGGAGATGCTCTACGACGAGGAGACCCTGGGCGTGAAGCTGCACTGCCGGGTCGCATTCAACGTCCAGGCGGTGAACTTCCGCGGCGCCGCGTACAACGCCGGCGCGTAATCGGACGACCCAACGACGGGCCCGGCAACGGGCCCTGAGCCGGCGAGCCCGGCGCAGGAGAAACGACGATGCAGAGCTACCTTACCGAGTCAGACAGCTTCCCGATCGTGGCCCCGGCCGCGATGACGGTAGACATCCCGTATGTCCTGGCTGGCCAGATCGTGATCCCATGCGACACCGTCGAGAGCGGCGAGACGGTCGAAGTCAAGACCGAGGGGGTGTTTCGCCTTCCGAAGGTTTCAACCGCGATCGCGAACACGCCGCACTCGGGCGGGGAGGCGATCACCCTCGGCCAAAAGCTCTACTGGGATGCACTCAACAGCGTGGTGACGGGGAAAGCCCTCGGACTGTTCCTGGGCTATGCCATCGCCGCCGCGGGCAGCTCTGCCACTGAGGTGCGCGTGGTCGTAGTGCCCGGTGCGGGAACTCTGCGAGAAGAGACGTTCGTCGGCTACCTCAACGCGTCCGCTGGACTGGCCATCGGTACGCACGAGCTCGTGATGTTCGGCCCGGATCTGCCGATCGGCTACATTCCGCGAATGCTTCAGTATGACGTGCACGTGACGTTCACGAGCGCGACGGACGCGGCGACCATCGCTCTCGGCGTCAAGACCGATGACGAAGACTGCCTGAAGGCTGCGATCGCGATCAGCAACGGCGCGAACCCCTGGGACGCGGGCGTGATCAAGGTCCCGACCCACGCGGTTGCCGGGATTGAAACCGCGGCTGCGCGCAAGCTGGTCGCAGTGGTCGCCGTCGAGGCGCTGACTGCCGGGTCGATGACCGTCTACTGTACCGCGCTGAAGAGCGTAGGCTTGTAATCGATGGGCCAGTGGACCCGGCTAGCCCAACTGACGCAGCGCGCAAGCGCGGGCGTGTTTGGGGAGCCGGCGACACTGACCATCGGCTCGACCGAGTACGAGATCAAGGGCGAGTTCGACGCCGGCGCGACGCGCGAAGCCATCATCGGCGACGGGCTCGTGCTGGTCGACGAGCCCGCCCGGATCTCGGTTCGGTCCGAGCAGTTCAGCCCGGCCTCGATCGTGGTTCGTCAGAGCACGGTCGAAGTCCGCGGGACGACCTACACGATCATTGAAGCTCGGCCGGATGGTGCCGGCGGGCTGGTGCTGATTCTGGGGAGGTAGGGCGGTGGCAGCGGCGACGACGGTGCGGACAGACGTGGTGGCGAGACTAATCGCCGCGGCGACGTCGGCCGGTAGTCGCGTGCATGACTCGCGCCTTCACGCCATCCAGGCCGGCCTACAGGCCGGCGGGGTGACGCCCGACACGACCCCGCTCCTGACGGTCGAGACGAACACGATTCGCCGCGAGGGGCGCGGTCACGGCAAGGGCCACCGCACCGAGACCATCGAGCTCGAGATCCGAGGGATCATCGCCCCGGCGCCGTCGACGACGGACGCGGTACTGGCCGCGGCGCTCGATACGCTCGAAGAGGACGTGGCCGATGCGTTGCTCGAGGATGGCGAGTGGATCGCGCAGTACCGCCCGGGTCGCGGCGAGGGCGTCGTGATCAAGCCTACGGAGCGCGTGCTGGACATCAGCGAGGCCGGCTCTCGGTACGGCAGTTTCCGGCAGGTCTACGAGATCACACAGACCCGCACGCGCCAGGCCCCGGCCGGCGCGCGGGACGCACTAGAGACGGTCACCGTCGACGTGCAACAGAACAATGACACGGTCGCCGAGGTCACTCTCGCCGACCTGGAGGCGTGACGATGCGAGAGCGAGTGCGACTCATCCCCCGCGACGGAGCGCGGATCCTGTGGCCGGCCGGCTCGCCCAAGGCCGGCCGCGTGCTGCTCGCGGCCGGCGAAGAAGTCACGCTCGATCCGTACTGGCACGCTCGGATCGCAGACGGCGGTGTGCTCGTCGCGACGCCCGAGACCCCCGCCCCCGCCCCTGCCCCCGCCCCGAAGAAGGGCAAGGAGTAACCGACCATGGCGATCCCGATTCCCGAGGTCTCAAGCAATCAGCTTATCGGCCTGGCGCAGGTCCAGCTCGACCGGCAAGGCACGTCGCCGCAGGCGGCGTCTCAGAAGGTTGCGATCGTTGCGCAGAAGCTGTCGACCGGCTCGGCCACGACGAACACGCTTGTGCAGGTCACGAGCCGTGAGCGTGCCACGGCCCTGTTTGGCGTCGGCTCTCAGCTCGCGATCATGTGCCACGCTTACCTCTACAACGACCCGCAGGGCGAGCTCTGGGCGATGCCCCTGGCCGACAACGGGACCACGAAGGCGACCGGCTCGATTCAGGTAACTGCGGCGGCGACGGGCGACGGCACCATCAAGCTGCGCGTCTTCGGCAAGCGGATCAGCATTGGCGTCTCGGCGGGCGACTCGGCGAACACCATCGCCGCGGCCATCGAGGCCGAGCTCGACCTTCACACGTACCTGCCGACGGTCGCGTCGGTGCATACGGGCACCGTCACCCTGACGGCCAAAAACGCGGGCGTGGCGGGCAACACCGGCCGAATCGAAGTCAACCCGGACCCGGGCGACGTCCTGCCCGAGGGCGTGGCGCTCACGCTGACGCAGGTCTCGGGCGGCTCGACCGACCCCGCGATCTCGACCCCAATCACGAACATGGCGGCGGCCGACATCCGGCACATCATCGTGCACCGGACCGACGACACGATCATGGACGCGTTCGACGCCGAGCTCGTCGACCGCTGGAGCGCCACGCGCGGCAAGCTGTCGCACGCGTACTCGTGCCTCGTGGACAGCGTCTCGGACCTGACCACCTGGGCGGGCTCGCGCAACTCGCCGCACCAGACGACGTTCGGGCTCGACTTCCCGCCGTGCCCCGAGTGGGAGATCGCGGCGGCGGCGGCCGGCGCGATGGTCAAGAGCCTTCGGAGCAACCCCGCAGTCCCGATGCAAGACCTCGCGCTGCTCGACTCGCGCGGCCAGGCGATGCCGGGCCCGGCGCTCGGCTCGCGGTTCTCGGACGTCGAGAACAACACGATCGGCCTTCAGGGCGTCGCGTCGCTCTACACCGACGCGTACGGCCAGCTTCGGCTGAACGCGACGGTCACGCACTACAAGACCGACGGCTCGGGCGTCGCCGACACGACGCTGCGTTGGACGAACAACGTCCACCAGGTCGCGTATCTCATCGACGACCTGAAGACGGCCACGCGGCAATACTGCGCCGGCAAGATCCTGGTCGACGACGCGAGCGTCATCGAGCCCGGTACGCCGGCCGTCGACGTCGACATGATCAAGGCCCACCTGGTGGGCCGGTATCGGCAGCACGCGGCGCGGGCCATCGTCGAGGACGTCGCGGGCTTCGCCGAGAACGTCGTCGTCGAGCGCAACGGGACCGACCCGAACCGGGTCGACATCCTCTATCCGCCCGACCTCGCCAATCAGCTCAACGTCCTGGCCGTGCTCATGCGGCCCTACCTGCAATACCCGGAGGCCTAAGCCATGGCGGATCTACATGCGGGCGTCCTGCTCGTCGAGATGGACGGGCGGATCGTCGAGGTCGAGGGGTCGTTCGTGGTGCGCACGTCGACCGAGACCCGAGAGGCCAAGATGGCCCACTCGGGTCGGGTCGGCATCAAGCGCACGCCGACCCCGCCGGGGTTTACCTGCACGGTGCAGGTCTACGACGACGACACTGCCGCCTTCTGGGCGGCGTTCATCAACAAAGACTGCACCGTCAAGACGCGCGGCCGGACGTACGCGTTCACCGGTGCAACGACCACGGGCACCTTCGATCACGACATCGTCGAGGGAACGGCCGAGGTCGAAGTCTTCGCCCAGCGCATCACCGAGATCGCTGACTGATGGCGTCGAACCCTCGCACGCCGCCGCGGCCTGCGGGCCGTAGCGGACCGACGCCGCAGGCGGTCACGGCCAAGGCGCCGGCTCGGCCGGCGGTCGTTCCGTCCGTGCTCGAGGTCGAGATCACGCACCCGATCAAGGTCGTCGGCTCGGCCGAGACGACGACGACGATCCGATTCCGGCGCCCGCCGGGCCTCGGCGAACTCGATGGGTGGCTCGACGAGACGAATTACGTGACGTTCGCGCGGTCGCTCGAGGTGTTGCCGTTCCGGCCTGGGTGGATCGTGCACGTCCTGACCCAGTGCGCGGGCGTCTCTGAGGCCGAAGCGAAGAAGGTGCCAGCGCGCGACATGCTCACTCTCGGCGTGGCTCTGACCCCTTTTGTGAGCGGGCTCCCTCCGATTGGCGACTCTGCGCCGCAGGACTCGCTCGACACTTCGGCTGGGGGCCCCGAGACGTCCGAGAGCTGACGGTCCCAGCGCTCTGGTGGTGGCTCGATAGGCTCGGCGAACTAGCCGAGCACGCGAAGGCGCAGAGCGCCAAGGGGTGATCGGGTGGCGACGTATCCGGTAGCAGTCGAGGTCAAGGCGAAGGACACCGCGTCTGCGGTGATCGGCCGCTCGGCTCGCAAGATCGGGGCGTCGCTCGCCAGCATGCGGGCCAATGCGACGAGCGCAAGCTCGGCCATCACGAGCGCGGCCGGCAGTATCCGAGAGGCGACGGGTCGAGCTGCTCTCGTTGGGATCGGCGCCATCGGCGCGGGTCTCGTGGGTGCCGGCATCGCCGCGAAGACCTGGGCGCAAGAAACGCTCGAGGCCGGCGACGAGCTCGCCACGTTCGCGGCCAAGACCGGGCTGTCGGTCGAAGCAATCCAAGAATGGCGCAGCGCGGCGCAGCGCAGCGACGTCGAGATCGGGACCTTCAACGGCTCGGTGCAGACGTTCGCGCGGCAGATGGCGCTCGCCCGCGAGGGGACGGGCAAGCTGGCCTCGGGGCTCAAGAAAGTCTCGAAGCCCCTGCTCGACCAGCTCAAGGCCACGACGTCGACCGAGCAAGCGCTCGAGCTCTACATCAGCGCGATGGAACAGGTACAGGACCCCGCGAAACGAGCGGCCCTGGCCACCATGGCGTTCGGCGGGGCCGGCAAAGACATGGCGCTGCTCGCGGTCACGGGCTCCGAGGGAATCAAGAAGCTGCGGCAGGAGATGCGCGCCGCGGGCGTCATGACCACCGAGCAGGCGGCCCAGATGGGCGTTCTCGACGATCAGTTGATCGTACTCAACAACCAATACAACACGGTCAAGCGCACTGTCGGGACGGCCTTCATCGAAGCCATCACGCCGCACCTGACGAAGCTCAGTGAGTGGGCCACGGCGAACCAGGGCGTGATCGCTCAGAACGTCGGCGGGGCGGTGGACTACCTCGGCAGTGCCTTCGCGAGCATCGACTGGGACGCCATCTCTTCGGGGGCGGGGAAGGTCTACGGCGCGATCGAACAGATCGGCGGCGTGGCGCGAGAAGCCTACGAGAACATGGTGAAGCTGTACGACTTTGGCAACGAGCTCGGGGACCGAGCGGCCGGGACGTACGACGAACTGCGCTCCGGCATTGCCGAGCTGGTCGGGGTGAGCGCGACGGACACCGGCGCGGACGGTCAGCCGACGCTGCTCGGTGGCAATACGCAGGTCGTCACGCTCGAGCAGCAGCGACGGGCGTATCGCAAGGCGGCGCCGGCTCTGGCGATGTTCGGCCAGTCTGACATGGCCGAACGCGCCGAGCGCGACGCGGCGGCCATCCAAACGGCCCGCGAGCTGTCGCGGCGGCGCGTCGAGGCTGGCCGCTCGGGTATGTACGCCGCGCCGAGCTCGGCCTCGTTCCTCGACCGCAGCATGGAAGCGCTGAATGCCCCGCGCACGGCGGCCGAGCGTTTGAACGCGCTCCCGTACGGTCTCGGCCAGGTGCACTCGGCGGGCCCGCCGGCGCCGCCGCAGGAGATCACGGTCAAAGTCGAAGCGGCCCCGGGCACCAACGCCGAGATCACGCAGAAGCCGAAGGCCAGCAACGTCAAAGCCGGCGTTCGCAAGATCGGGACGGGGGCACTCTAATGGCGTGGACGGACAGCCTACGGGCGGCGTCGTTCCGCGGCGTGCCCTTCGAAGTCGAGACCGAGGGACTGTCGGGCGGTCGTCGCGTCGGGGTTCACGAGACCCCGGGCGGTGACCTGGCGGTGACCGAGGACCTCGGCCGACGGACGCGCGCCATCAGCGTCGAGGCCTATGTGATCGGGGACGACGCGGCGGGCCAGTCGGTCGCGCTGCTCGAGGCGCTTGAGGCCGAGGGGCCGGGGACGCTGGTGCACCCGGTATACGGCGAGATCCGCGTCAATCTGACCGAGTATCGGCAGGTCGATAGCTGGGACAACGGCAACGTGATCCTGTTCTCGCTGTCGTTCGTCGAGGCGGGCGAGCTGAGTTTCATAACGCTCGACACGGGCTCGGCGCTCGACGACGCGATCGATGCGATGGACGCGGCGACGCTGGCCGAGGTGATCGAGCAGCTCGACTCGGACGGGTATGGTCTCGGCGTGCTTGACGCGGCCCTCGCCGCCATCGACGACGTGCTCTCGGAGATTGAGCTCATCGCGGCGACGCCCATGGCCGTCGTCGAAGACGTCTCCGATGTCGTGTCCGAAGCGCAGGATCTGAAAGATCGAGTTCAGGCCTTGGCCGGGGCGCCCGAAGAGTTCGCGGCGGCGGTTCGGTCGCTTATGATTCAGATCGGGAACCTGCTCGGTCTGCGACGCCTGGCGTCGGGGGCGGGCGATGCGTACGTGTCGCCGACGCCGGCCACGACGGACAGCGAGCGGATCGCGACGGTCGACTATGCGGCGCGGCGGGCGCAATGCCGGTACGCGCTCACGGCCGCGTGCGCCCACATCCGGGACGCCGAGCTGTCGGTGTACGACGATGCCATCGCCGACCGAGATGCGATCGCCGCGCTCATCGCCGCCGAGGAGGAGGAGGCCGACGCAGAGACGGCTGACACGCTGCGGGCGCTCCGGACGGCGCTCATTCAAGACGTGACGCGGCGAGTCGCAGGCTTGCCTCGGGTGACCGAGTACACGCCCCGCGGCGTGGTGCCGGTGACGCTGATCGCCTGGGAACTCTACGGCGACGCCGAGCGGACGACCGAGGTCGTCGACCGCAACGACATCATTCATCCCCTGTTCGCGCCGGTCCGGGCGCTCTCGGTGCTGACCCGATGACCGAGCTGGCGAAACACGACGTCCAGCTCGAGGTCGGGGGCCGGTCCTATTCGGGCTGGTCGTCGGTCGAGATCACGCGCTCGCTCGAGCGGGTGGGCTGGCCGTTCAGTCTCGAGCTCTACCAGGGCGCGAGCGCGAGCGACCCGGTGGTGATCCGGCCACAGTCGTCGTGCGTCGTGCGCATCGACCGGCAGGCCGTGATCACGGGCTACGTCGACGACGTGTCGATCAACGTGCGGGGCGACGGGATCGAGATGCCGGTGTCGGGGCGCAGCAAGACGAGCGATCTGGTCGACTGCCATCCGGACCCCGACGGCAAGCGCCGCTGGTCGGCCGTCAAGGTCGAGTCCCTCGCAGCCGAGCTCGCCGCCGAGTACGGGGTCGACGTCGTAACCGACGTGGCGACCGGCGCCCCGCTCGAGCGGTTTGCGCTGCAGCTCGGGGAGACGGTCTACGATGCGATCGAGCGGGCGTGCGGGCTTCGTCAGCTCATGGTGTGCGATGACGAGCGGGGGCGGTTGCTCATCACGCGGGCGGGGACCGAGCGGATCCCGGGCGCGCTCGTCTACGGCTCGAATCTCATCTCGGTCTCGTGCCGGTTTTCGGGCGCGGACCGATTCAGCGAGTACGTGTGTCGCGGTCAGAGGGCCGGAACGGCGACCATCGACGCGGACGCGGCCCAGCTCGTCAACGGGACGGCCACCGACAACGTGAGCCGGCATCGACGCCTGGTGCTGCAGCCCGACGGGCGCACCGACGCGGCGGCGTGCAAGGCGCGGGCAGAGTGGGAGATGCTGACGCGGTGGGGCCGGTCGACGTCTATCAGTGTAGTGGTGCCGGGCTGGCTCACGAGCGAGGGCTCGGTCTGGGCAATCAATCAGGTTGTACGCGTCAAAGTGCCTCCCGCGCTCATCGACGATGACTTTCTCATCGTCGAGGCTCGGCTCTCGCGCGACCTGACGGGAACGAAGACCGAGCTGACGCTGCAGCCTCCCGAGGCGTTCGCGCAGTACGCCCCGCCGGGTCGTGGCCGACGCCGAGGGGCGCGGGCCGAAAAGGGCCTTTGGCTCGAT
>Ga0129336_10001837_pt1 | contig 12996 bp, 9 predicted proteins | sample CPB6_02_DNA_FD_96878 | JGI IMG/M metagenome (GOLD analysis project Ga0129336, IMG submission 96878) | Freshwater to marine salinity gradient microbial communities from Chesapeake Bay, USA - CPBay_Sum_0.6_0.2_DNA | ecosystem: Environmental > Aquatic > Marine > Coastal | place: USA: Chesapeake Bay...
GCAGCTCAAGGCAGGGTACCCGGACACGCTGCTGTTCTACCGGATGGGCGACTTCTACGAGCTGTTCTACGCCGACGCCGAGAAGGCCGTGCGGCTGCTCGACATCACGCTCACCCAGCGCGGCCAGTCGGCCGGCCAGCCGGTGGTGATGGCCGGCGTACCCTTCCATTCGGTCGAAAGCTACCTGGCGCGGCTGATCGCCTGCGGCGAGTCGGTGGCGATCTGCGAGCAGGTCGGCGAGGTGGGCGCCGGCAAGGGCCCGGTGGAGCGCAAGGTGGTGCGGGTGGTCACGCCGGGCACGCTGACCGACGCCGAACTGCTGAATGACAAGCGCGAGGCGCTGCTGCTGTCGCTGCACCAGGGCCCGCGCGCGCGGCTGGGCCTGGCCTGGATGGCGCTGACGCAAGGCGAGCTGCAACTCGCTGAATGTGATGCCGACGAGCTGGAGGCCTGGGTGGCACGCATCGCCCCGCGCGAACTGCTGCATGCGGCCGACCTCACGCCCGCGCTGCTGCAGCGGCTGCAGGCCCTTCGACAGGGCGGCACATCATCTGCCCTCACCATGACCGAGCGGCCGGCGTGGACCTTCGATGCCGCGCTGGGGCAACGCAAGCTGCTCGAGCAGCTGCAGGCGGCAAGCCTGGACGCATGGCAGGCCAGTGAGCTGGCGCTGGCCCACGCGGCCGCGTCAGCACTGCTGTCGTTTGCCGAGCACACCCAGGGCCGCGCGCTGTCGCACCTGCACACGCTGAGCGTGCGACGCAGCGACGCACTGATCGACCTGCCTGCGACCACCCGGCGCAACCTCGAGCTGGTGCAGACGCTGCGCGGCGAGGACAGCCCCACGCTGCTGTCGCTGCTGGACACCTGCCAAAGCGGCATGGGCAGCCGCGCGCTGCGCCGCTGGCTGCTGGAGCCGCAGCGCGACCGCACCGAAGCGCAGCAGCGGCTGCAGGCAATCGCCGCGCTGCGCGAGGGCCCGTGGCAGGCGCTGCGTACCGACCTGCGGCGCATCAGCGATGTGGAGCGCATCACCGCACGGCTGGCCCTGCGGCAGGTGCGACCGCGCGAACTGACCGCCCTGCGGCAGTCGATGTCGCAATCGCAGGCGCTTGCCTCCACATTGACGGATCTCCTCCAGCAGGGCGCCGGCGCCGGCGTGCCGATGTCTGGCCACGCGCTGGCCACGCTGGCGCCCGCACTGCAGCCGCCGCATGATGTTGCAGCCCTCCTGTCCCGCGCCATTGCCGACGAGCCCTCCGCCATGGTACGCGACGGCGGCGTGATCGCCACAGGCTTTGATGCCGAGCTGGACGAGCTGCGTGGCATCGAGCAGCACTGCGACGCCTTCCTGCTCGACCTGGAGCAGCGCGAGCGTGCGCGCACCGGCATCGCCAACCTGCGGGTGCAGTTCAACAAGGTGCACGGCTTCTTCATCGAGGTGACGCAGGGACAGCTGGACAAGGTGCCCGACGACTACCGGCGCCGCCAGACGATGAAGAACGCCGAGCGCTTCATCACCCCCGAACTCAAGGCCTTCGAGGACAAGGCGCTGAGCGCGCAAGAGCGTGCGTTGCAGCGCGAGAAGTGGCTGTACGAGCAGCTGCTGGAGGCCCTGCAGCCGCAGGTACCTGCGCTGACCGTGCTGGCGCGTGCGCTTGCCACGCTGGACGCCCTGTGCGCACTGGCCGAGCGGTCGGTCACGCTGCACTGGTGCGCGCCGCAGTTCATGCGCGAGCCGGGCATCGAGATCCGCGCGGGCCGCCACCCGGTGGTGGAGGCGCGCCTGGCCGAAACCGCAGGGCAGCGTGGTACGTCCGCCGGCAGCAGCTTCATCGCGAACGATACGCAGCTCGGGCCGAAGCAGCGCATGCAGGTGATCACCGGCCCCAACATGGGCGGCAAGAGCACCTACATGCGGCAGGTGGCGATCATCTGCCTGCTGGCGAGCATCGGCTCGTATGTGCCGGCGCAGTCGTGCCGCATCGGCCCGATCGATGCGATCCACACCCGCATCGGTGCGGCGGATGACCTGGCCAATGCGCAGTCGACCTTCATGCTGGAGATGACCGAGGCGGCGCATATCCTGCGCAGTGCCACGCCGCAGTCGCTGGTGCTCATGGACGAGATCGGCCGCGGCACCAGCACCTTCGACGGGCTGGCGCTGGCCGCCGGCATCGCGGCGCACCTGCACGACCGCACCCAGGCCTTCGTGCTGTTTGCCACCCACTACTTCGAGCTGACCGACTTTCCGGCCAAGCACCACGGCGCGGTGAACATGCATGTGAGTGCCGCCGAATCAGGCAGCGACATCGTCTTTCTGCATGAGCTGCAGCCCGGCCCGGCCAGCCGCAGCTACGGGGTGCAGGTGGCGCGGCTCGCCGGCATGCCCGCACCGGTGCTGCAGCACGCGCGCGCGGCGCTCGCCTCGCTGGAGGCACGCCAGGCGCAAGACCGCGCGCAGGTGGACCTGTTCGCGCCGCCGCCTGCGGCCGAAGCACCCGCGCCCTCGGCAGTAGAGGCCGCGCTGGCTGCCCTCGACCCGGATACCTTGAGCCCGCGCGAGGCGCTGGATGCGCTGTACGCGCTGCGCAAGCTGCTGGGCTGACTACACTTCGCCCAACGCCTTCCGATACACCGCCATGACCTATTGCGTTGCCGTCAAGCTCAATGCCGGGCTGGTTTTCCTGTCCGACTCCCGCACCAACGCCGGACTGGACCAGATCAGCAGCTTTCGCAAGATGATCGTCTACGAGAAGCCGGGTGACCGCTTCATGGTGCTGCTGTCGGCGGGCAACCTGAGCATCTCGCAGTCGGTGCGCGAAATCCTGCAGATCGAGCAGCTGCCCGACGAGCACGGCGGCGACCCGATCACCATCTGGAACGCGAAAAGCATGTTCGATGCCACGCGGGTGCTGGGCTCGGCGGTGCGCCATGTGTATGAGCGCGATGCACAGGCGCTCAAGGCCTCGGGGGTGGAGTTCAATGTGTCGCTGATCTTCGGCGGCCAGATCCGCGGCGAGAACATGCGGCTGTTCCAGGTGTATTCGGCGGGCAACTTCATCGAGGCCACGTCGGAGACGCCGTACTTCCAGATCGGCGAGTCCAAGTACGGCAAGCCGGTGCTTGACCGGGTGATCACGCCCGAGACGCCCCTCAACGAGGCGGCCACGTGCGCGCTGGTGTCGATGGACTCGACCCTCAAGTCCAACCTGTCGGTGGGCCTGCCGATGGACCTGGCGGTGTACGAGCGCGACACCTTCCAGACCGACAAGATCGTCTGCATCGACGAGCAGAACCCCTACTTCCGCATGCTCAACGGCAACTGGGGCCAGCGCCTGCGCCAGGTGTTTGACAGCATCGAAGACCCGCTGTGGAACGGCGGCGCGACCGAAGCACCGCTGATGGTGCCGGCCGCGCGCAGCAAGCCGCTCAAGAAGATCACCACGCCGCAGGAAAAGCTGGTGTGAGCGCCGCGCACGACCCGCTGGTCTTTGCGCACGGCAACAGCTTTCCTGGCGGCACCTACACCCAGCTGCTCAAGAGCCTGCGCCAGCGCGGCTTTGCGCCGCGCGCGGTGGACAAGTTCGGCCACGACAGCAAGTACCCGGTCACCAACAACTGGCCGCACCTGGTGCGCCAGCTGCACGACTTTGCGCAGCGCGAGGCCGACCGCAGCGGCATGCGGCCGTGGCTGGTGGGCCATTCGCTGGGCGGCTTTCTGAGCGTGATGTGCGCTGCGCGCCACCCGGAGCTGGTGCGCGGGGTGGTGCTGATCGACTCGCCGGTGCTCGGCGGCTGGCGCGCCAGCGCGGTCAGCGTGCTCAAGCAGACCCAGCTGGTGGGGGCGCTGTCGCCCGGCGCGATCAGCCGCAACCGGCGCCACCGCTGGCCCGATGCAGCCGCGGCGCTGGAGCACTTTCGCCACAAGCGCGCTTTTGCCCACTGGGACCCGCAGTGCCTGGCGGACTACATCGCGCATGGCACCCACGACGACGAGGACGGCCAGCGCGTGCTGAGCTTCGACCGCGATATCGAGACCGCCATCTACAACACCCTGCCCGACAACCTGGAGCGGCTGCTCAAGCGCCACCCGCTGCGCTGCCCCGCGGCCTTTGTCGGCGGCACGCGCTCGGCCGAGATGCGCCAGGTGGGCATGGCGATGACCGAGCGGCTGACCCACGGCCGCATCATGCTGCTCGAGGGCACGCACCTGCTGCCGATGGAGCGGCCGGTGGCAGTGGCTGCCGCGGTGGAGGCATCGATTCGCGGCATGCAGGAGCACGCACCGGCGTAAGCGGCGGCTGAAGATCGGCAGGACCACTGTATATTTGCACAGTGGACCTGAATACCAAGCTTGCCATCCTGGCCGACGCGGCCAAGTACGACGCCTCGTGCGCCTCCAGCGGCAGCGAGCGCCGCGACTCGCGCAACTCGCGCACTCCGGGCGGCATCGGCTCGACCGAGGGCACCGGCATCTGCCACAGCTACGCGCCCGATGGCCGCTGCATCTCGCTGCTGAAGATCCTGCTGACCAACTGGTGCGTCTACGACTGCCTGTACTGCGTCAACCGGGTGTCGAGCAATGTGCCGCGCGCGCGCTTTTCCATCGACGAGGTGGTGAACCTCACGCTGGACTTCTACCGCCGCAACTGCATCGAGGGCCTGTTCCTGTCCAGCGGCATCATCCGCAGCCCCGACTACACGATGGAGCAGGTGGTCGAGGTGGCGAGGCGCCTGCGCGAGGAGCACGACTTTCGCGGCTACATCCACCTCAAGACCATCCCCGACGCGGCACCCGAACTGCTGGCGCGCGCCGGGCTGTACGCCGACCGGCTGAGCATCAACATCGAACTGCCCACCGCGCACAGCCTGGTGCGGCTGGCGCCCGAGAAGGACGCCAGTGCCATCGAGCGCAGCATGGGGCGGCTGAAGCTGCACATCGACGAGTCGCGCGAGGCACGCGCTGCGCAGTCGCGCACGGTGGCGGTGCTGCCGCGCACGACGGCCCGTCGCGCTGCCGCGCCGCGCTTTGCGCCGGGTGGCCAGAGCACGCAGATGATCGTGGGCGCCGACGCCACCGCCGATCGCGAGATCCTGGCCACCAGCGCGCGCCTGTACGGCCAGCACCGGCTGCGGCGGGTGTACTACTCGGCCTTCAGCCCGATTCCCGATGCATCGAGCGCGCTGCCGCTGAAGGCGCCGCCGCTGGTGCGCGAGCACCGGCTGTACCAGGCCGACTGGCTGCTGCGCTTTTACGGCTACCGCCACGACGAGATCGTGGCCGACGCACGCACCGGCATGCTCGACCTGCAGGTGGACCCGAAGCTCGCTTGGGCGCTGGCGCACCGCGAGCGCTTTCCGGTGGACCTGAACCGCGCGCCGCGCGAGATGCTGCTGCGCGTACCGGGCCTGGGCGTGCGCTCGGTGCAGCGGCTGCTGGCCGCGCGCCGGGTGCGCCGCTTGCACCGCGACGACCTCGACCGGCTGCAGGTGCCGCTGGCCAAGGTGCTGCCCTTCATCACTGTGCCGGGTCACAGCCCGCTGGCGCTGGATGCAAACGACCTGCGCACGCGGCTGACCGCACCGCCTGCGGCACGGTCGTCGCCGCAGCTCGACTTGTTTCACGGCACACCATGAGCATCGAAGCCCACACGGTCTGCCTCGCGGCAGAAACCGACTTTGCCGGCTTTCGCGACGCCGCACGACGACTGCTGGCGCAGGGCGTGCCGCCCGATCAGGTGCACTGGAGCGTGGCCACGCGCGCTGCCCAATCGCTGTGGGACAGCGAGGTCAACCCACACGATCCACACCACCTGCCCGACCCGCCACACACCCCCCGCGCTGCGCCGTCACCCCCCGCCGCCCCAGCAGGCCCGGGCGATGCCGCTGCAGCGGCCTTGCGGGTGCCGCGCGCCCTGCTCGAGTTGCTGGTCACCGCCTCACTGCACGGCAGTGTCGATCGGCATGCGCGCATGTACCGCCTGCTGTGGCGGCTGCAGCAGCGCACGGCGCTCGCAGGCGACGCACTCGATGGCGACCGGCTGCAACTGGAGCAGCTGGCCCGCGCGGTTCGGCGTGACCTGCACAAGATGAAGGCCTTCGTGCGCTTTCGCCCGGTGGACGACGGCGATGCACGCGGGCCGCTGCATGTGGCATGGTTCGAGCCGCAGCACCACATCGTGCAGGCGATCGCGCCCTTCTTTCAGCGCCGCTTCACCGGCATGCGCTGGGCGCTGCTCACGCCGCGCGGCAGCGTGGCGTGGCAGCCTGGCGGCCCCTTGCAGTTCGGCCCGCCGGCGCGGCGCGAGGACGCGCCCGGCCCCGACGCCGGCGAGGCGCTGTGGCTCACCTACTACCGCCACACCTTCAACCCGGCACGACTCAAGCTTGACGCCATGCGCCGCGAGATGCCGGTGCGCTACTGGCACAACCTGCCCGAAGCGGCGTTGATCAGCGAGCTGGCGCAGTCGGCGCTGCAGCGCAGCGGCCAGATGATCGCGGCGCCCTCTGGCACGGGGCGCAGGCGTCACACGGCTGTGGATGCGGCCACGCAAGGCCTGCGCACCGCGGCGGCGCGTGCAGCGGCACCAAGCGATCCGGCCGGCTGATCAGGCGCGCCAGTCCACCACGCCGGTCCACGCGGTCAGCAGCACCACGATGCCAAAGCCGATGCGATACCAGGCAAACGGCACAAAGCTGTGGGTGGCCACATAGCGCAGCAGCCAGCGCACGCAGATCCACGCACTGATGAACGAGAACAGCAGGCCCACGCCGAACATCGGCAGGTCGGCCCAGCTCAGCAGCGCGCGGTCCTTGTACAGGCTGTAGGCACCCGCGCCAATCAGCGTCGGCATCGCGAGGAAGAAGGAAAAGTCGGTGGCGGCCTGCCGGCTCAGCCCCAGCAGCATGCCGCCGATGATGGTGGCACCGCTGCGGCTGGTGCCCGGCACCAGCGCCAGGCACTGCACCAGACCGACCTTCAGCGCGTCCAACGGGCCCATGTCGTCCACCCGCTGCACCCGTACCGCCACCCGCTGGCGCCGCTCGGCCCACAGGATGATGAAGCCGCCCACAATGAAGGCGGTGGCCACCACCGTGGGGGTGAACAGGTGTGCCTTGATCGCCTTGCCCAGCAGCAGGCCCAGCACCACCGCCGGCACGAACGCCACCGCCACATTCAGGGTGAAGCGCTGCGCCTGGCGCTGCGTCGGCAGGCCGGCCACGGTGGCCGCGAGCTTCTGCCAGTACACCAGGATGACGGCAAGGATGGCACCGGTCTGGATGGCGATGTCGAAGACCTTGGCCTTCTCGTCATCGAAGCCCAGCAGCGCGCCGGCCAGGATCAGGTGGCCGGTGCTCGACACCGGCAGAAATTCGGTCAGGCCCTCGACCACGCCCATCACGGCGGCCTTGGCCAGCAAAACAAGATCCACGTCGGCTCCACGGAAGAGACGCCCGATTATCCGGGTGGCGGCAGCGGCACCCGTGCGCATTGCTGCGCCGCACCACGGCTGCGGCAGACCGGTCGTCACCCCACCGCCCCACCGCCACACCGCCCCACAGCTCCATCGGCCGGGCGCACCGGTCCGCCGAACAGGGTTGCAAACGCGGGCCAATCCATGCGCTTGCTGCCGCATGTCTGACTCAAGTCGCTGCCGCGCAGGCCGATGACTTCCCCGAACGGTCAGTCTTGCGCGCAACCAGCGATGCGCAGCGCAGGCACCGGTTCAGGTTCACGCGCAGGGCCCGCCGGGCCTTGCGGTGGTCGTTGTCCAGCACTTCCTCGAGGGAGCCACCATGGCGCTTGTCAAGAAACCCCGTGCCGACGGTGACGTCGCACTTGCTTCCCACGCCCCGGCCGGGGTGAACGCCGCCGCGGCTCGCGAAGCCGACGCCCAGCGCCGACGGGCGCGCACGCTGGCCAAGCAGCAACAGGCCTCCGAGCGCATCTCGGCTGCGGCCACCGAACTGGCCGCCGGCATCAACGAGGCGTCGTCTGCCTCCGAGGAGCTCAAGCGCGCCTCCGACCAGATCGCCACCGGCTCGGAAGAAGCCTCGGCAGCAGCGCAGGAGTCGCTGGCCGCGCTCACGCAGGTCACCACCTCGATCGTGCGGCAGCTGCAGGCGGTCAACTCCGCACAAAAGCGCGCCGTGGGCATGCAGGAGCAGGCCGCAGAGATCAACTCGGGCGTGAAGGCACTGGTGGACAACCTGACGCTGGCCACCGAACGGCAGGCCGAGTCGGTGAAGATGGTGGCCGAGCTGGAGCGCCAGGCTTCCAACATCGGCGACATCGTGAACGCGCTGGGCCAGATGCAGTTCCAGGATGTCAACCGCCAGCTGCTCGAGCAGGTCGAGTCGGCACTCGGTGCGCTGCGCCAGCATGCCGCCGCACTGTACGAGCTGGTGGGCGACGATGCACCGCCGCCGCCGCAGAAGCTGCGCGAGCTGCTCGACAAGTGGTCCACCAACTATGTGAGCCATGAGCAGCGTGCGGTGCACGAAGAGGCCATGGGCGGTGCGCCACGCACTGCAGCCATCGGCAATGTGGCCGCACGCCACCTGTCGCCGGCGGTCAGCGAGCCGGCCATACCCGAGCCGCAGCTGGCGGTTGCCGGCGGCGGCGGGCCGAAGATCGAGCTGTTCTAGCGAACGGCTGCGGCACCTGCCGCTACTCGTAGCGCAGTGCCTGGATCGGCAGCAGCTGCGACGCGCGACGCGCCGGGTAGAAGCCGAAGAAGATGCCCACCACGGCCGAGAAGCCGGCCGCCAGCGCAATCGATGCAGCGGTCATGCTGACCTGCCAGCCGGCGAACTGACCCACCGCCCAGGTGGCCGCTGCGCCCAGCACCACGCCGATCGCACCGCCGATCAGGCTGAGCGTGACCGCCTCGATCAGGAACTGCGCCAGGATGTCGCGCCCGCGCGCGCCCACCGCCATGCGCAACCCGATCTCGCGGGTGCGCTCGGTCACGCTGACCAGCATGATGTTCATGATGCCGATGCCGCCGATGATCAGGCTGATGCCGGCCACCGCGGCCAGCAGCAGCGTCATCACCCGGCTCGAGGCTTCCTGCGCCTGCAGGATCTCGGTGAGGTTGCGGATGGAAAACGGATCGTCTGCCCCGGGCTGCACCTTGAAGCGCTGGCGCAGCAGGCCCTTGATGTTTTCTTCGGCCACCTTCATGTCCTGGCCCTCGCGCACCTTCACGCTGATCGAGCCGATGCGCTTGAGCTTGCCCGCAGTGCCTCCCTGGATGCGGTTGCGGTAGGTGCTGATCGGCACCACCACCACATCGTCCTGGTCCTGGCCCATCGAGTTCTGGCCCTTCTTCTCGAGCACGCCGATCACCGTGACCGGCACCTTCTTCACGCGGATCACCTGGTCCAGCGGATCGGCATCGCCGAAGAGTTGCTGCGCCACCGTCTGGCCGATGATCGCCACCTTGGCCGAGCCCTGCATCTCGGCCGCCTCGAACAGGCGACCGGAGGACAGCGGCCACTCGCGCGCCTCGAGGTAGTCGTTGCTGGTGCCGAAGATGCTGGTGCTCCAGTTGGTGTTGCCCAGCACCACCTGCGCGCCGGTGCGCGAGCTCGGCGCGGCCACCTGCACCTCGGGCACTTCGCGTGCAATCGCGATCGCATCCTCTTCGGTCAGGCCCTGCCCGGTCTGCGCCCCCAGGCGCACGCCGCCTGCGGTGATGCCGCCGGGCAGCACCAGCATGATGTTGGAGCCCAGCCCCTTCATCTGCGACTGCACCCGCTCGGTGGCGCCGCGGCCGACCGCGATCATGGTGATCACCGCGGCCACGCCGATGATGATGCCCAGCATGGTCAGCACGCTGCGCAGCTTGTTGGCCGACAGCGCCCGCAGGGCGCTGCGCAGGGCCGCCAGCAGGCTCATGCCGCCTCTCCCTGTGCGGCAGCGGCGCCATGCAGCGGCGGCTGCACCACGTCTTCCAGGATGCGGCCGTCGCGAAACACGATGCGCCGGCGCGCCCAGGCGGCAATGTCCGATTCATGCGTGACCAGCACGACCGTCATGCCCTGTGCATTGAGCGTGGACAGCAGCTTCATGATGTCTTCGCTGGTCTGTGAGTCCAGCGCACCGGTGGGCTCGTCAGCCAGGATCAGCTGCGGCTGGTTCACCAGCGCGCGCGCAATCGCCACCCGCTGCTGCTGCCCGCCCGAGAGCTCGGCGGGCGTGTGGCCGGTGCGCTCACCCAGGCCCACGCGCTGCAGCGCCTGCAGCGCACGCGCACTGCGCTCGGCCGCCTTCACGCCGGCGTACACCATCGGCAGCTCGACGTTTTCAAGCGCGCTGGTGCGCGGCAGCAGGTTGAACTGCTGGAACACAAAGCCGATGCGCCGGTTGCGGATGGAGGCGAGCTGGTCCGAAGACATCGACTCGACCGCCTCGTCGGCCAGCCGGTAGGTGCCGCCGCTGGGCTGGTCGAGGCATCCGAGGATGTTCATCAGCGTGGACTTGCCCGAGCCCGACGCTCCCATGATGGCAACGAACTCGCCTTCGGCAATGTCCAGCGACACACCGCGCAGCGCATGCACCGTCTGGTCGCCCATGACGTACACCTTGGTGAGGTCGCGCGCTTCGATCAGGGCCATGACGGGCCTCAGAACGGCAGGCGCGGGCCGCTGGAACGCGGCGCGCCCGACGCCCCACCCGGCCCGCCCGCACCACCGGGCCCACCCACCGTGCCGATGATCACCTGCGCGCCTTCCACCAGCGCCTGCGCGTCCGGCGAATTGGGCGCGACGATCAGCTCGGTCATCGTGCCGTCGCTGATGCCCAGGCGCACGTTGTAGGCGCGCGGCTTGCCGTCGGCGCCCAGCAGGAAGATGCGGCCGCGGGTGGCCTGGCGGCCTGCGTTCTCGGCCTGCAGGGCAGCGTAGCGCGCCTTTTGCGCCGGCGACAGGATCTCGGTGATCTGGGCACGCACGTCGCCGCTGATGCGCTCGCGCGCCTTGGGCCGTTCTTCGGCCGGCAGGTCACGCAGCGCCATGAAGCGCGGACGCGCCGCCTCATAGATCGCATCGAGCCTGGCCGCCTGCTCTGCGCCCATGCGCAGTTCGCTCACCAGGCGGTTGCGCGTTTCGACCAGCGGCCCGGCACCGGCGATCGGCGGCGCAATGCCGCCGCCGGGCATGGGCAGCGTGTTGGCGCCCGCAGCGCTGCCCGCTGTTGCCGAGGCGGGAGCGGGGGCAGGTGCAGAACCTGATGCGGATGCCGAAGCCTGTGGCGCGGCTGGCGATGTTCCAGCCCCGGCCTTGGGCGCTGCGCCCGTGCTGCCAACCGTCCCTGCGGCGCGGCTGGCAGATGGACCCTGCGCCTGTGCTTGTGCCTGCGCCTGTGCCTGTGCCTGCATCTGCGCGTACTTTTCCTTTTGCGCTGTCGTCAGCATCGCGGTGATGCGGCTGCGCATCTCTGCCGACAGCTTTTCGCGCGCCGCAGCGCGCTCGCCCTCCGCCACGTCGCGCAGCGCCATGAAACGCGGCCGCAGATCCGCAGCAATCGCATCGAACTGGGCCTGCTGCTCGGCGCTCAGCGCCAGCTCGCTCGCCAGCCGCTCGCGCAGCGCGGCCATGCCACCACCACCCGCTCCACCCCCCCCGGCAGGCTGCGCCAGCGCGTCGCGGATCAGACCGCGCGGCTGCCAGAAGCTGGTGCCACTCGAAGGCGCGGCTGGCATCGCAGGCGCTGAGGCGGGTGGCACGGGCGACGACGCGCCCGATGCGGGTGCCGCCGCCGGCTCCACGCCGGCGATGCGCACCCGCAGCGCGGCGTTGGGTACCTTCAGCACGCTCTCGCGCTGGTCGGTCACCACCCGCACGTTGGCGGTCATGCCCGGCAGCAGCCGCTCGGCGGTGTTGGAAAAGCGGATCACCGCAACGTAGGTGATCACGTTGGCCACGTTCTGCGCCGCCTTGCGCACCTGGTTGACCGTGCCCTCGAAGTTCTGGCCGGGGAACGCGTCGACGGTGAAGGTCGCTTTCTGCCCCACGCGGATGCGGCCCACATCGCTCTCGTCGATGCTGGCATCCACCTGCATGTCCTGCAGGTTCTGCGCAATCACGAACAGCTCGGGTGCCTGCAGGCTGGCCGCCACCGTCTGCCCGCGCTCGACCGCACGCTTGATCACGATGCCATTGACCGGCGACGTGATGCGGGTGCGCGCCAGGTCCACCCGGGCCGAGGCCAGCTGCGCCTCGCGCTGGGCCACGTTGGCGCGTGCGCTTTGCACCTGCGCCTCGGTCACGCCCACCTGCGCCTCGGCCGACTTCACGTTCTCGCCGGCGGTGTTCACCAGCGCGCGGGCCCGGTCGGCCTCGCTTTGCGCGATGAACTGCCGGTCGGCCAGGCTTTGCTTGCGCTCCAGGCCGCGCTGCGCCTCGGTGAGGTCGACCCTTGCGCGCGACAGGGCGGCGCGGGCGGCTGCGGTGTTGGCCTGCGCGGTCAGCACCGCCGCGCGGGCAGCATCCACATCGGCCTGCGCCTGGCGCACCCGGTACTCGAAGGTTTCGGGGTCGATTTGCGCGATCAATTGCCCGGCACGCACTTCGGAGTTGAAGTCCACGAACAGGTCGCGCACCTGGCCCGACACCTGGGTGCTCACCGCCACCTGCGTCACCGGATTGACCGCGCCGCTGGCCGACACCGTGGCCTGCAGCGGCCCGCGCTCGATCTTGGCGGTGCGGTACTGCACCGCATCGGCGCGCTGCGCCGCCTGCCACCACCACCAGCCGCCGGCAGCGACCCCTCCGGCCAGCACGGCGGCCAGCAGCCAACGCATCGTGTGCTTCATGCGGGTCATTCTAGGCAGCCCCTGTCAAGCCTCCGCAAAGACCGCCCCTCGCGCTGTTACAAAAATCCTGCCTCAACCTGAATCCAGTCCTGCCGATTCACCGTACCAAGAAAGCTTGCTGTCACACAGGCATCTGTCCCGGGGAGGGGCATGCGCCGGCTTCGGCGAGGGA
>Ga0129336_10001838_pt1 | contig 12993 bp, 13 predicted proteins | sample CPB6_02_DNA_FD_96878 | JGI IMG/M metagenome (GOLD analysis project Ga0129336, IMG submission 96878) | Freshwater to marine salinity gradient microbial communities from Chesapeake Bay, USA - CPBay_Sum_0.6_0.2_DNA | ecosystem: Environmental > Aquatic > Marine > Coastal | place: USA: Chesapeake...
GGCCGACGTGGTCGTGCTCAACCCCGACCTGCCCGTCGCCTACCGGGACCTGCTCGGCCGCTCGCCCTGGGGCGTGCGTCGACTGGACTACTCGCCCGCCTGCTTCCTGCTTCTCGCCGGATCATCCGCGTCGTTCTCGCAGATCGCGCACCACAACATCCACTTCGGCAAGTCCTGGAAGGGTGTCTTCCGCGAGCTCATCGAGGAGAAGCGACTCATGAGCGATCCGAGCCTGCTGGTCACCAATCCCTCGCACTCCGACCCGAGCCTTGCCCCCGACGGCAAGGAGATCTACTACGTGCTCTTCCCCACGCCCAATCTCGACGCACCCATCGACTGGCGCACCGAGGGACCGCGCTACCGCGACGAGGTCGTGCGCGTGCTCGAGGAGCGGGGTTACCGCGGGTTCGGCGACGCGATCGAGGTCGAGGCCACCACGACGCCACTTGACTGGGAGCAGCGGGGCATGGAGCGCGGAGCGCCCTTCGCCGCCGCCCACTCGTTCCTGCAGACCGGCCCCTTCCGGCCGCGCAATATCTGGGGTGACAACGTCGTCTTCACCGGCTCGGGCACCCAGCCCGGCGTCGGCGTGCCCATGGTGCTCGTCTCCGGACGCCTGGCCGCCGAGCGCGTGCTCGGCAAGGACCCGCTCTACCGATCGCGCGCAATGCGCTAGCCGCACGACGTCGACCGAATGGCTGCTCAGGGCCCTCCCTGTCGACCACGTGGCTGCCATTCGGTCGACCCGAGGGCCGGGTGGCGCCGACGATGTTGCTCTGATCGCTGACTGCGGTGTTCGGCCAGCCTCGGCTGGCCCGGGCCTACTCTGGGCACGTGACCTCGTGGGACGTGCGACTGCTCGCCCGATACGCGCTCCCCGGATTCGTCGGCTCCCTCATCCTCGCGGCGGGAGCGCTCGGTGTGGGCTGGCTGCCACTCGCGGGCGGGTTCCTCGACGCCGATGCACTCGACCCGATGCGCGGGACGACCGCAGGGCAGCTCCTCTCACGTGCCTTCGTCTTCGTGGGAATCGCCCTGCTGCTCCAGGCCTGGCTCATCCTCGGCCACGACCTGCTCGCAGGACCCGACGACCCGCACAGCCTGCGCGGCATCGGGCCTTCGCACCTGGTCGTCGTCCTCGTGGCGTGGGTTGCCCCGCTCGTACTCGCCCCGCCGCTCTTCAGCCGCGACGTCTACTCCTACTTCGCCCAGGGAAGGGTCGTCGCGTCGGGCCAGGATCCCTATGAGACGGGGGTCGCGGTCGTCGACGGCTGGTTCGACGACGGCGTCGATCCGATGTGGGCCGAGACGCCGACTCCCTACGGGCCCGTGTGGCTGCTCTTCGCGCGCGGCGTCGCGAACTTCGCACCCGACCAGCCCGCCCTGGGGGCGCTCGCCTTCCGTCTCGCCGCCCTCATCGGTCTGGCCCTGCTCGTCATCTACGTGCCGCGCCTTGCCTTCGCTCACGGGATCGACGCCTCACCCGCGCTGTGGCTGGCCGTACTCAATCCCCTCGTCATCATGCACGTCGTCTCCGGAGCGCACAATGACGCGCTCATGATCGGCCTCATCGTCATGGGTTTCGCCCTTGCCGTGGATCGCCACCCGGCGTACGGCGCAACGGCGGTCGCGACGGCGGCGGCGGTGAAGCCAATCGCGCTTCTCGCGCTTCCCTTCATTGGGCTCATCTGGGCCGGTCGGACATCGGGCTGGTGGCTGCGCATTCGCGCATGGACGCTCGCCCTGGCCATCACCATCGCGGTCTTCGCGATCGGCAGCGTCCTGGCCGGCGTGGGGCCGGGCTGGATCGCTGCACTCGGAACGCCGGGCGAGGTCCGCACCTGGCTATCCCCGGCCACCGCCCTGGGCATGCTGCTCGGCATGGCAACGACGGCCGCCGGCATCACGATCGACGACGCACTCGTCGTCACGATCACCCGCGGAGTGGGCACCCTCGCCGCGCTCATCATCGTCGGCTGGCTCATCCTCCGGCCGGAGGGCAGGAGTCCCGTGCGAGGAGCAGCGCTGGCCTTCCTCACCGTCGTCCTCCTCGGCCCGGTCATCCAGCCGTGGTACCTGCTGTGGTTCCTGCCGCTCTTCGTCGTCACGGGGCTCACAGCGACGCAACTACGCGTGGTCATCCTCGTGATCGCCGGCTTCTCACTTCACGGCATGGCCGAGTCCAGCGCGACCTCGGACAATCTCTTCGAGTTCAGCGACGGGCTCGCCATCGTCGCCGCCTTCATCGTCGTCGGCCTGGTCCTGCTCGTCAGCCCTCGCGAGAGACGACTCGTTCTGGGTGGCCCCCTGGGCCACGGACTGATGCCGGCCGGGCCTGATGAGCGGGTGCGTGCAGCCGATCGTGTCTTCCGTGGCAGGATCGGCGCCCGTGAATGAATGGGATGCGGCAGGGATCATGGACCCCTCCCTGCGCGCCTCCTACGAACGCTGCAAGCGACTCAACGCCGAGCACGGCAAGACCTACTACCTCGCCACCTTGCTCCTGCCTCCCCGCAAGCGGCCCTACGTGCATGCGCTCTACGGCTTCGCGCGGTACGCGGATGAGATCGTCGACGACCTGTCGTCCACGCTCTCCGACCAGGAGAAGGCCGACTGGCTCGGCCGCTGGGGCGATGAGATCCTCGCCGATATCCGTCGCGGACGCTCGCACGATCCGGTCGGTCGCGCACTCGTCGACACCGTGCTCACCTGGGATATCCCCGTCGAGCACTTCGAGGCCTTCCTGCATTCAATGCGCATGGACCTCACGGTGACCGAGTACCCGACGTACGACGATCTCTACGAGTACGTCTACGGCAGCGCAGCGGTGATCGGACTGCAGATGGTGCCGATCCTCGAGCCCACATCACCCGAGGCATTCGAGCGCGCCAAGGATCTCGGGGTCGCCTTCCAACTCGCGAACTTCATCCGAGACGTCGGAGAGGACCTCCAGCGCGGCCGCGTCTACCTCCCGATGGACGAACTCCAGGCGCATGGCGTGACCCGCGAGGTGCTCGAGAAGCGTCAGGCGACTCCCGCGGTCAAGCGGGCACTCGCCGAGCAGGTCGCGCGCGTGCGCCAGCTCGAGGAACAGTCTCGGCCAGGCATCGCCATGCTCGCGGCGGATTCCCAGCCGTGCATCGACGCTGCCCGCATCCTCTACTGCGGCATCGTGGACGAGGTCGAGCGGATCGACTACGAGGTGTTCACCAAGCGCGCGACAGTCCCGCTACGCCGACGCCTCGCCGTCGCCGGTCCCGCCTGGGTGCGCGCTCGCCGGGCTCGTCGGAGCAGTGCCGCCTGACGCACCAGTCCCGCCTGAGCCACGGGCACCCCAGGTGCGCCAGATCGGCGGCCCCGCCATCGGGGTGCGCTGGACCCCTCGCCGACCCCAGTAGATCCACAGCGCCATCGCGAGCAGGCAGAGAGAGAAGCCCATGAGCAGGTCCTCGAAGGGCTGGAAGGCGATGCGGCCGTCGCCGATGAAGGGCGGCGGGGTGCCATCGTCCGCAGGCTGATTGCCGACAATCATCGCGTCGGAGTAGCGGAAGACGTGCAGTGCAGTGAGCACACCGTTGGTGAGGAGTTGGAAGAAGAGCACGATGGCATAGGCCACCCAGAAGCCGGGGCGGGTGACCAGTCGCGTACGCAGGACGAGCACATCCGTGGCGATCGCCGCGAGGACCATCGCGATCCCGATCTGCGTGTACGTCATGGGCTCGGCTCCGCGGGAGTCTCGTCACCGAGAGGCCAACCCTTGACCGAGCGCACGGCCTCCAGGCTGAGAATCGATGCCAGGGGCACGACGACGAAGAAGATCAGCTCCTCGACCGGGATCACCCCACCGAGTTCGAGACCCACGGTGCGCTCGGGGTCGATGCTCCAGTGCCCCGTCGCGATCGCCCAGACATCCCAGATGACGAAGATGACGAACGGCACGACCAGCGCCAGGAGCAGCCGCTTCCAGCGCCGCAGGACACGAGTGCGCAGGGCGATCTCCAGCCACGCCGAGCCGACGAAGATGAAGGCGAGTACCCCGAGGTAGGTGAATCGCTCGAGCTCCATCAGGCACCAGCCACGAGCTTGGCGTGATCCCAGGAGACGGTGCGCTCGGGGACCAGGCGCATGGCGACCTGCTTCACCGCCGTCGAGCGATAGGCCTCCTTCGTCGCATCGACATACTGCGGATCGAGCCCTTCGTACTTCACGAGCAGCGCTGCAGCGATATCGCAGATGACGTCGATGTCATCGCTGAGTTCAAGCCGCCCGGAGATCTGCACTCCCTTGAGCTCGGCGTAGCGGTCGCCGGACTCGACGAGGACGGCCACGCGGGGATCCCGACGGACATTGGAGACCTTCTGGGACTTGGCGTACGTGCGCATCCAGATCTGCCCATCCCTCAGCACGAACCACATCGCCACCGGGTCGGGCACCCCGTCGGGCCCGATCGTCGTGAGGATCATCGTTCGCGCAGAAGCGAGGAAGGCGCGGATCTCGTCCTCGTCCATGGCAATCTCGTCACGTCGGCTCACTCGTCCATCCTGCCCAGCCTGCCCCGGGCCTGCCACGCCGGATCCGCGCATCCCCTGATGGGGCCCCCGGCCGACCTAGACTCGGGGCATCATGGAAGCGCCGACCGGCCCGGTCCGGCCCGACATGGACGGTGCTGCCGTCCCCGCGGGCCCCCTCGCCGACCCCATGGTGGGGACCTTCGTCGACGGCCGCTACCAGATCGTGTCCCGAATCGCCCGTGGCGGTATGGCGACGGTGTACGAGGCCATCGACACCCGACTCGACCGCACCGTCGCACTCAAGATGATGAGCCCTGCTCTGGCCGAGGACCCCGGCTTCGTGACGCGCTTCCGTCGCGAAGCTCGCGCCGCCGCCCAACTGAGCCATCCCCACGTCGTCGCCGTCTTCGACCAGGGAGAGGCGGCCGGCCTTCCCTACCTCGCCATGGAGTACGTGCCCGGTCGCACTCTGCGCGACGTGCTGCGCGACTACGGCGCACTCACTCCCGAGCAAGCCCTCACGATCCTCGACCCGGTGCTCGAGGCCCTCGCCGCGGCGCACGACGCCGGCTTCGTCCATCGCGACATCAAGCCGGAGAACATCCTCATCTCCGACGACGGCCGAGTGAAGGTCACCGACTTCGGGCTCGCACGCGCGGTGAGCAACACCACGACGGCGACCCAGGGGATGATCATCGGCACGGTGGCCTACCTCTCGCCCGAGCATGTCGAGAAGGGAGATGCGGACGCGCGTTCGGATGTCTACGGCGCGGGCATCTGCCTGTTCGAGATGGTGACCGGCCAGGTGCCCTTCGCGGCGGAGAGCGCCATCACCGTGGCATACCAGCACGTGAATGCCGATGTCCCTGCTCCTTCGTCGATCCGTCCGACGATCCCGCCCGACGTCGATGCGCTCGTGGCCACGGCCACGCGGCGCGACCCGGATCTTCGCTATCCCGACTGCCGCGCGTTCCTCGCCGACGTCCGCCGCGTGCGCCGCACCCTGCCGCCCCCGCTGCCACTGAGCAAGGACACCCAGGACACTCTCATCGTCCCTGCCGACATGGCCCTCGTGGCGGCGGCGGGAGTGACACCGACTCCCGTTGTCCATGTGCGTCCCGTCGGCCCGGGCGAGTCCGGCGGTGGCCCGCGCACACCGAAGCGACGCCGAGGTCGCGGGTGGATCGTGGCCGTGACGCTGCTCATCCTGGCCGTCGGCGCCGCAGCCTTCGGCGGCTGGTATCTCGCGGCCGGCCCCGGCAAGCAGGTGACCGTGCCCGGCATCATCGGCCTCGACGAGGCGGCTGCCTCCGCGGCCCTGGGGCAGGTGGGCCTGCGCCTCGAGGTGAGCGGCGAGGAGTTCAGCGAGACCATCGCCAAGGGCCTCATCATCTCCAGTGATCCCGAACCCGGGGCGAGCGCAGCTGCTGACTCTGCCGTGTCCGTCGTGGTCTCCCTCGGCCCCGAGCGCTACGCCGTACCCGATGTGCGCGGCGAGCCTCTCGCGACCGCCCAGGCCGCGATCACCGGTGCCACACTCGCGGTCGGCGTCATCACCGAGGAGTGGGACGCAGACATCCCCGTGGGCTCGGTTGTCTCTACCGACCCGGCCGTGGGCGACGAGCTCAAGTCCGGCGCCCTGATCAACCTCGTCGTGTCGAAGGGGCCCAAGCCGGTGAAGCTGCCGGGCCTCGCAGGCACGGACGCGGTCGAAGCCACGACCCAGCTCGAGGCCGCCGGACTGGTGGTGACGACCACCGAGGAGTTCTCCACGGAGTACGCCGAGGGCCTGGTCATCTCGAGTTCACCCGGCAAGGGAGAGCGAGTGCCGGTCGGGAGCACGGTGACACTCGTCGTGTCCAAGGGCCCGCCGCCTGTCGAGGTGCCCTACCTCATCGACATGAAGCGCGACGATGCCGTCTACCTCCTCACCAAACTCGGCCTCAACGTCGAGATCAATGAGCCGCCGTTCACGCCGCTCAATCGGGTCATCTCGCAAGCCCCCGATGCCGGGACGTACGTGCCATTCGGCAGCACCGTCACCATCACGATCATCTAGTTCGTTGACTGGCGGGGTATCGCACCCTCCAACGGCGTATGGCCTTAAGACAAGTCGCCACTCAGGGCCGTGCTACAGCAGCGCACCCTCGTGTTCGAGGAGGAGTGCTTTGAGGTCAGCACCGAAGCCGTAGGCGCTGATCGTGCCGTCGGTGTGGATGATGCGGTGGCACGGCACGAACGGCGCCACATGGTTGAGCGCGCACGCCGTGCCCGCGGCGCGCACGGCCTTGGGATTGCCCGACATGCGAGCCAGGTCGGCGTAACTCACCGTCGTGCCACCCGTGACGTGGCGCATCGCCTGCCACGCAGCCTGCTGGAACTCGCCCCCGGGCTGATCCACGGGCACGTCGAGGATCGCATCGACGTCGCCATCGACCCAGTCGCGCACGGCATCGCTCGCCCCCTCGATGTGACGGACCTTGCGGGCCGTCGAGATGTCGACGTGGGCGACGTCGCTCTCGCGAGGCTCCCCGAACCATGACGCGATGACGATCCCCTCCTCGTCCGCGACGATCCCGATGGGGCGCCACGGTGTCCGCACGGAGGTGATGCGCAGCGGCGAGTAGCGCCATGAGCGCGCCAGACCGGCCCTGCGTGTCATGCCGTGGCCCAGGCGCGCGGGGACTGCCCGGTCTCCTGGACGACAAGTCGCCGCAGGTGCCGTTCGCTCACGTGGAGGCAGGCCGCGACATCGGATACGGCGTACCCCTGCCGCAGCAACAGGACGGCAGAGCGCACCGTGCTCGTGCGGAAGGCCTCGTGCGGAGGCTCACTCTCCGGCCTGCACCGCTTGCATGGCCGATAGCCCGCGGCGACGGCTGCTCCTAGGTCGTCGAAGTTCACGATGTTCTCCGGGCGTGGGGCTCGACTCGGGCAGCCCCTACGGCAGACGATGCCGGTGGTGCGTACGGCGTAAAAGGCGGTCACAGGACCATCCTGCCGGTTCGGTGCCCGCACGGCCAGGGTGCCACCGGACATCCAATTCCCCGGCACTCCAAACGCTGTCCGGCGGGCGAGGTCAGCGCTTGAGGAGCATGTCGGCGACGAGGAAGGCTAGCTCCAGCGACTGCTCGCGGTTGAGTCGCGGGTCGCATGCAGTCTCGTAACGCACGCCCAGGCCATCCTCGGCGACACCGTGCGTGCCGCCCACGCACTCGGTGACGTCATCGCCGGTGAGCTCGACGTGAATGCCGCCGGGGATCGTGCCGAGCTGGCGATGCACGCCGAAGAAGCCCTCGACCTCGCTGATGACGTCGTCGAAGGACCGGGTCTTGTGGCCACTGCTGGCCTCGAAGGTATTGCCATGCATGGGATCGCACACCCACACGACGGGATTGCCGCTGGCCTCCACCTTCTGCACGATCGCCGGGAGGACATCGCGCACCTTGCCCGCGCCCATACGGGTGATGAGGCTCAGGCGCCCGGGGATGCGATCGGGATTGAGGGTCTCCACCGCCTCCAGCACCTCCTCGGGGGATGCCTTTGGACCGACCTTCATGCCGACGGGATTGCGGATCGTCGAAGCGAAGTGCATGTGGGCGCCGTCGAGCTGACGGGTGCGCTCGCCGACCCACAGGAAGTGGCCCGAGACGTCGTAGAGCTCACCGGTTCGTGAGTCGACACGCGTGAGCGCGCGCTCATAGTCCAGGCTCAGGGCCTCGTGCGCGGCGTAGAACTCCACGCGCGTGAACTCCTCAGGATTGGCTCCGCATGCGTGCATGAAGGACAGCGCACGATCGATCTCCGCGGCGAGCTTCTCGTAGAGCTGCCCCGCCGTGGACTCGCGCACGAAGTCCTGGTTCCACGCATGCACTTGACGCAGGTCGGCATAGCCGCCCTGCGTGAACGCGCGGATGAGATTGAGAGCCGATCCCGAGGCCTGGTAGGCCTTGAGCAGCCGCTGCGGATCAGGACGCCTCGACTCCGGCGTGAAGTCGATCGCGTTGACAGCATCGCCGAGGTAGCTGCTGAGCTCGACGCCGTCGCGCACCTCGATGGGATTGCTGCGCGGCTTGAAGTACTGCCCGGCCACGCGGCCGAGTTTGATCACCGGCAGTGATGCGGCATAGGTGAGGACCACGGACATCTGCAGCACGGTCTTCAGCCGCGCCCGGATGGAATCAGCGGTGTTGGCTGCGAAGGTCTCGGCGCAGTCGCCGCCGGTGAGGACGAAGGCCTCGCCCCGCGAGGCCTTGCCCAGGTGGTCGGTGAGGATGTCGCACTCCCCCGCGAAGACGAGCGGAGGCTGTGCCCGGAGCTCGGCGAGCACCGAATCCAGGGCAGCCTGGTCGGGCCACACCGGCTGCTGGGCAGCCGGCAGGTCGGGCCAGGTGATCTCAGACATGGGGAAAGAGTAAGGGGACGATCAGCCGAAGAAGGCCGCAGCCTCTTCGTAGCGGGCCAGCGGCACCGTCTTGAGCTCGCCCGTGGCGTCCTGGAGCGGCACCCGCACGATGTCCGTCCCTCGCAGCGCCACCATCTTCCCGGAGTCACCGTCCTTGACCGCGTCGATGGCGTTCAGACCAAAACGGGTGGCAAGCACCCGGTCGAAGGCCGTGGGCGTGCCCCCGCGCTGGATGTGGCCGAGCACCGCTGCGCGTGACTCCTTGCCCGTGCGCTGCTCGATGGCACCGGCGAGCCAGTCTCCGATGCCGGAGAGCTTCACGTGGCCGAACGCGTCCAGGGTGGCGTCCTTGGTGATGAGGTCGCCGTCCTTGGGCAGCGCGCCTTCGGCGACACAGATGATGGGGGCGTACTGCTGCTCGAACCGCTGCTCGACCCAGCCGCACACCTGGTCGAGGTCGAAGGGCACCTCGGGGATGAGGATGACGTTGGCGCCTCCTGCCATGCCCGAGTGGAGCGCGATCCATCCGGCATGACGACCCATGACCTCGATGACGAGCACGCGATGATGGGACTCGGCCGTCGTGTGCAACCGGTCTATGGCTTCGGTGGCGATCGTGACTGCAGTGTCGAACCCGAATGTGTAGTCGGTGGCGTTGAGGTCGTTGTCAATGGTCTTGGGTACGCCGATGACGGGCAGACCCTGCTCGGCGAGCTTGGTCGCAACACCGAGCGTGTCCTCGCCGCCAATCGCGACGAGTGCGTCGACGCCAAGATCCGAGAGATTGCTCTCGATGCGCTCAACGCCACCTTCGACCTTGATCGGATTGGTGCGCGAGGAGCCGAGGATCGTGCCGCCGCGCGGCAGGATGCCGCGCACGGTGGCCACGTCGAGCGGCATGGTCATGCCCTCGAGTGGACCCTTCCAGCCATCGCGGAAGCCCACGAACTCATAGCCGTACTCCTTCGCGCCCTTGCGGACGACGGCGCGGATGACGGCATTGAGGCCGGGGCAGTCGCCGCCGCCGGTGAGGACTCCAACTCGCATGGGAACTCCTGGGTCGGTGAGCACGGGCTATGTAAACGTGTGCAGAAGCCTAGCCGATAGACCTGAGGCCCCCACTAGGGTCTGCCCATGGCGATCCTGTCCCTGGACTGCGGGACGACCGGGGTGACCGCGCTCATCGTGGGCACCGACGCGACGATCCTCGCGCGTGGCTATCGGGAGTTCCCCCAGCACTTCCCCGAGGACGGCTGGGTGGATCACGATCTCGGCGAGATCTGGGCCGCCACCCTCGAGGCGACCCGCGACGCCCTGGCAGCATCGCCTGAAGCACCCACCGCGGTCGGCATCACCAACCAGCGCGAGACCGTCTGCTTCTGGGACCGCGAGACCCTGGGGTCCCCTCGTCGCGCCATCGTGTGGCAGGACCGGCGCACGGCGTCCATGTGCGATGACCTGCGCGCGGCCGGCCATGAAGCGCGAGTCACCGAACTCACCGGGCTGCGCCTGGACCCCTACTTCAGTGGCACCAAGATCGCCTGGGTACGCGAGCACGACTCGACGACCTGGGCTCAGGTCACGTCCGGGCGCGTGGCCATCGGCACCGTCGACTCCTACTACATCGCGCGCATGACTCGCGGCCTCCACCACGTCACCGACCCAACCAACGCTTCGCGCACGTTGCTCTACGACATTCGCAAGGGCACATGGAGTGACGAACTCCTTGGCCTGTTCGGCGTACCGCGCGAGGCGCTGCCCGACATCGTTCCGTCGTACGGCGAGATTGCACGGACTGATCCGGCCACCTTCCTGGGCCTGGACATCCCCATCGCCGGTATCGCGGGCGATCAGCAGGCAGCACTCATCGGGCAGGCGGGTTTCGCCCCCGGGTCGGCCAAGTGCACATACGGCACGGGGTCGTTCCTCCTGGTGAACACCGGTGAGCGTGCCGTCTCGACATCGAGTGGCCTGCTCACGACAGTCGCCCTCGGCCGGCCGGACGGATCGCTCACCTACGCGCTCGAGGGCGCGGTCTTCGTCACGGGCTCCGCAGTGCAGTGGTTGCGGGATGGATTGGAGATCATCGACAGCGCGAGCCAGACGCAGGCGATCGCCGAGTCGGTACCCGACAGTGGCGGAGTCGTCTTCGTCCCAGCGCTCACCGGCCTCGGCGCGCCGGATTGGGATCCCTACGCGCGGGGACTGATCATCGGCATCACGCGTGGCACGACGCGCGCGCATATCGTGCGCGCGACGCTGGAGGCCATCGCCTTCCAGGTCCGCGATGTCGTCGACCTCATGGCACGCGAAGGCGGCGTAGATCTGCGCGCGCTGGCCGTGGACGGTGGCGCCGCGGCCAATGACCTGCTCTGCCAGATCCAGGCCGATCAGGTGCGCATCCCGGTGGATCGCTCGGGGGAACTCCAGACGACCGGCCTCGGCGCAGCCTTCCTCGCCGGCCTGGGCACAGGCGTGTGGAGCGAGGAAACCGATCTCGTGAGCACCCGCCGCAGCGATCGGATCTTCACGCCCCAATCCGACGGGGAGGCGGCCCATCGACGATGGCGTCGAGCCGTGGAGCGCGCAAAGGGCTGGCTGGAAGAGGACTAAGGCGGAAGGGGCGTGAAGCGATGCGCATGAAGATCTACGTAGCACCGACGGGCAAGTCCACCGCCACGGTCGTGCTCACGCAGGAGCACGTTGATGCGATACGCGGTTCCCAAGGCAAAGCGCGGGTGCCACTCGCGATCACCTACAAGGGCAGGACATTTCGGACCAGCGTGTCCATCTATCGCGGCCAGTGGATGACCGTGGTCAACAAGGAGATGCGCGAGGGCGGACTCGTCCCCGGCCATGAATATTCGGTCGACATCACCCTGGATGGGGCTGAGCGCACCGTCGACGTGCCTGCTGACTTCGCCAAGGCGATGCGAGCAGCCGGCGTCCGCAAAGCCTTCGACGCGTTGGCCTACACCCACCGCAAGGAGCACGTACGCGCTATCGAGGAGGCGAAGAAACCCGAGACGCGGCAGAGGCGGATCACGGCCGCGATCGCCAAGCTCTCCGGATGATCGGACTCTCCGAGTGATCGGACGTCCCCTTGACGGGAAGACCTCGAGGACCTAGCCTGCCCATTGTCGATTGTTGACAATGTCACCCCAGGGAGAGACCGTGCCCGTCGCCATCGTCACCGGAGCCGCGAGTGGCATGGGCCATGCCACGGCCGAGGCCTACCTCGAGCACGGCTGGGAGGTCGTCGGCCTCGATGTCGGGGCCGACATGGGCATCGTCTCCCCCGCGTTCCATCCCGCTCGCGTCGATGTGCGTGATCGCGACGCCGTCGAGTCTGCCCTGGCGGATGCGCTCGGCGACCGAGCGATCGACGCGGTTGCCAATGTCGCGGGCGTCTACCCGCCCACCACGCTCGAGACATACACGACCGAGCACTTCCGCCACATCTTCGACATCAACGTCCTCGGCATCCTCAACGTGACAGCGGCGTGCGTTCCGCGCATGCTGCCCGGGTCAGCGATAGTCAACTTCGCCTCAGTCGACGCCTTCACCGTGTCGCGCGGGCAGTTGCTATACGGCGCATCCAAGGCCGCCGTCGTCATGCTCACCAAGTCACTCGCCCTCGAACTCGCGCCCAAGGGAATCCGCGTCAACGGCATCGCCCCCGGATGGGTCGACACTCCCGGCAATGCCGCCACCGGGCGCATGGCCGAGGCCGCCGCGTCTATCCCGCTCGGCCGCGTCGCCCAGCCCAGCGAGATCGCCGAGTGGGTCTGGCTGCTCAGCGGGTCCGGGCACGCGGGCTTCATCGACGGCGAGACCATCGTCATCTCGGGCGCGGACGTGATGCGATGAGCACCGCCTTCGCACCGCTCCCGGAGACCTCCACCGCGGACCTGGTCGCCGACCGCCTGCGCGATGCCATCCTCGACGGCACCCTTCGCCCCGGTGACCGCCTCGTCGAGACCGAGCTCGCTGAGCGCTTCGCCGTCTCGCGCGGCCCCGTCCGCGAGGCCATTCGACTACTCGCCCCCGAAGGTCTTGTGGTGCTGCGGCGCAACC
>Ga0129336_10001839_pt1 | contig 12988 bp, 8 predicted proteins | sample CPB6_02_DNA_FD_96878 | JGI IMG/M metagenome (GOLD analysis project Ga0129336, IMG submission 96878) | Freshwater to marine salinity gradient microbial communities from Chesapeake Bay, USA - CPBay_Sum_0.6_0.2_DNA | ecosystem: Environmental > Aquatic > Marine > Coastal | place: USA: Chesapeake Bay...
AAGTGCTTCACTGACTGGCTGCGATTTCAGCAACTCTGATATCGACGGCGCTACTTTTGATGCTGTTTCAATGACGGGCTGTGATTTTTCAAATGTCGATGTTGAGCAAGCAACAGGTTTAGATTTCTTGACCGAAGCGTCGGAAGACAACGATCAATCTTTCAGTTTTTCGGACAATAGCGTTACCGTCACGGGAGGATCCTTTAACAGTGGCGGTGGTGCTTTATTTTCCGCAACTGGAGACAATTTAAGTGTTGGCGGCTCACGTGGATCAATGAGCATTAGATCGGTAAATGGTACATCTTTAACTGACCTTGGGTGGGTGCGGATCACTTCGGAAGGTGGTAGTACCGGCGTGAGTTCATTTGGTGGTTTGCGCTCAAATAACGGTCAGTATTTAGATACTCGAGTAGCGGATATCAGAATCGGAAATGGATTTTTGCGATTGGAAGTTATAGGCGCGGGTTGTATTAGGTGCTCAATTCGCGATGTGAACAGTCATGTGACTGGTGAGATCAACGAGCAGATTCTTGAGCCGGGTCAAAGTATTGACGTTGTTGGAGATTTCAATATGAACATTGAAAATCGTTATAAAAAATAGATACATGAGATAGAGAAAGCAGTTATCAAATGTCGTCACCAAAGAAGGCAATTGAGAGTGATGAAGACCAGATGCAAGCCGGGCTGATGGTAGTTCTTGCACTGGCGCTCGAGTGTGTCCTTGAAGGCCTAGTTTCCGAAGCTCCATTGAGGGCGTGGGTTTTCCACGCGTTAGTAGTAGTGCTGGCTGGATGGTCGCTCTTTGATCAGAACCCGTGGGTGGTTCGTTCAGCCAGCGCAGCAGGAGTCGTCGCAGTCGGAAATGAGGCGATTCTAATTTCCGATGCTGGCGCGTCGATGAAGTTTCTAATTCCCTCAGCCTTACTATTTGGTGCTTCCGCATGGGTATTTCAGCGTTCAATTGCGACAGCAGTGGCACCAGACGCATACAGCAACCCCGTAATTGATCCGTTGCTCTCCACATCGTCGCCTGTATACGATTCTCCGTCATCACCAATGAATAGCTCTTTGCGAAAAGCATCACCTTTTGTCATTGGCATCGGCGCAATCGCTTCACTTTTTGGACTCTTCGGTGCGTCATGGGTGCAAGCAGAAACACTCTTCGGATTGTTGCAGAATCAGTTAACACTTTCTGAGGTGCGTGCATCATGGGTCGAGCTTGGGGCGCCGAGTGGAATTGCGGAATTTGCTGGGAGTGGAGTTCCGATCCTATCGATCCTTGCCATCATCGTTTCGGCAGTTGGAGCTGTCGGCGCGGTGTCGCAGCAATTCGTGATCCCGCGACAGCTAGTAATTGGTGGCGTTCTCGTCATCGGTTTTGCGCTCGCGCTGCAGACGCTCACGATATTGGGCTTGAGTTCAGCAGAGGGCAATGTGCGTGTCTTGGCTGGAGCTTGGATAGCACCTCTCGGGCTCGCGACTTCTGGCGTCGGTTACTATTTATCTAGTGAGAACTAGTTGGTTGCCTTAAATTTTTGGCGGAGCGAGCGGAGTAGAGGACTCACTATAGGTTCCCATTTGAGAGCCACCTGAGTGCGACATCACCGAACCGCCCTTAGGAGCATCGACAACTACAGTGGAGAGCATCTTGTCAACAATTCTTTGACGCTTCTTGTCAAATGCTGGAAAAAGTAAATCAACAATCAAGAAGATACCAGCAGATAGAGAATTGAAAATCCAAAAGATTAGGCTTCGCAAAATTGCAAAGAGAATACCTATTGGTGCCCCTGTTTCGTCTTTGACTAGAGCGATGTTCTGTTGCGACTTACCATAAGTCGCCCCCTTGCTTCCCTGGCGGAGAATATTTACTATCGGGAAGACCACAACATAGATACCACTCAGGATAAAAAGCACAATTCCTAGCGGAGTGAAAGCAAACACAAAGACCAGGCCTAAAAGGCTTAAAACAATCGGCGGGACGATAGTTAGCAACAGATCAAGAATTACGGCAATTGCTCGTTTGCCATAGTTTGTTGGCGTTCCACCGTAACTCGCTTGTACTTGGTTACCCATAATTTAGACCATACCACATTATGTACACTTTAAATCGACGTTTTTAAAATGAACGTTCAATGTCATCACTACTATCATCAAGAGTATGGCAGACATCTTTGGTATAGGTGGTCAAATCGAAATTGATGAGACCCGCACTACCCGTACCAGCTGGATAGGAATCATTGTCGGGTTTACTTTCGTTGCTTTTTCACTTTTATCTTTGATATTTGGTCGTGGACCTGTCTCAAAACTACTGATCGGGAGAAATATTGAGTCACTCACCGGCGATTCAGCTTGGAATATGATCGGCTGGCTATTTGGCGCAGTGCTGGTACCGCTAGTTGTTATCGTCTCTCACCAACGTGAGCTTCGACAATCTCTGAGCCCTGATCACATCAAAGTTTCTTCCCGCATGAGGTTTTTAGGCGTCATTCTGGTGCTCGGACTTTTCATCTCAACATTGCACGCTTTCCTCGGAAGCATGCAGATTCGATTTGGGGTCTGATGAATCTTCGAGCTTTCGTCACGACGATTGCGGTTGCGATGGGCCTCTCAAGCTTTCCCATGGCGATGACTGCGGCAAAAACTGCCGAGGTGTCCGATATCGCCGTCGCAGGCTCTGCTGCACGTATCGCGGCGTGTCGTGAAGCCGCGGTGAAGAAGGGCGCCGCCAAGGTTGACATCCTGTTCGTCATCGACACGTCGATGTCGTTGCGTGAGTCAGATCCATTCGGCAAGACCATCCGAGACCCTGCCAGGGTCCGTGCGATGGAAAGTGTGGTGTCGATGCTTCGCCCCGATTCGGGTGACGACTCAGCAGATGATTCGTCTAATCAGCAGTCAGCTCAAGTGCAGGTTCGTGTGAATTTTCTTGACTTCGGCTCGAGTGTTCGTCCATCGTTTGCATCGTTCGGTTGGCAGCCTATTGAAGAGTTCGACTCTGGTCAACTGAAGAGTTTTGGAGCAAAAGACGATGATCCTGACACCGACTATGTCGGGGCGCTGATTGATAACGGGGGAGTCGTTGATGTTCTCGGTCAAGCTGTGCAGGAGTCTGACTGTCAGGTAGTTCTGTGGTTCACTGACGGCAAGTTTGACTTTGATGCGAAGACTGGACTTGGTCCTCGCAATTTTGCATGGCTTGAAGCCGAGTTGGGTGTTGGCAAGGGTGTCGTGCGCGACCGTTCATCTGCCGCAAAGGCACGAGAAGTCGGTGAGAAACTGCTCTGCAGTATTGGCACGTCTCGCCAGCGAGCAATCGCAGATGATGTTCGCGCACGTGACAAAAATGGCGCGCTTACGGTGATTGGGGTGGGCCTGAATACCAGTGGGTCAGTCGGCAACTTTGCCCTGCTGCAGCGACTTCTAGAAGGTCAAGATTGCGGCACGTTCAACCCAGTCGGCTACATGGTTGAGGTTAATTCGGCCGACGACCTCGCCGCTGCAATGCGCAAAGCAATATTTGGGAGCACTCCGCCACCGCCACCCGTGTGCGATATTGAAAAAGTTAATCCGGGTGCATCTTTTTATATAGCTGAACCCGTCAGGCGAGCTGATCTTTTCATGCGGTCAAGAGAGAAAGTGTCGGAGATTCAACTTGTTCGTCTTGGTGGCGACAAGAATCTTGATATAACGCTGTTCAAGAACGGCGGTGCTCGTCCAGCTGAGACGCTAGAAGGAATCGAGGTTTCAACTCGGCTACTCGATAACTCACCAACTCTTGAGACTACTCTCGAGTTCACTGCGCCGACTGAGAAATGGGTGGGCGACTGGGTTCTGAGGGCCTGCAACGAGTTGGGTCTCCCGGCGCAAATCGACGCTGATCTTGTTGTTCGGGGTTGCGTTGCTTTCGAGTTAGCCGCAGGATACGACAAGATCGTGGTGGGACGCTCCACCAACTTGTTCCTCGTGCTCAAGCGTTGCGGTGATGACGCATCTCGACTCTCAACCGTGAGCGCCATCTCGCTAGATGCAGAAATGATTATTGACGGCAAGAAAGTGAAGGCAACGCTCAGCGAAAACGAATCACTGCTCGAAGTTCCATTTGCACCCACCGAAGCATCACTTGGTGGTAGTACGACCAAGAAAATCAAACTGCAGGTTACGGAAGTTAATGCGACTTACGAGGTGTTAAAAGGTGCTCGCCCAGTTCTGCTCGAGTGGTCAAGAGACAACTCAGTGTTCGATATCTCACTTGTTTTACCGCCGAAGACTCCTTATGTCGAATTGCTTGGCTGTAACGACATGGCCGAGCGAGCAACTAGCGCAGTGTGTGAATTCAAAGCAATCGCGAAAGATGCAGTGGGTCGGGTGTCTACCGAGGGCGCACGCATTGTGCCCTCCAACTTATTAGGAGACGGCGTCGCCTTTGGGACTACTTCATCAACACTGTTCCCGCTCACAGTTCGTCCAGGCGCACCCGAACTGTTCTCAATAGAGTTTGAACTCACGGGCGTTCGCAAAAATGAACGAATTGCGACTCAGAGCTTTGATGTCGAGTTCTCTTATGAGACCGATGGTGAACCAATCGAGACCGGTGCGTTCACTGGTGAGTTTGCTATCGAGCCGAATCTGTCGATCTCTGTTGACAGACTTCGAGCTATGCTCTACGCGCTGGCAGGGCTCGCAGTCGCGCTCGGTATCTTTTTGTTAGCACGTTACGCTTTCGCAAGAATTCAAGTCCCTCGTGAAGGACTGCTTTGGGGTGGATGTATTGACATCGCCCGCTGTGATTCAGAGACTGCGCGAACCGCGCTGATTACTCCGAATGTGAACTTTGATGCTCTGCCGATTTCTCAATCACGACTTGGGGTTAGGCGTGTTAACGAGCTCCAGATGGTAGGTGACAACAATTTATCACTTCATGCGCGATCGAGTCTGCGATTGTTGAGTGAGCTTGGCTTCGTCGCAGCCACACATCCAGAGTTTTCCGTCATCGGATCTGACGGTGCAATTAGCGGAAAAATAAAAGGTATGAGCCGTAAGTCGGTTCGGACAAGTGGGCGAACTCCCCTAAATCTCGTGGGTCAATGGTGGCTGATCCCACAAGGCAGCGTTGATGGCAGTCGAGAGACGGTTGATGAGGTCAAGGCGCATTTCGAAAGTCTCCCTGGAAAACTCGTGTTTGTCGCGGCCGCCGCTGAGCCCCCTCAATCGTTTTTCAGCGAACTCAGTTTCCGCGTTGCAGGAGGGGTCGAATCTGGGCTTGCAAATGCCTCTGAACTCATCTGGAAGAGACCACGCAAAGTGAAAGTGTCGGATCCGCAAGCTGCCTTGAAAGAGACGAGCCCCGGTCCGCAAGTTCCAGAAATTTAGCCGCCAATTTGATTAGAGGCGTATATGGTATAAATCATTTATAGAATCGTTAATTGAAGGCGTAGTCTGTGTCGGGGGAAAGGAATCAAAATGAATCCAATGATCATTGTTGGCTGCGGAGGCTCTGGCGGTAAAACGATTTTGGGACTTAGACGTGTGCTTGAGTTGCGCTTGCGCCAAGCTGGCTGGACCAAAGGCATTCCACAAGCTTGGCAACTGTTGTGGATTGACACGCTCGAGGAGCAAGATATCGATGCTCTTAAGTTCGGAAGTGCGATTCCGAGTGAGGATTACATCTCCTTGTCGTCAAAGAAATCCGATTACTCGGATGTCCACAAAGCAGTCATGCGAGGTGCAGCGGGTCGGCTTGAAAAGCATCGTCAGATGAATGGATGGGTTCCTCTGCCGACACGAATCAACCGCGACGTTTCGCGTGGCGCTGGTCAGATGCGTGCGCTTGGTCGAATGACGAACATTGACAAGATGGCGGCAGTCGGTGAGCGGATCAAGACTGCACTGACGCAGATTCGGAGCTCTCAGGCTGAGCTTGACCTACTAACTCAGCACCTCACCAACAACGAAGTGAAGGAAGCAAATCAGAGTCCGTACCTCGTTGTGGTCTCTTCGCTGGCAGGTGGAACCGGCGCTGGTGTTTTCTTGGATGTTTGCGATATCGCAAAAGTTGTTGAAACATCATTTGAGAACAACGTTCTTGCCGTGCTCTATTCGGCTGAGATTTTCAAGGGATCGGGTGCTCCCGCTGGTCTGGAGATGAACACCATCGCCGCAATTTCGGAACTAATGAATAGCTACCTGCGCCCAAAGGACACAACCGCACTCGACCTATTTAAGGGCTCCGTAGACGTTGGCGTAGGCGTCGCCCGTCGGCATGGACCTGACTACCCGTTTATTATCGGACTAAAAGATCTAGATGGGACTGAACTTGATTCAGCGGATCATGTTTACCGAGCAGTGACAGAGACCCTCGCTTCGATACTTCTTGATAAAGACGTTTCGGGAGCCTTCACCACAGATCTCGTCGGTAACTGGCAGGCTCTCCAGATGACCCATGCAAGCAAGTGGAAACACCACAACACCACTGGTGCCGCATCAGAAATTGGCCTAAACGGTGTTGTCTCGTCATTCGGTTCAGCTCGCTTGAGTCTTGGACTCGAACTTTTTGGTGAGTATTCAGCGCATCGTATGGCGCGCGAGGCGTTCGATTTCATCTCTTCTGACTTCATAAGTCGTGGTCGGCAGGAGATGAACCAGCCTGAAGCCTCTCAGAGAGAAGTTCTCATCCACTACAAGAGCCGTCTACGGGGCGAGTTTCTTGAGAAGGTCGGGATGTCCGACGAAACCGAGCTCTTCCTCGACTTGAATAATCTCTTAAAGCTGTTGTCTGAACTCATCAATGACAAGAAGAACGATAAACAGTGGTCGTCGCCGCTCTCAAAAGAGCAACTAAGAGTGGCATTAGAGGGCAAAATTTCTGGTAGTTATGCGAACGATTATCGAGAAGCAGCAAATCGATACATCTCAGAGAGCAGGAGAACATTTACTTCTGAACAGCCGGTCCGCGTTCTCAACGTGGTCTCCAACTATTTAGCCACTTACGGGTTACCGGTGGCAAGAATGCTTTTGAGAGAGCTTCGTGAACAGTTGACCGCCACTATTGATTTTCTTCGTAACACGGCGTTGAACGATCCGCAATATGGCGCTCAAGAGGCAAACGCGAAGCTGAGTGCCGTTCTAGCAGGAATAAAGGATCGCGACAAGATCAACTCGGGAAATCAACAATTCCGCAGCCTGTTCTCTGAGCTTTTCAGACCAGTTTTGAACAAAGTGCGTGAACAAGCAATACGTGCAACTTTGATCGAGGCATACAGTGCTTTTGATAGGCAATTTTTGGCAAATCTCGACAAAGAGTTAGAACGACTTGAATTCGAGTTTGCTAAGGAGGCTGGCGATCATTCAAAGAACTGGCCAAGTGGAGACTCGGTTCCGAAGTCATTCAGACCTTCGCCACTTGAGTTCTGCCTAATTGATCCGGTCACGTGGCCAGACCTTTACCAGAAGCACCTCGCTTCGACTGTTCAGAGTGAACAGCCTGGATACGGTTTGACCTCAGAGGACTTTGTTCGTGGAGAGCTAGGAAAGTCTGCCCTCGCTCTTGAAGTCGCATGGGTCGAAACAGCACCAGCCCGATTCAAAACCTCTTTGAGGCCTCGTGACTTCTTGGATCGGGCGCGTACATGGATTCACCGCCGCAACTACCCATTTGGTGACTTCCTTCATCAATCACTACGCACGTATCTTGCTGATACTGACGCGCTCCAGCAGCCAATTCCGGATCGTATTGAGCGCCGAATGAAGTTCTATGAGCAGCTTCGAAAAGCAATTGATCGGGCAAAGCCGCTCGTGCATGTTGATGGACGTGTTTTCTTTGATGTACACCCGGGAGCGACGGAGGAACGTTCGGGTTATGTCGAGTCTGGAACTGTACCGATCAAGCTTGAAGCGGAGAAAATCCCATTGGAGAGAAGCGATGACGAGGACTCCCCGTATCAACAAGCACGACGGATCCTTCTCGGCACGCCCGGTGTGCTTGCCTCGGCGGTCGATGGATATTTTGACTCAGCACGCGTAGACGCTGAAGGAATTCTTTTCGTTTATCGACTATCTGGCGCAATTCATCCGGCCGCAATTTCAAGTCTCTCTGCGCCAATCGCTGCGGCATGGGCAGACGGTTTTCCTGACACTGCTGCGGATGACACAAGCCCAGGTCTGATTGATCGGCGAGCGCGAAGACTTCGTGAATTTGTCGCTTTGAGGCCATCGGCAATGGATGCATTGTGTCGTGGGTGGTTAATTGGGCGCGCACTCGGTTTCGTGAATTTTGATGACAGGGGAATAACCGTGTCCCACTACGGGGATGACATCGTGAGCCCAGTAGCGCGCTTCATTTGGCCGCTACTCGGCGACTATCGCATAAACAAGGATTATGGACGGCTCAAGCATCCGTCGGAAACGCCTCCAGGGAAATTCCTCTGGTTCGGTGGCATCCTTGAGTCAACCGCACTCGCTCATATGCTCTTTGCGACTGATAACTCCGCGTGTGACGGACATGAGGCTCTATTCATGCTTGGTACTCAGTATCAGGAAATCCTTCGAGCGCTTAAGCAGGGAAGAACATTTAAAAATTCGCAGATTGAGAAGTCTGGTGTCGAGGGGATAGAGGAATTGCGGAATTCGCTTGTGAACAACCTTGAGGAGTTCGAGCAAAGTGTTGAGGCCTTTGATCGGTCGCGAATGAAGCCAGAGACATTTCAGGCGTTTGACCGAGACAAATTCTTACACCCTGAAGATCCATATCAGTCGGAATTGGCTGAGATTCTGATTGAGCCGTGCAAGGAATTGATCGTGACGTGTGAACGGCTAGCCAGAGAGATCGCTGTTCAAGAGAAAAAGAAGATCGACTAGCCACCATGAGTCGGGACTTTGTCCTACTTTTTGCAGGCAGCAATCTCATTCGGTTTCGCGAACTAGCTCGGTCGTGTGCTGTTGCCGGTCTGCTGAGAGAATTTTTACTTGTCGACGAGAACCAACAAGCGGAATTATTCATCGGCACGCTACACAAGCCAGTGCCTTATCTCAACTATCTGGCGACTCGGTTCAAAGGGACTAGATCCGTAACAGCTGCGACTATCGCGGTTGGAGCAGTCGCAAACGATGAGTTAAAAAGACGGCGCTCGGAATTCGTCCATGATCTGAAACAACGCTGTGCCGATAAGGACATTCCATTCCGAGACGGAACTATCTCTGTGCCACTTGCAAATGGAGAGCTCTCACCTTCTTTCATTGAGCCATCCTGGACTTTCAACCTCGTTGGAGTACCCGAAGATTGGACCGGCGAGTCTCAGCAAATTGGTATTCCGCTAACAGGGGATTCTGCGGAGGACATTGCGTTTAATATCGCTGCCACGATCACTGGTTTGTGGATGTGGACCGAAAGCCCGCCACTTGACCATGGGGTCCTTCGAGAACACGTTGAGCAGCCTCCATTGAGACTGATTCGTGCAACTACTCGTGTTGTACCGCTGGGCGACGTAGTTGACACAATCGCCTATGCGGCGATGGATCCACGAAACAACTGGCCTACGCCCGAAGGTTGCGAGAAGCATCCGCAGCAAGATGTTCTAGTTAGAGCGACTCTTGACGCCCTTACGACGTCCAAAGCAGCAGCCCTTTCATTGCGAGAAGCAAAGGCACCACAACTGCCCCAGCGTCATCGATTGGGAATTCTCGACTCAATCGTTCTCTATTTCAGTCATCTGGTGGCAAATCTTCTTGGGCAACCAGCAAAGGCATGGCAGCGAGCCAAAGAGCGTGCAATTCGCTGGGCTGAGAACTATGTGCAACGAAAGACGTTTCAAGGCGAAAGCCAACTTGTCGTTCGTTACGGGGGTCGTTTGCGAGACGAAGACTTTGTCGGTGATGGCACTTCGCGTGCCGAAGCGATTGTTGACGCGGCAGGAATCGGAGTACCCGCTGTTGAGGTAACGGCAAATCGATGGAGGGTTATTAGCCGGGCGGTTCTCGGTGCAATAGATGGGAGTGATTCGGACTCGGGAGATTATGATTTCGCGCCGCCCAAATTTCGAGATCAGGTAGCAGTAGCTGAATCACGCTCGACGATTGGCCCTAACCCGTTCGAGCCAGGCAACGGTGAATTTTGCTCAACGTTGAAAATCAATGGCGAGGAAAGAGAGTTTTATATCAGGGCATACGACGTTATTCGATTCCGCGAAATTCGTGACGAGCTCGTGAAGGCGAACAAGCGCTCAGAAGGTGCTTCTGCCACAGACGTTGAAGCGGCTCGTGAAGAAGCGGATCTAGCGATAAATCAGGATCAATGTGTAGAGACACGAATACGGCTTGACGCCTGGCATAAGCCACGATCGAGGTCACTAATTTGGGCAATTGGCGAATATTTGGACACCCAAATTCAAGTCGCCGCTAAAAAACTTGGCGAGTCGCTTCAAGAAGTTGAGTCGATACCGCGTCAAATTGCAGAGGCCGAAGCGAAGCAAAAAAAGAAAGTTAACCGAGGTAAATGGTTATCGCGCCTGCTCATTCTCCTGCTAATTTTCTCGATAGCGCTGCCATTCATGCCGCCCATAGCCGCCGCGGGAGTGCTTGCAGGCGGTGCTCTCGCAACCGCTATATTCTTCTTGCCGTATCTGGCTCTTCTTGGCGTGCTAAGTGCATGGCTAGCTAATGCGAGAACTCAAGTTCGCGAAGAATTTAAGCTCGATCAGCTCGAAACTTTTGAAGAGCAAGCGCGGGCAAGCCGGCATCATTTTTGGCGTGAGATTCATCGTCTTGAGTATTGCTACGCACACTTTCTTGACTGGGCCGAAATTTTGACCACAGTTGTCTGGAAGCCATTTGGTACGGTTTTGGCTCCCAGCCAGCCGACCGTTGTGACACCGCCGGTCAAGGCGCTCTCGTTTCAGTTTGCGTCCCCGGTGTTTGACTCAGAAGCCGTCCTCTCCGAGCAGATCAGCATGCGAAGTCGTGTCGCAGGTCGGGGTTGGTTGAATGATATTTTCAATCAACTTCTTCAGCTTTCTGAGGAGAACTACAACAAACTCACCGCTGCTGATGGTGTTGATGCTGACCCTTATTTTGACACCTCTTTAAATAATGAGTTCGTTCAAGTTGGTGATAAGCGTCTGTACAAGCCCCGACGTCAGTTTTTGGAAGATCTTCGTTCGGGTCGCCCTCAGCAGAACGTCGCAGACAGCAAGATGCGGGAGATAAGAGACATCGTCGCTGCGAGGGAGTTGGAACATCTTGTGGCACATGTCGATGCGCATGCATTTGTAGAGATTGAAGGTAATCGAGAGGAAAGAGAGGTGCAGGACTTCCTCGCTCCAATTCTTGGAATTAAGGACCTGCCCGTATTTGAGCGCTTTGTTGAGAGAGGCGGGCCCAATTCAGAGATGAAGGTGGGTACGGTCTACTGGTCATCTTCTGGTTTTCGTTCGGGTATTTCATTAGATGAGAATAAATACACGCTTCAAGGTACTTCTGCCTCAAGTGTAAGCTCAGGCGCTCTCGCTACTTCACGGGTTGACATTTCCGCAGAACGTTTCAGACCAAGTGAGTTGACCTTTATTCAGCGACCAGTTTCGAAAGCACCGGAATCGATTGTTCCGCAGCCCCGGCATTCGCCAGACAAGGAAGATTCGAGCAAGAAGAAAATTGACTGAAATGCTCCAGATTGTCGGCATCATTGTTGTGTTATGGGGTCTGGGGTTCTCGGTGATTTGCGGGTACATTGGTCGCAACATAGCCACGCGGGCAGGTGTGCCTCCAAACGCTGGTTTGGCGCTCGGCATGACGCTCGGCCCCGCCGGGCTCGCAATTCTTAGCTCTGCCATTCGCCGCAGTAGCATTCGCGGAACCCCCTACCGAGTGACGTGAGTCGCCTTATCTCGCAGCGTTCAATGGCTATTGCCATGCCAGTGCTTGCATTCGTTGTCTGCGGTTCGCTCTTTGCTCCGTGGATGCAAGCAGGTGTCGGAAGTATGCGACTGACATTTACGCCGATTACTCATAGCACGTCGGCAGTTGGGGCATGGATTCTGTTTGTTGTGCTGTTGATTGCAACCTTAATTAGTTACATTCGTGAATGGGCGATTGCTCTCGTGGGCTGGGCTGCCGCCTCCGTGGCTGGGTTCGCAGTTTTGAACTGGCTCGTGATTCAGCGATTCAGCTCTTTGCTGTCGATTCGCCTAGTCAAGACCGAGTTCGGTTCGGTTATTCAGCCTTCACTTGTCATTGCGATGGTATCAAGTTTTCTTTTGGTGATGATTGTGGTATTCGATGCTCTCGGGGAAGTGAGCACGAGCCATCTCTTGCAGTTGTCGGGCGGCATTCGAGTTGCAATGGCTCTAATCGGCTCAGTTGCAATTCTTCTGGCGCGTGACCTGCCATTCGTTTACGCGCGTTTTGGGTCGGTCACTTGGGCGGTGGGTGGGGGTTCGATTCCGGCGATTGGTGAAGTTCTTGGTGTGGCAGGTCTAGTTTGCGCTGCTTGTTTGATTATTGGGCTCTTTGTTTCCCACGTTGCTCTCGAACGCGCAGTGTTTATCTCTGCGATTGTTTTTGGAGTGGTCGCACTTCTTGCCGCTTTGCTTGACGCAGCACTTGTTTCGATCATCGCTGCGATGCTCGGCCGCCTTTCAGGTCGTCCTGATGGACGCGCTGTGATCGAAAGTGCATTTGGACCATGGGTCTGTGTTGGCATCGCGGCGATGATCGCGTTGAGTTCGCTCTACGTTGGTCGAATAAGTCAAAAAGGCGGTGGTTCGCTTGACACGCCAATGTTTTCGACAGAGGGATCACTTCCACAGATTTAGATTTACCTGAAATACCAGAAGGATTAGTCGCAGGTAACTGCAGCGGTTGAATTTTCGTCTGCCAAAATGTACTCACTTTCGCGGTCATGAGGGCCATACCCGTCACGTGAGTCATATCGCGCTATTGCGAACCCATTTGAAATCAAGTTAAGTCCGACATCGATTCCTTCGACTTCGATATATCGAAG
>Ga0129336_10001842_pt1 | contig 12981 bp, 15 predicted proteins | sample CPB6_02_DNA_FD_96878 | JGI IMG/M metagenome (GOLD analysis project Ga0129336, IMG submission 96878) | Freshwater to marine salinity gradient microbial communities from Chesapeake Bay, USA - CPBay_Sum_0.6_0.2_DNA | ecosystem: Environmental > Aquatic > Marine > Coastal | place: USA: Chesapeake...
GTCTGTTCGCCTTATTGATAACATTGAATTTTGCATCCAGGATTGAACTAGCTATAATAGGACATCCTTTTGACCTAGTTTTGTAGTCCAATTATGCAAAGAATCATGCTCAAATCTAAGCTCCATCGTGTTCAAGTGACACATTCTGAACTTGAATATGAAGGTTCGTGCGCGATCGATGAAACATTGCTTGAAGCGGCTCAAATTAGAGAGTACGAACAAATTGCTATTTACAATATTACGAATGGTGAACGTTTTACCACCTATGCTATTAAGGCGCAAAGAAACTCGGGTGTTATTTCTATCAATGGAGCAGCTGCTCATAAAGCCAATCCTGGCGATCTCATTATTATTGCAACTTATGCAAATTATTCAGAGATAGAGCTTGAAAAATATAAGCCTACCCTTGTTTACGTTAATGAGAATAATCAAATTATTGCAAAAAAAGATTCTATTCAGATTCAAGCTGCTTAATTATCGATGACTTTGAATGATATTAAAAAAGCGGTAGTTGAGGCGCTTGAAGACATAAAGGCGTTTGATATAGAAGTCATTGACGTAAGAAAAATTACAACTGTGACTAGTTTTATGGTGATTGCGAGCGCCAATTCAATTAGACAAACAAAAGCGCTTGCTCATAATGTTTGTGAAAAAATGAAGTCTCTTAATATTCATATCAATGGTGTTGAAGGTGAAAAAGAAGGGGAATGGGTTCTCGTAGACGTCGATGATGTGATTGTTCACATTATGCTTCCTACGACACGCGCCTATTACAATCTTGAGCAGTTATGGATTGAGCCCTCTAAAAAGCAATCTACTAAAAAAATTAGTTCGCTTCATTGAAGATTAAAATTATTTCAATTGGCAATAAAATGCCAGCCTGGATTAACGAAGCTTTTGATAGCTATATTTCAAGGCTTGATCGCGACTTTACTCTTCAGCTTATAGAAATCAATCCTAAAAAAAAATTTGATTCTATAGAGCAAAAAAAAATGAGTGAGGCTGAAAGAATTTTATCTCATCTCGATAAGGAATTTTTAATTGTGCTTGATGAAAAAGGACTCCAATTCACATCACAAGAGCTCGCTCAAAAATTAAAACATTGGTCAGAGCATTTTAAACATATTACTTTTGTAATCGGCGGCGCAGACGGTGTTCATGAAGATATTCTTCACAAAGCTAATCTCGTCTGGAGTCTCTCTAAATCAACTTTTCCTCATGCATTTGTTAGAGTCTTAATTGCAGAACAACTCTATCGAGCACACTCGATATTAGAAAATCACCCCTATCATCGTGAATAAAAAATTTAACAATTCACTCGTTTGGTTTAGAAGAGATTTACGTGATTATGATCATGCCGCCCTATCTTTTGCGCTGCAAGAATCTAATCACGTGTTTTGTATTTTTATTTTTGATAAAGAAATTTTAAACGCCCTAAAGAATAAACAAGATAGACGTGTTGAATTTATTTGGGAAAGCGTTAAAGAGCTTAAGGAAAGTCTTATAGAAAAAAATTCTGATCTAATTGTGGCCTATGATTTTGCTTCCGATGCTATTTCTCGAGTAATTGATGAATTCAAAATTGAGGCAATCTATACTAATAGAGATTATGAGCCTCAGGCTATTAAGCGAGATGCGGCAATAAAAAATCTTGCCATTAAAAAAAATATTGCATTTTATGATTTTAAAGATCAGGTAGTTTTTGAAAAAAATGAAATTCTCACAGCACTCGCAAAACCCTATACCGTTTTTACGCCCTACAAAAATAATTACTTAAAAAAACTTAGCATAACTACACTGCCTCGCTTTGATACTGAGCCCTTTATCAAAAATCTTTCTCAATTTAAATCTACCCCTATGATAACGCTTAAAGATATGGGTTTTCATTTCACTGATCTCGATCAAATTAAAATTCACACAGGGATGACGGGAGGAAAGTTATTGGTCGAAGATTTTAAAAAGAGAATTGCACTTTATAAAAAAACACGTGATTTTCCTTCAATCAAAGGTGTTTCTTATCTATCTGTCCATTTACGATTTGGTACAGTCTCCGTAAGGCAACTTTTTCGATTAGCTTTAGAGTCATTTAGTGAGGGTAGTGAAACGTGGTTAAATGAATTAATATGGCGCGAATTTTATTTTCAAATTTTATTTCATCGCCCTGATGTAGCCCTCGGCAAAGCCTTCAAAAAAGAATATGAATCGATTGTATTTGAAAATAATCCTAAATATTTCAAAGCATGGACAGAAGGTAAAACCGGTTACCCTATTGTGGATGCTGCGATGAGACAACTTAATCAAACTGGTTTTATGCATAATAGGCTTCGAATGATTGCTGCCTCTTTTTTAGTCAAAGATCTTCTGGTTGATTGGCGATGGGGTGAAGCTTACTTTGCAGAAAAACTAATTGATTTCGATTTAAGCGCTAATAATGGTGGCTGGCAATGGGCAGCTTCTACAGGATGTGATGCTCAGCCATGGTTTAGAATCTTTAACCCTATTACGCAATCTTTAAGATTCGATCCAGAAGGTAAATTTATTAAAAAATACATCCCTGAACTCAGTATTTTTAATGACGATGAGATTCACAGCCCCTGGCTCAGTCAAAATTTTCACAAAATTAACTACCCTCAACCCATTATTGATCATGCATCGCAGCGAATTAAAGCTTTAGCTCTTTATAGACATTCAAAAACATAGAATGTTGTTTTTATGCAACAAAATGGGTGCAAACATAATATTCCAATTAAGTTATAGACATAAAAACAACATTCGTAGATAATTCATTTAACTTAAATGAAGTGGCTTTAATGAAAAAATTCATCCATAGATTTCTCGTCGGAATCCTACTTTCTTGCTTCATGCTTGGTTGTGCTACCCAACAAAATAAAGATCCACTCGAAGGGCTGAATCGAGTAGTTTATAAATTTAATGATGTTGTAGATAAAGCTGCTTTAAAACCCGTAGCTCAAGGCTATCAAGCGATTACTCCAACTCCAATTCAAAAGGGTGTTAATAATTTCTTTAAAAATATCTTTGATGTTGTAACTCTTGTGAACGAAGTATTTCAATTTAAATTTAAGCAAGCAGCTAATACAACAGGTCGGGTAGCTTTAAATACAACCGTTGGAATTCTTGGTTTTTTTGATGTTCATTCAAAAATTGGTGGTGCCCGAACTAAAGAAGATTTTGGTCAAACACTGGGTTACTATGGCTTGGGTAGTGGTGCATATTTAGTTTTACCTTTCCTTGGCCCATCAAGCACTAGAGATGGTATTGGATTCCTAACTGACGCATATTTCTTTAACCCAATTGGTTATATAAATGATGATCCTGCTAAATGGGCTTTAATTGGTGTAGCCGTTATTGATAAACGTGCCGAACTTATGGATGACATCGATATTAGAGATAAAGCTTTCGATCCATATGCATATATGCGTGATAGTTATATGCAAAATAGAGAAAATTTAGTCAAAGATGGATCAGATGAAAATGACAGTGGAGTTAAACCTTATAATATTCCCTTAGGTAACTAGTTTTTCTTCAACTAGAAGCGATACTCATTGTTTCAAGCAAGATCGAGCCAGTGTGCTTCGACCCATTTTTGTAAACATCATTTCCAATCGCAACAATCTGTTTCAACATATCTTTCATATTGCCTGCAATCGTAATTTCTTCAACTGGATAAGCAATCACTCCATCTTCAATCCAATAACCTGAAGCGCCTCGTGAATAATCTCCAGTCACCATATTTAATCCGTGGCCGAGTAATTCTGTTACAAGCAAACCTTTATGCATTGTTTTAATAAGGCCATTAAGATCTTGATTACCTGTCTTCACAATTAAATTATGCGCTCCACCAGCATTTCCTGTTGATTGCATGCCAAGCTTTTTAGCTGAATAAGAAGATAAAAGATATCCATTAATAATCCCTTGATCAACTAATAATCGAGAATGCGTTGCTACCCCTTCATCATCAAACATAGAGCTTGCGTCTCCACGTAAAATGAAAGGGTCCTCTTCAATGGTCAACTGATCACTTGCTACTTTCTTCCCAAGCGAGTCCAAAAGAAATGAAGATTGACGGTATAAATTACCCCCCGAAATAGCTGAAATAAGAGATGAAATAAGTCCTTTAGCGATTGGTGCCTCAAAAATAACAGGAGCATGGCAAGTATGAATTTTTTTAGCTCCCAATCGAGAAAGTGTTCGGTTTCCTGCTGATCTGCCAACTGAATCAATAGGCTCCAAATCCACAACATGCCTTGCAGATGAATACCAATAATCTCTTTGCATCATCGATTTTTCTTCAGCAATTACAGAACAACCAATCGAATGTCTAGATGTTGGATAGCCGCCTATAAAACCATGGCTATTTGCATAAATAAAAATACCCTCAGAAGAAGAGATGCTAGCACCCTCAGAATTTGTAATTTTTTTACTTACGTCAAATGCTGAGGCCTCGCATATTTTTGCAAGATCAATCATATGATCTATAGAAATATCCCATGCATTATGAAGATCAAGATCTTTCATATTATTTGCCATAAGACTTTTATCAGCCAATCCAAATAAAGGATCTGGCGCGGTGTAACGAGCAATATTAAAAGCAGCATCAACCGTATCATCAATACTTTGTATTGATAAATCAGATGAGCTTGAACTGCCCTTCCGCTGACCATTAAAAAGAGTGACAGAGAATCCTTTATCTCTATTAATTTCAAGGGTTTCAAGGGCACCTAAGCGAACAGAAATATTTTTGCCCGTCCCGAAACTTACTTCCACCTCAGATGCAGTCGCACCTATTTTTTTTGCATAATCTAAAGCATGGTCGGCAATTTTTTTTAAATGCTCCAAATCAAATTGATTTTTTTTCATGTCTATACTAAGTGGAAAAGTAAACCCTGCTATCATAACTTAGAAATAGTCACTCTTTAAACTCACTTAATATACATATGGCAAAAGACAAAGATCTAGAAAAAAATAGCGTCAGCAGGACACAACTTAAGCTTGAGGCTGAGAAACTTCAATCACTTGGATTAAAATTGTGTGATTTATCATTGTCAAAATTAAAAGCGCTGGATTTGCCAATAAATTTATTTGAAGCAATTTTAGTGATGCAAAAAATTACAAGCAACAGCGCCAAAAGGCGCCAAAGTCAATATATTGGTAAGCTTATGAGAAATTTTGATTCAAGCGAATTAAATACTATTATGACTTTTTGGGATCAGCAAGAGCTCAAAGAAAAACAACATTTTCATAACGTAGAATTATGGCGAAAAAAATTAGTTGAAGAGCCGGGAAGTGTTAATGATTTCTTAACAAAATTTCCTACTGAAGAAAAATTAATTCTCTTAAATACAATCAAAGAGGCTGTGGAAGAGAAGAATAAAAATAAACCGCCTAAATATAATCGGGAACTATTTAAATTAATAAAAAAAATTATTGAAAGATAAGATTATCTTCGATTCAGTTCAGCAGCTACTTCTTTTTCTTCATCATCTCTCGCGAATTTTATTTTTACCCTATTGCCTTGTTGTTTAAATACTGATTTAGAAAATTCTTCGGGTGACTCTGTATTTGAGTCATTTAATGCGAGAACCACATCACCTTTTTGAATGCCGGCTTTAAAAGCCGGTGAGTCTTTAATAACTGCAATAACTTTCAAACCCCTCTCCTGCCGAGTCTCTTTTGTATCTGAACTTTTAGTAACTAGTTTAATAACGTGCAAACCTAAAATAGGTTGCGGCAATTTTGCCCAATACGTTGCATAAAATTCAAATTTACTATTTTTATCATTTAAGTCCGCTTCACTAACTTCAATCACAGTATTTTTTTGACCCTTATTGTCTTTTTTCATTTCATCATGAATCTGTCTCAAACGAGTTGATCGGGTCATTTCGTTTATTTTACGATCGTATACTAAAACTATATCTGCCTCGATAGCTTGGGCATGTTTAAGCGCTTGATTGGGCTCTACAAAAGGTCCTTGAAATGAGGACGTCCCCATCAAGTCATACCCATCTTCTAACATTCTAGTATTGTCTTTTTCTTTGTTCATACCAGCATAAATTTTCGTATCCGGCTTTTTTTGCAGAGAATGTAAGTTGTTGTTACTTTGAGTTTGATAATTTGCTTGAAATAAATTTGTCTCTTCGGCGATAGCTAACATACTGAATAAATTCAGCATTATAAAAATAAGTTTAAACGGCATAGGATCCTCTCAGAGCGATAATGTTATGATCAAGCTTTCACTTATTATGACCTACCATGCAAAATAAGTTCACTAAAATTGGACTCATTTCAATTAGCGATCGAGCTTCGAAAGGCGAATATGAAGATCAGGGCATCCCTAATCTAAAGTCTTGGCTTCAAAAAGCCTTAAGTTCGCCTTTTGAAACCTTAGAAAAAATTATCCCTGACGAAAGACCCTTGATTGAATCTTCATTGATTAATTTTGTAGATATCGAGTTGTGCGATTTAATTCTTACAACAGGTGGGACTGGACCTGCTTTAAGAGATGTAACTCCTGAAGCCACTTTAGCTATTGCAGATCGTGAAATGCCTGGCTTTGGCGAGCAGATGCGTCAAATTAGTTTACATTTTGTTCCAACTGCGATTTTATCAAGACAAGTTGCGGTCGTTCGTAAAAAAACACTCATCATCAATTTGCCTGGCCAACCTAAATCTATTGCTCAAACGCTTGAGGGGTTAAAAAATGATCAAGGTGAAATAATGGTCCATGGTATTTTTGCTGCGGTTCCTTATTGTATAGATCTTTTAAATGGTCCTCGCATCGAAACCCATGAAGATATTGTAAAAACTTTTAGGCCTAAAGCAAAACAATAATGACTTCAGAATTTGAAATTATTGAGCGCTACTTTAAGAAAAAAATTAAGCAAACTGCCTTAGGTATTGGTGATGATGCAGCAATGATAAATGTGCAAAAAAATCATCAATTAGTTATCTCTTCAGACATGCTTATAGAAAATATTCACTTTCTAAAAAATACAAATCCATCTCACTTAGGCTGGAAATCTTTAGCGGTTAATTTATCTGATATCGCTGCGATGGGGAGTAAACCTAAATGGGCGATTTTATCTATATCACTGCCAAAGATAAACCATGTTTGGCTTAAGAAATTCACAGAGGGCTTTTTTAAATGTGCCAATCAATTTGGTATTGATCTTATTGGAGGCGATACTACGCGAGGGCCACTTAGTATTTCAATCACTATTATGGGTGAAATTAAAAAAAATCAAGGTCTATTAAGATCTGGCGCAAAAATCAATGATGATATTTGGGTAACTGGCCAATTAGGGCTCGCCTCAATGGGTTTAGCAAGTCTTAAGGGGAAATTAAAACTCGCCCCTCGTTTAAAAATCAAATGTTTAAAGGCGCTTGAAGTGCCCGCTCCAAAAATTTCCTTAGGCTCTCATTTATCTCGCTATGCTAACAGTTGTATTGATATTTCTGATGGCCTTATTCAAGACTTAAATCATATTTTAAAAGCCTCAAAAGTTGGTGCCACTCTTTTTTTAAATGACATACCGTGTGAAAAATTTATTCATACATCAGAACAATATCATTTTGTATTGAATGGTGGCGATGATTATGAGCTCCTATTTACGGCGCCTAAAAAAAATAGATCCAATATAAAAAAAATTGCAAAAAAAACAAACACTTCAGTAAATATCATCGGCGCTATCACCCATAAAAAAGATCTAAAGATTCTTAATGAGCAAGGCAAATCAGTAACATTTAACCTTAGGGGGTTTGACCACTTTGCCTAATATTAAATTTTTACTCAAACACCCGTCGCATTTTATAGCGTTAGGCTTTGGTGTTGGGCTTTCAAAAAGAGCGCCGGGTACTTTAGGAACTCTTCTAGGCATCCCTCTTTATTTATTTATTTTTTCTTATAGTTTTGCTACACAGATATTTCTGGCTTTTCTATTTACTATTGGAGGCATTTTTATCTGTGATCAAACAGCTCGTGCGCTTAATCTTAAAGATCCAAGCGCTATTGTTTGGGATGAAATTTCGGCCTTCTTTTTAATGTTAATTATTGCCCGTCCAGCTTTAAACATTTTTCTAATCTTTGAGCTGTTCATACTTTTTAGAATTTTTGATATTTGGAAACCCTTTCCAATTAGCTTTTTAGATAAACATGTAGGGGGAGGATTGGGCATCATGCTCGATGATTATCTCGCCGCATTTTTTGCACTAATGATTTATCTTTCAATACAATGGCTCATACTTTAATTCAAGATACATGCGTCCAATTGGGCAACGCCCTTATTCAACATCATTTGCGTATAGCCCTTGCTGAATCATGCACTGGAGGATTGGTGTGTCAACAAATCACAAATATCCCCGGAAGCTCTGTCTGGTTTGACCGGGGATTTATAACTTATAGCAACGAATCAAAAGTAGAATTACTTAAGGTTAGTCAAACTACGCTCTCGAAATTCGGCGCAGTAAGTGAAGAAGTTGCTTCAGAAATGGCATTAGGGGCACTTAATGCAAGTCGCGCCGATATTGCCCTGTCAATTACTGGGATCGCAGGTCCTTCGGGAGGGTCGATTGAGAAGCCTGTAGGGACTGTTTTCTTTGCTATTGCTTATCAAAATAAGATCGTTTTTAATGCCTTAAAAATCTTCCCTGGATCAAGAAAAAACATACGTGAATCTTCTTGTCTATTTGCACTAAACCAGGTCTTAGCGCTTACTTTAAACCCCCAAGTATGAAATAATTATTAGTGATAAAAACACATTAATTAAAGGCAAATTTAGATGGATGACAACAAAAGTAAAGCACTCGCTGCTGCATTAGCGCAGATCGAAAAACAATTCGGAAAAGGCTCTGTCATGAGGATGGATGATTCCGATGTCATCCAGGATATTCAATCTGTTTCAACGGGCTCATTAGGTCTTGATATAGCACTCGGCATTGGGGGCCTGCCTAGAGGTCGCGTTGTTGAAATATACGGCCCAGAATCATCAGGCAAGACCTCCTTAACCCTATCTGTCATTGCTCAGATGCAAAAACTGGGTGGTGTAGCTGCCTTTATTGATGCAGAACATGCCCTTGACCCTCAGTACGCTGCCAAATTAGGTGTTGTGATTCCAGATCTATTGATTTCTCAGCCAGACACAGGTGAGCAAGCACTTGAAATTGCGGACATGCTTGTAAGAAGTGGTTCAGTTGATATTGTAGTAGTTGATTCAGTGGCAGCCTTAACACCGCGCGCAGAAATTGAAGGTGAAATGGGTGATTCACATATGGGGCTTCAAGCTCGACTCATGTCACAAGCATTGAGAAAATTAACTGGCAACATTAAAAAAACGAACACGCTTGTTATTTTTATTAACCAAATTCGTATGAAAATTGGTGTAATGTTTGGAAATCCTGAAACGACAACAGGTGGCAATGCTTTAAAATTTTATGCTTCCGTGAGACTTGATATTCGCCGCATTGGTGCAATCAAAAAAGGTGATGAGGTTATCGGCGCTGAAACAAGAGTTAAAGTAGTTAAAAATAAAGTTGCGCCTCCGTTTAAACAAGCTGAATTTGATGTGCTTTATGGTGAAGGCATTTCAAGAGAAGGCGAAATTATTGAAATTGGCGCTCAATTGAAATTTATCGAAAAAGCAGGTGCATGGTACAGCTATAACGGAGAAAAGATTGGTCAAGGCAAGGATAATGTAAGAGAGTTTTTAAAAGAAAATCCAAAAATTGCTCAAGAAATTGAAGATAAAATTAGAGCGAATTCATCGGCTCTAAGCGAAGCAATGACTGCGCCGCAGGAAACTGACGAAACTGAGTAACGCAAAAAATAATCCATTAATTTTACTTAAAAAAAGAGCGCTTTATTACCTAGCAAAAAGAGAATATTCGCTTCTCGAATTAAAATTAAAATTAAGTGAATACGCTCAAACGCTTGAATTAAATGAAGAGGCATTGGATCTTTTTTTATCATCTTTAGTATCTGAGGGGTGGCTTTCTAATGAGCGATATTGCGAACAATTTATTCATGCAAAAAAGAATAAATTTGGACGTTATAAAATTGCTAGAGAACTTGAAGAAAAAGGCATAGATCCTGCACTTATAGAAGAATACCTTAGCCCCCTTAATAACCAAGAATTATTATATGCAAAACAAGTTTGGCAAAAAAAATTTAAAATTCTCCCCTCCTCTAAAGAGGAATGGTCAAAGCAAGCTCGCTTCCTTCAAAGTCGCGGATTTGATGTCTCTCTCATAAAAAAAATATTGAATGCCAAGGAAGAATAGTTAGCGTATGTCGACTTCATTAAATCAGCCAATTATTTCTAGCGAAGAAATTAGAAATATATTTCTAGATTTTTTCAAGAAAAAACAGCATCAAGTTGTGGCTTCAAGCTCGTTGGTGCCTGGAGAAGATCCTACTTTGTTATTTACAAACGCAGGCATGAATCAATTCAAAGACGTATTCTTAGGTTTTGATAAACGTAACTATTCAAGAGCGGCCTCAAGCCAAAAATGTGTCAGAGCAGGTGGTAAGCATAACGACTTAGAAAATGTAGGCTATACAGCAAGACATCACACTTTCTTTGAAATGCTCGGCAACTTTAGCTTTGGTGATTATTTCAAAAAAGATGCAATTCAGTATGCATGGGAACTGCTCACTGAAATTTATAAAATACCCAAAGAAAGACTTTTAGTTACGGTCTATAGTGAAGATGATGAAGCTTATAATATCTGGGCAAAGCTTATCGGTATTCAGCCTGAAAAAATTATCCGTATTGGTGATAATAAAGGTGCTAAATTCGCATCAGATAATTTTTGGATGATGGGTGATACAGGCCCATGTGGCCCATGTACTGAAATTTTCTATGATCACGGAAATCATATACCTGGAGGCCCTCCTGGATCTAAAGATGAGGATGGCGACCGTTTCATTGAAATCTGGAATATTGTTTTTATGCAATATAACCGCGATGAAAAAGGCATGATGCATACGCTGCCGAAGCCCTCTGTTGATACAGGTATGGGCTTAGAAAGAATCAGTGCGGTGCTTCAAGGCGTTCATGCTAATTACGAAACAGATTTATTTGTACCGCTCATTCAATCAGCAGCGAATATTACAAAAACATCAGACATCACTCATTCTTCATTAAAAGTGTTATCAGATCACATACGTGCTTGCACATTTTTAATTTCGGACGGTGTAATTCCAAGTAATGAAGGTCGCGGTTATGTTTTAAGAAGAATTATTCGTAGAGCCATTAGACATGGATATAAACTAGGCTGCAGACAACCTTTCTTTTATAAATTAGTGGATGATGTTGTTCGCATGTTAGGCAAGGCTTATCCTGACATTGAAAAAAATAAACAAAAAATTGCATTAACGCTTATGCAAGAAGAAGAGAGATTCTTCGAAACTATTGAAAATGGCATGAATATACTCGAGGCATCTATTCAAGCACTTACTCAAAAAAATCAAAAAACTTTTGATGGTCAAATTGCTTTTAAACTTCATGACACTTTTGGCTTTCCTCTCGATCTAACCGCTGACATTTGCCGAGAAAAGAATATTTTAATTGATCAAAAAGGTTTTGATGCAGCAATGGAAGCGCAAAAGTCAAAGGCTCGATCTTCTAATAAATTCAAAATGAAAATGAACGTTGACTACATTGGAGAGGCTACAGAATTTAAAGGCTATGAAGTTACTGAGAGCAAAGCTAGAGTTCTAGCTCTATTTAAAGATGATGAATCTAAAATAGAACTTGTCAAAGGCGATTTAGGTATTGTCATTCTTGATAAAACCCCTTTCTATGCAGAATCTGGAGGCCAGGTAGGTGACAAAGGCATCATTAAAACATCAAATGGTCTTTTTAGAGTTGAAGACACACAAAAAATTAAAGCAAAAATTTTCGCACATTATGGTGTTGTTGAAACAAACAGCATAAAAGTTTCTGATGAAGTTACAGCATCGGTCGAGAATGACTCCAGAAAAAATATCATGCGTAATCATTCAGCTACTCATTTACTTCATAAAGCTTTAAAAAATATTCTAGGTGCCCATGTAGAACAAAAAGGCTCTCTTGTTGATGATTCAAAAACACGCTTTGACTTTTCTCATCCCCATGCTTTAAATGCAGACGAAATTAAATCTGTCGAAATGTTTGTTAACCAAGAAATACTTAATAACACAGATACTGAAGCACAAACAATGCATTTAGAAGATGCTAAGAAAAGTGGTGCCATGATGCTCTTTGGTGAAAAATATTCTGATGAGGTCAGAGTGCTTAGTATAGGATCAAGTAAAGAATTATGTGGCGGAACACATGTAAAAAGAACAGGTGATATTGGCGCTTTTAAAATCATCTCAGAAACAGGTATTTCTTCTGGTATTCGACGTATTGAAGCCATAACAGGATTTAATGTAATTGATTACATGGATGAACATACTTCAATCATTGATCGCTTAGCTCAGGACCTTAAGGTACCCTCCTCAGAACTTTTAAATAAAATTGATCAAATTCAAGAGCAATTGAAAGAACAAGAAAAAAATATCCACCAATTAAAATCAAAAATTGCATCTTCTGAAAGTGGCAATTTATCTAAAAAAGCTACGTCCCTAGGAGATATTAAAATTGTCATGGAAAAATTAGGTGCTTATGATGCACAAGCATTAAGAGAGACCATTGATAAACTTAAATCAGATCTTAAAAGTGCAGTTATAATTTTAAGTGGTGTTGATCAAGACAAAGTTACATTGGCTGTTGGCGTGACACAAGATTTAACGACTAAAATAAAAGCGGGTGAAATCGCAAGTGAATTAGGAATTGCAATAGGAGGCAAGGGCGGAGGTAAGCCCGACTTAGCAATGGCTGGTGGATCAAAACCAGAACTTCTTGATCAAGCTTTCAATGATTGCCTAAATAAAATAAAGAAAATAATTATTAGCTAAAATATATGAGTTTAATTGTACAAAAA
>Ga0129336_10001843_pt1 | contig 12977 bp, 16 predicted proteins | sample CPB6_02_DNA_FD_96878 | JGI IMG/M metagenome (GOLD analysis project Ga0129336, IMG submission 96878) | Freshwater to marine salinity gradient microbial communities from Chesapeake Bay, USA - CPBay_Sum_0.6_0.2_DNA | ecosystem: Environmental > Aquatic > Marine > Coastal | place: USA: Chesapeake...
CCAGCAGAAATTTGTAGCCGAGTCTGCCGACGCCCGCCGCCTGGATCGCGTCGACACCAACTCGATGTTGGCCGCCGTCAGCCTCGACCTGGAGCAATCCCTACAAAAGGCGTTCGACTTCGCTGCCGAGTATCTGGGCATTGAATCTCCCGAGGTAAGCATCAGCCGCGACTTCGACATTGACCGCCTGATCGGCCAAGACGTCACCGCCATCACGGCCCTCTTCGACAAGGGCGTTATCACGTTGGAGGAAGTCCGCGCCATCTTGACCCAAGGCGAGATCCTCCCCTCGATGGAGCTGGGTTCCCTTCCCACCGAAGAGCCCGGCGAACTGGAATCCCAAGACGACGAACCTGAAGACGAGGAATCCCCCGGCGAGATGGAAGACGAAGAGGACACCTCGGAGTTGACTACCGACCGAATGGAACAACTGATGCAAGCCCTGCTGGGGCAGTGATCTGATGGCTAACGCAGCCGACTACCTCACGCTGGCGCAGGTAGCGACACTGCTGCGTCTGGCCAAACGCCTTGAGGCGATTGAATCGCAGGGACCGCCCGCCCCAGGCGAACGCGGCCCTGCTGGCGCTGACGGTCTGCAAGGTCCACAAGGCCCGCAAGGCGAATCAGGACCACGCGGCCCTGCTGGAGCAACAGGTCCCCAAGGCGAAACCGGCCTTCGTGGTGAGCGCGGCGAAAAAGGAGATCGCGGCGAGATCGGCCCTAAAGGCGAACGTGGCGAAATTGGCCCCGCCGGCCCTAATGGCCCCAAGGGCGACAAAGGCGACCCTGGAACACCCGGCCCGCAAGGCCCCGCCGGCATCAACGGCCTTAATGGCCCAACAGGCCAAAGCGCCTACGAAATTGCAGTCGAAAACGGTTTCGAGGGCACCGAATCCGAATGGCTGGAAAGCTTGGTTGGCCCACGGGGCAAAAAGGGTAAAGACGGCGAAGACGGCATCAACGGCCGCCCCGGCATCGGCATCGCAAGCGGCGGCCTCACCGGCCAAGCCCTCATCAAAACCAGCGACACCAGCTACGACACCGGCTGGAGCGACGTTCTCACCTCCAACACGACCGGAATCACTGGCGCAACCGCCATCACCAACGTGGTGAAGATCAGCCAAGCCGATTACGACGCCATCCCCGTCAAAAGCCCCACCACTTTGTACGTGGTTGTCTAATGGGCCTCCGCATCGGCGATCTCGAAGTCCAGCAGATCTATTTGGGCACCACCCAAGTCACCGAAATCTTTTTGGACAACGCCGACGTTGTTCCCGTCAGCGGCTACAACATCCTCCAAGAAAACACCGAGCACCTCCTACTGGAATCCGGCTACCGCCTCTTACTGGAACGCCGCCCTGTACTCCTCACCGAGTCCCTGGAGCAAATCACTACCGAGAGCGGCGATTACATCACTGTGGAAGCAACCTAACCTTCTGTCCTATACTACAAAAGTCACAAAACCCTTTGTCATGGCTGAATCGCTAGACAAAGTTCTGCAGCCGGACGGCACCTACAAGTGGCAGCTTGTGGAACTCCGCGCTGAGAACTTGTACGAAAAGGACAAGCCGGCTGTGGAGCCCGAGCCGGTAGCACGCAAAACGCGCCGCCCCAAAACCGACGAAACCCCCTTCGAAACTGAAATCTGAGTATGGACGAGCAAGTCATCCAGGAAACGCCCGTGGCGTCTCCTACCCAGCCCGTGGCTGGAGCCGACACCGCTCCCTCGACTGACGCTTCCGCTGCTTTACGCAACGAATACGAAGCCCAAATCAACGCATTAAAGCTCCAAGCGGTTGAAGCCGAGGAACGTTTCCAAGGCATCAAATCAAAACTCGACGAGGTCTGCAAACGCCAAGACGAACAGCGCAAAAAGACGCTGGAAGACCAAGGCCAATGGAAAGACCTTTGGGAAGAGGCCAACCGCACCGGCCAAGAAAAGGACCAAGAAATTGCAGACCTCAAGCGTCAACTTGAGGAGATGCAAAAAAGCAATGAGAACGCGGCAGTCCGCACAAAAGCGATGGCTGCCATCAGCCAGGCTGGCGCAATCAACGCCGAGCAAATGCTCCAGCTACTTCAAAGTAGTCTCCGTAAAAACGAGTCCGGCAATGTCGTCATCCTGAATGGCGGCGTGGAGCAAGACCTCACGACTTACATCGCCAACCTGAAGGCTCCTGGCTCTGGATACGAGCATCACTTCAAGCCCAGCTCTGCCGCTGGAATGGGAGCAAAGCCGAATCCAACATCTGTTGTTTCTGGAGGAGTTGCTAACCCCTGGAAAGAAGGTTCCATCAACCTCACACAACAGATGCTAATTTCTAGTCAGGACCCTGACCTCGCAGCTGTGCTGAAGAGGGAAGCAGGACTCTAAATATCGCACCTGTGGTGCACACCAAGTCTGTGACTTGGACCCGCAAACCCACCTTCCCCTGGTAAATCGAAATGGCCGCACCATTTCAGAATTATTCCGGCGGTGTCCTTCTCGCGGACGTCGTCAAGCGCAATAACCTCAGCACCTATGTGTCTGAGGCAATCAAGGAACGCAGCCTGTTCCTGAAGAGCGGCGCGATTGTGCGCAACTCGCTGCTGGATGCCCGCGAAGGCGGCACCCGCATCCAAGTGCCCGAGTTCAACCCCGTGGCTCCCACCGAGGAGATCATGGATGGAACCGCCACCTGGGGCACCAGCACTGCCGGCTATCTGACTCCTCAGAAGATCGGCACTGCGACCCAGGTTGCGACCATCTGCCATCGCGGTTTCGCGTATGCAGTGGACGATGTGGCGCTTTTGGCTGCTGGGGAAGACCCCATGCTTCACATCCGCAACCAGCTTGCCGACGCCATCAACAAACTGAACAGCCAGCGTCTGTTCAGCCAACTGGCCGGTCTGTTTGGTTCCGCGCTGTCCGCCAACAGCCTGGACCTTGGTGTTGCCGCCGCCTCCGGCGCTGGCGAAGCCAACTTCCTGACTGGCGCCGCTGTGGCCCGCGCCCGCAACCTGCTGGGTGAGCGCGGCGACGAACTGGACACCCTGGTGGTCCACCCCTCCGTGGGCTTCTACCTGTACCAGATCGGTCTGCTGACCTTCTCGACCTCTGCACTGGCCGCTTCCGGCTCTGTGGTCTGGGGCGGTGGCGGCGTGGGCGTCGGCGCACGTGCCATCGGCGAATTCGCCGGTTGCCGCGTGATCATCGACCCCCTGGTGAACACCGTTGCCCCTGGCACCGGCGGCCACCAGCGCGAGTTCTACTGCTATCTGACAAAGGGTGGCACCATCCTGGAAGGTGTGCAGCAGGACCTGCGCATCGAAGCCGACCGCAACATCCTGTCCAAGCAGGACGTGCTCTCGGTCGACTACCACTCTGCCTACCACGTGATGGGCACCAAGTGGAACTCGGGCTCGGACAACCCGACCAACAACGGCCTGGCCACCTCGGGCAACTGGCAAGCCACCTACGACATCGACCTGATCCCCCTGGTTCAGCTCACCGTCAACAGCCCCCTCGACACCAGCACCATCTGATAATCAGATTGCGTGTACATCAGGCCCCACTTCGGTGGGGCTTTTTTCTTGGCGCTACACTGAAACAAAGGTGGATTAAGTAGCTGTGCCCGCGACGATCAACGCCACTTTGAGTAGCGCGTCGGCCAACAGCTACGTGACGCTTGCCGACGCCAACGCATATTTCGAGACAGTTCCTAGTTCTGCTACCTGGGTCGACAAGACCGACGATCAAAAGAACCGCGCCTTGATCTCAGCCACCCGCTGGATCGACACGTTGAATTTTTACGGCGACCGCTGCGACGCCGGCCAATCCTTGAAATGGCCGCGCACCAACTACGAGGTCGACAACATCACGCTGACCTGCACCGTAATCCCCAACGACATCAAATACGCCACATACGAGCTGGCACGCGCTCTAGCTAACGACACCGACGCCATCACCAACACTGAAAGCGACCCCGACGAGCTGTACCAGGAAGTCACGTTGGGCGACCTGAAGGTCCGCTACAAGGACAACAAAGTCGAAAACCCAATCAACAACGTCTTCGACGTCTACCCCTGGCTCCAGTCCTACCTCGGCGCCTACTGCGCAGGCGGCGCTGGCGGCTATCAACTGCGCGTCTTTAGGGGCTGATCATGAGCCTGGTCGACTCCACCTTCGCCGCAATCCCCGCCCAGCTTTTAGCTGACTGGGGCCAAAACGTGACCTACCTCAAAGCCAACACCGCCCCCACCTATAACACCACAACCGGCGAAGTCTCTGGAGCGGACACCAGCCTGACAGTCCGCGCCCTAATTTTCCAAGCCAAGCCCGAAGAGTTTGAGTCGTTTTACCAAACAAACGACCTGAAGGTCATCATCGGCAACGCCGAACTTGGAGCTTATTTACCGAGCATCCGCGACCGCATCCAGTACACCGAAAACAGCGAAACACGCACCGGCCGCATCATTAGCTGCAAAACCTCCCGTGGCGAGAACCCCATCGTCCACACGATCCTACTGAGGCCCCAATAATGGCCCGCGACATAAAGTTCCTAGTCAAGGACATCGAAGAGGCCACCGTTCGTGCAGCACAGTCGGCGGCTGTGGAAATAATGAACGGGCTAGTTAAGGCTGGTCCTGCATACACAGGAGCTTTTTCCTCCGCTTGGTACGCCGTACCTACAGGCGGTACAGCTGGTGGCCCTCGCTCTACCGGCCGTATCTATAAGTACGACAAGCGTAATGTTCCTCTAGTCAAGTTCAAAGCTGGTAATTGGTATCGCATTGTTAATGGTATGCCTTACGCAGACGAGGCAATGGACTTGGCACCTTACACACCGGAAGCGTTCACACGTAGAAAAGCACTGAAACCTCAGATAACAGGTTTTCGTGAACCAGGCAGCCGTCGGGGAGATCTACAAGGATCTGGGCGTAACACCAGCACTGCACCCCTTGATTGGTGGCCCAAGTACAACGCCGCAGGTCAACTACAAGCCGACTTGGCACGCGGATTTAGATTGGGCTTTGGCACGGCCCAAGGATTTAAATGAACTACCAAGCCATCCGCGCCGTATTCGAGACACCGCTTTTGACGGCGTATAACAGCCTCTCACCAGCAGTCCCGGTTTACTTCGACAACGTCATGAACGACGGCGCTGACAGTGCCGAAGAGTTCGTCGACATCAACATCCAGTTTGGCCTTACAACCGAAAGCACACTGACAACAAGTTTGGACATGGTGCGGGGCGTCATCGTCATTCGCACGTACACCCCGAAAGGGCGCGGCCCCGCCCGCAACCAAACCCTGGTGAACGTCGCCACTACAGCCCTCCAAACAATCAACGCCACACCAAAGCCCCCTTCTGGCGTCTATGTCCGCACTGGCTCTATCGACGGACCAGCCTTTAGCCCAGATTTTGGCGGCACCACACCAGATCAACAATCCCGCCGGGCATTTACACCCTTCTTTATTTCACGAATTGAGGCAGGATTCCAAGCACAAGTTATTTCTTAATAGGCAACTGCACTGGAGCTAACCTGTATTAAGCCGGGCTGTGCCCGCGTCACTGTCCCATCCATTCGGTAGAAACCAATGGCCACCGTTCTCTCGGGCACTTCCGGCGCCCTGTATTACACCCCTGCCGGCACCTCCGTCACCACCCTGACCGCTGGCGCCTTCCCCTCCACTGGTGCCAACATTACCGTCGGCTCCTACCTGGGCTTTAAGGTCAATGACCCTGTGACCCTGACTTACCCCGTAGGCGCCACTACCACCAACGCAATTCCCGCTGGTGCGTACTTCGTCAAGACTTATGTTGCCGCAACCGGCATCATGACCCTCAGCTCTACTGCTGGCGGCGTTGCTGTAACTGCAACTGCAGCCCCCAGCGGCTTTGGCGCCAACTTCGCCAGCATCACGTACACCGCCCCTGCAGCCGTGGGCTCTGTACGTGAGTGGAGCTTCGAAATCACACGAAGCGAAATTGATGTCACAACCATCGGCCAGGAAGCCGGCCAGTACGCCCCCTTCCGCAGCTACATCACTGGCTTTGCTGATGGCTCTGGTTCCGCCACGGTGTACACCACCGACGACGACACCAGCCTGTCCAGCCGGATGATCGAGGACGTGATCCAGTCCACCCAGGCTGGTGCGACCATGAAGCTCTACATCGACCGGATTGTGGCTTCTGGTTCGGTCAACGACACCACCAGCCGCAGCATCACTGTTCCTGTGATTCTGACTTCGGCCAGTTTGACCGTGAACCCGGACGACGGCCAGAGCGTGGAAATCGCTTTCCGCCCCAGCGCCGCCCCGACCTTCGACCTGTCGAAGTCCTGATAGGCTCCTACAGCAGTCAGTTCAGCAACCCCCAGTCCCTAACCGGGCTGGGGTTTTTATTTTCTAGTCCGCTACACTAGACAAGTCTTAAGTAGCAGTTTTTATGCCTGCCGCAGCCTCGCTTAGCGCCCTGGATCGCCTCCGCAAGGCCGCCAACCTGGAGCCCACCAAAAAGGAAGTCGAACTGAGCGACGGCTCCATTTTCGAGATGTGGGTCACCCCGCTAACGATGGCTGAGCGCGAACGCGCCCAAAAGCAAGCCAAATCCGACGACGCCACCGCCTTCGCACTGCAGTTGCTGATCTCAAAGGCTTGCGACGAAAACGGCGCGAAACTGTTCAAGCCTGCCGAAATCGACGTCCTCAAGAACGAAGTCAAGGACAAAGATCTCCAGTCCCTGATGCTGGCGATCCTGACCGACGATTCGGAGGAACTCGACACCAAAAGCGCTTGAGGACGAACTCCGCAAAGACGGCTACCTCATGCTGCAGTTCTACGTGGCCAAAGAGCTGGGGCTAACCCTCCACACCTTGCGCACCACGATGACTGACATGGAAATGCTCGGCTGGAACGCCTACCTCAGCATCCAAGCCGACGAGGAGCGCAAGGCCATCGAAAAAGCCAAACGCGGCCGCCGCTAACCCGGCGGCTTTAACCGCTTACACTTGTAGAACAAGGCGATAGTTCCGTGGCAAGTTACGAGGCGGTAGTCAATCTAAACGTCGTCGGAACTACACGGCTTCAGCGTGTCAATGCTGCAATAAGCGAACTAAACTCTCTAACTTCTCAACTAAATAACAGCTTAAACTTGCTTTCCCCCGGTGCGGGAAAACTAGGGGATAAACTACGTACGGCTTTCGAGCCAATCAAGAATTTTGCTCGTGACGCCACCAACGGAGTTGCAAAACTAGCTAACACACTAAACGGAGCAGCAACACAAGCACAAGTATTCTCTACTGTTTTAGACAATATAAAAATAAAAAGCGGTGGATTTAATGCCCAGGTAGCCGACGTAAAAAATATAGCAAATGCGTGGGTAGAAACAACACTAAATGCCCAAAAGTACCGTGCTGTACAAGAACAGGTCATTAAAGACGCATTAGCTAATAGGGGTTTAATGCAGCTTGGTACTGGCGAGATCGTCCGAGGTACCGAGGCTGGCGTCGGTATTCAGGGACCACGTCTGCCAGGTGGTGGGTTTAATCTTCCCGAGGGAGCGCAACGCTTAGCGCCTCCGCGACTTCGAGGAGCCCAGAATCTGCTCGGTAAACCCGGCATGGCAGATGCAATCATTGGTGGTGCGTTTCCGCTGCTGTTCGGCGGTGGCCCCGGTGCAGTAGCAGGCGGCTTCGCTGGCGGTTTAGCGGGCGGCGCTATTGGTGGCGGACTCGGCATGGCACTAAGCGTTGGCTTATCAGCAGCTGGCCAAGTATTAGACAAAGGTTTAAAGGATTCCCTAATCCTTGTATCTGATTTAGGTAAAGCAATGAACGAATTAAACATGAACAAATTGCGTGACAGCGTAGTAGCTGTCAATTCGGATCTTGACATAACGGTCGAACGTTTAATTAAAGCCGGCCAAGCTGACGCCGCTCGTGCCGAGATCGGCAAGCAGGTTGCTCTGCAAACAGGCTTACTGCCCGAAGCAACAGAAGGGACAGCCGCAGCTGTAAGCGCCCTCAGCACTGCCTGGAACGAAGTTGTAGGCGCCGTATCCGGGCTACTCAGTCTTCTGGGACGTCCGTTTGTAAGTGCACTAGCGGTAATTCTGCAGGGTATTGCAAAAGCTGTTCAAGGTATGAATATACTTATTCAGCTAATGAATAAATATATTCCCGGTATAGCTATTGCTAACAGACTATGGACAGAGATAGAAAAACGTCTACCTAAACTAGCCGAAGATCAAGAACAATTACGCGCTGAAATTGAACGACAGACGGACGCATATTCTCGTCAACTAGCTTTAAGTATGAAGCTGGAAGCTATCGACAGGCGCCGTAATAAGGGCAACAATGTCGAAGCCCGCATAAATAACAACGAACTCGATCGTCAGGCAAAGGTTGCTGAGCTGCGAGACAACACAGAAAAGAAAATACAAGAAGCACGCCTAAAGTTTAAGGGTCAAGATATCAAACTACTTGAAGATCAAATTCGGGCTGAAGCGGCTATCGAAGAACGCGCAATCAACAGAGAAGCAGCCCGCAAACGCGAACGCTTGGAGCTTGAAAAATCTCTAGGAATTATCAAAGCTACTCTGACTGCAGAGACAGCTCGAGTGGAGCAAGCAGCTGCAATCCGTGAGCAGGACTTACGTTTACTGCAATCACAATTAAGTCTAAATACAGAACTACAAAATATTGAAGAAAGCAGATTACAGAAACAGAAGACTTACTCCATGTCATTAAATGAAACATCCGCCACTATTGATAGGATCGCCGCCAGTCAGCAAGAAAACGCCCGTCTTACAGAAGAAAGTGCGCGTGTACAGGCAGATAATTCGATCCAGCAAGCGGCAGACGCCGCAAAGATCGCTGAGCACAAAGCCTTTGCCGCTAAACAAGAATGGCTGGCACTCGGACGCGCTGGAGATCTTACTGAGGAGAAAAAAGCAGAGCTACAGGCACTAATTGATCAAGAACCTATTGCCAAACGCAACTTAGAAGTAACACGAATTACTGCACACGAGACAAAACTAGCTGCAGCAGCCCGCTTCGAGCATCAACAGTACACCATCGACTTGGAACGTCGCGAGCAGCAGGTAGCGGCCTACGCGAAAGAGTTAGCCCTTGAGACACAGAAAGCTGCTCGCGCAGCTGAGGAGCACTTGGCGAAGGTCGACAACTCTACGAGGAGAATCACCTCTTTTGCAGATGCGTACATAACTATAAATAACGTACAAAAAAGCATCCTGCAGACTGCACTTCAGGATGCAAAAACAACGGAAGAAAAACGCGCACTTATCCAGCAGATTTATGATCTTGAAATTTCCAACGCCAAGCTGGCTTTAGCAAGCAGCAAAGCGCAGATTGCAGCCGACATAGAGCGTCAGCGCATCATGCTGCGCAACGCTGAACTTAAGTACGAAGAGCTTCGCTCAACTGTGCTGCTAGCTAAAGCACAGGGCGTTGTTACCCGCGAGCACTACGCAGCTTTGGACGCACAAGCATCATCTCTCCGTATTGCACAGGACACCTTTAAGACCACTCGCCAGATAGCTACGTACCAGATGCAGGCAGCGGAAGCCGTTTATCGTGGCGCTGTTTTTGCTGCGGGCCGTACTAGAGACGAAAGCTTGGGTGGTTTGAGTACAGGGTCTACTCGCGGTCTACAAGCGTTCCACGATTCCAACGTATCTGCGTTTGCTTCTGGCGGTTATGTGACTGGTCCGACTCGCGCCATGATCGGCGAAGGCGGCGAATCCGAGTACGTCATTCCGGCCAGCAAGATGGATGAAGCCATGTCCCGCTATGCACAGGGGCAAAGAGGCTCTAGTGTGATCCCGTCCAGCATCAACCCCCAGGTGAATGTCACCACAGGCCCGGTGATGAACATGAACGGCAGCAACTACGTCAGCCAACAGGACTTTATGGCTGGTCTGCAGATCGCTAGCCGCCGTGGGGCGCAAATGGCACTGTCCGCAATGCGGGGTAACGGCGGAATCCGCCGCTCTGTTGGAGCACGCTAATGGCAGTACGCGGCATTGCGGGATTCCTCAGTTTTTTCCCCGAACTAACTCCAGTTGGCACATCCCCGTTATACCTGTTTCAAAATTATTTTCCTGACCCTACAAGCGACGGGTTTTTTACTTATGACTATAAAGCTTTTTCTCTGTCCACTTTAGTTGACGATAAAAACAGTACATCTTCTGACTTCACAGTAACATTCCCGGCAACAGCGGAAAATGTTGATTTAGTGGAAGCTTCTCTAACAAACAGATACAACATAACAGCAATCGTACAGCAGTGGTCAGCAACAGAAGGGCTTGAAGCCCCGAGTTCGTTTGATATTTACGCTTTTGCGCAAGGTAATGCGGTATCAGCTACAGCCGACATAACAACAATTAGCTTGGTCTGCCGCCCTTACGCAGATGCCATTGACGGCGATATACCTTGGCGCAAAATACCCTGGACTATCTTGGGTCCGCTATCCCTCGGTACTTAACGATGTCACTAAATCAATACGACAATTTGTTTTCTAAGGTCGGTAGCGGCCCAAGTGTTTCGTATGCCTCATATACAAAAGAAGAGGCGATGGCGTTGCGCATTGGTCCGTATGCCGACTCATCTCGTTCCATCGACGTATCTCGCGCACCAGCAAAACAAGACGCAGCAAAAGAAAATATCCGTCAAAAGCAAATTGAACTCAGGAAATCACTCAAGTTAATTCCTTTTGAAAGGCTGGACCAAACACAAGAATTTGGCAACAGCGGCGATGCAGTCCCGATTGTTTTTTGCCGTAGGTCGGACAACAAAGGTGGCGCGTGGTTAAGCCCACTACTGGTTGACAGCGCCTCAGACAATTTCAACCAGACCTTTGTTTACTTGATTAGCCAAGGGGAGGCAACCGGCTTTTCTAATGCTGATGACTTTTACATCGGCAAGTACAACATTGCAGATCTAAGTAGGCAAGGCTTGCTGCAGACTTCGCTCAGCGCCTTTAGCACCTACACAAACGATCCAACAGTTTGCCCCATCTCCGCTTCAGATGTTTCGTGTAGCCATAACGTCTTCAAAATTCTGCTGGATCCCCTGTCGCCAGAGGTAGGTAGCGCCGTACAGTTTCGCAGCGTTGACGAGTATTCCACTGAGGCGCGAATCAAGGTCAAACCCATTTACCCAGATGGTGTTGGAGGTGCAACACTGCTGGAGACCTACAACATCCGCGTTCGTCGTACTAATAACCTCAACGGCAACACAACCACTGTTGGCACAATCACAACAAGCAATGTAGGCGCGACATCTGCATTATTTACCGACACCTACTCGACTGGAAACTACACGCACACCTTTGATGTGCAAAGTATTGCCATCGCGCAGACCACAAAACCTGCCTACATCCTGATTGAGTTTCGCCAAGAAAACGACTTTCCCTTCGACGTAGATCGAAAAGCATCGTATGCCGACCTAACTTTCCTGGTGGTCCAAGGTAATCTTTACGACGTTAAAAAACAGTACAGCCCTCCGACAGAACTAAAACAACTGCACATCTTTATGGAGGATGGCATTCGAGTAGACAAATGGCGCCTAAATCCAAGCGGACCAGGATTTACTTACTCTTATGCATCTAGCAACAAGTTCGGTGATCTAGTGCTTTACTTTTTTCAGCAGTCAGGTAAATATCCGAACGCAAGCAATGTACAGCAAGTTTCCTACCTCGATGTAGCTACCGCAGCTCAATTTCACGACACATACGACATCTTTTTTAACGGGGTTATTTCCAGCGGCACAAACTTCATGTCCTACGCGCAAAGCGTAGCCCCGATGTTCCTGTGCGCTTTCTTTAGTTCCACTGGCTTCTTCCGCCTCAAACCACTACTACCTCTTACAAGTGCTGGTGCCATTGACACTGGAGCACTAACACCGAAAGCCACGTTCACAGATAGTGACCTAACCCCTGATAGCACCGCTAACACCATCATCGCTGGCTCGCTCCAAAAGGCTTATTTCAGTACAGAGGAGCGTCAACCCATCAAGCTGGTTATCAGTTTCCGTGGTATCCGCAAGAGTGGCGTGGAGCGCACGAAGACAGCAGAAGTCAGGTACACCGACTACCCCTCAAGCAGTCCTGAAGAGCAATACGACATGACGGAATTTTGCGTCAGAAACCAGCACGCAACAACCTTTGCAAAATATGTCCTTGCGACTCGCCGGTACAGCACACACAAGATCACATTCCAGACAGCAAAGAATACATATGACGACTCCCAGCTGCTTCCCACGGATTTAATCGCTGTGCAAATTACGCGCACCAACAGCGAGGGTGATTCGCGTGTTGAGACCAACCACTACCTTGTCGACTCCATCGAATACGAACAGACAGGCATCTCCACAATCTCCGCCACGCATTTCCCCCTGAACGGCGCTGGGGCTAGCATCATTAGTAACAGCATTATTTCTGGGTCGTTTGAGGTGATCGTATGACGACCTTCCCCTCCGTCAAACCCAGCAGCCGCGTTTGGACCCCTGGCGTTCGTCCGCAGACGCTATATCAAACACTGGACGGCATCGAGATCCGGTTTATCCACGGCAGCCGCACCGTGGGGCAACAGCTCAGCTTGTCGTTTGAGAACGTCACCGAGGCCGTCGGCAAGTCAATCACCGACCACTACGCCGCAAACGGCACTACCTACGGCACTTTTGCGCTGCCCGCCGAGGTGTTTGCTGGCATGGATGCCTACAACTACACCAACGAGGCAACTAATGCTTGGCGTTATGCCGGACCGCCTCAAGTGACATATCAGACACCCGGATACCAGACAGTTACTGTGGAGTTGCTGGGGGTAACCGCCTGATGGCCAAGTATTTCACTGGTGCTGATGGTGCGCTCTATGTGGGCGGCACGAAGATCGCCAAGGTCAGGAACTGGTCAATCAACGGCAGCGTTGAAACACTGGATGTAACCCGCACCGACGACACCGCCCGCAAATTTA
>Ga0129336_10001844_pt1 | contig 12973 bp, 16 predicted proteins | sample CPB6_02_DNA_FD_96878 | JGI IMG/M metagenome (GOLD analysis project Ga0129336, IMG submission 96878) | Freshwater to marine salinity gradient microbial communities from Chesapeake Bay, USA - CPBay_Sum_0.6_0.2_DNA | ecosystem: Environmental > Aquatic > Marine > Coastal | place: USA: Chesapeake...
CTTTGCTGACACGACATCTATGAGCGACGGCAGCGTCGGCGTCGGTCTGCCATCAAACGTGATGATCACATCATCAACCAGCAGTTGTTGACAAGCACTCTGCGGTCGAGGTGCATCTTCACATACCAGTTCGTCGATGATGACATCGCCGTAGGCGAACTCGGACTCAATGCCGAGGCGCGTGAAGGCAACGAACTCGGCGATCTGTTTCGATGACACCATTGCTTGAGAATTCGCTGCGCGTTGCTGGGCCGGTGTTTGGGTACCAAAGCGTTCGGTGAAGGTCAGGATTTCCACATCGTCATCGATCCACCCAGTAAACGCATCGAGCAATGAGAGTTTGCTGCCGAGCGCCGTGACAAACAGTGTGTCGCCCTCAGTCGGATACCGAGTTGCGAAGTTCGCGACGTCATCATCAAACATCATGCGCTCTGACACCGGCTCTGCCGAGCCGGGCGCAAGTTCCCACAGCTGCGTCGGCACGAACGATGCCACTACAACGCTGAGCATCAGTAGCCAGGCGATGGTCAGCGTCGGCAACGCCCACCAGACACGACGCGCGGCAGCAGACGATGTGAGAGGTGGGGGTGGTGGCAAAGGTACGCTGGAAGGTGCCGTGATGACGTCGTCGTTGCTTTTGGCGTCCATGACCGTCTCCGAGGTTACGAGCAGAATTGCTGTTGTCTGCATGGTGGCCATCGTTGGCCTCTTGCTCGTGGCCCGAAGTGGCGTACCACCGCGGCGCTCAAAGACTGCTGAGCGTGCGCGCGTGTTGCAGGTGGCAGCGTTACCGCTGCGGCGTGGGCGAACCCGCCAGACTTTGCACATGGTTCCGCTTGCAGTTCTCGTCGGGGCTACCGGAGTCGGTTTCGGGCTCATATTGTCACTGCTCTTTCTCTGGCTCTTGAGCGCTGCCGGACAAGGTGTGGGCTGAACGATGCGCACTGTCGATTGGTCACGGGTGAAGGCAATCGCATTCGATTTTGATGGCGTGTTCACCGATGATCGAGTGTGGGTATCACAGACTGGCGAAGAGTCAGTTGCCTGCAGCCGCTCTGATGGAATGGGCATCGGGCTCTTGCGTCAGGCTGGTGTGCAGTTGATCATCATCTCGAAAGAACCCAACCCTGTTGTCAGCGCGCGCGCCCGCAAGCTCTCACTCGAGGTTATTCAAGGGTGCGACGACAAGCTCCCAGAGTTCACGCGCTGGCTCAAACGCATCGGCATTTCACCCGAACACAGCGCATTCATGGGTAATGACATCAACGATTTAGAGTGCATGAAACACGCGGCGATCGCCATAGCCCCGGCAGATGCCCACCCAGCCGCCCTCGCCGTGGCCGATTACGTCACGCAGAAAACTGGTGGCAACGGAGCGATTCGCGAGATCGGGGACGCCATTTCAGCCCTCGCAAACAACCAATAGCCAGCAGTCGCGCATGTTGAAAAACATTTCAAGGGCTCTTCGCACTCTCACACTGCGAGCAGTACCGAGGTGTCAAGTGCTTCAGTTTGGTGGCACCGAACTATCAAGTTTCAAAGCTCTCGCCGAGGATTTCGTGATGGCGAACATGCCACTGATTAGTGAGCAACTGAATCTACGAGTGTTATCACGATGCCTCATCATGCTTCGACTTTCGCGGTGGGACTACTACCGCGAATACATCAAACTGGCGAGGGCTTCGTTGTTAGTGGTTTGGCATGATACAAACATTGAGGCATATCAGATTCAAAGATTTATCGATGTGCCCGTGTACTGCATTCAGAACGGATCCAGACATGATGTAGGACCCATAGGTGGTGAGGGATTTGTCACGAGCATCAAGCGTCGCTCTCAACACGAAAAACTAGGAGTTTCGAAATACTTTGTGTTTGGCTCAGCCGAGATTCAACTCCTATGTGACTTAACTGATACTGACTTCGTCGCACATGGAAGTTTTCTTGCAAATGAGTACGTGGCGAGACGATCCCAACCTCATTCAGATCTGAAGATACGGCGTGTGGGATACATCGCATCGTTACCGGCACGAAGTTCCGTTGCCAAGGGAAGAATCTTTGAGAATTCTGACCTATGTCTGCGTTTACGAGACCACACGTTTTCCTACCATGACTTCTTCGCCTTTGACGCCATCGTTGTGAGAGCAGTAATGAACGTATGTAGGTCAATGGGAAAAGAATTCGCGATAGTCGCAAAAAAACCGTCATCGGAGAGCACGGAAGCCGACTTCTTTCGAGATTCCCTCGGTGAATGGGTAAATGTAGTGAAACATCCGAAGGGCGAAGGGTACCGCTCAGCAGATCAATTCGACTGCCTCATTACCATCGACAGCACTCTTGGATACGAAATGATGGCACTCGGTAAGCCCGTTGCATTCTTCGCCAATCGAATGCAGTTTCTTGGGCTCAATGAGCGCGACATGACATTCGGGTTTCCACTGGACGTTGACCGAGACGGATCATGTTGGAGTTCAGCGACTTCGGTTAGCGAGTGCGAAACTTTTCTTCGTAGGTGGATGTCAGCGGTCGAGACTTCGGGATATGAACATGATCCCAATCCATTCGGGATCATGAATGTTGATCCTAAGAACTCGCTGCTCAGGAGCGCAATCACTGAGTCATTGGCAACTGGTTCATGAACGTCGTTGTTCTCTGCGGCGGAAAGGGCACTCGGATTCGTGGTGTCGACGACACCGTTCCTAAGCCGATGATTCCTGTTGGCTCGCAACCCATTGTCGTGCACATCATGGAGCACTATGCCTTCTATGGACACCGTAGTTTTGTGCTTTGCCTTGGGTATCTGGGCAATGTGATTCGCGCACTCTTTGGCGCTTCAGGAACAGAGGGCACCGAGGTGGTCACATTTGCCTTGCCACGAGCCGGCAATGTATCAGTCACTCTCGTCGACACCGGTTTAGATGCCATGACTGGCGCCCGCGTGCGCAAGATTCATGGCCTCGTCGGCGACGACGACTTCTTCCTCACCTACGGCGATGGTGTGTCGGATGTGCCGATTGACAAGTGTCTTGCTTTCCATCGTTCGCACAATGCGGCGATGACACTCACAGCAGTGCGCCCGCCGAGCCGGTTCGGCGAAGTCGCCGTTGATGCTGTGGGGCTCGCCACCTCGTTCAACGAAAAACCACAGGCATCGGCCGGTCTCATCTCGGGTGGGTACTTCATCTGTAGGGCGAAGGTCTTCGACTATCTGAACGAACGCGAGGATCTCGTGCTCGAGACCGAGCCCATGCGACACATGGTGCGCGACCGACAACTGGCGGTGTACACCCACGAAGGTTTCTGGCAATGCATGGACACCTACCGGGACTGGGAACTGCTCAATGAACTCGACCGCAAGAATGAAGCCCCATGGCGTCACTAGCCGACGATCTACGGCGCTTCAGCAGTCGCCGAGTGCTGATCACCGGACACACTGGTTTCAAGGGTTCGTGGCTTGGCTTGTTGCTCGCACAGGCCGGAGCGCAAGTTACCGGCATTGCACTCGCACCGCAAACGAACCCTTCCCACTTCACCTTGCTCAACCTCGGCAAAGACATCGACAGCCGCGAGTGCGACATTCGAAACTTGGCGAAACTCGAGGCAGAGTTCCAGCGGGCAAGACCCGAGGTGGTGTTTCATCTCGCCGCCCAGGCCTTCGTACGCACGTCGTACCTTGACCCGCACACGACGTTTTCCACCAACGTCCTCGGTTCGGCCAACGTGCTTGAGTGTGTGAGTCGAAACGCATCGGTGAAAACACTCGTCTACGTAACGTCGGACAAGTGCTATAAGAACAAGGAGCAACAACACGGCTACGTGGAGACCGATGAGTTGGGCGGTATTGACCCGTACAGCCAGTCAAAGGCCGCCGCCGAGATGGTATTCGCTGGCTATTGCGCCGCAAAGTTCAACCGGAGCGATGCGGCTCTTGTTGCAAGCGCGCGTGCCGGCAACGTGATTGGTGGCGGCGACTGGTCGCCCGATCGTCTGATTCCCGACTGCATCCGTGCGCTCGAGCGCAACGAAACCATCGAGATTCGTCATCCCCGCGCGACTCGCCCGTGGCAACACGTGCTTGAACCACTCTCTGGCTACGTGCGCCTCGCGGTGGCGCTCGAAGACGCGGACGCACCAACCTGCAGTTCGTGGAACTTCGGACCCCCGGAAACCGCCATTCACGAAGTACAGGAAGTGGCTGGTCTGGTCGCTGACCGCTGGGGTCGACCCGACGCGGTGAAGGTCGGGCGAACAACGAGCACGATGCACGAGTCGCAACTCTTGCAATTGAACAGTGCGAAAGCCCACGATCACCTCTCCTGGTCGACCCGTTGGAACTTTGCCGACACGATGAACCGAACCATCTCGTGGTACGCGGGTCTGCGTGACGGCAAAACGGCGACCAGCCTCACGGTCGGCGACATTGAGGCGTATCTCTCGCGATGATCGACGGAGTCCGCGTCAGCCCACGCCGCGTGATCGAAGACCCGCGCGGCGACGTGCTGCACATGCTGAAGTGCACAGACGAGACGTTCACGCAGTTCGGCGAGATGTACTTCTCCAAGATTCACCCCGGTCAACAAAAGGCATGGCGTCGGCACCGAAAGGCAACGTCACAGCTCGCGGTGCCAGTCGGCACGGTGCACTTCGTGCTAGTTGACGATCGCGCAACAAGCCCATCCCGCGGTGAGCGGGCAGATGTGACCATCGGCGAAACTTCTTACTCATTGCTCACCATCCCACCGATGGTGTGGTACGCGTTCGAGAACACTGGAATCTCGACTGCCCTCATCGGTAGTTGTTCTAGCCTGCCGCACGACCCAGATGAATCCGATCGACGGGAACTCACAGACCCCATGATGCCCCGACTTGAAGAGCGCTGAGTGACTGCACACCAGAGGGTGTTGGTCACCGGCGCAAGCGGGCATGTGGGCGGTCGGCTCTTTGCGCACCTTGCTACCAAAGACTTACCAGTACGGGCACTCATGCGATCGCATCATTCAATACCAGAGTGGGCATCACATGCCGAGGTGGTGTCTGGTGATCTTCGCGATACCTCGGTGCGACGCGAAGCGCTCAGCAACGTACACACTGTCGCCCATCTCGCCACGCGCGGCTTTTCTTCTGCGGTTCCCCCAACGAGCGACGAGTTACAAGCCGAGGAAGACGTCACCCTTTCACTCTTTGACGATGCCGTCGCTTGCGGTGTCTCTCGTTTCGTTTACCTCTCCTCAATCCATGTCTACGGAGAGTCGCTCGTCGGGCATGTCGATGACTTGACGACAACCAAGCCAAACACGGACTACGGCCGTTCACGGCAACGTATTGAAGAGCGAATGATGCAACAGTCGTCGGCCGCGACCACCAAACTCGTGGTTGTTCGACTGACCAACTCGTTCGGAGTACCAACTTCTCCGCGGCACGAAACATGGAACTTGCTCCTGCACGACCTGTGCCGCCAAGTGGTGATGTCGCGTGCGATGGTGTTGCGCTCAGACCCGCGAATCCCGCGCGACGTTATAGCTTTATGTGACGTTGTCGAGGTACTCGCCCAGATTGTGACTATTGCCAAGCCACTGAACGGGGTGTACGTTCTCGCATCCGGCAAGACGATGCAGCTCGCGCAAGTTGCGGCCCTGGTTCAGCGGCATGCTGAGGAAGTTTTTGGAATCTCCGTCAAAGTTGAGGCTCCACACCGCCAACCCGTGGTACCCCCGACCTTCATGCTCGATACGCGCAGACTTCGCGAAGCCGGTGTCCAGATTCCGAACAACCGCAACCGAGAGATTTGCGACGTGTTGCGCTATGCCAATCGAGTCTTTGCGTAAAGCCTGCCATGAAAACCGCTGCTGCTCGCGTGGAGGTCATCATTCCCACCTACAACCAAGCTGATTTCTTGCGTGAAGCACTGCAGTCGGTAATCACTCAGACGTTTTCAGAGTGGCAGGTGACCGTGGTCAACAACATGTCGACCGACCACACCCATGCCGTAGTGGACGAGTTCTCGGACAGACCAATTCGAATCATTGACTTTGCAAACCACGGTGTGATAGCCGCTGCCCGCAACCGTGCATTACGGGAAACATCTGCGCCATACGTGGCCTTCCTTGATTCCGACGACTGGTGGCATCCACGCAAACTTGAAGCCTGCATTGAGCGCTTAAACCGCGGGGCCGACATGGTCTGTCACGCTGAAGAGTGGAAGACGTCTGGGTCGACTCGGATCATGCACTACGGACCGTTGCACCGCACTATCTACCGTGAATTGTTGCTCAGTGGAAACTGTCTCTCAACTTCGGCAATCGTCGGACGCACCAGCGTATTCCAGCAGGTGGGTGGCTTCTCTGAGCGTGCCGACTTCATCACCGCCGAGGACTACGACATGTGGCTGCGACTGTCAAAAAGCCGGATTCGCATTGAGTTGATTGACGACGTGCTCGGTGTGTTTCGTATCCATAGGGCGAGTGCGAGTTCGTCGATTACACGCAACCGTGACGCAGAGATGGCAGTCGTCAAGTGCCACCTCGAGATGGGAGACTTCTCGGCCTCCACCACTCGTCGGCGGCTCGGGCTTTCGCACTACTCAGCGGCACGCGCATTCACCAAGGCGAACGACTTTCGCAATGCGTGGCGTGAGTTCGTGATGGCATTGCGTCATAGGCCGCTCTTTGTACGCTCATACGCTGGCTTGGCAGTGCTACTAGCCGCACGTGTGCGCAATCTCAGGCATCGATCCCGACGATGACCATCAATCGGCTTTACTACGCATATGCGCGACACGCCTTGGTGACAGCACTCAAACTCGCATGGGTGGAGAAAGGCTCATCGGTATTGGTGCCCGACTTCATCTGTCGTGACGTGCTCGCCTCCCTGCACGCCGTAGGCGCCAACCCTGTCTTCTACCCGATCGGTGACGATCTCCAAGCAGTCATTACTCAACCGCTACCAAGTGCACAGGCCATTGTCGTCGTGAACTACTTCGGCTTCCCTGCCGACATGCAACGCGTACGCAACTTCGTATCGACACACACCACGATCATCGAAGACAATGCGCACGGTTGGCTGAGCATCGACCAAGATGGTTCCCCACTCGGTTCACGCACTGACGTAGGCATTACGAGTATGCGTAAGACGATTCGCCTAGTAGACGGTGCGTTTCTGGAGTGGCATGCTGCTGCACACCTCGACACCACCGCATTGCACAACCCACTCACCCCGCGCAGCGAAACACTTCCTATTGGTTTCCGGTTGCGTCGCATCTTGTCACACATCGACTCCACATCACCGGTCTCGGTCATGGCTGCCTCGCGACGCGGGGTGCGAATGCTCCGCCGACTACGTGGTCAACCAGCCATCAGCGAGAATCCCGCCGAAGAGTGGAGGCTGCCCCACCACCGCGCAATTCACGAAGCAAGCCTCGAACTGGTCGAAGGTGTGGATCAGACCACTGAAGTACAGCGGCGACGCAGGCTTTTTGAGCGCTGTCTTTCAGTTGCTCGCCGATATGACATTGATACGCCTACGCCATCACTACCCAACGGCGTCTCACCGCAAGGGTTTGCATTCTTTACTGATGTGGGTAACTCTGACGAGTTTGAACGAACGATGAGGCGTCAGCGGCTGGGTGAAGTCATGACCTGGCCTGCACTTTCGGCACGCTCACCATTGCCGCCTACGTCCCGACTACGAACGCTACATCTGGTGAATTTTCTCGAATGACTTGGCAGCGTTTTACCGGCTCGACTGACGAGTGGGACACGATAGTGGAACGCTTGGGTGCCACCACACCATTTCAACTATCCGCATGGGGTGCCTTTCGTGAGTCGTTTGGTTGGAAACTCATTCGCCTGATAACGCATGACGGTCAAGGTGCAGCACAGTTACTGGTTAGGAGGATTGGATTCGTGCAAGTCGTGTGGGGAGCTGGTGCTCCTCTAGGTGTCGTTACTCCAACATCGCTGCGTGATTTGGTGAGTGATACTAAACGGCTTCTCGACGCGCGGGTGCTGTACCTGCGAGTTGCTGATCATGCACCGCGGGAGTCGGCGCGAACTTCGTTCTTCCGCGCGGCAGGATGGTCTCCAACGAAGCAAACGATCGGGAGTGCCGGAACACTCACTCGCTCACTCGACGCCGACACTGCACCACTGAGTGACTTGTACAGCAGCAATTGGTCGCGCAACCTGCGGCGTGGTCGCCAACGCAATGTAACTGCTCAACAGTGGTACCGGCCTGATGCTGAATTGATTGCCGCTCTGCACCGAGATGTAGAGAAGGTAAAACAGCCATATCACGCCGAATGGCGGGCCGACTCGGCAGCAATTGAACGATTACTCACTTGTTTTGGAAAGCAGCTTGTCGTGGTGCAGGCCATCGCCCCGGATGGCGTCGTGCATGCGCTCCGGGCCGCAGTGATTATCGGGCAGAACGCCTACGATTTTCTTGCGGCGACTTCAAGCGAGGGTCGCAAACTGTACGCATCGAATGTGGCACTTGATGCACTCCTTGGATTGCTCGCAACCCGCGGCGTACAGCGCTACGACTTCGGGGGTATTGATCCCGACAACAATAAGGGTGTCTTCGACTTTAAGCATGGTGCCGGCGGAGCTGAGGTTGTCTACAGCGGTGAGTACGAAACAGCATCACCAAGATTCTTGAAAGGATTGCTCGCTAAACTCGTGGCATCGCGCACTCGTTAAAATCTCTCTCACCCGAACATTGTTCGCCATTGCAGTGAACCGCATCAAATATCTATTGGGCGTTGGCCTCGCCGAGACAGTAGCGGTAATTCGTCGTAGTAACGCAATCTTGCTTGGCACTCGAACCCTCATGTATCACGATCTTGAGGAGGGTAACTCGTCCAGTGCTATCTACCTTCTTTCGTCAACTTCATTTCGCAACCAGATGCGAACTCTGTCAGAGTTTGCTCACGAAAAGCAGACTCGGTTTGTTCGGCTCACTGCTGAACCTCAGCCTGGATTGGCGGTCACATTTGATGATGGATACAGGAGCACCCTCACCATTGCCGCGCCACTACTCGTGGAACTTGGCATTCCGTTTCATGTTTTCGCCACTAAGGCATATTGCCAGTCCGGAGATGGTCGCTATCTCACCGAACGTGAGCTCCGAGAGCTTTCCACGTTGCCAAACGTGGTTATTGGCACTCATGGTGCAACCCATACTCATTTCGCCAAGGTCTCTGCTGCGGCCTTAGAAAGAGAGCTCTCAGACGCCAGAGATTGGCTCCAACAAACACTTCAGATGCCAGTCAATTCCCTGTCCTATCCACATGGCAGTCATACCTCCACAGTTTCCGAGGCAGTTCAGCGACATGGCTATCACTACGCATGCTCAAGCCAATCAGGCACATTTCGATCAACAACCCAACGATTCAACATTCCACGCATTGACATCTGGTCGCGAGATTCTGCACGTACGGCACTGAGTAAGTTGCGCGGTGCTTGGGATTGGCTGTTGTGATGTCGCAGACCATTGCCGTGGTGATGCCGACGTTCAATTCAGCGACGACCGTTGAGCGAGCACTGGCATCGGTTGTCGGTCAAACTCGACTACCCGACGAGGTCATCATCGTTGACAATGCCAGTTCGGATAACACCATTCCCCTCGCCCAGGCTTTTGCATCTCGGCACAACGTACTTACGTGGAGAATTCAAGTCCTGCCAACCAACATCGGTCCGGGTGCTGCACGAAACTATGGGTGGGATCTGGCCAAGAGCGACCTCCTGGCGTTTCTGGATTCGGATGACTCTTGGCATCCAGAGAAACTCCAGGTGCAGAGCGAGGTAACGCACAGGTTTGCTGATGCCGTCCTCTTCGGGCACGGATATGTTGTGTTGCGGCAAGGTGAACCGGTTCTTGCAACACCAAGTCAGAACACCACTCCGAGTATCGACCGATTCAAGCTGCATCACTTCTTGATTCGTAATCGTCTCTCAACTCCAACGGTGATGCTGCGCAGACAGATTCCGGAGCGATTCCCAGACGACTTCTGGTACGGCGAGGACTACGCGCTATGGCTGAGGATCGTGGCTGCGCATGGAGCCGCAGTATTCCAACGGCGCACACTCACTTTTCTGCACAAGCAAACCTATGGTGAGAGCGGGCTCAGTGCGGACATGACACAGATGCATTGTGGAGAGCTTCTTGCCGTACAGCGTTTGCGAAGAACACGGGATATCGGAGTAATCAGTTGCGAAATGACAAAGGTGTGGATGAGGATAAAACATGTGCGGCGAAGAGTAAAGATGTCACGACGTGTCTGAGTCTCTGTACCTCAGTGAGGTTGCATTACTGGGTGTCGTCATGCTCTGGTTTACTCGCAGACAGTGGGTCATGCAACTACAGATTCTGGGTTGGATGTTTCTGGTAACCGTCATCATGGTCAGATACGGCATTGAAGACCAGCAAAACTTTTACTCGAATGATCAGCAATACCACGTCACTCTTGTCAAAGGGATTTTGGCCGACGGACTGCCTTACGACCTTGGATGGTGGCTGTCCTCAGTTCGACTTCCCTACACAGCACCTGCAACGGTGCTCACAGCGATCGGAGTCGAGCCACTCTTGTCACTGAAGTTCGTCTCCCTATTGGCGCTTCTCGCGACAACTTCACTGATACGTCGCTTAGTGCCAGATACCTCCATATCGGGAGCGCTAGTGAGCCTGTATCTGACGGCGACGGCACTCATTGGCACCTTCTTCGCATCTCTAGGACTTCGCGAAACAACCATGATGTTTCTCGTCCTGATGTTCTTTGCGGGCACATCTAGCGTTGTCAAACTGAGCGCTCTAACTGGTCTCGTGCTATTGCGACCACATCTTGCCGTGGCAGTGCTGTGTGGGGCACTTATCGCCCTAGTGCTTCGAAGAATTCAACGAAGCTCAAGCAGTACCCCGCTCACCAATTTCATAAGCATCGCCAGCGCTCCACTTCTTGGCTACTTCCTCTATTCAGTTGGACTTCAGTTGCGTTCTGAAGTAAGCGGAATCTACGGACATAGTTGGGGAATCTCACCAGTGCTACGTATCGCCTCCAACTACATCGGTCTGCAGTTCCTCACCGTACGAGAGTCGACGGTGGAGTTTTCGATTACCTCGCTACTTTTGTTGCGACTTGTGTTGAGTGAAACAGTCATCATTCCCTTACTCTTCACGATCTTGGTCCTGCTGGCTCAGCGGCGTTCTTCGTTGACACAGTCAGTCATGTGGAGCTTCGGAATCTATGTTGGAATCATCACCAACACTGACTTCAACTCATTCCGACAGAACATTCCTTTTATGCCAGTGATGGGGCTTGTGGTCTTGCTCGCATGGAATGAGCACCGAGGGTCACGCAGCAAAGTTGAGACCCTGGCTGTCACCGCGCAACGCGAAAGGTGAAGTTGTAGCGCAGGGGCCCGGTCAGCGGATGATCACCTTTGCGTAGTGTGCCGACACCGTGATAGGCGAGGCGCGCAACACCACCAAACACCACGACGTCACCGTGATGTAGTTGTACTTTGACACTCGACCCGTTGCGAGTCTCGCCACCAAACTTGAACACAATCGGGAGGCCGAGCGATACCGACACGATTGGTTGTGTGAAGTTGCGCTCATCACGATCTTGATGCATACCCATCTTGCTACCCACTGAGTATCTGTTGATCAAACACGTATCAGGTTCGTAGTGCTCATACCCAGCCTGCTCTGCCAGGCGCGCTGCAAGATGGCGAAAGCTCACGGGCATTGCAGGCCACGCCCGACCCAAGACGGGGTCGCTCTCTTCATACCGATAGCCGCGGCGGTCGGACACCCATCCGACTGCCCCGCAGTTGGTCATCTCGACCGACATGGGCTTGCCAGTCGGTGTTATCACGCGACGGAAAGGTGAACTGGCGGCAAGTTGCGGAAGTTCGGCGAGCACGCTCTCAGCGTCATCTGCGACAGCCCCGCGCATCACTACTGCTCCGGGCGCTAGTTCTTCACTTTCAGCAAACAGCATTGCCGTTGTACGAGTGCTCGTAATCGACCTCGGCGCTGTACACGTGATACTCGGAATACAGCACAGTGCGACCTATTTCTTGTGCGACGCGATGTCGCGGAAGGTCGCGCCACGCTTCGTATGACGCCCGATCAGCAAAGAGCACGATCGTGACTCGTTCACCGTCGACGGCCGCAAAGGTCTTTTCTGACATAAAACCCGGCATCGATTCGGCGAGTGTCGACATCTCATGGGCCAAGGCGTCGTATTCGGTCGTCACACCAGGTCTCAAACGACTGCGAAAGATAGTGATGACCGACATCTCACCGAGCGCTCACAACTCGTAGCGGTAAACGTTCGTCTCGCGCGCTACGAAGCCGAGCCGTTGATACAGGCGATTCGCGGCGGCACGTGACGGCCGCGAGGTGAGGTCAACCGTCTTTGCTCCACTGCGGCGTGCGTCATCAAGTGCCACACGATTGAGTGCTTCGCCTACGCCGTGACCACGCGCCGACTCATCGACTACGACATCTTCGATCCACGCGCGCACACCAGTTGGAATGCGAAAGACGACGAGGGTCAACAATCCGACGATTTCCTGTTCTTTGGTTGCTACAAAGACGGTGGTCGACTCTGCTGCAATCATTTCCGCCAGTTGATCGGTGGAAATCGGCGTGCTCGACGACGAGAGTTGCGGAATCAGTCGATGAAATGCCGCAAGCAATTCTGGAGTTGCCGCCGACGCTGGTGCAACCATCACGCTGGTCATCGTTCATCAACGGTACCCCTCCTCTCGTGGCTAGCGTTCACTTGTAGATGACGACTCCGCGTACGATTCGTTGGCTGTCCAAACCCGCACTTCGTCAACCCACCTTCGTTTGTGCCTTCACCGGTTGGAACGATGCCGCTGACGCCGCCTCAAGTGCAGTGCGCCACCTCATCGAGGGTTGGGGGGCCTCCCCGCTGGCAGAGATTGACCCCGAGCCGTACACCGACTTC
>Ga0129336_10001846_pt1 | contig 12959 bp, 26 predicted proteins | sample CPB6_02_DNA_FD_96878 | JGI IMG/M metagenome (GOLD analysis project Ga0129336, IMG submission 96878) | Freshwater to marine salinity gradient microbial communities from Chesapeake Bay, USA - CPBay_Sum_0.6_0.2_DNA | ecosystem: Environmental > Aquatic > Marine > Coastal | place: USA: Chesapeake...
CAAGGAGTCTGACATGGCTGGCAATTCACAAATCGCATTTGCACCCTTTGGCAAGACCGTAGTCGTCGCAGCCACGACATCAGCTCCTACTGGCATCCAAGCGCCTGTCTATGAGAAGTTCGACCCGCAGAACGCAGGCCAGTTTCGATTCATCAATGCAGGCAACACCACGGTGTTCTTGGGCACTGGCAGCACCGCTGCAGAGGCCGCTGCAAATGCTGTGGCACCTGTGGCTGGAACGCCATCAGCAGCCATCGTGCTGGTGGCCGGTGCCGTGGAGATTCTGCGCTTCAATCAGACCACGTTCTTCAGCGGCCTGTCCAGCGCAGCAGCCACGGTCTACATCACGCCAGGCCAGGGGTTGTAATGTCCACGATTGACGCAACAGACGCACGACTGACCACGCATGAGGAGGTCTGCGCCATTCGCTATGATCAGATCAATGCGCGGCTCAAGCGCATTGAGGGCATCATGATCAAGACCGCTGGCATCATGCTGGTGTCGATGGCAGGAACAATTTTTGCGGCGATCTGGATGACAAAGTGATTGACCCTATCACCGCCCTTGCTGCGGTATCTTCAGCGGTAAACCTCGTCAAAAAGGCTGTCAAGACCGTTCAGGATGTCCAGTCTTTGGGACCGGTGCTTGGGCAATACTTTGACGCCAAGGCCCAGGCCATCGAGGTCGTCGAAAAGGCCAAGACTGGCGGCTTCAAAGGCTCTGCGCTTGGCAAGGCGTTGGAGCTGGAACTTGCTCTGGAGCAGGCCAGGGAATTTGAAGAGCAGGTCAAGATGCTCTTCTTTCAGTCCAACAAGATGGACGTCTGGATGCGCATCACGGCCAGGGCAAAGCAGATGGAGGCCGATGCCGCCAAGGCAGAGCGCAGACGCAAAGAGGCCCAGCAGCGCAGGCAGGCCGAGATCGACGAAATGTTTTTGATTGGCATCGCTGTCCTGACCACGGTGTTCGTCCTGGGCCTGACCTTCTACTTCGTGGTGGATGCGATGCAGCGGCATGTATGACCGAGAAGCTCAACGCCAACACCACCCTGGACAAGATTCTGGGGTACGTGGACAGCCCTTTCAAGCTGTTCGCAGTCATCCTGATGGCGGTGATCGCCTTTGCTGGTTTTGCCCTGTACGAGAGCCAGGAGTTCATCCGCGACGCCTACAAGGAGTCGCAGAAGCTGCCGGAGATACGGACAGACCGAGCCGATGATGCGGCAACGATGCTGTTCAAGCAGACTGGTGCGACGGTGGTGGCGATCTTCAAGGTCAATCCGCTGTTCAACTCCAGGACACTCTACAAGGCCTACACCAAGGACGGACGCGACAAGACCATTGAGAACATTGACGTCGGCCTGTTCACGCACAACTCGTCGAACAATTCCGATGTGGTCAAGCTGATGACCAATGAAATACCCTGCGGCGAGTACCGCTATGCACAGTCTGAGGTCGGACTTTGGTATCTTGAGAAGGGTGTTGCGTACACCTGCCGTGTGAGCGTCCCACCAGACTCGCATCGCTTCGTTGGACAGATCACGGTTGGCTGGGCAGCGCAGCCAGCAAACCTGGAGCAGACTCGATTCATGCTGGAGATTGCCAGCGCAATGTTGACCAAGAGAGGAAGCTGATATGGACTGGCTCAAGCAGATTGCACCAACGATTGCCACCGCGCTCGGTGGACCACTGGCAGGCATGGCCGTCTCGGCTGTCTCCAAGGCCATTGGCGTCGATGAGAAGGAGGTCGGCGACCTGATTGCCAGCAACAAGCTGACCGCAGATCAGATCGCTCAGGTCAAGCTGGCCGAGATCGAGCTGGCAAAGCAGGCGCAGGAGCTGGGCCTGAACTTCGAGAAATTGGCGGTCGAGGACCGCAAGAGCGCCAGGGAGATGCAGGCCACCACTCGCTCGATGATGCCGCCCATACTGGCTGGCGCTGTCACGCTGGGCTTCTTCGGAATCATGATTATGATGTTCTTCAACCAGATCGACAGCAACAATCCGGCCATCCTGATGATGCTCGGCAGCCTGGGCACCGCCTGGACAGGGATCATTGCCTACTACTTCGGCAGCTCGGCTGGCTCGCAGGCCAAGACCGATCTGCTCTCCAAAGCAACCAAGTGAGGACACCATGAAACAGAATTTTGACGCTGCGCTGGCTGCCGTGCTGCACCACGAGGGCGGCTTTGTAAATCACCCCAAAGACCCTGGCGGCATGACGAACCTCGGCTGCACCAAGAAGGTCTGGGAGGAGCATTGCGGCCATGAGGTGGACGAGAAGACGATGCGTGCGCTCACGCCTGCCGATGTGGCACCTCTGTACAAGGCCAAATACTGGGACAAGGTGCGTGGCGACGACCTGCCGTCCGGCGTGGACTATGCTGTGTTCGATGCCGCCATCAACAGCGGCCCAGGAAGGGCTGCAAAGTGGCTCCAGGCGTGCGTTGGCGTCGAGCAGGATGGTGGCATAGGCCCGAAGACTTTGGCGGCTGTGGCGGCCCTCGATGCGCAGCAGCTCGTCGATGACTACTCCAAGCGCAGGCTTGCTTTTCTTGTTAACTTGCCGACTTGGACAGACTTTGGCAAGGGCTGGGGCAGGCGCGTCGCTGATGTGAAGGCCAAGGCAGCCAGCATGACTGCCTGAGACCTGCTACATGGGCTTGCGCGTGCGGCACGCCTCGCGCATAGCTGGCGTAAAGTCTGGGTGGAACGATGCCATGCTGCAGTCGATGATGCGCCTTTCTGGTGCCAAGGCGGCAGACGCAGCGATCAGGACGATCCACAGGCAGATGACAAATGTCACTCCAAGCACCACCAGCATGGCGGTGGCCATCCTTCTGAGGTATCCAGGTGCAGGGCTTGGCGGCAGCGTCTCAGCGGCCAGCCTGACTGGCTTGCACTTGGCGACCTTGGAAGGTGAGCCGCTCATTTGTCCAGGCCCAGAAACAGGCAGGCATATTTGTGGCTGACGCCTTTGGAGTCGATGTAGGTCTCACCGCAGCCGACCATCCACTCCATGATCAGGAGGGCCAGGGCAATGCCGATCAAGCTGGCCAGCGCCAGGTTGAGAATCTTCTTCATTTCTTGGCCTCCGAAGGTGGCACCCAGCCCATTGCGCGAAAGCGCTCCATGATGTTGGTCGAAGCTGCTGGCACATAGCGCCAGTTCGGGTTGAGCAGACTGGACCGTTGGGCCAGCCAAGAGGGTTGCTGAGGTTGTGTGGCTTGCATGGTGGTCTCCTTGCTGGTTGATGAAGCGCCCCGAAGGGCGCAGGGTTGATCAAGCGCCTTCGTACTGCGCACGGATGGACTCAGCTTGTTCTTTCGACCGGCCAAAATATGGATGGCCATCACGGCCTTCTGCGCACCAGTCATTGATGCCAACCTCGATCTGCTCATCAAGGGTCATGTCGTTGAAACTTGGGTTGTGGATTTCGTATGCAGCTTTCACGTTCAGCTCCTTGCTGGTTGGTTGCGATGACTGCATCTTACCACGATTTCCCACAATCTATGCAACTAGGGACAAACCCTAGTCTTTTGCCTTTTTCGCAGCGATGACTCTGACAACCCGCTCCTCGGTCACGAAGCGGTGGCCATTGGCGCACTCCAAGCGCCGATACATGGTGTTGTCAGGTCGTGGACGGCTTTCCTTGACAAGCACCCAGGCCTTGCAGACAGGGCACTTCATGCGGCCACCTTCTTGCCTTCGTCTGCCAGCCCCTGCTTGATGTAGTGCAGCACCTGGGCGGCCAGCGTCCTGGTGTCTTGCTCGGCCTGGCGGCGCAGAGCCAGCTCCACATCAGCAGGGATGCGGATCGTCATGTAGCGGTCCTTTGTCTTCTCGGTGGCCATCAGTCGGTGCCTCCGGCATTGGTGACCACATCCTCGAACATGTCTGCAATGGCCTGGGCGGTGGCCAGCTCCACAGGAATGCCGTGCGTCAGCAGGCTCACCAGATCGTCCTGGCCAGCCACCTCGATATCGAACCGGGTCGAGGCGGCGTACTTGATGGCCTGGGCCTGGTTGGCTGCGCGAATCAGGCGGTGCTTGTTGGTCTCGGTGTCCGTGACCACGTAAATGCGAGTGCTCATAGTGTGTCCTTGCGTTGGTTGAAAAAGGCACTGATCTGCCTCTTGGCATCGTCAGCACCTTTTCCCACTATACAACAGAATCCCACACTTTCCAGATATGCGATCCAGTCTTTTTGCTCGGCACTCAGGCTGCCGCCTTTGGTGCGCTTCATCTCCACCCACAGCCTCCAGGCAGGGATGAACAGGTCCGGCACGCCGGAGGCCACGCCAGTCGCTTTCAGTTTGGCGGCCACGGCTGGATGGCGATGGCCCCCATTTGGCACAGAAAAAATCCGAACGTCAGGGTATGTTCTTCTGAACCATTGCACCAGCATCATCTGCTCTTGGTCTTCAGATGGCACTATCTCAGATGCCGTGGTTTTTGTGGAAGCCATGCTGTTCCTCTGCCTTTCTTCTCGCGGTCACTGCATCATTTATGGTGGCAAAGCTGCCAAGGTGGTGCACCTTGTGATTGACGCGAATCTGCGCAATAAAGCGCTGCGTCTTGCTGTGGATGTAGACGCCATTGACGCCAGTCTTGTTGTTGGACTTCCTGGACAAGTTTTTTCCGTTTGTCAGTCTGTCGGCAACGCGCAGATTGGCTATCCTGTTGTCCGTTTTGTCGTGATTGATGTGATCGATCTCGCCATCAGGCCAGTTCCCGTAATAAATTGCCCAAGCGACTCGATGTGCAAACAGCTTTGTTCCGTCAATTGCGCCATGCAAATACCCGCAACTATGAGGGCATGAGAATGCAGGCTTTCCGATCTGCCTTGCATTGGTTTGCTTGTAGCCTCTGTCTGTCTTGAAATGCTCGCGCGGCCTTTCTTTCCACTGTAGCTGTCCAGTCTCGGCGTCATAACTGACGCAATTTTTGAGATGCTCAACTGGTATTTCTTTCTTCACGGCTTCCTCCGTCAAAATGGGATCATCATGATCCATTGATCGCAAGCATCCACAGACGCTGCAAACTCATCTGGTGGTCGCATTTCAAATTTGCGGCAATGGCCTGCTTCGTCGTACTCGTCACAAGTAAAACAGCACTTCGGCGGTCCTGACTTCACCCACTGGCGGTAGTCAAGCAGGAACTGTGGCTCTGCTGGTCTGGTGGTCATGCCCAACTCCTTTTCAAAACACGGTGAAACTTCCCGTCCATCTTGTACTCAATGCTGCTGGGCGGCTGGCTGTTGCTCATCTGCACGGCCAGGTACTCCAGCCCTTCGCTTCCGTCCATGTGCGTAGCCTGGGCCAGATTCGCACCGGAGGAGGTGGCCATCGTCATCAGTTGGCGCATGGCCTTGTCGCCTGCATACCCGTCGTGCAGCACAGGCAGGTACTCGGTGATCGGCCTGTCGGACAGGCTGCCATAGTATGTGCAGGACAGCATCTCCTTGCCGCTGGCCTTGCTTATGTGCCTGCGCCAGTTCCAGCTCGTCACCTCAAGGTCTTTGCCTTCGAGGCCCATGATGTCGTCGTTGCGCAGCTCCAGCATCTTGCGCTCAGGCTCAGGGAATGCATGGCCGCAGGCAGGGCAGTTGGCCACCGAGATGGCACACAGCTCGCCACAGTTGTCGCAGACCTTGACTGGTGCCTCGCCATTGCCGTCTCCTGCCTTCTTGGGCGGCTGCACAGCCGTGATCGGCCCGTGCGTGGCCACCACGCCAGCAAAGTCCAGCACCAAGCAGTGGTCTGTGTGGCTCTTAACCCGCATGCCTCGGCCTGCCATCTGGACGTACAGGCTGGCGCTCATGGTCGGGCGCAGCATGGAAATCAGGTCGATGTCAGGGTAGTCAAAGCCGGTGGTCAGCACGTTGGCATTGGTCAGCGCACGCAGTCGGCCAGCCTTGAAGTCGGCAAGCATTCTCTCGCGTTCCTTCTTCGGCGTTTCACCCGTCACGCAGTCGGCGGCAATGCCTTGCTGTTGTAGGACTTCGGCTACGTGCTGTGCGTGCTTGACGCCTGTGCAAAACACCAGCCAGGCCTTGCGGTCACCGGCCAGATCAATCACTTCGCGCACCACCCGCTGATTGTTGTCGTCGGTATCGACTGCGGCCTGCAGCTCGGCCTCGATGAACTCACCGCCTCGCTTATGCACGCCAGTGGTGTCCAGCTTGGCCTTGGTGACCTTGCTGCGCAGAGTGGCCAGGTAACCCTTGAAGATCAGCTCCTCGATGGTCACCGGCTCAATCAGGGCGTCAAATAGCGCAGGCTTGTCGGTGATCAGGCCATGCCCCAGGCGGTAAGGCGTGGCCGTCAGGCCCACCACCCGCAGGCTCGGGTTGATGGCCTTCAGCTCGCCAAGCAGCTTGCGGTATCCACCCTCGTCCTTGTGGTTTACCAGATGGCACTCGTCAATGATCACCAGGTCAACGTGGCCCAGCTCCTTGGCCTTGCTGCGCACCGACTGAATGCCTGCAAAGGTGATCGGCTCACCGAGCTGCTTCTTGCCAATGCTGGCGCTGTAGATGCCCATCGGAGCGCCTGGCCAATGCAGGCGCATCTTCTCTGCGTTCTGCTCGATCAGTTCCTTGACATGGGTCAGCATCAGAATCTGCGTCTCAGGCCAGTTCTGCAGGGCGTCCTTGCACAGCGCGGCGACGATGTGGCTCTTGCCTGAGCCAGTCGGCAGCACCAGGCATGGGTTGCCGTGATGGCCAGCCTCGAACCAGGCATAGAGCTGGTCGATGGTGCGCTGTTGGTAGTCACGCAGCATCGTTGCCCCTTGCTCGGATGGCGGCGGCGCATTCTTGAGCAACGTAAACGTCACGCTGGTCGGTATGCCACCGCGCCGATTGCGTTTCACACACCTTCGCACACGCCTCACGCTCGTCAGCACGGACAAGCTCGACAAGACGTTCAAACGATCCACTAAATCCAGCGGCGTGCCAATTTGTCCGATCCCAGTTCCAATCAGGAAAGAATCCAGCCTCCCGCGCCATGCGGATGATGTCATCTTTCATGTGTTCATCTCTCTAAGTAAATCATCAATGGCTGTGAAAACTTCATCATCTGTTTTGTGGTCTAACCAAGAACTAAACTTCTTTTTGTCTTGGTGGTCAAGCCCTACCCATGTGCGCTGTGGTGGGGCGGTGTAGAGGAATGGAGTCCATTTGTCTGGAATTGCCCTTCCCAAATCAACCCACGGCCCTTGGTAGTTCAAGCGGTTACGCATATCCAAACGAACTACCAAATGTGGGCCATCTAGCCACGCTACCGGCTCCTGCTCTGACTGTGCCAGCCTCTCGCGCAGTTCGTCTCGCTGCGCTTTGATGCACTCCGTCCGGTTGCAGTGGTAGCTGCATGAATGGATGTCGCTCATGTGTTCTTCTCCATTGCCTTCTTCAGCGCTGCTTCCTCCGCTGCTCGTCTTGTCAGCCACTTCATGTAGGAGGCTCTCAAGTAGCGGCGATTGCTTGCATCGAACTTGCTGCTCTTTGGCTCGATGTCTGGAGGAGGCTCCAGCAAGGCGGTGCGAATTTGTTCTGCGTCCGCGCCGATCAGGCGAGCGTAGTCTTCAAAGGAGGAGGTCTTGCTGAACAGCCAGTCGACGGCTGCGAAGTTCTCCGCGCCGGTGGCCTGCTTGCTCGATGCATCCTCAATGGCCTGAGCAGTAATCGCGGCCAGCAGGCGAGCGCAAGCCACTGTCTGTGGGTGCGCGTTGGGGTTTGATGAAATGAAGTCGATCATCCGACAATCCTCCCGCCAAAATCCTTGCGCATCTCGGCGATGAACGAATCACCGCTGGCGCAGGCAGCGGCATTGGCCAGCAACTCTTTGGAGCCGTAGACACCCTCTTGCTCAGGATCGCCATTGGCCAGATTCACGCCATTGATCTCATACACAGCCGTCCACTCGTCCGGCCCGTCCTTGCGCTGCCAAGGCACCAAGTCGGGATGCAGGACATGGCTCTCGCATCCGGTGCGCTGGGCCTCCAGCGGTATCGTGTCATCCCACTTGGCGCAATGCCAGGTGCTGTCCGACTTGGCCGTGCTGTGGGCGCAAGTGCGGCAGTTCACATGCTCAGTGGTCTTGCTCTGGTGGCAGAAATCATGTGCATCACAGAACTTGCACTGATACCAACTCGGATCTGTGCTGATTGGTGGCGGCATGCGGTCTTCAAGCGCCAGGTAATAACCACGCCTGATGTACCTCTCAGCCACATCTTTCTCGTAGCGCACTCTCTCGGTGTAGATGCGGTCGTCGTCCTTGCAAACCGCCACGTACAAGGCCCGATCAATCTCGGTGCCGTGCATGTAGAGCTGCATCTGGACAAAATGCTCAGGCTTGGCACTGGCCACTGCGCCAGCTTTGAGCAGGTCGTCGAATGACTTCTTGCTGTGCGTCTTGAACTCGGCCACATGGCGCTTCTTTGGCGCTTCTGGCACTCCAGACTCGATGATGGCGTCCAGGCTGCCGGACACATGGCAGCCAAGGTCTACCCTGGTCTGCTTGCCGGACGTGCTGCGAATGTCCATGCCAATGGCTCGCAGGTCGCTGATAATGTTGGCCTCCTCGAGCTGGCCACGCCTGAACAGGCGCAGGACTCGGCCTGGGAACTTGGGCTGCACAGCCCAGCGAAACGACAGCCACAGCCAGCGGTCGCAAGCGTGGCCAAGCTGGCTGCAGCCCATGTGGCCCCTTGGCTGCTCAGCCTTTGCTTCGTGCGCTTTGTCAATTAGCGCCTGGATGGTATGCTCTGACTCGGGTATCTTCATGCCCGTCTCCTTTTGGTAGTTGCCCATTGCCCCAGGTTCCTCACGGTTCCTGGGGCTTTTTCTTGCTTACTTGGATTTCACCCAGGGCGGCGATGCCTTGGCCGGTGCAGACGCTGCTGCCGGAGCTGCTGCTGGTGCTGCAGCCTTGAACGCTGCTGGTGCTGCGGCACCGTTGATTGCGCGGTAACCCTTGACCTCGTTGCTGGCCTCGTAGGTCTTGCCGGTCTTCTCGTCAGTGCGTGCTGCGCGAATGGTCAGCTTGATATTGACATTGCCACCGATGAGCTGGTCGGTGTCGGTCACCTTGGCCAGCCCGACCGCACGCATGATGTCGCCAAGCTGCTGGCGGCCAATCTCCTCGGCCTTGGCACTGGCGTTCTTGATGTTCAGGTTCGAGAAGATCACCCGACCTTGGTGCGTTGGACCGGTGATGTCCAGGCGCAGCTTGATGTACTGGCCGCCACCGTCGTTGGTGTTCTTCAGCTCAGCCTGTGTGATGCTGGCGTTGTAGTTGCCTTCCGGCAGCGGCTCGAAGTTGCCGCCAGTGCCTTGCGGCAGTTCGTTTGCGTCGAAAGTTTGTCCGAGAAAAGCCATGATGGTTACTCCTTGATGATGTCAATGGTGAAAGAAGGGCGGCCAGGCTTGGCCGTTATTGCGCCAGCCAGTGGGCGAGTGATGCGTTCGTCGGAGGCCTTCCAGATGGCCATGTTGATCTCCGGCTTCCACCGGAACAGTGTCGAGAGGTGATCTGTCAGGCCAGCCTCTGCGGCCAGCTCCTGCACCTTGTCTGCGTCCACCTTGCGGTCGATGCGGCCCACGACCTTGACCCGAAAGCCTTCGAGCGCCAGGGTCTCAGTGCCTTCGGTGTCGTCACGGATGCTGGCGGTCTTGCGCATCGCATCCTCCAGATCGCGGCGCTTTTCGACTGCCACACGCTCGGCCTCTTTGGCCTCCAGCCATTCGGCTGCCATTTGCTCCATCGTCTTCATGCGGTCCTCGCTTTCAGCATGTCGTCGGCCATTTGGTATGCAGCCTGAGCAATCTCCGGCATCGGCATTGCTGCGTCCATCAGTCCCTGCATCGCCTTCGCCGCAAAGTAGTCGCGCAGGGTCATGCCTTGACTTTGTTTAATGGATACAGCCGCTACAACGCGGTCGTTGCCTTGCGGAAACGCTGACCCGCCTGTTTTTGTATAGTTCATGCCTTGCCCCCAATCTTGGCAAACACTGCGCTCAGGTCCGGTGCCTCCCAGGCATCCAACTTGCCGCTGCGGTCCTTGGCCAGCCACAGGCCATCCGAGTCGCACATCAGCGCACGCTGGGTGGCTCCGTCGCTGTCCTTCTCAACACGCAGGGCCAGCACCTCGTCGAAGAAGTAGGGCAGCGCCTGGCCGGTCTTGTTGCCAGGCATGCTGGGCGCGTACAGCACCCGGCCCATCTCGTCCTGCGTTTTCTCCAGCTTGGCGCTCATGTAGACGTGGCGGCCAGGCAGGTCGCGGAAGGCGCGAATGATGTCGGCCATCTGCTCCTGCATCGCACCGTAAGCCTGGCGTGGGTCTTTGGTGGCCTTCTTCTCGGTGTTCAGGCACACCTCAGCGATCTCGCTGATGCTGTCCAGTGCCACCGATTTGTAGGACTTGGCCTCGTCGCTGCTGGTCAGCCAGGTGTAAGCCTCCTGCAGCTCGGTCATCGAGGTGATCTCAATGAATGGCAAGTCTGCGTCCTGGATGGACAGCAGGCCGCCTTCAGCCGACAGCACAATGGGGCTGGGGAGGGTTTTGATCAGGCTGGTCTTGCCAGCACCGGCCTGGCCATAGACCAGGACTTTGACACCGTTGGCAGCCATGCTGCCGGTGGTCTTCACGTTGATTGCCATCAGGCTCTCCTTTTGGTTGCTGCGCTTTCGGACCATCCGGTTGCGCAGTGGTTGCACTTTACCATATTTTCCGGTTAAGATGTCAACACCCCGCGAAAATTTATTTGGAAAGGCTGGATGATGAAAACGCAAGAGGCAATCGACCACTACGGCAGCACGAAGAAGCTGGCCGACGCACTGGGCATCTGGCCCCAGGTGATTTACACATGGGGCGAGACCCCGCCGATGGGGCGACAGTACGAGTTGGAGGTCAAGACAGAAGGAGAACTCAAGGCAGACCGTAATGACCAGCAAAGCTGAAGCAGCCCTTACATACGCATCTTGGGGCTGGCATGTCCTGCCTGTCGTGCCCAATGGCAAGGTGCCTGCCACTCAGCATGGGGTGAAGGACGCCACCACAGACCCTGAGCAGATTGCCAGGTGGTGGGCACAGAACCCAGACTTCAACATCGGCATCGCAGCCGGAGAGCGATCCGGCATCGTGGTCTTTGATGTGGACCCCAGAAACGGCGGCGATGCATCTTGGGCAATGTGGCTGCAAACCAATGGCAAGACGCCAGACGGTGCCATGCAGATGACCGCAGGCGGCGGTGAACATCACATCGGCGTTTACCACCCAGAGATCAGGTCGTGCAAGCTGTCCGAGGGCGTTGACCTGCTGGCCGATGGCCGGTACTTCGTGGCCTTCCCATCCAGCATTGAAGGGCGCAGCTACCAGTGGGAGGCGTCGTCCGACCCGTTTGATGGCATCGCACCGTTCAGCATTCCAGACACCTGGATGCAGTCCTACAGGGCCATGCGCAAACCGGATAACCGCCAGGTGGCCAGCACAGGCGGTGGTCTGATTCAAGGCAGCCGAAACAACGGTCTGACAGCCCTGGGCGGCGCAATGAGGCGCTACGGCATGACAGAGGCCGAGATCATGGCGGCGCTGTCGATTGCCAACGAGACCCGCTGTGAGATACCTTTGCCGTCATCTGAGCTGTCCCAGATCGTCAAGTCGGTCTGCCGGTACGAGCCGGAGTCAGATGTGGCAGCATCCACCAGCATTGGCAGCGATGCAGCAGAGGCAATCCTGGCGGCCACTAGGGCTGAGGTGCAGGAATACTACTTCACCAGGGCAACGTCCTACCTCGGGCAGCCAGCTCCGCTGCGGTGGATCATCAAGGGCTGGATTCCAGACAGCGGCGTCACAATGGTCTACGGTGAGTCCGGCTCTGGCAAGACCTTCATCACGCTGGACATGGCCTGCCACATTGCTGCTGGCCTACAGTGGCACGAACACAAAACCAAGCTTGGTCTGGTGGTCTACATGGCCGGAGAGGGCAACTATGGCCTGCGGCAGCGGGTGACCGCCTGGTGCAAGACACACGGCGTCCAGAATTTGGACAACCTGTTGATCTCGAACAAGGCCATCGACATTGACAGCCCAGCCGCTGCGGCCCAGATCATCAACGCAGTTCGAGAGATCACCCAGGACGATGCAGTGGCCGTCTTCATCGACACGGTCAACAATCACATGTCCGGCAATGAAAACGATGCCAAGGACACCAGAAACATGCTCAACGCCTGCAACATTGCGGCTAGAGCGCTCAGCGCTGGTGTGTGTCTCAATCACCACACAGGGCATGCAGCCGAGGCAAAGCAGCGCGCGCGCGGATCAAGTGCTTGGAAGGCATCGATGGATGCAATGATCCTGGTGGCCAAGAACGATGACAGCATCGAGATTGCCTGCACCAAGATGAAGGATGCAGAGCCTCCGAAACCATTATTTGGAAAGCTCCAGACCGTGCCGCTGGGCTGGATCGACGAGGACGGAGAGGAAATTAAAGGCGCAGTATTTGTGATTGAAGAAAATGCGCCTGAGCAAAAACCTAAAAAAGAATCTGAGATTCAAAAAGATATTCGGAAATTCACAAATGCGTGGTGGGCTGCTGGCGCAGAAGACCGCGACAAAATGCCTTATCTGTCTCGCAGTGCGCTGCTTCAATATCTCACGACGAATGAAGGACTGACAGAATCGACTGCAAAAACATACGCTCAGGAAAGTAAAAAAGGCAGGCTGATTTATAACCTGCTGAATGCTCAGATTATTGTGGCGCATGAGCATGGATGGATGGTCTCGGACAACGCAACTGCAGCGACTTTGATGGTTCGCAGGGCAGAAAAGTAGGTTGGGACAAATGGGACAAGACAGGACAAAGTGGGACAAGTGTCCCGAGGACAAGGCGTCGGCAGCCTGGGACAGGACAGGACACACACCTTTAGGGTGTGTCCCATTGTCCCAGCCACGATGTG
>Ga0129336_10001847_pt1 | contig 12959 bp, 18 predicted proteins | sample CPB6_02_DNA_FD_96878 | JGI IMG/M metagenome (GOLD analysis project Ga0129336, IMG submission 96878) | Freshwater to marine salinity gradient microbial communities from Chesapeake Bay, USA - CPBay_Sum_0.6_0.2_DNA | ecosystem: Environmental > Aquatic > Marine > Coastal | place: USA: Chesapeake...
GTCGAGCACATCAGCACACTTTTCGGCATTGAATAGCTAAAAAAATGGCACCGAACAGGGGGAAACTCTGCTCGGTGCCGACTAGGAGACAATCTTTTGGATGTGTCTCAATCAATATAACAAAATCACCCAAACAACGTCAAATTCCAATTATCTTCGGGGCTAGTTCGTTTAGCCTCTGCCCGACTCATCGAGTTAGTCACTAGCTGCTGATAGTCACAGAAAAACCGCTTCTCATGCCGTAAACCAGCTTCACTGCGACTAATATCTACGAGGTAGACAGTCCCCTCGGCGTCTACAGCTTTGAATGTGCCACTCTCGCCAGTCCAGGAGCTGATGGGCTTGTACTCTGGCAGGATTTGATAGAGCCGCTGATGTAGGTCACTCAACACTAGTTTGTTGTACTGTTTCATTCTTCCCCTTTAACCAACTTTCCAATTCACTTAGCTTAACTCGAACATGTTTCGATATTTTGATGTGCGGAGCGCCGTCTCTAATCCACTTGCGAAACGTCATCTCGCTCACATTGAAATAGGCTCTCGCAATCTTGCTGGTTTGATATTTTTCGTCAGTGATATTCATTCTATTCTTGCAGTTTTTAGTGCGTTTTGGTACATAGTAGCCGTCTTTAAGTTGTTTTTCAAGGAATTATATGGGGAAACCAGCGAAAACGTGGCGAAAGAAAGGCTTGGACATTGCGTGTTGGCAGGATGACAACGGAAGGCGCTCGTTCACGCTTAGGAAGCAGTATCTGAACAAGAAGGACAATGCTTGGGTAGACACTAAATACCTCTACCAGGACGATCTAAAGGCTCTAGTAGAGCTTTTAACCGATGCAATAGCCTGGAACTCGCTGGACGCAGACCGCCAGGAGCATGACAACGCCTACCGTGAATCATGTGCCGAAAACATGGCAGCTAGCCTCGCCGCTGGGAAGGCGATGACCTTTGAGGAAGATGATATCCCTTTTTAGTATGAAAGTTTACAGCTTACACCGAGTATTAGACGGCAAGTGGGAAGTGGTTTTACACATTCGCCGAAACGACGATTGGAAGTTTAGCTACGAGGCACGTCCCGATTTAAGGGCGCTCGTGGACGAACATTACAACGCAACACCTGACGAGATGGCTCGAATACTCCTTCAAACAGTCTTGCACTGTGAGGCAGTAGAGGTCAGCACGTTAGCAGGGCAGGGGATAGTCATGAGGAAGTCAGATGATCAAACCGATTAGGGAAGTATTCAAGGAACAGTTCTGGCGGGAGTTAAGCGCTGCACATAAGGCAAGTCAAGAAAAGGCGAGTGTAAGCAATTCGGATGCGGTAGTTTTACACTTATCAGACTATCACAGGAGGACACATGCCACTGACAAAGAAAGGAGCAAAGATCCGAGAAGCCATGGAGAAATACTACGGCAAAGATAAGGGCGAGGAAGTTTTTTACGCCTCAGTAAACAAAGGAAAGATAAAAGGCGCTGAGAAGAAGAAGAAGGCTAAATAATATGGCTGAAACAAAACTTCGTCAGAGTCTTGAGCGTCAAATGACACTTAACAAACCGTTTAGAACGCCAGGCGAGCGTAAGAAGTTTGCCGTCTACGTTAAAAACGAGAATGGCAACGTCATCAAAGTTCGTTTCGGCGATCCCGAAATGAAGATTAGAAAAAACAAACCAGAGCGGCGAAAGAGTTTCAGGGCACGTCACAACTGTGATGACCCAGGACCAAAAACCAAAGCTCGTTACTGGTCATGTAAGAACTGGTAAATGAACGCAAACATCCCGCCCCTTAAAGTTTGGATCAAATCATCTTACCTAACAGGAGATGAGCTGAATCAAAACCTAGAGGCGGGATATGCGTTCGCAATCCAATCCTACAAGGGTAGAGCGTTGCAGTTTCACGTTTTGCTTGAGTCAGGCGCACACTTCCGCCATATCCCTTTACACTGGCTATACCACACGCAGACGGGCTTTAACCCGCTACCCTTAGACCAACTACAGCTCTGGGATTGCTTTAGCTACAAGCCCATCGTGACCTGCTTTGATTTTCTCCGTGACTATTCGTGTAACGCTATTTTGAGGGATAAGAGTGTCGTCAATGCTACCTATTACGCTACGATTGACTGGCTTCCTGATTCTGACTGCGAGTCTGGCTTCGTGCTACAGCCCGATCAAAACAAATGCGCCCATTTACTTCTGTTGGATAACGGCCAAATCGGATGTTTGCCTACCAACCGAGTCACCTTCAAAGATGCGTTCTTTATCGGAAATCTTCCAGATGCTGCCGCCCGCAGATATAAAACCATGGGGACAGTCTGGAGAGCAGAATCCTGTGACCGATGGTCAGTAGCTAACACTGAGGAGACTTTTTACTAATGGTAAATTCTAGAGCTAAGGGCGCACGAGCAGAAAGAGAGCTAGCCAACAAACTCAAAGAATACGGGTATGCGGCGCATCGGACTCAACAGTTCTGTGGTAAAGCAGGAGACGCAGATGTTACCTGCACCGAATTAAGCTCATACCACATCGAATGTAAAATGGTGGAAGCTCTCAACATCCACAAGGCTATGAATCAAGCCTTAAACGATTGCAAGGATAAAACCCCAATATGTGTTCACAGAAAAAACAACAAACCATGGCTAGTGACAATGTTTCTGGAGGATTGGTTACAGCTCGAACGAAACTCTGGGCAGACTTCGAACAACCCGAAAGAGCCAGCGACTTAAGCCAACCAGAATGTTTATTGTGGTTAGCCGTAATTGACAGAGCTATAGCGGATTACGTTAAACGACCACCAGACCTAAGCGCCAAATACACTCAAGGCTTAGAGTGGTTCTTCTTCGAGCTAAAGCCAGCACCTTATAATCTCCAATACATTTGCGATCAGTTGTTTGACGACAGCTCCACCGCTCAAGTCATACGGAAGCGAATAAAAACTCTATCCACCGACGATGGAGAGCAAATCAAAGTCTATCTTAGTAAACGCTATACGCTGCGGATTAACAGCAAGTATTACTAGCGTTTCTTCTTATCGAACAAAGACCATACTTGCGAGACGAGGTACAGGACAGCACCACCTAGAACAGGCTCAGCAGCCTTAATCAGGTTATGAGCATCAGCCTCAGACACGCCGATAGCTAACAAGCCACCAGCCGCTAAAGTCAAAAGATGTCGAATAATAGACGCTACAAATAATGGCATATAGCTCCTTTGTTAATATGTCCCTACCATTTTATACCCTATGTAACCGCTCTAAAACCGCTTCCATTCGATTCAAAAACGTATCCCCTGGCACTACACTCCCCGTCTGAATAGTCCAAAGGAACGCAATTAAACAGACCAGCAAATACACAATAGGGCACAGCTCATCAGCTACCCTCATTTATCCAGCACTCGATCCAGCTTCTTGTCCATCCGCTCAATCTGATTCTGTATGTGTAGCAGATCCGCCTTAAGCACCTGCACTTCCATCTGCATGACATACTTGCTTTGCTCAAGCTCATGCAGACTGTTTTTTACAGCCCTGTAATCCATGCCAACAATAGAGATGACGACACCAATGATTGCTTTTATAGCGAGGTCAAACCAGTAACGTATTTGTGTGAAATCTTGATCCGTCAATGTACCCTCCCGCCGCCATAGCTATCTATTACTACTAGCTCTGCTTCGGGGGTGTTTCCCATTAGTTCTAAGAACCTAAGAAACGCCGACTTACTAGCCAAAATTGCATTATCAGTTCCAGAATGACCAAACTGTAAACCAAGCAATATGCAACCATTGGTGTCCTTATGAGTATTACCAGCGTGAAACAAAATGTGGCTACGCTCTGGCACGTCCATAATCTGATACGTCAAACCGAAACGAGGACTTTTAACGGGCTTAACTCTATACCTACCCACAGGAATACAACTGATCTGTTTCTCGTTAAACCGCCAAGCATCTTCCAAAGTTACAAACTCAGGCGAGCCATCCACGCATAAGACTCCCAGAGTCGCACCGTTGTGTTCGGTCACTCTGACGAGTCTTAGCTGTTTCATGCTTCTAGTTCCGCTACCCTAGTTTCAAGTGCCTCTACCTTTGCGTTTAGTTCTTGAATAGCTTTGAACGCAAGCGAAACCATATTGCCATAAGCAAGAGCGTCTGGTGTTCCATCATCTGCGTATTGCACAAATTCAGTGAGTCCGATGGCATCAACTTCTTCGGCAATCAAACCACCAAAAATAATATCGCCATCGTTTTTGCCTTTATAGGTTACGGGACGCAACTGCAAAACTTTAGCTAAGCCATGAACAGCATCTTCTACATCTGTTTTGTATTTTAATGATGATGATTGCCGTTGTAATGTTCCATTCGACAAAACAACGGTATTAGCTGCTATGCCTGTTGTGGCATTATAAGGAGACTGTGCTGCTGTGCCCGTTTGGAATGCTCCATCTGATCGTATTTGCAACAATGGAGTGCCAGAACTATTTTCACCCCAATAAGCATAGGAAGTTGAGTCGGCGGTTTGACTTTTTACATAAACACGAGCCGTTCCTGGCGAGGATGTTCCGATGCCAACATTTCCGTCGTTGACAATTCTTATGCGCTCCGAGCCGCCACTTGTACCATCTGCCGCAGTTCCAAAAACTAAAGCCATCGGCATGTCGTTTGAAGAACCAGGTGTGCCGTTTATTACGGCACCAAAATAAGCTCCACGCTCATAACTGGTTCCATTAGCGCCATAGAAGGAAATAAGACCTGTTGTATCTCCATTCGATACTATTGTGTTGGTGCCAACTGTAGCTCCTCTTGATTTTTGAAGCCGTATTTCAGAACCATTAACATCAGCACTAAAATTAGTAGTAGAATGAATGTTTGCAGTTGATTGAATATCAAAGAAGGTCGCTGGCGCAGTTGTACCTATACCAACCCTGTTGTTTGTCCTATCTACGAATAATGGAGCACTAGCGATGTTAGTAATTTGGAAGTTAGTGCCATCGTAAATTACTGACACAAAATCATTTGCCTTAAACTCATTACCAGCAAGGGCAGTCCCCTGACGCTGCATGGTAGTTGCTGCGGTGCTATCAATTTTAAGCGTAGCCGCAGCCCCATTGGCAGCATTAGCCTTAAATGTGTATGTAGCTCCAGTAACTAAAGTAGTAATGGTCGGGGTAGCCGTGACAGTAAATGCTGTGGTTGTGCCTCCAGTTGTTCCCAAATAACTAGAAGTTCCATCCTGTACCTGTCCCAGAATGGCAAGATCGGAACGAGCTGTACCAGCAGCTACGTTGGTTACTTTAAAGCCACCGATGTTGAGATTTCCTGTAGCAGCGTTAGAGCCATCTTTGTTCAAGCATTGGTTAATGCCAGTAGCAAAGTCGTTATCCTGCGTGTCATGACGACCAGCCTCAATGCCGATACCTAGCGATGCGTCACCAGTCCATCCGCCAGTTGCTGCGTTTCCTTTAGTATACGTTCCTCCGCTCCACATATTTATCTCTCCTATGTGACTTTTAATAATGTTTTTAATTTTGATTGTATTTCATTTGTGCTTGTTTTTGCTTTTGCTAAACTATCTTTCATCTCTTCTAAAAACTGTCGCTGTTCATCTATAATCGTTTTACTTTTACCTTTATCAAATGCTCGTTGCACACGTTTACGAGCATCATCAAGTAATTTCTGCCTTAAGGCTTCCGTTTCTTTAGCAGATTGAAGCAAATTGCTGTAATACTGTATTTCGTTTGCACGAACAGCATTTCTACTTTTTAGTATTGTTTCAGCCAGCTCTGGTTTTAACCCTGTTTCAGTTATAAACTTTTCAAGTTCTACTGTTTTATTTGCATCGGCTATTTTTGATGCGTCAGATAAAGCATCAACAATTTTAACTCCTTTACGCAATCTGCTGGCTGCGCCAAGTATAGGAATAACGCCTAATGCGTTAATTGCGGCACCGCTATAATCTCCCGCTTTTGCGGATTGAAATGTGTCTTTTGCAGAAATTATTTCGCCTGTAATTGGAGCCACTGAAGCTATGGTTTCTGCTACTTTTAAAACTTTATCGACATATTCTCTTGTTTCTTTTGGCACTTTAACGAATTGTTTTATTTTTTCCCAGGTTGGAGTTTCGCCCTTTGCCTCTATTTTTGCTACTGCATTTGTAACATTTCTTGGTCCCCAGTTATACGCTGCTAGAGCAAGCTCACGACTGCCAAACTTGTCTATCTGCTGTTGCAGGTAACGGCTACCACCTTCCACGTTCTCTGTAGGGTCGCTAGGATCAACGCCAAGCTCTTTTGCTGTGCCAGGCATAAGCTGCATTAAGCCCCTGGCTCCTTTGCCACTAACGGCATCTGGTTTACCTGCCGACTCAACTTTTATAACAGCTTTTACCAAATCAGCTGGAGCATACTGCTCACCAGACGGGATGCTGACGTTCTGCTTGCCTATCTTCGTTGTAGTTGCTGGCTTTGTTGGTGTCGTGGTAGCAAATAAATCTTCTGCATCAGTCATCCAATCTGATGAGTCTGTCATACCCGCCAAAGCACTTGGAGATTCTGGCAAAATTTGCGGCACTGATTCTGGTGTTGCCTGTAAACTTGAAACTAAGCCTCGACTGACAGCAGCTATGTCTCCAGCACTTATTGGAGATTCAAATCTGCTCGCTGATTTCAACAATGAACCGAGCAATCTTTGTCCTCTTGGTGTAGCTAGTGCAGCTAGTCCCGCTGCTCCTGTTACACCCAATGCTGGATCGCCCATCACGGTGCCAAGTGCAAGTCCTCCTGCTAATCCTGCACCACCCGTTGTATAAAGTTGCTTGAGCACTCTGTTGACATCAAACGCTGCTTCGCCCTGCGCTAAGCCTCTTTTAATAATCGGCTCGACAACTAACAAATCAAGTTTATCTTGGTTTAGTGCTTTTACTTGAGGAGCATATGTCTCAATGTGCTCCTTCATGTCTTTGTATAAAGCTCGCCAAAAACCAGGATCGGATTCAGGTGAATTTTTCCAATTCTCCCCAACAACTTTCTTTTGTTGATTTAGATACACCAAGCTCCCTTGCCCCTCTCTAGTAAGGGCGTCAGAAAAGCTGGTAACTCTGTTGAGATATTTATCTACCTCATCAGCGCCAATTTTTTCTTTTATGTAATTTAACGCATTATCAAAACTTGGATTTGGAATCTTGCCAGCCTTTTTTTCTGCTTCTCGCAGAACAGTTTGAATCTGTTCTTCTACGCCTTCTTTAGCTGCTTGCAGGTTGCCGAATTGTTCGGCGGCATCAAGCGATTTGCCTAGCACATTTTTTTCGATGACGTTATCTAAAGATTTTTTTGTTTGGGTTTCAAAACTTCCATCTACTGTCTCAATGATGGAATTTTTAGCAAACTTTCCATAGTCGCTTACCCTAGCGCCTAACGCTTTCCGCAATAGACCCTTTCCAGTTTCAGAAAAAACTGGAGCAAGCAATCTGCCTCCTGCGCCCAATCCACTAAGAACAGTCTCAATTCCTGCACCTGTGATTGTTGGGGCAACTTGCTGTTCCGCTACTTGCATCAAATCAGCTTCTTCACCAGCAGCGGTTTTGCCAGCTAATCCGCCAAGAGTTGAACCGCCAAAATAACCTAACGCTCCTCCCAAAATGCTTCCAGCTGGAACTGACAAACCCCATGTAAAAGGTGCCAATGGCAAGCCAGCAGCCGCACCAGCTTTTGCTCCTACTAATCCTCCTGCCAAACCTGTGCTTTCTTGCGCTACACCTTGCAGCGTTGGAATCCATGATGCAGCTCCACCTTCAGACACAACTGGGCTGGGTGTTGCCGTTGAAGTTGGCGTTGGTGTGCCAAACACGGATTCTGCTTCATTAAGCCAGTCAGCCATTATTGTCCTTTAGCTGCATCCAACAGCGCCTTCAGAGTAGTTTTTTCTGAGTCGGTTATCTTTGATTTCCAATCAGATCCGTATTTAGCAATCAAACTATTGTAGTAGTTTTTTCCTGCTATTTGGGTATTTGGTGCTTGTCCTGTTATTCCAGGGGCAGAAGTCAACTTACTCTTTAATCTATCAGCTATCGATGATGTACCTGAAATCATGCCCAATCCAGGAACGGTTGGACCGAGGATCGAATCTAATTGTTGTTGCAAATCTACGTCACTTAATTGGCTTGTTTGACCAGACACACGAGCCAAGGCGGCTAGACTTCCTTTTAATTTGCTAAAAGCCAATTCAGCTTTGGAACCTGGAATTACACTTTCATATTTGAATTCTGCGGCGTTCATGTTCAAATCTCGAAAAGTCTTTTCCAAGTCTTTTACAGTTTCAACGGCGTTACGTTGTTGTTTTGCTCCTTCTGATCCTTGTTGGGCAGCTTCAGTTTTTAGTCTATCGATGTAAACTTGCTGGCTTTGCTTCGGAGTTAAACCAGGAATTTGTGGAATCCCTTCCGTTGATTCTTGCTTAAACATGGATTCATATTCTGCTGGAATGAGTCCTGATTGTATGCCAGCAACTAAAGCAGCTTGTTTTAGTTGATTTTGCTGTATTTGCTGACCAGTCTCGCTAAGCTCAAATTCAGCCAACGCCTTTTTCTTAGCTACCTCTTGTCCAATCAATGCGTTTTGAATTGCCTGTTGTTGAGCCAGTGCAGTCGAAAGGCGACTAAGCCTCGTACCTACCCCACTCTCCAAAACATCGCTAGGAAGGCTTTCTAGGAAGCTCACACGGGCTTCTGGCGTCTCTGCTCGTAGAAGCTGATTAGCATAACGCTGGGTCTGAAGGCTTAAATCGTTAGCCTCTTTTCTAGCTTGATAACCAAGCAAGGACGCTACAAGAGCACCGCCGAGAGTCACGCCAAGGTTAGACAAAGGGCTTGCATAGGGATTAGTCAGCGAGGGTAATGCTTGCGCTATGCTTTGAGCACCGATGCCGTAATAGTTCTCTGCTGGTGCAAAGTTCAAATCACCTAATGCGCTTGTGTAATCTAGGTCAGCCATAAGTTACCTATACATATTACCTATGATTGCACTACCAATAGCTTGTCCAGCAGATGTAATTCCAGTGTTTAAGGCGCTGGGCTGCTGTTGCTGCGGAGTGTATTGACTTATTATCATATTTCCTAACTGCTGATTAAGGGCGTTGGTGCCTCCTCCACCGCCGCCTCCACCCATTTTTGCCAACCTTTCCTGGAACTTTCGCTGTCGCTCTGCCTCTTGCTCTGCCCATTGTCGTTGAGCTGTATCAGAGTAGATGTTGAGGAACGGCTGTTGTAACTGACTTGGCAACAGCGCACTGCCAGTAGCTTGTTGGTAGTATTGCTGTTGAAGTGCGTTTGCACCAGTCATGGCAGCGTCACGAGCGTTTTGCCTTGCCGCCTCTTGTGACTTGTAAAGATTCTCTTTCAAAGACTTATAAGCCTCTCCCGATGGATCCAATCCACGCTCTACGAGGCTTTGCTCTAACTGTTGCTGCTCTCTGCCAAACTGCTCTGCGCTCTGTCGCTCGAAAGCACCGTATATCCGCTCGTACTCTCTTTGTCGTCCTTCCTCAAAAGCTGGCTGATACTGTTGATAGAACTTTGTAGGATCAAACTCTTGATCTTTCTTAATGCCTTTCTCAACTACGCCACCGAGTCCTCGCTCAATTCGTTTCTCCTGATTTGGTCCCTGGCGTTCAGTGAAGTTTTTAATGGTTGTATTGATCCGATTGGTTTTATATCCCAGCCGTTGACCCATCTGGCGAACTTGTTTAACAGCTCTGTCGTATTCAGGTGTTCCTGCTTCCAATGACTCTAATTTTCTAGCATTAGTCACATAGGTACGCCTTGCAGATTTAAGTGCCTCTGCGTCTACCTTTGGTTCTTTGTTTAATGCAGTTTTTCTAGCCATAGTTAGACCTGTCCACCCATATCGTAACGTATTTCAAAACCAAGTATTTGCATGGTTGAGTTCTTTATAGAACCCCCAAAACGCACCGCCGCACAGTGCCCCTGCCCCTTGGCAGCGTACCTATCAAAGACGTATTCCACCTCAGCCGACCAAGGACTACCCCAGGGGCTACCCCACGGCGTAAACGTGCCTGAAGGTGTAGCAACTGCCGTGACGGTTGCTTGCCGCTTAAAGTCCGTATCCAACCCAAGGTTTAAGGTAATACCTCGTTTGACCTTTACGATTGGGCGAATGTCCTTGAAGGCTTTGTAGTTAGCTCGTGAACCGTAGAAGCTAAACGCTGTACGCCCGCTATAAGCTATAGACTGGCTTTCTGTGGCAGTTACAGCATCAGCCTGACCTGTCTCACCCTCCCAAACTATGCCCGTTGTAGAGGCGTAATAGGGCTTACGATTGAATAGGCACGAGCTGAAAGAATGTTCATCATTGTATAGCTGAAATTGTGTCCAGCCCTTTGTGTCGATGGAATAGACCAGGAATCGGCAAGCGTTATCGGCTATGGGTAACGTAACGTACACTCGCCTACCCTGAGCCCAAAAGAACCCTGACCACTGATGGTCAAACGGGAACTGGCTAGCTGTCTCTGAGATGAGCGGATTTATCTTCTGACTGACGATCTGTAACGCCGCTTCTGGGTCGCTGGTAAATAAGCCAGACAACGGAACTATACCTTGTTCAGTGATAACCCATACATCGTTGTTGACTCGGATAAACGCTCTATAACCTAGAGGTCGTCCGATATAATAACGAGCTACCAGTGCCCATGTATTAGGATCACCAGCATAGAAACCAGTGTAAAAGACAATCTCACCTAGGCTACTTAACGCCCAAAAATACTCCTGGCTAGTCATGTTGGAGTTAGTGCTGAACGTACCAATGCCGACTAGGTAGCCACCCTTTGTGAAAACATATTGGAAATCAAAGCTAGTTAATGCTGGTGTTGCTGCTGTACCAGTTACTTGTAAGCCGCCATACCAAACTTTAGCGGTGTTTTTTTCAACGAAGTAAAGGCGCTCTTTATAAGCCGTTACGTTTATTAAGTTGCTAAGGGTAACGCCTGTAAAGGTAACATCGATGACGTTGCCTGTGCCCGTATAAACCTTGGCATTGTCTACGCCATTACAGAGGTAAAGATTATTGGCGTATTGAACCGTTTGGAACTGAGCATTGGTAACGGTCGTCGCTCCAGTTACATCACTGACAACCCCAGCACTTGTTATGGCATAAATCTTGGAGCTAGTAGTTGCGACGATTTTAGTTGTCGCATCTTTCAAATCTATGGATGCAATAGTGTTAATTGGCGTAGCTACACCAACGTCAGCAAATTGCTCATAGCCAAGCCTAACAGTTGGAGCCCCTGCGCCTGGGAACACATTTACGAGTTCCAGAGCATAGGTAGGCTCCATGTTATCTATTGGACTTACTACGTCCAAACCGCTGTAAGGCGGCGGCATGGTAAAGCCCTGAAAAGCCATTAGCTTGTGTAACCTCTAAATTTGCCGTTTTGTTGCGCTAGCATTTCAAAGGGCGATAATCCAGGAGGACGATAAGGTTGTTCTGCTACCAAACTGGGCACACCTGGAGTCATCGCTGGACCCTTTGGCATAACGGGCGAAAACTGTTGTGGCTGATTAGCGTATGGGTTTTGACCTTGTGGCAATTCCATTGGTCCCATAAATGACGGTCGTTGATATGGTGCCATAGGTTGTTGATCATTCCATGTTAGAGGCGGTCCCATTTGCGGTGTACGCTGTTCCTGTGGTTGTCGCCCAAGAATCTCATCAACTCTACGGTCCCGCTCTGGCATGTAGTCCATCGTCACCACGCCACCACGACGAATTGCCTCAGCTCTTTCTTGTGCAGCACGCTCTACATCTAAGTTGCCTCGAAGTGCACCCTGTCGAGGATCCATGTACTCACCAGTCCTCTCATCGAAATTAGGTGTGCCACCCGCAAATACTGGATTGCCCTGTCGTAAACGCTCTTGAGGATTAGGACCAACAAAAGCCCTTTCAAGAGGATTAGGACGAGGTGTGCCTGGCAAGCGTTGCCCCTGTGGACCTACGAGCTGACCTGCGGTGTTACGATACACGCCAGGAGATAAACGCTGAAGCGGTCCTGGACCAATTAAGCCAGGCGCTAGCTTTGGCTTTGCTGGTTGATATCCACCGCCTTTCGGCATCTCTTTTAATGCAGTCTTTCTAGCCATTTTTTTCCTTTGCCTTCCTTACAGCTCTATTTAATGCTTCCCTGAAAGAACCACCGCCACCTTGATCCTCAGGCGCTGGAATAGGCTTTGCCTGTGGTGGTGGCATCGGTGCTGGTGGACGCACTTGCGGTTGTCCTTGTGGCGGCTGACCACCAGCAGATTGAACCAAGGTAGATTTGCCCAACATAGCATTGATATTAGCCAGCACATCTTCTTGGCTTTTAGCGTTAGATGTCACAGCGTTTACCAACATTCCAGTGTACTGCTCTGGCTTAACTTTACCGCCAACACCCTGATAAATGTTGCGAATCATGGGATCGATTTGTCCTACTGCGTATTGAGCAAGAGGATTAGAGAAGTCTACATCCCAAGTGTTTCGCTTAGTCTTACCATCGATGTTGGTGCCAACGTTTTGATATTTAGTTTTGCCATCTAAGCCGATGTTAAATTGCGATCCATCGGCGAGAGTAACATTGTACTTGTCATCAGCTACATTAGTTGCCTTGAGCAATCCACGGAAGTCATCACGCAGCAACTGAGCGTCAGACTTACCAGTCGTCATCATTTTGCCGATAGAGCGTTTGCCCATCAGTCTCAATGCTAAATCGGGACCAAATCCAGTAACCGCCATGACACCCAAATTAGTCCAATCTTCTCTTGTTCCTCTACCTCTTATGATATCTTTCATGCCGCCTTCCCACATTGAGGAAAGTGCGGCTGCCGTTGCAGCCACAGGCAGCGCTACCGCTCCAACTGTTCCCAAAGTGCTACCAGCTCCAGCAGTTCCTGCTGTTCCTGCCGCTGTGCCACCGACGGTTTTTGCTCCCAACA
>Ga0129336_10001848_pt1 | contig 12958 bp, 11 predicted proteins | sample CPB6_02_DNA_FD_96878 | JGI IMG/M metagenome (GOLD analysis project Ga0129336, IMG submission 96878) | Freshwater to marine salinity gradient microbial communities from Chesapeake Bay, USA - CPBay_Sum_0.6_0.2_DNA | ecosystem: Environmental > Aquatic > Marine > Coastal | place: USA: Chesapeake...
GATAACCACTATCTACATGGCGTAGTTGGAAGTAGCGAAGCGCTCTATTCCTTTGTGCAGCTAGTCCCAATCAAGACTTCACATGCGCCGAATCTAAGATTTACCGGACTAGTGCGAGATAAAAGTTATCGAGTAAAGGTCGTGGAGCCAGCCGGAAGAGCGGGAATGATGCTGATTCAGCCACCACAATGGGTTAAAAGTGGGGCTGAAGCTAGCGGAGCTGCGTTAATTGAAGTTGGCTTACCGGCGCCAGTACTACAACCAGCGCAAGCACTTCTCATTGAACTAGAGGCTATTTAACCCAATCTAGGGTTCGCTCAATTGCTCGCTTCCAATTAGCTAATCCACTAGTTGGAAGAGTTGAGTTTGAATCAGCTTTCCATCTTCTTCCTTCTTGCCAGTTTGTTCTAAGTTGTGCTTTATCGCTAAAGAATCCGGTAGCAAGGCCTGCAGCGTAAGCGGCACCTAGCGCTGTAGTTTCAATTACTTGAGGCCGTACAACATCAATTTGCATCACATCAGCCTGCATCTGCATACACAAATCGTTGGCAGTAATTCCGCCGTCCACTCGCATTTCGGGGAGCTTTACGCCACTATCCGCGGACATAGCGTCTAGTACGTCGCGAGTTTGGTAGCAAATTGCTTCGAGTGCTGCCCGTGCTAGATGTGCTTTGGTTGCAGCGCGAGTCAATCCGACAACAACTCCACGAGCATCATTACGCCAATAAGGAGCGAAGAGTCCAGAGAAGGCTGGTACAAAATAGACGCCACCGTTATCTGTGACGCTCTTTGCTAACTCCTCAACTTCAGGTGCGCTCTTTATAACTCCAAGTTGATCACGTAACCATTGGATTGCTGATCCCGTAACAGCGACTGATCCTTCCAGTGCATACCTAGCTTTCTCACTACCAAATTTGAAACAGACTGTAGTTAAGAGTCCATTTTTCGATCTTACGATTTCCTCACCTGTATTTAAGAGAGCGAAATTACCAGTCCCATAAGTAGTCTTGGATTCACCCCGTTCAAAGCAAGCTTGTCCAACCATTGCCGCTTGTTGATCTCCGAGTATTCCAGCGATGGGAACTTCAGCGCCAAGTGGCCCATTTCGCAAACTCTTTCCGTAAACTTCAGAAGAGGAAGCAATCTTCGGCAAGATTGAGCGTGGAACTTCGAATATCTTCAGTAACTCATCGTCCCAATCCAGCGTCTCAAGATCCATGAGCAAGGTACGGCTTGCATTAGTTACATCTGTGACATGGATGCCACCACTTAAGTTCCAAACTAGCCAAGAATCAATAGTTCCAACTAAAGCGCGAGATTCAGCCACGGCGTCTTTAACAGATGGAACATTCTTCAGAAGCCAATTCATTTTGCTGCCCGAGAAGTAAGGCGCGATAGCGAGGCCAGTTTTGTAAGTAATCCTTGACTTAACATCTTCGGCTAACGATGAGAGAAAGTCTTGGGTACGAGTGTCCTGCCAGACAATTGCGTTAGCAAGCGGCTTTCCCGTTTCTCTATCCCAAATGACGGTGGTCTCGCGTTGATTGGTGATTCCGATACCAGCCAAATCACTTCCCGAGATTCCTGCGCTCTTAAGTGCACCCTTGATTACTTCTTGAGCTCGTTCCCAGATTTCAGAAGCATCATGCTCGACCCATCCGGCTTTAGGGAGAATCTGGCGATGCTCCAATTGGTGCTGAGCGATTATGGAACCCGATTGGTCGAAGATAATGAAACGAGTAGAAGAAGTTCCTTGGTCGAGGGAGCCTATAAATGCCATAAGCCGTATCCTACGCAGGTGAGAGTTTTATCCTCAGAGTTGAGTCCTAGTGCTCGGATCGATGCCATCAAGAGCCTTCAAGAGGATGACTTCGATATCTTGGTGATTGGTGGCGGAGTCAATGGCGCGGGAATCGCACTTGATGCTGCCTCTCGAGGGTTGAAGGTTGCGCTCGTTGAGATGGCCGACTTTGCTTCTGGAAGTTCATCTCGATCCTCAAAGTTGATTCATGGCGGGCTTCGTTATCTTGAACAATACGATTTCAAATTAGTTCGTGAAGCGCTCCAAGAGCGCGAGTTGATGGTTACTACGATTGCTCCACATCTCGTAAAACCCGTCTCATTTCTCTACCCTCTGCAGGAAAAGCTTAAGGAACGCACCTACGTAGGTGCGGGAATGGCGCTTTATGACGCCCTTAGGGGTTTCAAGCGCGCACTTCCTTGGCACAAACACATTTCACAACGTGAGTTAAGCGAGATCGCTCCATCGTTACGACTTGATTTGATTACAGGTGGCTACCAATACTTCGATGCCCAAGTTGATGATGCAAGGCATACGATGATGATTGCTAGAACTGCAGCAAAGTATGGAGCGGTTATCACTACTCGAACTTCATGCAAGAGCCTTATCAAGAATGGTCGAAGGGTTGAGGGCGCAGTGATTTATGACCTCGAAAGCGATAAAGAGTTCAAAGTGAAGGCTAAATCCACCATTATGGCGGCCGGCGTTTGGACCGACCCGCTATATGAATCTTTTGGAGTTAAACCTGGCTATCGAGTGCGGATGTCTAAGGGCTCTCACATAGTTGTTCCCGGTGATGCAATCAAGTCAACTACTGGTGTCATCATAAAGACAGATCTCTCTGTTCTCTTCATAATCCCGTGGGGAGATAAGTGGATTGTTGGAACGACTGATACAGATTACGAAGAGGACCGCTCTAGCCCACTTGCCTCGAGAGAAGATGTAAATTACATAATTAATCAAGCTAATCGTGTTTTGGAACCTAAATTGAATAAGTCGCAAGTTATCGGTGTCTTTGCTGGGTTGAGGCCTTTGGTGTCATCTGATCCTGATTCGCCTACGACTGATTTATCTCGCGAGCACGTAGTTGATCACCCAGTCCCAGGTTTCGTGACAATTGCTGGTGGTAAATACACGACCTATCGCGTTATGTCAGAAGATGCTGTCGACATAGCCGTAGGGGATCTGAAACGAATTGTGCCCGACTCTTGTACTGAAACATTAGCTATCGTTGGCGCTGATGGCTACTCAGTCCTGCTAAATAAAGCTGATGAATTAGCTGGAGATTACGGAGTTTCTAAAGAGGCAGTTCTTCATCTTCTCAACCGCTATGGCGCTCTCTTTGCAGAAGTTCTCGAGCCTGCCCTGCAAGATGAGTCACTATTGGAACCACTGATCCCAGAATTACCTTATTTAAAGGCCGAGATCCTCTATGCGGTAACGCATGAAGGAGCTCGTTCAGTAGATGATGTGCTCTCAAGGCGCACGCGAATTAACTTCGAAGCAAAGGATCAAGGACTTGGTGTCGCTAAGGAAGTTGCTTCCTTAATCGGAAAAGTGCTTGGTTGGAACGCGGCTCAATCCAAAGACTCAGTCAAAGCTTACGAAGAACTAGTCTTAACTCAGAACGATGCGCTTGCCAAGACGCTCTCTGAGTCCGCTTAGTTTTTAATCTGCCCCTTACAAGTATCAACTGGTGGTGCAACCGGGCGTGGGGTTGGTGAGGGCTTAGGTGTCGGTTCAGGACCTTGCAGTAATTCAAAAGTGATTGGCTGTTCAGATCGGGCATGCGTACCTGTCTGATCAACAAATATGACATTCCCTGAAATCGTTCCAGCGGGAAGATTTCTAAGTCTCAAGGTCCAGACTCCTGTTGCATCTCTGACTGGAGTTTGATCAACTCGCGTTGCCGGATCGTTGGCAAGTTTGAAGGCGACAGTTCCAGTGACGACTGGCTCATTGTTGGGCCTGCGAACTTCAACTCGAACCGCAGTGTTCTTATCGGTAGATGAGGCTTTCAGGCTCGTAATCAACATAGTCGTTGCCTCATTTACTGGAAGATAGTCCCCAGATTGCGGGCTCCAAACACCACGAGTTAATTGTAAGAATGAGGTGGCATCTCCTCTAAAGACATTCAAATCAATTCGAGAGGATGCGACGCCGTAGCGTTTTCCAATTCCACAGGATGAGTACTGCCAAATTTGCCATAGCGAGGAGCAATTTGCAGTGCTCCAAGAATGCACAAAGCAGCCAAATATCTTCCGGCCCGGCTCAGCTGTGGGATCTGCAGGATCAATGCCATATTGCGCTTTCCAAAGCGGGTATTGGCGGAGCTTCTCGCTTCGGACCATTGCTTGTTCTAAGAAAGTCGGATAAGAATAAAAGATGGGCTTACGGCCAGTCTTTTCGTGCATTGTCTCCATCCAAGTCTCAGCCCATAGAGTCACTAGATTCTTTGGTGCGCGCTTAGTGCAAAGAGATCCAGAAACGGCAACGCAGCTATTCTCAAGATCTAAAGCGTAGGGAAGATCGCGTTCGGTATATCCGCCCAGACTCGATAGCCGCCAAATAGCTTTCTGCGCTTGCGCTTGTGCATCCCTAATCACTTCCTCACGATTGGTTGTGTTGGGAAGGATTGTGTAGTGGTAGTAACCAGTGAACAACCCAGCAGCTTGAGCAGCGTTTCTATCCATCAATAAATACTTCAACGCAAGTGCATCTGCTTCATCGCGCGTGTCAGATGCTTTAATCATCACGAATCGGATGCCCGCGTTGTACATCTTCACAAAATCAATCGGCTTATCTCCAGGGTGTTGCCAGCGGCTTACATCGGTGCCGTGGATTCTTCCGCCTGGTCCGGTGAGCGCAATTAAATCTTCGGGTGCAGTAATTTGTGGGACTTGCTTCACTGTTATTGACCGAGCTCTAGTGGTGTAGCTCTTGCCCCCAACTGTTACCCGAGCGCGATAAGTGGCTTGAGTAGCAAGCGCGGTTATATTCGTTTGGATTTTCCAAGCGCCACTTGAGGTTGAGCGAGTACGAAGACGAGTATCAGTCCAACCATCCCTTAGTTGTACATCGATTCTAACTACAGCGTTCTTGACCTTTGGTTTGATCAATCCGTGAAATGAGAGTTTTGATTCAGGATATCCAGGAGTTTGAGCCAAGAAGAATGAAGAACTGACAGTCGCTGCGTGAGTCGCGGGAAGAATCCACAACGCTACAGCCACGGATAGAAGAGCGGCCATCAAACTACGGGATTTCACGGCGCAATTATGTCTTTCTCGCATTAGATTCCTGGTAATGAAGCGCTCGTGGCTATCCTTAGATGGTGATTGATTTCGCCACTGAGTTAGTTGAGAGCATTGGCGTAATCGGCGCTGGAATATTTATTGCAATAGAGTCAATCGTTATCCCGCTTCCTTCCGAATTTGTTCTTCTGTTATCAGGTTTCAATGTATCTATCGGCGAATTCTCATTTTTGGCGGTATGGATTGCGACAACCATCGGATCTCTAGCCGGTGCTTATTTCTTGTACGGCATCGGTTTTGCCGTCTCGAGAGAAGGGATAGATCGACTCGTCACTAGATTTGGAAAGTACGTGGGTATAAAGCAGCGGGATGTCGATGCTGCCTTCAATTGGTTTGCGAGATATGGCGCGTTTGTGATTTTTTTCGGCCGACTGGTTCCTCTCATTCGCTCCCTGGTTAGTGTGCCGGCCGGTCTAGCAAAGATGAACCTACTTCGATTCTCCTTGCTAACGGCCGCAGGTAGCGGGTTATGGAATGCACTTTGGATATATATCGGTATCCAATTAGGAGATAGATGGCGAGAGGCTGAAGGTTGGGCTAAGTATTTTGATTATGGCGTTTACGCCGTCGCCGTCCTAATGACAATCGTTATCGTTGTAAAGGTAATCCGGCGTCGTAGGTCGATTACTAAATAATCTCTTTGACGGAGATATCAACTTCAAATATCTCCTTTAGAACTCGCTCCAAAGATGGCCTAAAGCGTTCATGCCTTACGTGGGAATAGTCATGGCCACCAGAAAACTTGTTTGGGTCTGAGAAATCGAGAGCCAGAACACCGTCCTCATATGAGACCAATCGACCATCAAAATACGCGATCCAGGCGACGCGATCTAAGCGCTCGAGCGAATCTAGAACTTCATTCCAGCGCGCTTTAAGGCTGGCGAGATCGAGGCTTTCACTCACAGAAGTTATCTACTCTTCGTGAACGATCTTTCCTTCATTTGGCAGTAGCCAAGCGCGTGAAGGATGGAATTCGAAAGTTGCTCCATTGCCCGGTTGGACTATTTCATCGTAAATCGGGTCCGATTCGATTGCGGTGACTTCGCCATGGCTAGTTGAGATCGAGTACTCGACATGATTTCCATAAAAGACGATATTTGTGACAGTTCCATGCGATTTTCCTGATTTCGCGGGCTTAACTGCGATTGATTCAGGTCGTACGAGAAGCACAGGATTTGGAGAACTGGCTGCATTTGGGTGAGCTGAAACTTCCATGCTCTCACCATTAACCGAAACTTTGGCATTTCCCTTTGACTTTGATTCAACCTTATCGACTTTGAAGAAATTGGAACGGCCGATGAAGTCAGCAACAAATACCGAATTAGGGCGTCTATATATTTCATCCGGTGTACCGGATTGCTCTACAACTGCGTTTCTCATGACGACGATTCGATCTGAGAGACTCATAGCTTCATCTTGATCGTGCGTCACGAATACGCTCGTGATACCAAGGCTCTGTTGTATCTTGCGGATCTCAACGCGCATTTGAGCGCGCAACTTGGCATCAAGGTTTGAGAGCGGTTCATCAAACAAGAGAACTTTCGGTTGGACCACCATTGCGCGAGCTAAAGCTACGCGCTGCTGCTGTCCGCCGGATAACTGATTCGGGGCGCGTTGCGCAAGATGGGAGAGGCTCATCTTCTCCAAGACCTCGGCCACCCTTGTTTCAATTTCCTGCTTACTCGCATGCTGAACCCTTAAGCCGTATGCAACATTTTCAAAGACGGACATGTGCGGAAATAGCGCGTAAGACTGGAAGACCATGCCCATAGGACGCTTATCTGGCGTTAAATTCTTGAGATCCTTTCCATCCAAGGTGATATCACCTTCGGTCGGCGTCTCAAAGCCTGCAATCATCCGAAGCGTTGTGGTCTTGCCGCAACCTGATGGCCCGAGCAGGGTGACGAATTCACCCGGGTTAATCGTGAGATTGAAGTTGTCGACAGCCGTGACCTTGTCGGCGCCATTACCAAATATCTTGGTTATGTTCGTCAGTTTCAGATTTCCTGATTGATTCGACATGTTATCCCTCTCTTTAACCAGCGCTCACGGTTATTGGTCGATAACCGGTACCTTGAGTTTTCCTAACAATAAGGTTTATGAGCCCCATCGTTATTAGAACAATTCCAATTAACAATGTACAGAAAGCAAAGGCATATCCATATCGAACCGTGTCAGCCTCAGCAAGAATTAATGACGTAAGGATTGGGGTATCAGGAGTTGTTATGAAGATGATCGGGGAGAGCGTGGTCATAGAGCGGGCGAATGCGAACATCAATCCGGTTAGGAAGGCTCCGCGAATTAGCGGTAGCGAAATCTTTCGGAAAGTTCTGCCACCTGAAGCGCCTAGCGATGCGGACGCTTCATCAATCGCGGGATCGATTTGTTGCAGATTAGCAATACCGCTGCGTTGTCCAGCTGGGCTAGAACGAATCACATAGACCATGACAATTGCAACGGCGCCACCCAGAATTGCACCTCCGCCAGCAAGTTGAGGAAGTATCGTGATTCCAAAAACTTGGATTGGTGAGTTGAATGTGAAGGCGTAGCCAATTCCTAGCACCGTTCCAGGAAGTGCGAGGCCGAGCATTCCGAAGAAATCAAGAGCTTGTCCACCACGCTTAATCTTTCTCACTATTACCCAGGCAAGCATCATGCCGAAGAATCCAGCAATCGGAGTAGCAATGAGCGCAAGCATGGTGGTCATAAGAACTGCATCATTTCCTACACCACTAAAGATGTATCTGAAGTTATCAAGCGTTAATGAGTAATCCACCTTGAGAACTTTGAAAAATGCTCCGAGAATCACCATTGAATAAACGAGAACAACGAAGGCTGCAATCGACCAGGCAAGTGTCAAAAGCGAGTACTTCGCTAACGGAGTCTTAATCATGTCGACTTGACCAGAGGGCTTGCCAGTTACTGTTACAACGTCGGCTCGTTGCGACCAGTAACGCTGAATTATGAAGACCATTAGCGCAGGAACAAGAAGTATTGTCGAATATGCAGCGCCACCAGGAACGTTGTATTCACCGGAAATCGCCACGTAAGCACGCGAGGCAAGCACTGTGTAATCGCCGCCAATAACCAGCGGGTTGGCCAAGTCAGCAATCGCCTCTACGAAAAGCAGCAAGAAGGATGCTCCCAGGCCAGGAATCAATAGCGGAAGGGTTACCGTGCGGAAGATCTTAAACTTCGATGCGCCAAGGCTTCGGGCAGCTTCATCAACCGCTGGATCAAGGCTCCGCAACATTCCCAAGAGATTCATGTATGCAACTGGGAAATAAGAAGTGGCAAGAACAAGAACTAGTCCTTTATATCCATAAATCATCGGCTCTTTATTAAAAACACCGTTTGAAATAATTCCGGAACGGCCAAAGAGAACTATCACTGCCGTTGCAAAAGCAAATGGGGGAGATACGAGCGGAAGCAGGCTCAACACGTGAAGCAACTTCTTACCTCTGAAACTGACCCTCACTTGCACGTAGGCGAGCAAGAAACCAACCAGCGTCCCGACTGCACCTACTGAAGTTCCTAACCAAATTGTGTTGAGAACAATCTGCCTGGTGTAATCGTTCTCAACAACATCTCTCAAAACATCAATGCCGCCTGGCTGGAATGATTTATAGAGAACATTCCCAACCGGGATAAGAATTAAGACGGAGAGAATTAGAACAAGTACGAATATCGCTATCTTCGTGAATACATCAAGCTTCGCACTCTGGCTACGAATTGCCACGACTCTCCTACGTTAGACCCAAAAGAATTGCTGTAAAAGAAGGATCCCCCCTTTAGGGGAGATCCTTCTTTGTTGTCCTTAACTAGCCTCGAACCTGAGAGCGGTTGATGATTTCATCATCAAAGCGCTTGGTTAAGTCAGGCTTGCGATTTCCTGCTTTCTCAAAGTCATACTCAACGAGGTTGACTTTGCTTAGCGGGATGATCAAGCGGTTGTACTTAGCCTGTGGGTTTGTGAGCGCCTGATATGCCTGGGCTCCAACTCCGAGGTTTTGTGCATCCGCTGATAGAGCGAAGTCAATGAATGTCTTCGCTGCAAGAGGATTCTTCGCGCCCTTTACAAGCGCTACGCCACCGATCTCATAACCAGTTCCTTCAGAAGGGAAGCTGTTCCTAAGAGGTAGGCCATTTTGGATACCTGCGATGCAGTCATGAGCAAAGACAAGGCCGACTGCTACTTCACCTGAACCTGCAGCTCCAACAGGAGCAACACCGGAGCGTGAGTAGTAAAGAACGTTCTTGTGAAGTTCCTTCATGTAGTCCATCGCCTTGTCTTCAGATCCAAGACGAGCGACTTGAGTCCAGAAAGTGGTAAACGCTGTTCCGGAAGTTGAAGGGTGAGCGGTCAAAACTTGACCCTTCAATCTTGGGTTCAATAGATCTGCCCAACTCCTTGGCTGACGAACTCCAAGTTTGGCGAGGGCCTGGGTGTTTGAGCAGAAGCCGAGCGCGCCGAGATAGACACCGCTCCAATATCCATCTGCATCAAGATATTTCTTTGGAATCATCTTTCGAGTTGGCGATAGGTATGCCTCAGTTAGACCAGCATTTCTTCCTACGACATAACCATCGGCTGGTCCACCGTGCCAGACATCAAATTCAGGGTTGTTCTTAAAAGCTTCAAGACGTGCTGGTACAAGTCCGGCAGAGAGACGAACGAACTTGGTCTCGACTCCGGTTATTTCTTTGAACTTACGCGCCATGGCTGCGCACCATGTTTCGGTCGCGCCGCAAACAACATTAAGTGTTCCGCTGAGCTTTCGACCTTCGGCGTATTGAAGCTTGCCGTTTACGCGCTCGCATGTGTAAGTAATTCCTTTTATGGTTCTGATGAGACCTTCGCGTCCACACTGGGTGCCTTTGAGGTCACGGGCCTGTGCCGGAGCGATCGCGGTCATCAGAGAAACGAATAGGGCGGCGATAACTCCAAATGCCACCGTGCGCTTTTTGATCATCAATTGCCTTTCCTAGACGAGGGGGTACTGCTGACCCCGACACTAACAGGACAGAAGAGGCTTGTCAGCGACCTTAAAGGAGGACTTAAGTGGTTGCGCTTTGGTTCATACGCCCAATCCAGGTCTTTTTGGGGAGGAGAGGGTTACTTTCGAGCGTATTCGGTTACTAGATCTCGAATAATCGCATCCCAAGGTTTCGGCTTCAGCCCAAAGGTCTTGCGCGCCTTTTCATCACTCATTATGAAGGGCTCGTTGAATTGGTATGCGCTATTACCCAATTCCCGTATCACGGGATTGAAGAGACCAAGTAATTTCTCAAGCAAGGGAGGAACTGAACTAACTTTTGGATTCTTGACCCCTAACTCGAGCGCGATATCCCGAACCACGTGACGCTGGGTCATTGGGCCATTGCTTGGGACATGCCACGGTTTGCCCCAAGCAATTTCCTCTTTAGCCACAACCATCATCAAGTTTGCAACATCGTCTGGGTCAGTCCAAGTGTGTAGCTTGTCGAGATCGCCTAATAACTGAACGCTCTTTCCATCTCTCAATCGCGGAACTACTCGATCGCCCATTCGGCTCTGGTCAGTGGCAGAGATGTAATCAGAGCCTCGTACTTCAGTCGCTCTAATCTCTCCGGCATCATGATTCTCTTTCAATTCAAGCCACATATCCGCACGAACGCGACCGTTTTTCCATGTAGCTTTCAGAGGTAAATCCTCAGTAAGAATTCCTTTATGGGGACCGTATCCGTAGAGATTGGAGCATGTGACTAAAACAGCTCCGGTCTTTTTTGCCAGATTGATAAGAGCTTGATTGATTGGTGGCCACTCTTCCACCCATTTGTTATAGGGAGGATTTGCGCAGTTGTAGATGTAATCGGCTTTAGGAGTCGCAGAAACCAGGCTTGAGAATGAGGCCGCATCGGCCTGTACTCGCATCACATTCGAAAGTTCTAACCTGGAAGTTGAACGTGAGACCATGAATACCTTTGCGCCAGTAGCACTAAGTCTTCTGGCTAGTTTGGTTCCTACCGTTCCACTGCCTACTACTACATGAATTTCAGTCACCACTACTCCTTGTTAATGTGAAGCTAAGCGTTTTCCCTTAAACACAAGCCAAATACCGATAAATAGGAACCAGAACTGGACGAGAGTGGTTCCTAAGAAGATTGCAGTAGATCCTGGGTCAACACCCAAGATTTCTATCGATGTCCAGAGCAGGCCAACGGCAGAAACCAGACCAAAGATGCTGAACCATCTGGGCAGAGCTTTTTGTTTTAGGTTGCCAAACGAGAGAAGCAAAATAGCAATTGCGGCAAAAAGGCTGACGCCAAGAACCTCTCCGATGGTGCCACCATACGAATTTAAAGTTTCATAAGTTGTGCTCACTGCAAATTGCTCTTCAGGAGTCGTTGCTCCCTTCGAGATTTCTGCCAGATCAAACATCGGAGAGAGCCAACGGACTATGCCTATGCTGCGAGCCAGAGCCGAAGCGATGGCAAGAGCAATGACAATTCTCATGAGGATGCCGCCGTTTTTGCCGAATACGACCTCGCTCAGCAGGGCCATGGAAATTGCAAAGAGAATTGAGTAAATGAGGTAGGCGAAGTAACCGACACGAACGGCACCCTCATTCTCAAGAAGTCGCGGAAGGGCCACGGAGGCAGAATCATCAAGGCTATCTGGCCAGTTAATTGCACCACCTAGAACAATGGTGGGAATGAATATAAGTAGTCCTTGAAGGATGCTTACAAAACCGGCTGTCTTAGTGATGGAGCTTTGCGACATGAAACTCTCCTGCGTTTCTAAATCCTAGATCGAATTATCTAGACACTGTTCAGATTATGCGAGCCTATTTGAACAATGTCAAGATTATTGGCAAAATTTCGGGGTGGCACTTAATGTCGTCGCAAAAGACGCCTATCACCATGGTGATCTTGAAAACTCACTCGTTGCTGCCGCAATTTCGCTGGTTCGAAAGTACGGACCTGACCAGCTGTCTCTTCGCGCCGCCTCCTCCGAAGTGGGTGTAAGCCCGAGCGCCGCTTATCACTATTTCAAAGATAAGAGCGCCCTCGTCTCCGCCGTAGGGCAGGTGCTCTTTGATCAGTTGGCGGTGAAGCAAGAAAAGGCCATATCCCAAGTGAGGGGTAGCGGAAAGGACGCCGCTCTCAAGAAGTTCCAAGAAATGGGTTATGCCTACTTTGAGTGGGCCACAGCAGAACCAAATCTTTATCGCCTAATGTTCGGAGGATTCTGCAGCCAAAACATCAACAAGCAAGATGATAAAGCTTGGAATCTGTTGAGCAAGGCGCTTGATGAATTGCTTATTCACGGACTAATTAAAAAGAGCGCTCGTTCCGGAGGCGAGTTACTCGTTTGGTCAGCTGTTCACGGTGCAAGCTCCTTAGTAGTAGAGGGTCTAATGCCAAATTCGGCATTTCCTTCTGTGCTAAGAAGCGTTGAGCGATCGCTAGGTATCCGATAAATAAAAACGACTGCAAAGGAGAAGTGAATGAGTGATGCTGCACGCTGGATGGTTGCTTTAGCTTTTATTTCATTACCCACAATCGCATTTGGCGGTTACTTCCTACTGTCAATACTTAAGCGCCAAGTCGGTACCGAAAACTTCACCGCAGAGCAGCGGGATTACTTTCGAGCCGGACATGCTCACGCTGGAGTATTGGTGCTTCTAGCAATAGTCGGACAACTAGTTCTTGATAGCTCTAGATTCAACGAATCGATAACTTGGGCACTTCGATTTGGATTATTTGCAGCACCGCTTTTGATTTCTGGCGGCTTCTTCGGGGGAGCGCCCCGCACGCAAGGTGCAAAGCCTGGTGCGCTCATAAAGTTGATTCCGACTGGTGC
>Ga0129336_10001849_pt1 | contig 12957 bp, 16 predicted proteins | sample CPB6_02_DNA_FD_96878 | JGI IMG/M metagenome (GOLD analysis project Ga0129336, IMG submission 96878) | Freshwater to marine salinity gradient microbial communities from Chesapeake Bay, USA - CPBay_Sum_0.6_0.2_DNA | ecosystem: Environmental > Aquatic > Marine > Coastal | place: USA: Chesapeake...
CCACAGTAAGAAGCCGCCCAACAACCTGCGCCGAACCGCCCGGTTGTCCCGCAGAGAATAGTCCCTGCGCCAAATATGCGGTATATCCTGCGGGTACGGTGTAGCTTCCGGTGATGCGCTGGTTGTAGTCGAACTTAATCAGGTCATATACAGTAGCGGGAACGCCAGCCGTCACCACCCCATCGCCAAAGTAGATGTCTCCAGCAGCTGAAAGCCCCGAGCCTGCGGTGGCAACGTAGGCGTTGTTGATGTGGAGGAACGACTGCGTCGTCAGCACAGCTGTCTGGCCGTTCAGGGTGACGATCTCTTCAATCTCGTTGTGGTTGGCATCAAGGCCCGCCACATAGACGGTTCTCGCCCCCGTTCCTGCTGCAGTGTCATCGGCACTCGAAGAGCTGACCTTCATCTGGAGCGCCGCCGCAGGCAACGGGATGATCCCAGTGTGCGGCCATACGGTAACACGTGTCTGGTCAACGTCTGGGTTATACCCAAACACAGTGACGCTCCGGTGCCCCGTGATTTGTCCACGGGATACCTGCAGTTCAAATGGCTCGGTAAGCCCGAACCGAGAGATGGATGATAGCTCCCGAGCCATTCGGTTCTCCTTACGACCAGAACAGGGTCTGTGCGGTGACGTTGGTAGCTGTCGCCACAAACGGATCGGACTCGAACAGAGTGCCCGTCCCCGGAAGCATGATGTCATACGTACCAGCAGCACCAAAATCTAAGTCGATCTTAGTAACCCCGCCGTTTCCGCTCGTAAGCGTGATACGGCCAGCGCCGCTTAGCGTAGCCACGATCATACGGATTCGTGCGCGCCCGATGTTGAGCGCGCCCGTTGTAGTTACCCGCTTACTGCTAATATCATAGTTGTCGGACATACCGTCCTCCTATTAGCTGAGGGCTGCACCAACAGCAGTTACCCAAGCAGAGCCCGTCGAGATGACGAGGCAGTACTCGTTGTTACCGGCACCGTTATCGTTGATGAGACGGACCTGACCTGCATTGCCCGCGGCGGCGGTGGGCAGCGCGGCAGTTGCAACAGCGGTTAGTTTAATGAAGCTGGTGATTGTTACATCACCCACGAAGCCATTTTCGGAAGTTACTGGCCCGGAAAAGGTAGTAGAAGCCATGGTATTACCCCTTGCACAAGGTTTAGCCACGCTGTCTGTGCAACGTCAGGTTGGGCTTCCTGTCTGCGTGGCTGATGTTGCCCTAAATAATCATAGCATAAGGTTATCAGTTGTTCCACACTCATCTTTAACGCAACAAAAAACCCCACCGAAGCGGGGTTTTTCATTGCTTTCATAGCGTTGCGCTGATTAAGCGCCGCGCGAACCGTAGATTGCCAGAGGATCAGAAACGCCAAACGAGTAGCGCTCACGAGCCTTGTAGCGAACGTTGCCTGTGTCAAAGTCGCCGTCCATCGACTGGCTCAAAGCGACACGCACAAAGTGCTTCATGCCGTTTGGTACGTCGGTGGTCAGGAACCACGCGTCGTTGTCAGTCAGGTAGTGGTTGACACCGTAACCGCCGGGGATCGAACCATTGCTGTTGATAGCGTTGATGTCATTATCAGCGGTACCAACACGCAGTTCTGTCTGCAGCAAACGAGTTGCCACAAACATCAGGCTGGGTGGGACAATCAGCTTACGGGGACGAGCAGCGATCAGCAGACCACGTTCGTCTTTGTAAGCTGCGATGTCGATAACAGCCTGTTCCAGCGAGGTTTCGTTCAAGTCAGCATCGGTGCCCGGGCGGTTGGCGTTGGTGCCACCAGCAACAGTTGGGTGCGCCGAGTTGAACAGGGTTACACCATCGCCCGAGTTGAACGTGGTAAAGCCGGTGTTCAGCAGCGAAGCAGCCTTAACTTGCTTGGTGTACGCCATAGCGCGAGCCAGCGCCTTGGTGTAGCGAGCCGACAACGAGTCGTACAGGTTGTCTTCCATAGCTTCTTCGGTAATCGAGAAGCCCATGGCCACCGTCTCGTGCGTATAGCGCGCGGTGAACGATTCCTGTGCGTTGTCGTACGAGATGGCAGAGCCTTCAGGTTTAACTGGGGCTGCACCAAAGCCGCTCAACTTGACTTCTTCTTCGAACGAACGCTCGGAGTTTTCAGTCTCATAGATGTCGGTGTGCTCGTTTTCGTATTTGGCGTACTCAAGACCAAACAGGGCGTTCAAACCCGGTAGCAGTTCTTTGAGAGCCTGTGCGCGTGAAATAGCCATATGTTAGCCCTCCTTATACGCCCACAGCAGCGGTAAGCTGCGTGTAGTTGAGTTTCACGACCAGCAGAGGGTACGTAGTACCAACTTCGTCACCGCGGGGCCCACCGACGTAGTCGATGATTCGCAATGGCAGGTTGGCGTCGGTACCAATAGTGGACGCATCGAGCGCAACGCGCGAAGCCTTGAACGTGGTGTTTACCGCGCCCTGAACAATCGCGGCGTTCTTGCCATAGATGTCCAGCGTGTTGGTAATCGCCTCGTCAGCCATCACAACGTACAGAGCCTGTGGATCGTCAACGACGAAAGCCAGAGCGTCCGATGCAACGGTGCCCGTGGGCCACATGTTGCTGAACGTAATCTGACCGGTCGATGGGTCAGTGTAGGAGCAACCTACGAACACGCCAAGCATGGCGATGTCTGCGCTGGTGTCACCTGTGGCGGTCTGCTTGGTGATGGTGGTCGAAGTGCCGTTATCCGTCAGCATGACAATGTCACCTGCCGCGATGTTGGCTGCATAGCCCGACGCGATGGGGTACTGGCGGAAAACTTCCAGCGAACCATTGTCGAGACGACCAGTCACACGCAGACCGAAGGGGGCGTTTACGGTACCCATTGGGTATCTCCTTCATCTACAATTTCGTTGCCGGTAAGGTCACTTACCGAATGAGGTCTTACTTGAACGCTCAGGCCGAAGCATGGGCATCCGTGAGTCGGATTCTCGCATAAGGTTCCGGTCAACTGACTCGATCTGATTTTGCGTGATCTCAAGTTGCCCTTCGACACGCGCCTCGACGTCTTCAGTTGCTGCGGCACACAGCAAAAGTCCACCCACTTCGATGTTGCCTGCGAAACGCGAGTCAACATCAGACATAATTTGCAGCTCGGGATAGTCAGCGGCCTTGACCGGAGTATAGCCCTCGCGGAACCTTGCAGAGACATTAGTCATGTCTGCGTTACCCAGAGTAGAGGTGCGAACCCAGCGGAAACTAATTCCGGGACGTGGGTCGGGGGTAGGCAGCATGGACTGTCGCTTCCACTGTTTTTTGCGGGAGCCCGATGCTTCGCGGGTCTCGAGAGTTCGTGGGGTCCGGTCAGCCATTTTGCATATCCTTTAGCTTCTGCGCCGCATATTTCTCAATCGGTACACCAAGGCGCTTGGCGAGAGCGACCTCGGTTGAGGTTAGCACGACCTTGCGTGGTGCTTTTGTGCTGCGTGCAGCGGGGGCGACCACGGGGCCAGCTTGACGTCGGGGTGCTTTTTCCTCAGTGGTCCCGTCGTCAAACTTATCTGGAAACGTGCGGCGAACCGCGTCGTTAATCTTAGAGTAATACAAATCGCTCGTCGGATCAACTCCCTGTGCTACTAGGTCCTCATGCACACCCATAGCGTATCCTGTCATGGCCTTATCGGTCATAAACCAAGGATTTTCAGAGGCCCAGCGCATAGCGCGATCATCTGGTTTTGGGATTTTGGGGGCAGCTTGTGCTTTTGGCGCCGCTTCGGCCTGCGTCACTGGGCGGGGTTTATAGTTGGCAACCCGCTCAGCCTGATTCTGTAGCTGGATCAGCTTTTCCTGCGCAGCTAGGACTGCATCGGCGTCACCGCTTTCATATGCGGTCTTGTAAGCGATGCGTGCTGCGGCAAGTTCGCTCTCCACTCGGGCCTTAGTCTGCCCTACAAAGGCTGTCTCACCTTCGGCGTAAGCCTTTCGAAGCTCCTCATTCTCCTTACGGATTTTTTCCGCGTAGGCGATGGCTTCTTCCCGGAGGCGTACAGCCTCTTCCTTGGCCCGGCGCTCGTTATGCTGTTCAAACTTCAGCTTGCTAATACGCTTTTTGACGCTTTCGGAGTACCCTTCTAGGTCGTCGTCGTCCGCACCGTCTTGGGCCTCAGTTTTATCGGGCGCCTTCGGCTTACCGCGGTCTTTCTCCGGAGTATCATCTTGGATTTCGATCTGCAGATCACCGTTGTCATCCAAGTCTACTTCGATGTCTTGCTGTTGCTCGCTCATGCTCGGCTATACCCCCGTGGGTCTTCGACAACGGCTTCAACCGTGTCATCATTGATAAGACGAAATTCCCTGCCCAGTACCTTGAACCGCGTACCGGAGTAGGAACGAAAAATCACGAAATCACCCTCGTTACACCAAGGGCCACCCGGAAATTTGTTGGTGTCGGCGTAAGCCTCTGGGCCAGCTTTGACAACAAAACCAATGATGGACGCTGTCTCCTCAGCTTTCTTGAGCTGATCTGGCATAAAGACGCCACCCTCTGTCTTTTCACTGACTTCTGGAATGGCGATAAGGAGTCGATACCCTGTCGGCTCAGGCAGCCGTGCTTTTAGGTTTTCGTCCTCAATCTTGTTTGCTGTATACATATTATCTCCTGCAGTGATTCAGGCTCACAGTGCCTTGCGCGGACTATCCACGTGAATAAGATGATTATCTTATATGGTATCAGTTTGCAATAAACCTTTCCTGTAGTGACTTTATGTCAGCCTCTATTCGCAAAAGTGACGAATACTCACCGACTAGCATGCAGTATGCCTCAAATGAGGTAGCCCCACCGGACGCTAGGTGCTCCTTTATATCTTCTTTCTTCTCGGTAATGTCCTTCAGCAGAAGGACAAATACTGTATCTTCCATCAAGTATCTCCCCTATTAAGCTTGCGATCCTGTAGGATACGCGAAGCCTCGATGGCCAGCCGGGCACCGTCCACTTGTGCTTTGGTGTTTGCCGACACGGCGTCTGTTGCAAGCTTGGCCATGGTATTTGCGGCCGAGCGGTCGTTCTCGCTCTCAACACGCTCCTGCTGGATATACAGGTTCCCGGCGCTGGTGGCCGCGGAAATCTCCAGCTTCTTAGTGTCGATGTTGATCTTGTGCTCGAGCTCTTTTTCCTTCAGCTCGATCTCCTTCATCTGGATGATAGTCAGCGGGTCCTGTGCCTGCTGTTCAGCTTGCTGCTGTGCGGCTTCCGCTTGGTTCTTGTTGAACAGCTTAGCTGCGGCTTGCGCAACAAGCTTGGACAGTTGAACCTCAACATCCTCTGGGAGTGGCTCACCCTCTGGCGGCAGCGGTACACCGAGCTGCATCTCAATATCCTTGCGGTACTGATACGCGAGGTGCTCAGTGATATGTGCCATGGCAGCCGCCTGAATTGCCCCAGCAAACGGGGATTGCCCAACCATCTGAGCAATCTTGGGGTCTTGCATAGCGGCCATATGCGTAGCGATGTGCGCTTCGTGGTCTTGGTACAGGAACGCCTTGACTGGTGTTTGCTGCAGGATCGCCATGTTTTCCGCGACAGGGTCGGCAGGCTTAATATCCCCGGGCAACTTGATGATGTCGGAGGCATCTTGGATACCAAGAACACCCAACATCTGCTGGTGCAGCTTACCCATGTCATATAGCTGTGGCGCGTTCTGGGCCAACTGAAGTGCAGCCTGATACTGCATAATACGCTGAGCCATTGTAGCTGCATTTGGATCAGAGACGGGTATTACGTCTACGCGACCATCAAAGTCATCTACGCGGCTAAAGTTGCCCTCTACTTCATAGGCATACTCTGGGGACATGTAGTCATGTACAATCCGCGACAAGATACGCAGTTCCTGCTTCATGGCTGCATGTAGGCGTGCCTGTACGCCGGACATAACCTTTAGGCTGCGCTCAAGCAGAGCCAGCGTTGTTCCGACAGGCGCGTTTGCACTCATGTCGCCCACTTGGATATCAGCCACGGAACCGATGCGACGGCCTTCCTCGACTACATTTCCAAGCAGCGTATACAAAACGGCCGATGGTTCTTTGTACGGCATTGGGAACAAGCTATCCCGCAGCGTACCCCCAGTTACGTCGGCATCGCGCCATTCGCCGGGCATAAGTGGCGTGTTATCGCCCTTGATGCGCAAGCTGCGAGACTTCAAGCCGGCTGGCAGGTTAGACAGTGTGCCCGCGTCGATAAGCTGGCGCATGATAGATGTGGCCGACTTTGCGAGACCACCAATTAGGTGAATCAACCCGGTGCCGTAGAACCCCATACCCGGTAGATATGGATAGTGAATGAAGTGCATAAGCTTGCGCTTCTTCGGATCATCCTCTTTCCAGTTCCGACGGATTGCCAGAATCGTCTTGGAGGTTTTGTCCACAGTAATCACGTATGGGCGTGCTACACCATTTTCGTCATCGAACGGTTCTGGCAGATCAATGTCCACGTGCATCTCGAGCAGCGTGCGGCGAGAGTCGTCATCATACGGTACGTCCTCACCGGCCAGCTCGTTGTACTTCTCTTCGATGTCCGTCAGGTCTTTTTCTGGCTCTGGCAGATCAACGTCGCGGTAGAATCCAACAACTTGGAGCTCACGTACCTCGTTGTCTGTTTTCTTCATCACATGGGTAAACCGCGGGCATACGCGCAGGTTGGAGGCCCCGTATGATACGACAAAGTCTTCCGCGGGAACGAAGATAGACGTCGGCCGCTCGAAGATGGGATCGTAGTATGTTTTCTTAAACGCAGAACCAGCCAGCGGCAGGCGGAACAGCATCTGCTCCAGCTCATCCCGATATTCTGGCATTTCCTCTGTGATGAGATAGTTCATCTCATCCTGAACTCGCTGCGCTTGCGCTGCCTTCTCAGGGGTAAGCTTACCCATGATCTTCGTGCGTACGGGCCCCGATGCAGGCATCAGCTCGCTCATTGCCTGTGCTTGGAATCGAACAACTGCTTCGGTCAGCATTGGGTGGTATACACCTGATGCACCGGCCCAAGGCTGCGTGCGGTCTTCGATCTTCATACCAAGCAGGTCTAGACCCTTAATGTATGCGGAAGCCCAGTCTTTGCGGCTTTCTCGATCTGACAAAAACGAGTCGATAAGATCGCTGGCGATGCTCTCAAGATCACCGTCGTCCATGTGTTCTGCTAGGTTTGCGTCATGTTCGACGGGAGCTTCTTCACCGTCGTCATCCTCACCGTCACCAAAGTCTACGGTGACATCACCACTCTCAACATCAATTTCGATTGTTGGGTCTTCATCCGTGGCTATGAGCAGTTCAACATCAGGCGAATCCTGCGGACCCATATCAAACGGAGTCATTACTTTTTCAATGGCCATAGCCTATCCCCCACGAGGTTTGGGTAAGTATAACACCAAATCGCCGTAATAACAGGGGGTAGTTGCAGACGGTGCAGGGAGGGACACCGTCTGCGTTCACAGGAGAAGAACACTACGAGCGGTGGAGAACGTAGCCACACAAAGATACCGCAAATTTAGTAATAGTCAACCTTCCCCCTATACGGTAATTCATCGTCACGCTCATCGGTGGGCAGCCTAATAAATCCGCCCTGTCTGAACCGCATAAGAGCCATGATCGTAGTGTCCACTTGGTCATCGTTTGATGCGAAGGGGAACCCTGCTACTTCTTCTACGAGCTCCTCAGCCCAACGCTTTGCTGGTACCCATACAAGCCCCGAGGAGATAATATCAGACACAGAGTTTAGGCGTGCCATCTTACTGTTCGGGTTATTTATTGAACCGCGGACAGGCGTATACTCCTGCACCATGACCCCGGCGCGTCTCATTTCCTGATAGAGTGCAGTACCCGAGCTCTTCTTCTCGACGATGAACGCATCGGGCTCCCACTCTCTATACTCTTCCATTGCCAACGCCTTGAGCTCCGGAAACTCCATGCGCCGCTTGATCGCATTGAGGAGGATGATCTGGTGCATGGCCTCCTCGTCGTTGTAGAACACGCCCCAGGTTGTCAGCGACGTAAAGTCAGCTCGGTTGTTTGCTTCTGCCGCGGCGTCGAGCGACATGATGATGTACTCTACGGCCGGCGGATCGTCGTCTGGCCACAGCCGCCACCAATCACGCTTGATTATCGACGCCTCTTCACCCGTCGGATTCTGCTGATACTGAGCGTTCCACTGGAACACGGGCATGCTGGCCTTTGTGCGCAGCAGTGCAGGTAAGTCAAAGAACTCCGGCCAGAGGGCCTTTTGGACTATGTCCCCCGTCGCCTTGTCCTCCACTTCAAGGATGGCCGGAAACTCAATCACCTCGTACTGATCTGAGTCCTCATTGTTGGCCATATCCTGAACCAACCGGCCTGTAAGGTCCGAGGCGTGCCACCGTGTATGGACAATAGCTACCCGGCCCCCGGGCATAAGACGCGTTCTGGCGCCATATGCGAACCACTGGTACGCTTTCTCAAATGCCGTGAAGTTTCCGTTCAGGATGTCCTGTTCGGAGTGTGGGTCGTCTACGAGAAGCAGGTCCGCACCGCGGCCAGCCAAGGCGGAGCCCACGCCCGCTGCATAAAATTCACATGCTGTAGACGTGTTCCAGCGGCCAGCGGACTTACTGTCAGCCGCGAGCGAAACACCCGGAAAAATGTCCGAAAAGGCCTCAGAATCTATCGAATTTCGCACTTTTCGACCAAAATCCACAGCCAAATCAGTCGTGTGAGACACCAGCATGACCTTCTTTCCCGGGTTTCTGCCGATGAACCAAGCCGGAAAATAGGTAGAAACGAGCTGAGATTTACCGTGTCTGGGCGGAATGTTGACTGCAATCCGGTCCTTTCTACCCGCTTCGATGGCCATAAGCTCATCCGCGAGGATGCGGTGGTGCTTACCTACCTTGTAGTTAGGGTCCATGTACTGGCAGAAGGCAATAAGATCGTCCCGAGCCGCCTGTAAGGTAGCCCGCCTATCCAACTCCTCGAGCATCTTCTCGATCTCGAGGAGCTCGATCTCGCTGAGCACATCTACACTACGAAGCAGGGTCTCCAGCTCTTCACGTGTAAAGTCTTCACTCGCCCTCATTTTCCCCCACAAACTCATGATTCATAAGTTTATGCTTGAAAATCTCTACTAACCACAGGCAATCTCCGCCGTCCTTTAGCCCCAGCGTGGCCCGGGCATCAAAGTTACCCTCGATATCCCAGCCAATAAGCAGCACTTCGTTGTAGCGACCAATGGCCTGCTCGAGGACGTTATCGGCGCTCTTGGCCGCATCCTTTGGGTAAAACTTTACTACTTTTGGTTCTTCGCTCATTCTTGGCCCTCCTCTTGGCTAATTTCCTCGAAATCAACGTCTTCGACGCCCTCTTGGGGTGTCACGTCAATCATCTTCTCGAGCTTACGGCGCAGTCTATCCCGCAAATCTGCGCTTGTCTGGTGTGTGATCGTTATCTCTTGCTTTTCACTGAACAGACCAACGTCAGAGACCTTACCTAGGAGCTCCAGCGCCTTAACACGGATGCGCGCATCGGGGTTTTCTGTCTCCTGAATGAGCTTGTTGACCACCATGTGCCGCACCTGAGCGGCTTCCTGCACGATCTTGTGGCCATAATCGTTGAGTATCTTCTCCGTCAGGAGCAGGGAAGCGGGTGTCTTGTTGGTTATGCTGTTGATCGCAGAGCGCGTTTGGAGGGCCGAAGGCCCACGTGCAGCCTGCCGAGCGGTCGCCGCGGCGTCGTCTAGGTCCTCGTCACCGAAGGTGATATCCAGCCCAGCTGCTTCCAGCAGCCGCGCCGTATTTGCAGCCGCCGTAAGTGTGGTCATATAATTGTCGGGCGTATCCACGTCGGGGAGAGGCATATCTTCGTCAATTTTAAGGTCCATGGGTGCATCCTATTCGGAAGGTTTCATAGAGCTTAGCATCTTTTGTTAATATATACTATATGGCCGCTTTTTGAACTGGGAGTCCCAAATAGAAAAGGGGGGCCTTGCTTTTTGAACGAGCGTGGCCGCGCCGAAAACGAAGTGGGGGGTGGTAAATAATTATATTTAGTGCTATCTGGTGTAATATGATGAAATGTACTGAAATAGCGCTGTGGTTGTGTGGTATAGTATGATAGCCGCAGCCACGCGCGGTCGTCGGTCGGCGGGGGTGGGGGTAGGTGGGGGTCGGCGGATTGGCCATAATCGCGTGTTAGTCCGCGGACTAGCATGCAAAGCGCTGCTATCGGCGCTCAAACGCTACACTTGCTTGTCAATCCATGCCATAACAGTTTCACCGCAAGGCAATGGTGCTTGGCGGTTTCAATCCAAAAAGGATACACGACATGGATACGAATATTAATACCCTCGATACTTTGATCACATTGGCGCGTCGGGATGCAGACGATACCGCAAAAGCCGCGGTAAGCCGTTTGGCCTTTATCGATGGCCTTATCAAAGAAGGCTTTACCGCGGTGAACGTCCTACCAAAGGCCAAACTGCCTAATGGTTTCAACGGCGAGCATATGCGTCGCAAGCTTGAAACCATCGGGGCCGCCGCGATTAAGATTAAGGGTAAGCGTATGAATGACGCTGAAATTGCCAAGTATTTTAACGACGAAATTGGCAAGGTCGTTCTGTTGGCTGGCACGGCGAAAGGCCCAATGCGGAATGAGGCTGGCGTCACGCAACAGACTTGGAATAGCGAAATCGCGGCATGGGTAGGCAAAGTAATCAAAAGCTTGGCTGAACGTGCGGCGGATAGCGCGGCAGAGGCGGCTGGCACGCCAAAGCCGCCAAAGGCCAAGCGTGAAGTCTACTTGGACTATCTGCAGAAAGCTTTCAATATGACCTTCAAAGAGGACAACCCGACAAACGATGCGGAAGCCGCGCAAGCCGCGCTGCAGGCACTGGCCAAACTTGAAAAGGCCACGCTGAAAGCTCCAAGCCGCGCATAACATCGGGCAGGGCGGCGCAAGCCGCCCTACTCTTTCCCCTCTTAATCAATAGGATTTAAAACATGACATTTCGTGATCTGCTGGACATTCTGGCCTTCAAGGCCTTGGTGGTTGTTTTGTTTGCGGTGCTGTTTTCCATGCCTGATACGTGGTGATGGTCATGACAAAACAGCACCGCACGACAGGCACGTTCACCGTTGCAGCAAGGCTAGAACAACTGCTGGATCAACTAACCTATTCAGTTGACCACTTCAGAGGCAAAACAACGATAACCGATACGGATATATCGATACTGCGCGATGCGCTTAAGCTTATCAAGTAAACATCTTGCGGCCAGCCCTGCGGGGCTGGCCTTTTTTTATGCCTGCGATCTGGCCGGCCCTTCGGGGCTGGCCTTTTTTATGTCCAAAATTCGGCACCCGATGCCAGTGTTTAGGGCCGCATCGACAAGCAGGGGCATCGACGGATTCGGTCTTGCCCACAGAGCCACTGCCCAGCGCAACGTGTTAGTGCGCAGACTAACGCCACGCGATGCCAGTGTTTAGGGCCGCATCGACAATGTGCGAGAGGATCGACGGGCTGTGTTAGGCTGTGGACTAACACCATGCGATGCCAGTGCTCAGGGCCGCATCGACTGACTCGTTGGGCGGCGGACTAGCGCGGCAGGTCAGGTGGCATACACGTAGTGTATGCCATCCAAAGCGAGTGATGTCAAGCACTTTCTGCTGTTAGTCCAGCGACTAACGAACATTACAAAAAACGCGTGCGTTTATATGGATACAATGTTCTGCTATCTGATGTAATGTTACCGATTTTTTTCTGCTAAGTCATTGAAAACAAACAATGTTACTGATTTTTGGTAATGTTACCAATTAGTGCCTCGTAACCCATTGATTTTACGCAATGTTCCTTTTGTTACGCCCAAAACAGACACACCCGACCTTTGTGATCGCGGGGCAGGGAACACGCGAAAACACGCCGCCGACTTTTTCGGTCTCGCATCATTGTTTTCGGCACCACATTGGTAACACTAAGAACATTGTAATCTTTTCAATGCCTTATATATATACTTATTAGTAACAATATATAGAACATTAGGACATTATGCCAGATGGCAGCCGTTACCACTAAAGTCGACCAGAATACACTATCTCGTTCCAATTCATTGCATTTAGCACCATATCATGCTATATTGGTGTTAGTTAAAAAATTTTAGTGAACCCCGCGGATCGTTAGTCCGCATACTAACGGAGACCACCATGACCAAAGACCAGATGCGCGCCCTGCTTGCCGATATCGTGCCTGCTGCCGTGGCGCGTGGTGACGTGTATAAATTTCACCGTGTTGGGTGTGGCAACGCACCAAAGATTGATGCCGTAAGTCATGTTAGGCTGCGGACTAACGAGCAACCCGAAGTTCGCCCTGCGCGCCCGCGCAGTATGTATCCACGCCAAGGCGTGTATGGGGCTGGCTTTGCCATCCCGACCTATAAGCAATTCGGCGGCGTGAGAAGTGACGATCCCATGCAGGATCGCGCCGCCGATGTAACGCCATACTTTTGCTTCGTGTGTGAGCAATCTGGCAAAGACTGCACGTGTTAGTCACGTGCCTAACAACAAACCGCCCAAAAGGGCTAACCAAAGAGGATCAAATCAAATGACGACCGCAGAACTTATCCGCGCCGTGCGCGACCACGCAGAACATAACTACAACTTCGACGGCTGGGATTACCTCGTCGAGTGCTGGGACGACGACTACATCGCTGAAATCATCGGAGATGCGCAGACCGAGAAGTCCGCCGTTGCTGCGTGTAAGCGCGTGGTGCGCATGCTGGACGAACGCCGCCGCGAGATCATGAACACATGTAACTGGTAAAACTTGTTAGGTATGTGACTAACAACCAACATCAAATCAAGGAGGACTAAAACAATGCTAAGCACAACAACCGAGAACCAGATCAAGCAGGAGTGGGCGCGAAAGGCCGAGCGCCTTGAAGGTGGGTTTACCCACCACCCCGTTATGACTGTAACCTATGAATACACCGACAC
>Ga0129336_10001850_pt1 | contig 12954 bp, 10 predicted proteins | sample CPB6_02_DNA_FD_96878 | JGI IMG/M metagenome (GOLD analysis project Ga0129336, IMG submission 96878) | Freshwater to marine salinity gradient microbial communities from Chesapeake Bay, USA - CPBay_Sum_0.6_0.2_DNA | ecosystem: Environmental > Aquatic > Marine > Coastal | place: USA: Chesapeake...
ACCAACCCCGGCGAGCAGGGCAGCGGCGTGTGCGAGCAGCGTGGGAGCGGCGTTGTCGCCCATGACGCCCCAGCGCTGGTCGGGGTCCGGGGTCGTCGCCAGCAACTGCGATGCGGCACCGCGAATGTCGTGGATCGCCTGGTCCCACGTCCAGGTCCTGCGAGAATCCGCGAGCGCGAGCCCGCCCGGGTTCGCGACAGCGGCATCGGCGAGGGGGCCGAGGGGCAGGTCAGGCACGCGGGATCCTCACAGGGGACTTCGGTCGGCGTGGCGCGAGGATACCGCGGTTACTAAAGTACGAGTCAAGAAACCCCGAGCGGGCACGGATGAGCGGAGCGAGCATGGACTTCACCCCCAGCGCACGGGTCCAGGAGCTGTCCGCGCAGATGTGGGACTTCCTGAACGAGCGCGTGCTGCCGGCCGAGGCGGTCTACGACGCCTACCGGGCCGAGGTCGGGCCCGACGACCACGAGCTGCCGCCCATCGTCGAGGAGCTCAAGGTCGAGGCGAGGGCGCAGGGGCTGTGGAACCTGTTCCTGCCCGCCATCAGCGGCCTGACCAACGTCGAGTACGGGCAGCTGGCGGAGATCTCCGGGTGGAGCGTCGACATCTACCCCGAGGCCATCAACTGCCAGGCGCCCGACACCGGCAACATGGAGACGATCCACCTGTTCGGCACTCCCGAGCAGAAGGAGCGCTGGCTCGAGCCCCTGCTCGACGGCACCATCCGCTCCGGCTTCGCGATGACGGAGCCGTACGTCGCGAGCAGTGACGCGACGAACATCGAGTGCTCGATCCGGCGCGAGGGTGACGAGTACGTCATCAACGGCACCAAGTGGTGGACGTCGGGCGCCAATGATCCCCGCTGCCGGATCCTGATCGTGATGGGCAAGACCGATCCCGACGGGCCCGCGCATCGGCAGCAGTCGATGGTGCTCGTGCCCATCGACACTCCCGGGGTCGAGATCGTGCGCTCGCTGCCTGTCTTCGGCCGTCAGGACCAGCACGGCCACGCGTGGATCGAGTTCACCGACGTGCGCGTGCCGATCTCGAACCGGCTCGCAGAGGAGGGCGACGGCTTCCGCATCGCGCAGGCGCGACTCGGCCCCGGTCGCATCCACCACTGCATGCGGTCGATCGGCGCGGCCGAGCGTGCCCTGCAGATGATGGTGGAGCGGGCGAACAGCCGTGTCGCCTTCGGCGGACCGCTGTCAGACCAGGGATCCATCCAGGAGTGGATCGCCGAGTCCCGCATCGAGATCGAGCAGGCCCGCCTGCTCACGCTCAAGGCGGCGTGGATGATCGACCAGGGTGACGCCAAGAGCGCGAAGACCGAGATCGCCGCCATCAAGGTGATCGCGCCACGCATCGCGTGCAACATCATCGACCGGGCGATCCAGGTGCACGGCGGCTTGGGCATCTGCGACGACGTTCCCCTCGCGCGCATGTACGGATGGCAGCGCGCCCTGAAGATCTTCGACGGTCCCGATCAGGTGCACCTGCGCTCGATCGCCCGGTGGGAGCTCAAGCGCGATCGGCAGGTTCGGCTTCCCTCATGATCGGGACGAGGATGTCCGCCAGGACGGCCTCGACCTTCGCGACGGGCAGTCGGCTCAGCGTGCCGTCGAGCCACGCGGTCTGGGAGACCGGCAGCAGGGCGCTCAGGAAGCGGAAGCCGAGGAGGCGCACGGCGTACTGCTCGCGCGCCTTGCGGGAGCTGCGCGGCGGCCTCGTGTCCTCGGGCAGGTAGTCGAAGGCCCGCTGGGCATGGCGCTCCTGCCAGTCCTCGTACAGTCTGCGTGAGGCGGGCGTCGCGCCGTTCAGGTGCAGGGTCAGGAAGCGGGCCTCGACCGGATGCGTGCGCCACCACGCCCATCCGGCGTAGATGACCTCCCGCAGCACATCCTCATTGAGCGTCGCGGCCGTGGCGCGCACCGAGTCGACCATCGCGGAGAAGCCGACGAGGCAGGCCTCGAAGGCCTGGTCGAAGAGTTCCTCCTTGCCGCCGAAGTGGTAGTACACGGCGGTGGGTGCGACGCCGCACTCGGCGGCGATGTCCTCGACCGTCGCCTCGGCGTAGGTCAGCCGCGAGAACACGTGCGTGGCCGCCATGACGATCTCGCTGCGGCGGGACGGGCGGTGTGCCGGACGGCTGGAGCCCAGGGCATCGTCCGAGACCTCGGTCACCGTCGTCCCTTCACGCCAAGGCCCCCACCGGCCCATGCCCCCTGTGGGAGGATCGCCCGATCATGCCAAAGACCCGTGCCAGCCGTCCGGCCAACCGGCCTTCGCGCCGTCACGAGATCCTCGAGGCGGCGATCGACCTGCTGGCGGCCCAGCCACCGGACGAGATCGCCGTCTCGGACATCGCCGCCCGATGCGGCATGACGCCGGCGGCCTTCTACTACCACTTCGCGAGCAAGGACGAGATCCTCGACGAGATCGTGGGCACCTTCGCCGACCGGTGGTCGAACGCCGTTCAGGAGGCCCTGGCGGCCGTGCACTCGATCGACGACCTCACCGCCTGCGTCGACAGCGTGCTGACCTGGGTCGAGGAGAACGAGCAGGTGGCGCGCGTCTACTTCGTGACCTCCGTCGGGGCGACCAGCTCGTGCGAGGCGGTCCGGCGGCGTACCCGCAATGAGCTGGCCCGGCGCGGCGCCCGGACGTTCCATGAGATCGCGCCTGAGCAGGACCGCATCCGGGTGGCGCTCGCCGGCCTGGGCCTGGTCACGTTGCTCGAGATCGTCGCGCGGAGCCGGCTGGAGCTCGACCCGAGCTACCGCACCCTCGGCCCGGTGGCCTTCCGGCAGACGTCCGGCCAGCTCGCCCGCGCCCTCATCAGCTGACGGGCCCAGCGTCCAGAGCGGTCATTTCGGACATTTTCGGCTATCCGTTCTCCGGAAGGATTGATATCCTAATATCTGTCATCCATTGACACGGGCGATGAGCCGCCCCCGAACCGCAGGAGAGAGCGCGTGCCCGAGGCCCCGCATCACCCCGTCCGGTTCGTCACCGCGGCCAGCCTGTTCGACGGTCACGACGCCTCGATCAACATCATGCGCCGCATCCTGCAGTCGCAGGGCTGCGAGGTCATCCACCTCGGCCACGACCGCAGCGTCGAGCAGGTCGTCCGCGCGGCACTGCAGGAGGACGCTCAGGGCATCGCCGTCTCGTCCTACCAGGGCGGTCACGTCGAGTACTTCAGCTACCTGCGCGAGATGCTTGACGCGCATGGCGCCTCCCACGTGCGCATCTACGGCGGTGGCGGCGGTGTCATCGTGCCGGACGAGATCGCCCTGCTCGCTGACCGCGGCGTGCGCATCTTCTCCCCCGAGGACGGCCAGCGTCTCGGCCTCGTCGGGATGATCGCCTCGATGGTGCAGGAGTGCGACCACGCTCTCGAGGACGCACCCAGCATCGAGGCCGTGCTCGCCGGGCACGACACCGCGCTGGCCCGCGCGATCACCCTGCTCGAGGACGGACGCGCACCGGAGGCCCTCCGCACCGAGCTTCTCGCGGCGGCCGCCGCAAGCGGCACACCGGTGCTCGGCATCACCGGCACGGGTGGATCGGGCAAGTCCTCGCTCACCGACGAACTGCTGCGCCGCTTCCGCGCCGACCAGGAGGGCAAGCTTCGCATCGCCGTGATTGCGGTGGATCCCACGCGTCGCAAGGGCGGCGGCGCACTCCTCGGCGACCGCATCCGGATGAACTCGGTCGACCTCGGCAACGTCTACTTCCGCTCACTCGCCACGCGCCAGCCGGGTTCGGAGATCCCCGAGAACCTCGCCGACGCGATCGCGGCCTGCCGCTCGACGCACGATCTCGTCATCGTCGAGACGCCCGGAATCGGCCAGGGCGATGCCGGCATCGTTCCCTTCTGCGACGTCTCGCTCTACGTGATGACGCCGGAGTTCGGCGCCGCCTCGCAGCTGGAGAAGATCGACATGCTCGACTTCGCCGACGCGGTTGCGATCAACAAGTTCGAGCGACGCGGGGCTGAGGACGCCCGCCGCGATGTCGCCCGCCAGCTGCTGCGCAACCGCGAGGCCTTCGGCTCATCTTGGGAGGACATGCCCGTCTTCGGCACGTCGGCGGCACGCTTCGCCGACGACGGCGTGACGGCGCTCTACCTGTACCTGCGCGGCCTCCTCGTCGACAAGGGCCTGGAGGTGACGGCGGGAGTGCTCGAGCCGGTCGACACGCGCCAGCCGACCGGGCTGACCACCGTTGTCCCGCCCGCCCGCAGCCGCTACCTCTCCGACATCGCCGACTCGGTCCGCGGCTACCACCGCGAGACCGGCCAGCAGGCCGAGGTCGCACGCCGTGCCCAGCACCTGCGCACGGCGGCCGCGATGCTCGCCGCCGCTGGGTCCAGCGCGACCGACGTGGAGGCACTGCTCGCCGCGCAGGAGGCTGAGCTGAGGCCCGAGGTCGCCGCACTCCTCGAGGAGTGGCCCGCCGTCCGGGAGCAGTACGCGGCCGAGGAGCTCGTCGTCCGCATCCGCGACAAGGACCTGCGAACGCAGCTCTGGCGCACCACCCTCTCGGGCAATCGCGTGCCACGTGTCGCGCTGCCCCGCACGGAGGACGCCGGTGACCTCGTGCGCTACCTGCGCGAGGAGAACCTTCCCGGTCGCTTCCCCTACACCGCCGGGGTGTTCCCGTTCAAGCGCGACGGCGAGGCGCCCGCCCGCATGTTCGCGGGCGAGGGCGATCCCTTCCGGACCAACCGACGCTTCCACCTGCTCGCCGAGGGCCAGCCCGCCACGCGGCTGTCGACGGCGTTCGACTCCGTCACGCTCTACGGCCGCGACCCGAACACACAGCCCGACGTGTACGGCAAGGTCGGCACGTCCGGCGTCTCGATCGCGACCCTGGACGACATGAAGGCGCTCTACGCCGGCTTCGACCTGTGCGATCCGACCACATCGGTGTCGATGACGATCAATGGGCCGGCGCCGACGATCCTCGCGATGTTCATGAACACCGCGATCGATCAGCGCCTCGACGCATTCCGCGAGACCGAGGGGCGCGAGCCCACGCCCGAGGAGGCAGCCGACATCCGCGCGTGGGTGCTGTCGAACGTGCGCGGCACCGTGCAGGCGGACATCCTCAAGGAGGACCAGGGCCAGAACACCTGCATCTTCTCCACCGAGTTCGCACTGCGGTGCATGGGTGACGTCCAGCAGTTCTTCATCGACAACTCTGTGCGCAACTTCTACTCCGTGTCGATCTCCGGCTACCACATCGCCGAGGCCGGGGCGAACCCCATCTCGCAGCTGGCCTTCACGCTGGCCAATGGCTTCACGTACGTCGAGACCTACCTCGCTCGAGGCATGGACATCGACGACTTCGCCCCGAACTTCTCCTTCTTCTTCTCCAACGGCATCGATGCGGAGTACACGGTTCTCGGCCGGGTGGCGCGTCGCATCTGGGCGATCGCCATGCGCGAGCGCTACGGAGCGAACGACCGCAGCCAGAAGCTCAAGTACCACATCCAGACCTCCGGTCGGTCCCTGCACGCGCAGGAGATGGACTTCAACGACATCCGCACGACCCTGCAGGCGCTGTGCGCGATCTACGACAACTGCAACTCACTCCACACCAATGCCTTCGATGAGGCGGTGACCACACCGAGTGAGCAGTCGGTACGTCGGGCCCTTGCGATCCAGATGATCATCGACCAGGAGTGGGGGCTGGCCAAGAACGAGAACCCGCTGCAGGGCTCCTACATCGTCGATGAGCTCACCGACCTGGTCGAGGAGGCCGTCCTCGCCGAGTTCGACCGCATCTCCGACCGCGGTGGCGTGCTCGGCGCGATGGAGACCGGCTACCAGCGCGGTCGCATCCAGGACGAGTCGATGCTGTACGAGCAGCGCAAGCACGACGGCACCCTGCCGATCATCGGGGTCAACACCTTCCTGAACCCGCACCCGGATGACGCCGTGCAGCGGCTCGAGCTGGCCCGGGCCACCGAGGAGGAGAAGGCCTCCCAGGTCGCACGCCTGGCGGTGTTCCACGAGGAGCACCGTGACGAGGCCGAGGAGGCCATCGCCCGACTCAAGGACGTCGCAACTTCGGGAGGCAACACTTTTGCCGCCCTAATGCAGGCCGTCCGAGTATGCTCCCTCGGTCAGGTCACCGCCGCCTTCTTCGAGGTCGGCGGGCAGTACCGGCGCAATGTCTGACCCGGTCCGCGCTGAGAGGGAGATCCGCTGATGACGATCGGTCGGACGCTGGACTCCGATCCCATCGAGGAGGCCCGGCGGCAGTGGATCGAGCGGGGCTGGGAGTCGGCGGCCGACGGCATGGCGGCCGTCACCTCGATCGTCCGGGCCCAGCAGATCGTGCTGCAGCGGATCGACACCGCCCTGCGGCCGTTCGACCTCACCTTCGCCCGCTACGAGATCCTCACGCTGCTGTCCTTCACCAAGCGCGGCAGCCTGCCGATGACCCGGATGGGCGCCCTGCTGCAGGTGCATCCGACGAGCGTGACCAGCGCCGTGGACCGGCTGGAGAGCCAGGGCCTGGTGGAGCGGCTGCCGCACCCCACCGATCGCCGGGCCGTGCTTGCCTCGATCACCGATACGGGACGGGCCCGGGCGCTGGCCGCCACGGCGGCGCTGAACGGCCAGGTCTTCGAACAGCTCGGCATCACCGAGCACCAGATCAACCAGCTGCGCACCGTCCTGAGGGCCCTGCGCGCGAATGCCGGGGACTTCTAGCCCGAACCGAGAGCGCGGGGGCACGGCCGCTACGCGCCGTCACATGAGAGAGAACAGATGATGAATCGCATGGGTGTCGTCGGCTGCGGCGTGATGGGCGCAGGCATCGCCGAGGTGGGCGCCAAGGCGGGCTGCGACGTCGTCGTCGTGGATGCCTTCCCGGAGGCCCTGGACCGGGCGCGCGAGCGCATGGCCGCGTCACTGGCCAAGGCCGAGGAGAAGGGCAAGCTCTCGGAGCCCGCGGCGGATATCCTCGCCCGCCTGCGCTGGACCACCGACCTCGCGGCGCTCGCCGACCGCGAGATCGTCACGGAGGTCATCCGTGAGCAGCTCGACGACAAGATCTCCCTGATCCACCAGCTCGACGGCATCCTCGCCCCGGACGCGATCATCACCACGAACACCTCGTCCATCCCGATCGCGCAGCTCGCCGCGGCGAGCGCCCACCCCTCTCGCGTTGTCGGCACGCACTACTTCAACCCGCCGCAGGTCATGCCCCTGGTCGAGGTCATCGCGGCAATCCAGACGTCGCCCGAGGCGGCGGACCGCACCGCCGAGTTCTGCGCCGACGTGCTCGGCAAGAAGGTGATCCGCGCCAAGGACCGCTCCGGTTTCGTCGTCAACGCCCTGCTCGTGCCCTACCTGCTCGATGCCATCCGCTCACTGGAGAACGGCGTGGCGTCGAAGGAGGACATCGATGTGGGCATGGTGGCCGGCTGCGGCATGCCGATGGGTCCGCTGACGCTGTGCGACATGATCGGCCTGGACACCATGCTGCTGGTGTCGGAGAGCCTGTACGCCGAGCATCTCGAACTGCGCTTCGCTCCCCCGGCCCTGCTGAAGCGGCATGTCGAGGCGGGGATGTACGGCCGGAAGTCCGGCCGCGGCTTCTACGACTACTCCTAGCCCCCGCCGCACCCGCACCCGCACCCCCGCGCCCCCGCGCCCGCGAGTGGGCGGTTAGCGGGCCGAAACCTCGGGTTTTCGGCCCGCTAACCGCCCACTCGCGAGAAGGAGGAGGGGGTCAGACGAGGCCGAGGGAGCCGTACGGGCAGGGGCCGAACGCCCGCTCCACCTGCTCGTCGGTCACGGCGTCGAAGGTCGCAGGCTCCCAGTGCGGATCCCTGTCCTTGTCGATGATCAGGGCACGGACCCCCTCGATCCCGTCATGGCCGTACATCAGCGCGCATGAGATGCCGAACTCCATCTCCAGCGCATGCTCCAGGGACTCCAGTGCGCGCGCCCGGCGGATCGCGGCAAGGCTGACGGTGACGGCGATGGGGGACTTCGATCGGATCAGGCCGGCGGTCTCACGGGCCTGCTCCACCGCGCTCCCGTCGAGTGCGCCGAGGATCTCCTCGACGGTGTCGAATCGGAAGCACTCGTCGATCCAGCCCTGCTCTCGCTGCAGCGGCGACTCCGGCGCCCGGACGGTGAGCTCGCGCAGCAGGGAGTCCAGCGGCTCCCGCGGGAGCCTGCCCTCGAACGCCGCGATGTTCGCGGACGGCAGGAGCAGGTCGGCGAGGCCGAGATGGATCGCGTCTGCGGCCCCGAAGGTCACCCCCGTCATCGCCAGGTAGGTGCCCAGCTCCCCCGGGGCCTGGGCCAGCAGCCACGTCGCACCGACATCGGGGCAGATGCCGATCGTGACCTCGGGCATCGCCAGCTTCGCCCGCTCGGTCACCAGGCGGACGCTCCCGTGAGCGCTGACACCGATACCACCACCCATGACGAGGCCGTCCATGATCGCGATGTAGGGCTTCGTGAACTGATGGATCTGCGCGTTCATCCGGTACTCGGCTCGGAAGAACTCCGCGGTCGAGTCATGGCGGGCGACCGCCCCCGTGTGCATGGCACGCACATCGCCGCCCGCGCACAGGCCGTGCTCCCCCGCACCGCGGATGAGCACGGCATGGATGTCTGGACGGTCCTGCCACTCATCAAGGTGCTCGCTGATCGCGAGCACCATCGCCGCGGTAAGGGCATTGCGGGCCCTCGGGCGGTTCAGCGTGATGAACCCGACGCCCGCCCGGACCTCGAAGGCGACCTCATGCATCAGCGCGACAGGTAGCCACCGTCGACCGCAAGGGCGTGGCCGATGGTGAAGCCGGCCGCCCCTGAGCACAGCCACAGGGCCGCCGCGGCGATCTCATCGACCGTGCCGAAGCGTCCGATCAGCGACAGTCGGCTGGCCACCTCCTGCGGATCCCGACCGCGCTTCTCCATGGCCCCGCGCAGCATCGGGGTGTCGATCGACCCGGGGCAGATCGCGTTGATGCGGATACCGCGGGGGGCGTAGTCGACGGCCGCGGACTTGGTGACGCCCAGCACGCCGAACTTGCTGGCCGTGTAGGCCGACTGATGGGCCTGCGGGCGGTAGGAGTTGGTGGAGGCGATGTTGACGATCGCGGCGCCTTCACGATCGGTCGCGAGCATCGCGTTGATCTCGTGCTTCATGCACAGGAAAACGCTCTTGAGGTTGACCGCGATCATGCGGTCCCAGTCGCTCTCGGCGAGGTCGGCGAGGTAGTCGACCTCGAACTCGATGGCCGCGGCATTGACGGCGAAGTCCAGACCACCGTACGAGGTGACGGCGAGGTCGACCATGGCGCGCACGTCGGCGTCCTGGGAGACGTCCGTGCGGATGAACTGGGCCTCACCGCCGGCCGCTGTGATGAGGTCGACCGTCTCCTGGCCGCCGGCCTCCGCGACATCACTGACGATGACGCGGCTGCCGGCGGCCGAGAAGGCCAGCGCGATGGCCCGACCCATCCCCCCTGCCCCACCTGTGACGATCGCCGAGCGACCGTGGAACCACTGATCGAGGTCTCCCAGGTGGGACAACGGGTTCCTTCCGTGGAGGGGAATCGGTCAGCGCGGTGCTGCTAGTACGGCGAGGCGCCGCCATCGATGTTGATGGTCGTGCCGGTGATGCCCGCGCCCGCATCGGAGGCGAGCAGCACGCATGCCGCGCCGACCTCCTCGGCCGTGTTCGGACGCTGGATGCAGGTCACGCTGTACATGACAGCTGCCAGTGCGTCGAGATCCGGCAGGCCCATGGCCTCGACCGTCGCCGGCCCGGTCTCGTAGAACATGTCGGTCGGGACGAAGCCGGGGCAGACCGCGTTGGCGGTGATGCCCGAGGTGCCGACCTCCTTGGCGAGCGCCTTGCAGAAGCCGATGATCGCGTGCTTGTTGGTGATGTAACCCGGCACGGCCATCGTCGTGATCTTGCCGTACATCGAGCTCATGCCGATGATGCGGCCGAACTGCTGCGGGATCATGTACTTCAGCGCGCGACGTGCCATCCAGAACGTCTGGTTGATGTTGAAGTCGAGCTCGTACTGCCACTCCTCGTCGCTCATCATCGCGACCGGGGCGGTGTTGGCCACGCCACCGGCGTTCGGCACGACGATGTCGACGCGGCCGAACCGCTCGACGGTGCCGTCGACGAGGGCCTCGACGTCGGCCTGCTTGGCCGCGTTTGCCGCGATGAAGTGCAGGCGGTCACCGCCGCCCATCTCCTCGATGGCCTTCTGGCCCTTCTCGGGGTTGCGTCCGCTGAGGACGACGCTGGCGCCCTCCCTGTGGAAGGCCTCGGCGATGCCGCGGCCGATGCTGCGGGTGCTCGCGGTGATGACCGCGACCCTGCCGTCCAACTGGCCCATGGAGTGCTCCTTGTGCGTCAGGCCCGGCGTGGTCACCGGGCGTGAGTCCCGAGAGTAGTAGGACTTCCTCGAAACCGCCCGGGATTGCCGGAACCGCCCGAGACGGGGTCAGCTGCCGCCGAACTGAGCCGCGCGCTTGTCCTGGAAGGCCGCGATCCCCTCGGCGAAGTCGGCCGTGGTGAGCAGTTGGCCCTGGCGCTCCCGCTCGGCCGCGAGGACCGATCGGAGGTCGCCGAGGGTCGCCTCATTGAGCGTCCGCTTCGTCGCCGCGTAGGCAAGGGGTGCGCCGTTCGACGTCTGCTCGACGAGCTGCTCAATGCGGGCGTCGAACTCCTCATCGGCGACGGCCTCGGCGATCAGGCCCCACTCGGCCGCCTGCCGCGCGGGGATCCTCTCGGCGAGCAGGGCCATGCGGGCTGCCCGGGCGCGACCCACCGCAGCGGGCACGAGCAGTGACGCGCCGCCGTCGGGCATCAGGCCGATCCGGGTGAAGGCGAGCATGAACGACGCCGACTCCTTGGCGATGGTGAGATCGGCCGCGAGGGCGAAGGAGCAGCCCACGCCCGCGGCGATGCCGTTGACGGCCGCAATCACGACGCATGGCGAGCCGGTCAGGGCGAGGGTGAAAGCGTTGGCGAGGTCGAGCAACTGGAGTCCCGGGGGCGCACCATCGGGGCCGACGTCGGCACCGGAGCTGAACGCACGGCCGGCGCCGGTCAGGACGATGACCCGGGTGCCGTCGCCGGACGCCGCCTCCACCTCGGCGAGCGCTCGCTCGACGATCGCGGGGGTGAGGGCATTGAGCCGGTCCGGGCGGTCGATGGTCAGCCGCAGCACTGCGTCCGAGCGCTCGATGCGCAGCCCGTCGTCGGTCATGTCCGGCCCTCCTCGGCCCTGCGGGGATCGCTGCCACTGTAGCGATAGATTCTTTATATGGAGTCCGGTTTCGAGTTCGACGTGGTGGTCCTCGGCAGCGGCGCCGCGGGGCTGACAGCGGGCCTCGCCGCCGCCCAGCAGGGCGCCACCGTGGGACTGTTCGAGAAGGCCGACGTGCTCGGCGGATCCAGTGCGATCTCCGGGGGGGTCCCGTGGATCCCCCTGAACCACCATCAGGACGAGGCCGGTGTCGCCGACTCCCGCGAGGATGCCCTGGCCTACCTGGACTCACTGTCGCTGGGCCGGATGGACCCGACGATGGCGGAGACGTTCGTCGACAACGGCCGCGCGACGATCGAATGGCTCGAGGACACCACTGCCGCGAGCTTCACGCTGCTGCCGCGCTACCCCGACTACCACCCCGAGAATCCCGGTGGCCGGCCCGACGGCGGTCGCTCCCTCGACCCCGGCCTGTTCTGCTACGCCGAGCTCGGCGCCTGGCAGGACCGCGTTGCGCGCAGCAAGCGCAGTGCGCACCTGAAGATCACCGACACCACGCTCGGCGGCGGCACCGGTCATCTGCCCGAGGAGGAGATGCAGCGGCGCATCGACCTCGACCTGCGCGGGTGCGGCAACGCGCTCGTCGGCCCGATCATCAAGGCGCTGCTCGACCTCGGCGTCGAGCCCGTGGTCAATGCACGGGCCCTCGATCTGCTCGTCGAGAACGGACGCGTCGCAGGTGTGCGGCTGGAGATCGACGGCGAGAAGCGCGTGGTGCGCGCACGCCGCGGAGTCGTGCTCGCCACGGGTGGCTTCGAGTGGAACACCGACCTGGTGTCGGAGTTCCTGCGCGGGCCGATGACCGCACCCACGTCGGTCCCGACCAACACCGGCGACGGCCTGCTCATGGCGATGCGCGTGGGCGCCCGCCTGGCCAACATGGGCCAGGCGTGGTGGGTGCCGGCGGTCAGGATTCCCGGCGACACCGCATTCGGTGAGCCGAGGTCGAACCTCGTCAACCGCGAGCGCACCCTTCCCGGCTCGATCATGGTGAACTCCGCCGGCCGCCGCTTCACCAATGAGGCCAGCAACTACAACGCGCTCGGCGGCGCGTTCCACCAGCTCGATCCCGTCACGTTCACCTACGCCAACCTGCCCGCGTGGCTCGTCTTCGACCACGCGCACGCCGAGCGCTATGGCACTTTCGGCGCCCCCGCAGGCACGCCCGTTCCGGAGTGGGTCACCAGCGCCGACTCGGTGCGCGACCTCGCAGACACGCTGGGCATCGACGCGGAAGGCCTCGAGCGCACGATCGAGCGCTGGAACGGCTTCGTCGCGCAGGACCACGATGACGACTTCCGTCGCGGCGACAGCGCGTACGACCGCTGGAGCGGTGACGGTGACCACCGCTTCACGACCGCCTCGACGCTGGGGCCGATCGCAACCGCGCCGTTTTATGCGGTGCCGGTCGAGTCCGGCACCCTCGGCACCAGCGGCGGGCCGCGCACCGACGCTTCCGGTCACGTTCTCGACACGCACCTGGTGCCGATCCCGGGCCTGTTTGCCGCCGGCAACGTCGCTGCCGCCCCGACCGCGATGGCCTACGGAGGCGCGGGCGGCACTCTCGGGCCGATTCTGGTGTTCGGTCGCCTCGCGGGCCTGGCCGCGGCGCAGGAGCC
>Ga0129336_10001851_pt1 | contig 12953 bp, 11 predicted proteins | sample CPB6_02_DNA_FD_96878 | JGI IMG/M metagenome (GOLD analysis project Ga0129336, IMG submission 96878) | Freshwater to marine salinity gradient microbial communities from Chesapeake Bay, USA - CPBay_Sum_0.6_0.2_DNA | ecosystem: Environmental > Aquatic > Marine > Coastal | place: USA: Chesapeake...
ATAACTTCTTTGGATTCTTGTATAACTTCTTTGGATTCTTGTATAACTTCTTTGGATTCTTGTATAACTTCTTTGGATTCTTGTATAACTTCTTTGGATTCTTGTATAACTTCTTTGGATTCTTGTATAACTTCTTTGGGTTCTTGTATAACTTCTTTTCTCTCTATTTGTTCAGTTAAATCATTACCTAATTGTTCACAATTGATAATTGAATCACAAGAATTATCTATTCCTGTAAACATTTCTTCCAATTCAAAATTTGAAATTTCTCTCGTCTTTAATTTCAAATCATCTTTAATCTTAAAAACACTACGCTTAAAAACATCCTTTAAATTCTTTTTTTCGACTTTAACTTCATTTTCATCTGTTTCACTGTTTGTTTCAGAACCTATAGATATTTTTATATCTTTCAATAAATTTTTATCGATATTATTTAATGTCAATTCGCCAATTAATTCTTTTTTCTTTGTATTACTAATTTCGACTGAATCATCAAATTTTATATCGTTATTTATATGGGTATACATTAATTGAATTTTGTTACTAAAACGCTTTAAATATTTAGAATGCATTTTGTGAAAAAATTCAATATAACTTATAAACATGTTTATTTTTTCTTTTAAAACATTTATATTAAAGTTGTATGTTGATATAAAATTATCTATATTTAATCCTATATTTTGTTTTATTTTATGAATTGAAAGTTCATTTTCCTTATTATTTAATGTTGAAATTAAAATACTTAAAATATTTAAAATATTTTCGTGTATATCAGTAATTAATTCAAAACTATATTCTTTAAATGGTTCCAAGTCTTTGTATGTAGGATAATTATTTACTTTTGAGATATCAATGTATACTTTTTCTTCATTGTTATTAGTAACATAATCTACAATTATTTTATGTAACTTAAAATATTCGCAATACATTCTATTATTTATCGCTAAGAATAATCGTTTCATATCGTCATACTCTATATCTATTAATTTACTTTGAAATTGTAGAGAATCTAAACCAAATATAAATAAATTATTTTTATTATTTTTTATAAATTCTACATAAAATGACTTTAGTTTATCTATTCGTATTTGTAATATATCAAATACGTTTTTCACTGTATTTCTAATGGTAATAATATTATTAAAATCACTCTTTAATTTTACTAATTTTGTTTCCATATATAATTATAATATTTAATTATATTATAATTATATATGGAAGAAAATATTACAGAAGATAATAATCAGTTAATAAGCATTGAATGGACTCCTGAACATGAAACTATATTAATTGAATGGGCTGATAAAGCAATGTGTTATAGATGGCTTCATTCAAAAGCAAACGCAATGTACAGCAAACAAAATGCCTGGTACACTATACCTGTAATCATTATATCTACACTCACCGGAACTGCTAATTTTGCTCAAAGTAGAGTGCCAATAAATTATCGTGATGACTTTACGATGATCATTGGTTTTTTTAATATTTTAGCGGGAATTATAACAACCATTCAACAATTCCTTAAAATTACACAATTAAATGAAGCTCATAGAGTTAGTTCGATTACTTGGGATAAATTTTATCGAAATATTAAAATTGAACTCGCTAAGCATCCGTCAGAGAGATTAGAACCTAAACAAATGTTAAAAATGAATAAAGAAGAATTCGATAGATTAATGGAAACTAGTCCCGCTATTCCTCAAAATATAATAGAAGAATTTAATAAAAGTTTTAGAGATGAGAGAATATTTGATGATATTATTAAACCTGAAATTTGTGATATATTAATACCTACAAATAATTATAGGAATCCTTGGTTTACTGAAGAAAATAGGATTAAATCTATGAATAATTCTTTAAAAATTGAACTAACTAAACAATCTCGTATTAAAAAACTAAATGACCTCAATAACAAAATTGTTAATGATTTTATAAATTTATTTCTTAATCTTAACAATAGAGAACCCACCGATAATGAAATTATTGATAATTTGCAAGATAAAATGGAATTAACTACTATAAAAAAAATTATAGAAGATATTAAAATTTATAAAATGAATAATACTTCGGAAAATAATCTCGATAATATAGTATAATTTATTGTTTTCGTTTGTATAAAATACAAAACCTACCCGCGTCTTTAAGTTGTTTTTTATATATTATATGGTCGGATAATCATTTGGCAAAACTAATATACAAATTATTATGAATATATAAAATAAAATGTAAACACCATATGACGATTCATCTACTCCATAAAATTTTAAAATTTGTGTAATACTATAAAAAAATATTACAGATAATCCTATTAATGTAATCGGGTTCATATATATAATAAATAAGAATTTATTAAATATTTAATTATATTACGTTTCTATCATTTAATTCCATTCGCACATATGTAATGAAAACTTAAAGGATATTGTTGTTTATAATCTTTAACTACTAATAATTGTTTATTCAATAAGATGCCATTATCTAACTCAACTACTCCTAAATAAACACTATCATATAATTCTGTCCATTTACCATCATAATCTGAAATTCGCATAGTTAATATTTCCATATTTTTGTCCAATTTTTCGTCTAGCAGTCTCATTTTTTTTGTTTCTGACTCATCTACATCATCATGTAGTTTATTTTGTATATATTTTGTAAATCCAATAAATAGCGCTATTCTTACTACTCCATATTTGTCATTTTTACCGGAATTAATAGCGTTACTAAAATCTGTATAATAATAATATGGACCTAAAATCGCATCCCGATTTTCTTTTACCTGACCAAATGTATAGAAAAAATTTAATCGCGACTCTTCTTTTGTTATGTAACGTACTACAGGATTTTCATAATTTTTATTTTCCATATTCGATAAAAAACAAAATGACAAATTTTGGATAAAAAAATCATACGTATTATTATTAATTTCTATACCACAAACATGTTTTTCATTTATTATTTCATCTAACAAAACAAACCACAAATTACTATTTTTATGAATATCATTTATTTCTAATTTTAATCCTGTAATATTTAAAAATACATACAAATTTTCTTCAAATTCATAAAATCCATCAAATAATGTATTATTATAAAAATATTCATAACTATTTAACCCTACTGACCCATATAGGTATAGTTTTATATAATTTAGTAAATCACTTACACCTTGTTCTGTATAAATTGGAATTTTTTCAAATCCTATATCTATATTTTTTTTTAATAAAAATCTTAAAAATGGATATTTACTATCAGTTATTACTTCATATGGACATAAAAATACATTTTTAAAATCCATTATTGGAGTACTTATTTCTTTTGATAATAAATTTCTGGCTTCATAATTATAATAATTGTTATCCATATTATAATTATAATTATTTATTTTAAATTATTTTACTTATACAATATATTTATTTGTCTGTGTTTATTTGTCTGTGTTTATTTGTCTATTTTTCTTTTTATGGTTTCTTTTATTTGTTCCTCTCTATTGTCCATTATATGTTTTGTTAATTCTTCCGCTATTTTTGGTTCTGTCTTGTAATAATTTTGGAGTGTCTTTAATAATGTTTTACCATTTATTGGTTTTTTTATTTTATTGGTTTTATATACAAGTGAACCTCCATTTATATCAAAACAATCTATCTGATTAGTTTTCATTACAGTTACTAAACTTTCTGTAAGTGATTTCTTTTTTGCATTTCTCTCTTTTATCTGATTTTTTAAATCCACAATTTCTGAATCTATTTTTATCCAGTCTTTTATATTATTTACTAATTGTTCCTTTGTTTCCATTAATTATAATATAATATATATATTTATATTTGTTAATTTTTATAATTATTTTTATTTTATGTTTTTATTAGATAAATGTCTTTGACATAAATTATCCATCATTATTTTACAACCACATTTTAATCCCTTATTTTTACCAAATTTTAAAATTTGAACACAACCTTGTTCTTGATTCTCAATAACAAGTGGTCCTATAATTATATTTTCTTCATTTTCGATTATCTTTACGCTTTCTTGCCTCAACTTTTGTTTTTCTTCCCTCAACTTTTGTTTTTCTTCCCTTAACTTTTGTTTTTCTTCCCTTAACTTTTGTTTTTCTTCCCTTAACTTTTGTTTTTCTTCCTTAATTTTTTTTACCTCTTCTTTGAGTTTTTCTTTTATGTCCTCCTTATATTTTTTTATCATTTTTTGTTTATGTAAAAAACAATATAAGTTATTGTCATTATATGTTATTGGACACGATGGATTTACAGGGTTATAAACGTTTATTTTACTTACACAAACACTCTTACAGAATATATATTTTTGATTTGTTACAGACTCCGGTTTTGTATCATCAAAATTATCATTTAAATATTTAAATGAACATTTGGAATCTTCATCAACTTCTATACATTCAATCTCATCATAATAATTCACACCATTTTTCTTTTCAAGACCTAAATCTTCATAATAAGGTAAAACACCCGTTTGTTTTGTTCTACAATAAGGACATCTTATTTCATTTGTTTTTAAATAACTTTTTAATCCTTCCATTTTATTAAATAAATATTTGTGATTATAAATATCTTTATATAATGGTATATAGTTGAATTTATGACCACAATTTAATTCAACAAATTTATCTATTAAAGGTTTCTTTGTAATTAAACATATTCCATTTTCATCATCATCATTATCATCTTCAACATCTAAAGATTTATAAAGTTCTGAAAAAAAATCTATATTACCTTCTATATTATATTTTAACATGTATAATTTTATTTACGGTTTACCTTTATATTTTTTATATTATATCATATTATATGTCACCGCCTGAAGTTTGGGGTCCTGCTGTTTGGATATTCTTACATACCTTATCAGGAAGAATAAATGAAAATGCATATCCATATTTGAAAAATCAATTATTTAGTATAATAGTGGCGGTATGTAAAGTACTACCTTGTCCAGATTGTTCCAATGACGCAAGCAAATTTTTAGCGAAAATCAACATAAATGATATTAAAACTAAAACAGAATTTAAAAATATGTTATATTTATTTCACAATAAAGTTAATGCGAAAAAAAGGAAACCTTTATTTAACTATTCTAATTTAATAATTTATGAAAACTTCCCTCTTATTCAAGTAATTAACAATTTTATCAATAAATATAATACAAAAGGTAATATGAAATTATTGGCCGAGTCTTTTCAAAGAACTCTTATTATTAAAAGTTTCAAAAGTTGGTTTATATCTAACATAAAAGCATTTTTACCTCCTCAAAATACAATAATACAAAGTATTAAAGATTCAACTGAACATAACCAAATTATCGAAGAATTAACTAAACTTAACGATACTTCTGAAACACAAGAAGAAAAAAAAGAATCTACTTCTGAAAATTAAATTCATAAAAAATATTAGAGAGAACCAACTAATTCTCCATTCTCGTATAAACTACACTTAAATGTTTGTTCTGAAGGTTGATAACAAATTTCTTTTTCCGTTTGAACTTCATTAAAAAATAGATATTTTCCTGAACCACCTGTATACATTAAACATACTATTAACGCTGCTGACGCTAATCCTAGTAATACATTTAAAAATAAATCACTCATTTTCACAATACAGTTTTTATAGAATTTAACAAATAAATCAATTAAAAAATACGCTATTAAAGATATAAAAACCCATAAATTTACAGCGTTATTGGCAAACATAGGCAACGATAAATACATTATCGTAAAAGCAAATACAAACGCACTAAATGTAGGGTTCCCATATTTGCTATATTGAATAGACGTACAAATTGTTTTGTCATTTACAACAGGTAACGCTCCATTAATAGAATATACGTAATTTCTAACTAAACAACAACCTATTAAAAATCCTAAATAAATTAATCCTTTAAAGTTTTGAAATATAAAAGACATAGAAGTAATACTTGTAGCGATGATAACCGGAGAGAAAAAGGAGAAAAAGACAATTATATTCATAGGTTGAAAAAATTGTAATGGCGTATCCGGAACTCCACCCATTTTAATTGTTGAATTTAAATTGCTCATATAATAATTAATAATAATAAAAATTTGATTATTATATTTATTCAAATACTAACTCAAACACTTCATTTATTGTTTTCACTGGATGAAACTTTATATCCTGTAACAACTTTGAATCCTTGTATTTTTCAATAAAGTCATTATAGTCCTTCATATTTTCAGTTGGAAAAAGAACTTCTTTAACGCCCGCTTTTATTGCTCCAAGAATCTTTAAATCTAATCCACCAATTTCAGTTACATTACCATTTAAACAAATTTCACCAGTTATTGCTATGTTATATTTAATTTTCTTATTATTAAGAAGACTATAAATCGCTGTAGTAATTGCCGTCCCTGCGCTCGGACCATCTTTTGGAGTAGAACCCTCTGGACAATGAATATGAATACCATTTAAATCCCTTAAGGGATGTTGTTCATTCCAAATTTCATTTTTTCTATTAGTAGATGTAATGTCCCACGCTAATGTTAGCGCTACATTCATAGATTCCTTCATTACATCGCCTTGCATTCCAGTTAAATGAAGTGTTAAAAATTTGTCGCTAGGTCTCCAACTAACTTGTATTGGAATAACACCTCCTCGCCCTAACGCATTTGCCCATAAACCATTTATAACACCCACCTTATTCTCATTATGTATTTTTTTATACTTTATTTCATGTTTATCTTTAAAATACTTATTTTTAATGTCATCAACTGTTATATTTACTGGAAATTCAAATTCTTTCTCACTATTTTTCAAGACATCCAAATTTATCTCTCCAATTATTTCAAATAATATTTCTTTTAATTTTCTAACTCCTGACTCTAATGTGTATTCATCTATAATAAATTGTAAAACATCATCATTTATGGTAATCATATCTTCTAGTCCCATTTTTTTATAAATATCCGGAAGAATATGTGTTTTACTAATAATTATTTTATCTTCTAATGATAGATTATTAAACTTTATACGATGAACACGATCCAACAAAATTTTATCAATAACTTCAACATCATTATATGATAATATAAATAACGCTTTGGATAAATCTAGGTCTATTCCAGAAAAATATTTATCTTGAAAACAATCATTTTGTGCAGGATCTAATAAATGTGTTAATATACCAACCATTTCTTTTCCGTGTTCTGTACGACTTATTTTATCTACTTCATCTATAAATATAATAGGATTCATACATTTTTTATCAATTAATATTTGTACAATAGAACCCCATGTTGAACCTACATACGTATAATTATGACCATGTAATGTACTACCATTACTATCACCACCCATCTGTATCATGGCAAATGGGCGACTATTTCCATTATCGTCTTTCAAACAATCTGATAATCCTCGTTTGGCTAACGTTGTTTTACCTACACCTGGTGCCCCCTCAAAACCAAAACAATAACCATCCAATTCACCATTTATCCATTGTCCAATAATTCTCTCTATTTGTTTTTTTGCTTTATCATGACCATGAACTGCTTTATCTAAAGTTGTCTTCACATCTAACATATAATTCGTTATAGTTTTCATATTATTATTTATTTTATCTAGTTCTTGTTTTAAACCCATATTTTTTATAATTGGACCAATATTTACTTCATTTATGAGTTCGTTTATCATTAAACTATCATTATTTTTTTCATTTTCTTCTTGAAAATATTTTATTATATCATTTACACGGTTAATTAACTCATCTTTATTTAAATTTGAATATTTTGTTCGCGGTTTTTTAAATTTTTTCAATATATCGTCTAATATTTTATTATTAGCCATTAACATTTTCTTATCACCATTTGTTAAATATTTAATTATTTCATTTATTTTATCATTTTTTGAAAAATTGGTTAAACTATTTGTTATTATTTTTAAATACTTATTTATCTCCATATTTGTATATTTTTCTTTAAGTTTTATTTCAGGAAATAATACATTCAAATCATATTTTTTAATTAGTTCTTTAAAAATAGACTTATTTGTTTCCATGATATTCAGTATTGGTTCTTTTTTATAAACACTAAATGGTATTTTTAATAAACCATCCAAATATTGCCTCGCTTTTGTTCCTGAATCTTCTGATTTCGCTTTTACTTCTTTTAATTTTATCATCGCTTTTTCTTTTACTGTGTCAGACGCTTTTAATAAACAAATTTGTTGTTCAAGCGGAATTTTATTAATATCAAAATTTGACAAATCGTTTGTATATTGTATTGTTTTTTTCATAGCGAGTTTAAAATATTGTTTAATTGACCATGGAAAACTATCGAATAATATAATTTGTTCTTGGGAATCTACATTTCCATTTGAATCATTAGAGAGAAGATCATATAATAAATAAGCCATATATTGATTTTCATTTACTGATGAAAAAATTAACAAATTTATTAATATTAACCTCTTATTGTACATATCATCTGATATAAATTCTTTCACTATTTGTGATATTTGTTTTTGTCTTATATTATTATTATGACTAATATATCCTGCAAAATTATTATAAATTTCATTTTCATTTTCATAAATTAAATAATCCTTCAAAGTTAATGATGATATATAATTTTTAAAACAATTTGATTTAAAATTTTCCTCATCTGGCAAATTTTCTAATATAGTTTTTTTTCTCTCTAATATATACTTATCATTTAAAAAATCTATAAATACATCATCTACTATTCCAAATATTATTAAACTTTTTTTATGTACAGGACTATATATATTTAATTTTAAACCATATACTTTCATATGAAATTGTTTACAATTTGATAATACATCACAACATGATAAATTTTTATCACTTTCTACTATATCATCAGTTTTCTTTGTTTTTACTTCGTCTCTTTTGCTGACAACTTTATAACTTGTTGGATGAAAATATTTTTTTAATATATCTAACTTTAATTGTTCTCTATCATCAATCGTAAATTTATTATTATTACCAAAACATATTATTAACAAATCTTCTAACGTTTCTGTTCCGAAATTTTTTAATAAACTGGATAATTCATTATTTATTATCTGTAAATTATTAATCATTGCGTCATGATTATTTTTATGATTATTTATATCTTGTATTTTTATATTTAATTCACCTAATTTTTCAATACATGAATTGACATCACTTATTCCTAAAATATCTAGACTCTTATTTTTTTGAACATGTATAATTGTTTTTTGAATTACATCTCGATAAAAATCTAATTTTTTATCTATTAAAGGTAATACTTCATTTAATGGTTTTAGATTATTTTGTTTTTTTAATATTTCTAATTTATTAGACATTATATTCTTATATATTATTATATTTTTATATTTATATTTTTGTTACGTAATCTTATTTTCGTTTAAAACTATGAATTATTTTTTATGTGGCAAACGATAATTTGGATTTATATATTTATTAAACATATTAAATATATAAATTTAATAATATAAAATATGGGTATTCCGTCATTTTTTAGTTATATTATTAAAAACCATAGCAATATAGTAAAAAAACTAACTGCTAATCCTATTAAAGTTGATAATCTTTACTTGGATTGTAATTCAATAATTTACGATGTCGTTAAATCTATTGACTTTTCTCAACTAGGAGACTCAGATATTAATACCATAATTAAGTCTGTATGTTTAAAAATTGATGAATATATTTTTACAGTTAAACCTAATAATAATATATTTATTACTTTTGATGGTGTTGCGCCTATCGCTAAACTTGAACAACAACGTAACAGAAGATATAAATCTGTATATCAAAATAATATAATGCGTTCTATATTTAATAATACAAATCCAGATCCATGGAATACGACTGCTATAACACCTGGAACATTTTTTATGAAAAAGTTAACTGAATATATTCATAATTATTATCAATTCAACAAAACTTATAATGTAAAAAATATTATTTTATCATGTAGCGATGAATGTGGTGAAGGAGAACACAAAATATTCGACTTTATCAGAAATAATTCTCTCGAACATTATAATAAAAATACTGTGATTTATGGTTTAGACGCTGATTTAATAATGTTATCTATAAATCATTTGCCTATAGCAGATAATATTTATTTATTTAGAGAAACGCCACATTTTATAAAATCAATTAATTCTGATTTAGAACCGAATGAAAGTTATATTTTAGACATACCTGAACTCGCTAGGGTCATTACAATGGATATGAATAATGGCGAAGAATTAAATACTCAACAAAAGAAAAATAGAATTTATGATTACATATTTTTGTGTTTTTTCTTGGGCAATGATTTTATGCCACATTTTCCGTCTTTAAATATCAGAACAGGAGGAATTGATAAAATGCTAAATGCGTATAAAGCAACCATAGGAGGAACAAATGAAAATTTAACTGATGGTAAAAAAATATATTGGAAAAATCTCAGAAAATTAGTCCAATATTTAGTTAATAATGAAGAGGAGTATTTAAAATTAGAGACTAAACTAAGAGATAGAAGAGAGAAACAAAAATTTCCGAATGAAACTCCAGATGAAAAAATTAAAGCGTTTGATTCGTTACCTATTTATGAACGAAATTCCGAAAAATTTATAAATCCATATAAAACTAATTGGCAATCCAGATATTATAAAGTGTTATTTAATTTAAATATAGATAACGTAAGGAGAAAACAAATATGTACAAATTATTTAGAAGCTTTAGAATGGACAATGAAATATTATACTATTGGATGTCCTGATTGGAGATGGTGTTATAATTACAATTATCCGCCTTTATTATGTGACCTTATACATTATATACCATATTTTGAAACAGAATTCGTCAAAAATGTAGAAGCCAATCCTGTAAGCGAATTAGTTCAATTATGTTACGTATTACCTAAGCAAAGTTTGCATCTATTGCCCGATAAATTATACAAAAATTTATTAGAACATCACGATGATTGGTATCAAACTGATTGTACATTTGTATGGGCATATTGTAGATATTTTTGGGAATCACATGTTAACCTTCCTCATATCGACATTGACGAATTAGAAGATTTTGTAAAAAAAATTGTTTAAATATATAAATTTAATTATTTAATTATATACTTAAAGACCGGGGTACTACATAATGAAGGGGAATTTGGGAATTTTTGAAAAAATTGGGATTTTTCGGTCCCTTCACAAGAAGTATCGATTTTTTTATTAATTTTGGTAAAAGTATTTTAACTTTTCAAAAATGGACAAAAAAAATGTCCAAAATTCAAAAGTGCCCAAAAAATCTTGCAAATTTCGTGAATTGTGACCATATTTTAAAATTATGGTCTCAATACAAAAAAAATAATTTTAATTTTGTTACGAAAATTTTAAAAATAAAAACTTAAAAAAAAATATATATAAATCTATATGGAAACTTTAGGTGACGCCCAGGTGATAAAAATAGGAAAAAATATAGAAAAATTATATTATTGTAAAATTTGCGACCATTATTGTTCTAATAAGTATAATTTAAATAGACATTTTTTGTCTAGGCGACATAAAACCGCTAACGAAATGGTGACAGTTAGCGAGGAGAATGAGAAAAATGAGAAAAACGAGAAAAACGATTCGTTATACTCGTGTAAAATTTGTCAAAAAAAATATAATTCTAGAAACGGATTATGGAAACATAAAAAAATTTGCGGAATTGAAAACAAATTACACGAAAATTTGGCTCCAGTAAATATATCCAAACAAATAACACCAGAATTAATAATGAATATTATAGAACAAAATAAAGAATTAACAAATCTAGTTATTGAACAAAATAAAACAATAATGGAAATAAGTAAGAATAACCAACAAAATTTAATCAATTCTAACAACATTAACAGTAATAACAAGACTTTTAATTTAAATGTTTTTTTAAATGAACATTGTAAAGACGCTATGAATATTAGTGATTTTGTAGATTCTCTCAAACTCCAATTATCTGATTTAGAAAATGTGGGACGATTAGGTTTTGTTGAAGGTATATCTAATATTATAGTTAAAAATTTACAAGCTCTAGATATCCATAAAAGACCAGTACATTGTACAGACAAGAAGAGAGAAATTATATACATAAAAGATGAAAACAAATGGGAAAAAGAAGATGAGAAAAAAAATAAAATAAGAAAAATTATTAAGAAAGTAGTCAATAAAAACGCTTATTTGCTGCCAGAATTTAAAGCGAAACATCCTGATTGCATAAAAAGTTCATCTCCTTATTCCGATCAATACAATAAACTAATTGTAGAATCGATGGGTGGTTCAGGTGATAATGACTTAGAAAAAGAAGATAAAATAATAAAAAACATTACGAAAGGTGTCGTAATTGATAAAATAATATATAGTCAATGATAAAATAGTAATTATAGATTAAATAATATTTAGAGATTAGATAAAATTATAATAATTTTATAATTTTATTTATTATAAAATGTCAAAAAAAATAATAACTGAAATAGAAAATAGAGACGCCTTTTTAACTCTTTTACAACATAACCCAGGATTGATTATATTAAAATTGGGAGCGCAATGGTGCGGACCTTGTAAGACCATTAAACCGGTTGTAGATGGGTTTTTTGCTTCGTCGCCACATACTGTAGTTTGCGCCGATATTGATATAGATAAATGTACTGATTTATATTCACTTTTAAAAGCAAGAAAAATGGTTAATGGGATACCAGTGTTATTATGTTATAAAAAAGGAAATACATCATATATTCCGGATGATATAGTTACAGGTTCAGACCCTCAACAATTACATTTATTTTTTACGCGTTGTGGTAATCATTTAATGGACGTTTCAACAAAACACGCAATAAAAATGTTTTAGTTCTTTAAGTTGTTTTAAATATTATTTGGTCTTTAAGTTGTTTTAAATATTATTTGGTCTTTAAGTTGTTTTAAATATTATTTAACCAA
>Ga0129336_10001852_pt1 | contig 12948 bp, 10 predicted proteins | sample CPB6_02_DNA_FD_96878 | JGI IMG/M metagenome (GOLD analysis project Ga0129336, IMG submission 96878) | Freshwater to marine salinity gradient microbial communities from Chesapeake Bay, USA - CPBay_Sum_0.6_0.2_DNA | ecosystem: Environmental > Aquatic > Marine > Coastal | place: USA: Chesapeake...
GCCCGTTAGGAAGGCGATTTGCCCCGCTTTTGCCAGCCCGCACGAGCTTTTGCCCCCTTTGCCTTTGACTCACCCCTCCGCGCCCCTTGGACTGCCCCCCTCCGATGTCCGCCCAGCTCCAGTCCACGTCGCCCGCCCTCGCAGGGGAGTTCCGTGCCTGCCTGCCGGCGATTATCGGCATCATCGGGCTCTGAGCCCGCGAAACGGACCGCCTCCGGCGCCTCCCCGTTCCGCGGTCCTCGGAACGGCCCCCTTCCTTTTCACCTCTCTCCCACCCACACCACCATGGCACGCTCCATCGAAATCTATGACACCACCCTCCGCGACGGCTCGCAGGGGCAGGGCATTCATTTCTCCGTCGATGACAAGCTGCGCATCGCCGCCGAGCTCGAGCGCTTCGGCATGGCCTACATCGAGGGCGGCTGGCCGGGCTCCAATCCCCGTGACGTCGAGTTCTTCGCCCGCGCCAAGAAGCTGAAGTTCAGGCACGCCAAGCTGGCCGCCTTCGGTTCGACCCGCCGCAAGGGCGTGCGCGCTTCCGAGGACGCCCAGGTCCGCGGCCTCCTCGAGGTCGACACCCCGGTGGTCACGATCTACGGCAAGACCTCCGCCCTGCACGTCCGTGAAGTGCTCCGCTGTTCGCCCGAGGAGAACCTTGAGATGATCCGCGACACGGTCGCCTTCCTGAAATCGCACCGTCGCGAGGTCATCTACGACTGCGAACACGCGATCGACGGCTGGAAGGAGGACTCCGCCTACGCCATCGCCGCCATGCTCGCCGCCGTCGAAGGCGGCGCCGACCGCGTCGTGCTCTGCGACACCAACGGCGGCTCGCTGCCTTCCGAAGTCGCGGCGGCCACCCGCGCCGCCCTCGCCGCGCTCAAGAAGACCGCCGTGGGCATCCATACGCACGACGACGCCGGCCTCGGCCTCGCCAACGCCCTCGCTTCGCTCGAGGCCGGCGCCTCACACGTCCAGGGCACCGTCAACGGCATCGGTGAACGCACCGGCAACTGCGACCTCACCGCCGTCATCCCCTGCGCCCAGCTTAAGTTCGGCTGGAAGTGCGTCTCCTCGACTGCGCTCAAGGGTCTCGCCGGCCTCTCCCGCTTCGTCGACGGCGTGGCCAACCTCGCCCCCGATCCGCGCCGTCCGTGGGTCGGCACCGCGGCCTTCGCCCACAAGGGCGGCACGCACGTGGACGCCGTCCGCAAGTTCTCCGCCGCCTACGAGCATGTCGACCCGACCGTCGTCGGCAATGAACGCACGGTCCTCGTGAGCGACCAGTCCGGCCGCAGCAACATCGTCCTCAAGGCGAAGTCCCTCGGCATCGACCTCGACCGCGACTCTCCCGCCACCGCCGCCGCGCTCGAGGAGCTGAAGAAGCTCGAGCATTCCGGCTGGAGTTTCGAGGACGCCGAAGCCTCGCTGGCCCTGCTGCTCCGTCGCCACCTGGGCAGGAGCAAGGCCTCTCCTTTCGAAGTCGCTTCGTACCATGTCACCGCGCGCGGCGCCAAGGGCTCGGCCTATTGCGAGGCCGTGGTCCGCGTCAGCATCGCCGGCAAGGAGACCCTCACGGTCGCCGAAGGCGACGGTCCGGTGCACGCCCTCGACCAGGCCCTCCGCTCCGCCCTCGTGAAGTCCTTCCCGAAACTGGCGAAGGTGAGCCTAGTGGATTACAAGGTCCGCATTCTCGGCGGCGCCGACGGCACCGCGGCCAAGACCCGCGTGGTCATCCGCTCTTCCGACGGCAAGGCCTCCTGGGGCACGGTCGGCGTCAGCGAAAACCTCGTCGAGGCCTCGTTGCAGGCGATCGTCGACGGCTACGCCCACGCGCTCGCCTGAGGGTGGCGTTGACGGGCATGGCGGGGCGGGTAGTAATGCTCCGCCCCGCCATGCGCCTCCTCTCCGCTCTGCTTTGCTCCTGCGCCGCCCTGTGCGCGCAGACGAAGAAGGCCCCGCCGAAAATCTTCGACCTCGCCCCGCCGGGCACGGCCGGCCTGTCCGAGCTCCCGGCCCTTTTCCGTGCAGCCATGGGTCGCGCCTACACGGCCGACCTCCCCGCGCCGGCGCATCGGCTGAGCGACCTCACGTTCCTGTCCCAGGACCGCAAGGAGAGGCTCGACCTTTACCTCCAGCATGGTCGGGACCTGAAAGTCCGTCAGCCGGGCGTGCTGTTCATCCACGGCGGCGGCTTCACCGCCGGCGACAAGGCCGAATACCGTTCCGCCAGCGTGAGCGCCGACCTCGCGCGCGCGGGTTTCGTCGTCGTGAGCTGCAATTACGTCCTGGGCGCCAAGGACAAGCCGGGCGTCTGGCCGCGCAACATCGCCGATTGCCGCGCCGCCGTCCGCTGGATGAGGGACAACGCCGACGCCCTCGGTCTGGATCCGCAACGCATCGCCGTCGCGGGCGGTTCGGCCGGCGGCTACCTCGCGCTGATGGTCGGGCTGTCCGACGACCGGACCGGACCGGGCGGGGACCCTCAGGCGAAGACCTCCGCGAAGGTCTCAGCCGTCATCGACATGTACGGAGTCGTCAACTTTTCCAAGCATGGCACGGGATCCGTCCCCGGCCTCTCCGCGGCGGAGCAGGCGGCCTATCTTCCTGAGAACCAGTGCGACCCCAAGGATCCGCCCGTCCTCATCCTGCACGGGACCGCCGATACCACCGTGGCCCTGGAGCAGTCCGAACTCATGGCCGCGGCGCTGGCCAAGGCCGGCGTCGACCATGAGCTGGTCGTCGTCGAGGCGGCGCCCCACACCTTCGACCTGCATCCGCGGGGCAAGTCCTGGAAGCTCACCGGAGTCGTGGCGGGACGTCCGGCCGCGCGGGAATCGGGGAATGCGGACCTGACTCAGGTGACGCTGGAGTTCCTCCGGCGCGCGCTCGGGCAGCCCGCCGGCCGTTGAGCCGGCTCAGGGCTTGAGCCGGGTGAACACCGTCGAGCCGCGCATCTCCGTCTCGAACCTTCCGGTGTCCTCGAGCATGCGGTAGAACTTCGCGTAGCGCGGGGCGTTCACCTCCAGCTCGGGGTGGAGGCGCAGGAAGTCCTTCTTGAGGAACTCGACCTTCATCCAGCCGTCAGCCGTCTGCTGGGCGGCGGCCGTCGAGACCAGCGCCTCGATGAGTCCGTCGCAGGCCAGCAGCTGCTGGCGCCGACGTTCGGTCTCCGCCAGGCTGGAGGCGGAGGGCTGGGGCTGGGCCTCCGGCACGGGCGCTTCGGACCTGCGCCCACGGCCTTCTCCACGGCGCGACCGGGGTTCGCGGGCCGGCTTGGGCGGCTTCGCCGCCGCCCTCGGGGCCGTGAACTGGATCTCCGGCAGCATCCGTTCGAATTCGTCGAGCAGTGCGAGCGCCTCGGCCTTGGCCTTGGGCGCGAGCAGCCGGACCGCCTTGGCCAGGAGCTCGAGCGCCCGGCGGGGGTCGGACTTTGCCTGCGTCTCGGCGTCGATCCTTTCGCGCAATTCCGTGAGGTTGAGGTAGTGGTGCGCCGTGGAGCGGAGCGCGCGGTGCGTCCGCTCTCCCATCACCACGATCCGAACGCCGAGCCGCTTGGCGTCCTCGACCACCGGGGTGAAGTCGCTGTCATTCGTGACGAACACCAACGTCGTCGGGGGGTTGGTCCCGGCGAGCATCTTCACGGCGTCGATCGTCATCCGCATGTCCGCGGCGTTCTTGCCGGGCGTGTAGCTGCGCTGGTCGACCAGTTCGAGCTCCGTCCACTCGACCGCCGCGGCCCGCCAGCCGCTGAGCCTTCCTTGGAAGTCTCCGTAGGCGCGGGCCGAGATGAGCGGGGTGTCTCCGACGAATTTGCGCAGCGTGGGCAGGTGCTGATGCGAGACATTGTCCGCGTCCACCAGCAGCCCGATGCGCTCGTTTTCCCGGCCCTTGGCCGCTTCAGGGGTGGAGGTGGAGGCGGCGTCCGCCTGACGACCGCGTCGGGGGGGGTTGCTCCGGCCAGGAGCTTTCGCCCGGGGGGATCTGCTTCGGCTCTTGGGTTTGCTCACAGAGGTCGTTCCTCCCACTTAGCATCACCCACCGCAACCCCTATTCCCAGATGTTCACGCTCGCCAGTCGCGATGAAGTGGGCAATAAATGTCCAATTGGTTGAAACTTTCCCCCCAGTTAACTGTAAAATAGGCGTAAAAAACAAGCATGTCGCATCTTCTGGCATCCGCATTCATGGCCTTGGCGGCCCTGACCGTCTCGGGAGAGGGGGCGGGCGAGGTCAAGGAGCCCGCTTGGAAGGCCAAGCCCGGACCTTGGGGTGACTTGGAGGTTCATACCGCCTTCCTCGAGGCCCCTGACTCCCTGCTGGTCCTTTCCGCCAAGCCGAACTCAACCACCCGTTGGACTTTCGAGCAGATGAGCGAGGGAGCCGTGCGTGAGACCTTGGTTTCCGCCGGACTTACCGCCGACCTGATCGAGAAACTGATGAGCCCCTCGCGGCGGGTGGTGAACGTCACCGCCATCACCCTGTATCCGACGACCGAGGAGCTCCTTTCCCTCAGTCTGGAGGTCCGCTCGAAGCTGTACCTTGAGCTGGCGAAGCACCCGGTGAACGAGTTCCAACGGGATCCGGTCTTCATCGTCGGCCAGGACCTGGAGGACTGGTTGGCGACCTCCACGCTCAACGCCGAACAGCGAGACCTCTTCCGGAGGCTGGTCTGGCGCCGCGGCTCCGCCACCGTCTTCAGCGACATCAGCGCCCTCCTTTCGCTTGCGCGTAACCAGGAAGAGGTGCAGGCCGTGTTCCGTTCCGTGACTCGCGTCCGCACCCTCATCGTCGCCCTGCGGCTGCCCGTCACCGTGCCCCGCAAGGAGTTCCTCGACTACTGGAGCGGTGGACGTTCGGAGTCCTTGCGAATGCCTTTCCTTTCCGCCATCACGAACCGTCGGGCCGAGCAGAAGATCGACATCTCGAACTTCCTGCCCTCCCTGATGCGGCAGAAAATCTACACCTACCCCGAGATCGAGCTCGGCGTGAAGGGGCGTTTCCCCGACTGCCACTGGACCTCCCTCAACTTCTTCGCCGTGACGCCCCAGGACTTCCTCCTGGACACCCGTCTGGCCGCCTCCTACCTGCTCGAGAAGTACGAGCCGATCGACGCTCCCTACCGTTTCGGGGACGTGCTCTGCTTCATGGACTCGGGTGAAGGACTGCACACCTGCGTCTACATCGCGGACGACATCGTGTTCACCAAGAACGGGGACAGCATCCTCGCTCCCTGGGTCTTCATGCAGACGGCGGACGTGGACGCGATCTACCGCAAGTCGCCCTCCACCCGGATCCAAGGCTTCCGTCTGAAGCGCTGATACTTTTCCGCTGTCCCCGGCGGGAATCGAACCCACATCCTCGGTTTAGGAAACCAATGTTCTATCCGTTGAACTACGGGAACGCGGACAGTCATTCAGGGGCGGCCGCGGGCCGGCGGCAAGCCCTGATGAGGCGGTCCTCTTGACTCCCTCCGCGCGGCGGGCACTCCTTTCCGAGTGACTGCGCTGCTCCTTTCCGCCGAGGCCCCCCTGGTCATTCCCCATTGGGCCTGGGCGGCGTTCCTCGGCTTCGTCGCGCTCATGCTGGCGCTGGACCTCGGGGTGTTCAACCGGCACGACCATGTGCCGAGCTTCAAGGAGGCGGTGGCCTGGTGCGTCGTCTGGGTCTCCTTGGCGGTCGGCTTCGGTTTCCTGCTCTCCGCCTGGCGCGGCCCCGAGGACGCGCAGCTTTTCGCCGCCGGCTACGTGCTCGAGCTGGCGCTCTCCGTCGACAACCTCTTCATCTTCATCCTCGTCTTCAGCCATTTCGCCATCCCCGACCGCCTGCAGCACCGCGTGCTCTTCTGGGGCATCATCGGCGCCGTGGTCATGCGGGCGGTCTTCATCATCGCGGGCGTCGCGGCGGTGGAGCGCTTCGCGTTCCTCTTGCCGATCTTCGGCGCCTTCCTGATCTTCACCGGCCTGAAGCTCGCGCTGGCCAGCGACGAGGGGCACGGCAAGGACGTCGATGAGCAGCTGGTGGTGCGGCTGGCGCGCCGGCTCCTGCCGGTCACCCGTCAGTTCCACGGCAACGCCTTCTGGGCCCGCGAGGACGGGCGCTGGGTCTGCACTCCGCTCTTCGTGGTGCTCCTGGTCGTCGAGGCCACGGACGTCGTGTTCGCCGTGGACTCCATCCCCGCCATCCTCGGCATCCTGCCTCCCGAGCTTCCCATCGAGGAGAAGCGCTTCGTCGCCTTCACCTCCAACATCTTCGCCATCCTCGGTCTGCGCTCGATGTATTTCGCCATCTCCGGCTTCCTCCAGTATTTCCGGTTCCTCAAGCCCGCCCTGGCCTTCATCCTCGGCTTCATCGGCGCCAAGATGATCCTGCCCTGGGCCGCCGGTTTCGGCGGGGTCGACGGCGCTCCGGCCGCCTGGGTGCCGGCCTCTCTCCTGCACGACGGACGCGTGCACGTGCCGACCGAGGTCTCCCTCTCCATCATCGGAGTGGTCATCGCCTTGGCCGTGGCGCTGTCCGTCGCCTTCCCCAAGAAGCAGAGGGATTGAGGTTTTGGTGTTCCCTCCCGGGCGCCTTCGGGCCACCCTCGACGAGGTGCTGACCAGCAGGCACAGGCGTTACCTCCCCCATCTGCGCGGCAGCCGGACCCTGCTGGCGTCCGCCGTGCTCTTCGGGATGCTCTACTCCGCGACGAGCGCCTTCGGGGTGCCTTTCCTGCTTTCCCGGGTGCTGCCTGCGGCCTTCGGCGACGCGGCCGAGCGCGCGGCGCCCCTGCTGACGTTTCCGGCCTGGACCGGATGGCCGCCTCTGACCCTGCCCGTGGGCGCCGAGACGCTCTTCGCGGTCGGCTTCCTGCCGGTCGTCTTCGTGATCCGCGGCGCCGCCCAGTTCGCCGCCAGCTACAGCGTCAACGTGGCCGGGATGCGCGTGGTGGAGTCGGTGCGTTCGGCCGCGTTCGCGCGCATCCAGTCCCTCCACCTGGGATACTTCGGGCGGTTCACCACGGGCGACCTGCTGCAGCGGCTGACGGGCGACGTCCTCTCGGTGCGGCTGGTGCTGGTGGACGTGTCGACCGACCTGGTCATCCAGCCTTTCACGCTGCTGTTCGCCGCCGGATGGGTGCTCTGGAGCTGCCTGACCCTGCCCGGCGGACTGTGGTTCCTGCTCGCGCTCGCGGTGATCCCCGTCTCGGTGCTGCTCATCCGTGCGATCGGACAGGCCCTGCAGGCCCGCGCCCGGCGCGCCGCCGCCAACTCCGCGAGTCTGGGCGGAATCGTCGTCGAGAATCTCCAGTCCCCGCGCGAAGTGCGCGCCTACGGGCTGCAGGCCAGGGAGCAGGAGCGGTTCGGCGCCGCCTCCCGTGAGGGATTGCGCATCCAGTCCAAGATCGCCCGCTACGACAAGTCGCTGTCCCCGCTGCTCGAAGTGGCGGCGGCGTGCGGCGTGGCATGCGCCGTCTGGGTCGGAGCCGACGCTGGCATGCGCTATCAGGACCTCCTGGGCATCGTGGGCGCGATGTATTTCGCCTACGAGCCCGTGAAGAAACTCGGCCGGGTCAGCAGCCTGATGTCGCTGGCCGACGCGGGACTCGGACGCCTGGAGGAGGTCATGGACGCGCCGGTCGAGGTGGCCGACCGTCCGGACGCCCGGCCGCTCGGCCGGATCCGTGGCGACGTCGAGTTCCGCGGGGTCTCCTTCGGCTACGCCTCCGAGGACGTCCTGCGGGAGGTCAGCGTCACGATTCCGGCCGGTCAGTCCGTGGCCCTCGTCGGGCCCAGCGGCGCCGGCAAGAGCACCTTCATCAACCTCGTCCCGAGGTTCTTCGACCCGCGGCAGGGGACCGTCCTCGTGGACGGCACGGACGTCCGCGCGGTCAGGCAGGCCGATCTGCGCGCCAATGTCGCCCTCGTCTCGCAGGAGCCCGTGCTTTTTGACGACTCCGTCCTGGAGAACATCCGCCTGGGTCGCCCTGCGGCGACGGACGCGGAGGTCCGCGAGGCCGCCCGGCTGGCGGGCGCGCTGCCCTTCATCGAGGGGCTGCCCGAGGGCTTCGCCACGCGGGTGGGTGAGCGCGGCTCGCGCCTTTCCGGCGGGCAGCGGCAGCGCGTCGCGGTGGCGCGCGCGTTCCTGAAGGATGCGCCCGTCCTCATCCTGGATGAGGCGACCTCGGCCCTGGACGCCGAATCTGAGAAGGGCGTGCGCGACTCCCTCGCCCTGCTGATGAAGGGCCGGACGACGCTCATCGTGGCGCATCGGTTCAGCACGATCCGCGACGCGGCGCGCATCCTCGTCTTCGAGGGCGGCAGGATCGTGGCGGACGGCACGAGGGAGGCGGTCTACCGGGACAACGCCCTGTTCCGCCGTCTCTGGGACGAGCAGGCGCAGGGGTCGGCCTGATGCGCGTCCTCATCGTCAAGCTCGGCGGCCTCCGCGCCGCGCTCGCCGCGACCGCGGGCATGCGCGCCGTGCGTGAGCGCCATCCTTCGGCCGCCTTCACCTTCGTCTGCCGTCCCGGGGCGGAGGCCGCCCTCGAAGGCTGCCCCGCGGTGGTCGAGTCGGTCCCGCTTGAGCCCGGCGTAGGTTCGCTGGCGCTGCTCTCGCGCCTGCGGTCGCAGCGGCATGACGTCGCCGTCCTGCTCGGCGGACCGTCCCCCGCGGCGCGGCTGGTCGCGCTCAGCGGCGCATCGCGACGGGTCTGCGCCGGCGCCGCGCCCTGGCATTGGTCGCCGTTCTTCCACCGTCAGGCCACGGCCCGGGCGGTCGATCCGCACGAGGCCGCGCGGGACCATGAGGTGCTCGCCCAGGCCTTCGGCTTCCAGGGCGAGCCTCCGGGAATGTGGTTCGCGCCGTCACGGATGCAGGAGCATGGCCTCGTCCTGGACGAGGGCCGCTACCTCGTCATCCATCCCGGCGCCTCACGGCCCGAGCGCGTGCTCGAGGTCGACAAGTGGGCCGCGGTGGCCCGCGAGCTGCTCTCGCGCGGCGAGGTCGACCGGGTGGCCGTCTCCGCCGGGCCCGCGGGCGAGGAACGCATCATGGCCGAGGCGCTCTGCGGCCTGATCGGTCCGGCCGCGGTGTCCACCGGCGGCCGCCTCCGTTTCGCCCAGCTCGCCGCGCTGATCCGGGGCGCCCGTGCCTTCCTCGGCGCCGACTCCCCGGTGCTGCAGCTCGCGGCGGCGGTCGGCACGCCGGTGGTGGGAGTCTACGGCCCTTCCGATTTCGCCCGCTCACGTCCGTTCGGGGTGCTTTGCCGGACCGTGCGGATCGACGCCACGCCTTACGAAGGAGAGGCCCGGAAGGATTACTTGCGCCGGATGGACCGGGCCCTGGGCCGTGTCACGCCGGACCAGGTTCTCCGGGCGGTCGACGAGCTGCTGCGCGTCTCGGCGCGCTGAGCCACCTTGACCCCGGCTCCCCGCCGGAGACAGTGGCCGCGTGGCCTCTCCGCAGCATTACGACGCCGTCATCATCGGCGCAGGCATGTCGGGCCTGGCCGCCGCCGTGCGGCTCGCCATGTACGGCCGGCGCGTGCTCGTGGCGGAGCGTCACAACGCCCCCGGCGGGCTCAATTCCTTCTACGCCCGCGGCCGGCGCAAGTACGACGTCGGCCTGCATGCGCTGACGAACTGGGTGCCCGACGGCGCCAAGGGCGCTCCGCTGGTCAAGCTCATGCGTCAGCTCCGGATCCGTCGCGAGGAGCTCGACCTCTGTCCGCAGCTCGGCTCCCGCGTCACGATGGGCGGAGTGTCGCTGCGCATCGACAACGACTTCACGCACCTCCTCGAGGACGTCGCCGCCGCCTTTCCGGCCGACGCGGACGGATTCCGCGGTCTGGACGCCTGGATCGCCTCGCTGGACGAGGCCTCCTTGCAGGCGCACGGCGGTTCGGCCCGGGAGCTCCTGGCCTCGCGTCTGCGGAGTCCGCTGCTCCGCGACCTGCTCCTCGTGCCCACCTGCTATTACGGCAGCGCGCTCGAGGATGACATCGAGGTCTCGCAGTTCGCCATCATGTGGCGCTCCCTTTTCCGCGAGGGTTTCGCCCGGCCCTACGAGGGCGTGCGGCGCGTCATCCGCCTCCTCACGGACCGCTGCCGTGAGCACGGCGTGGAACGCCGCATGAAGTGCGGCGTGCGCCGCATCGAGGTCAGGCAGGGCAGGGCGGCGGCGTTGGTCCTCGACGACGGATCGGAGGTCACGGCCGACACGGTCTACTCCTCGGCCGGCGCGGTCGAGACCATGCGGCTCCGCTCCGACCTCTCTCCTGACGCCGGCGCGGACGTCGCCGGCCGGCTCGGCTATGCCGAGACCATCGCGACTTACCGGCCCGAGGAGTTCGCGCGCTTCGGCTGGCGCGACACCATCGTGTTCTTCTGCGATTCCGAACGCTTCTCCTACCGTTCCCCCGCCGGACTCGTCGACCCTTCCTCCGGCGTCATCTGCATCCCCAACAACTACGATTACGGCCCGGACCGCGCGCTGGACGAGGGCTGGCTGCGTGTCACGGCCCTCGCCTCGCACGACGCGTGGTGCGCCCTGCCCGAAGACGAGTACCGCGCGCGCAAGGACGAATGGTTCACCCGCCTGAACCGGACCGCCCGCCGGCACCTGCCCCCGGTCTCCGACGCCGGCCATGACGCCGCCCTGACCTCCGTGGACATGTTCACCCCGCGGACCGTGCGCAAGTTCACCGGCCACGTCGGCGGGGCCATCTACGGTTCCACCGTGAAGCGCCGCGACGGCCGCACCGACCTCGCCAATCTGCATCTGATCGGCACCGACCAGGGCTTCCTTGGCGTCACCGGCGCAATGCTTTCTGGCATTTCCATGGCCAATCTGCACGGTCTGAAGGCGTAACCCCATGCCCGAGCCACGCCCCCTCTGGAAGGATTTGCTGCAGCCCGCCGTCATCGTCGGCGCGCTCGGCTACTTCGTCGACATCTATGACCTGACGCTCTTCATGACCGTGCGCGAGAAGAGCCTCGCCGGACTCGGACTCTCGCACCTCATCACCGGAGCCCCGTGGTACCAGGACCTGCTGTCCTGGCAGATGGCGGGCATGCTCCTGGGTGGCATCTTCTTCGGCGTCCTGGGCGACCGCATGGGCCGGCTCACGACGCTCTTCGGCTCCATCCTGCTCTATTCCGTGGCCAACATCGCCAACGGGCTCGTCGACTCGTTCGGGGCCTACGCGGCGTGGCGCTTCATCGCGGGCGTCGGCCTCGCCGGCGAGCTCGGCGGCTGCATCGCGCTCGTCTCCGAGACGCTCTCGAAGGAGCGGCGGGGCTACGGCACCGCGCTGGTCGCGACGGTGGGCGTCTTCGGCGCCGTCGTCGCCGGCTGGATGGCCGACCACGTCGACAAGCTCGGCGCCCTGGTCGGGACCGACGGGTGGCGCATGAGCTATTTCATCGGCGGCGGCCTCGGCCTCGCCCTGCTGGCGATGCGCGTCGGCGTGCACGAGTCCGGCATGTTCAGGCATGCGCGCGAGAGTTCTTCCGCGGAGTCGGTCGGACGGGGCGACTTCCTCTCCCTGTTCACCTCCCGCGACCGTTTCCTCCGTTACGCCCGCTGCGTGCTCATCGGCCTGCCCACCTGGTACATGATCGGCATCCTCGTGCAGCGTGCGGCGACCGTCTTCGCTCCCGCCGCCGGCGTCCAGGGCGAGAAGATCCAGACCAACTGGGCCGTCGCCGCCTTCTACCTCGGACTCACCTTCGGCGACCTCGCCAGCGGCGTCGGCAGCCAGCTCGCCCGGTCCCGCCGCAAGGTCGTGCTGGTCTTCCTGCTCTTCAGCCTGGCCTGCGTCGGCGTCTATCTTTTCGGCGCGCAGGGCTGGAGTTCCGAGGCCTATTACCGGCTCATCTTCCTGATGGGCTTCGGCATGGGCTACTGGGCGCTGTTCGTCACCATCGCCGCGGAGCAGTTCGGCACCAACCTCCGGGCGACCGTGGCCACCACCGTGCCCAACTTCGCCCGCGGGTCCCTGGTGCTGCTGACCTTCTGCTTCACCCAGCTCGTCGGCACCAAGGAGGCTCCCGGAGTCACGGCTCCCGTCGCCGGCGCCGTCCTGGGAGCGGTCTGCTTCACGGCCGCCTTCCTCGCCTTGTGGAAGATGGAGGAGACCTACGGCAAGGACCTCGACTACCAGGAGAGGAAGTGACGGTCACTTATTCACCGGCGCCGGAGCGTCGGTGACGCAGCGGAAGCCGGCGTGGTTCGTCGAAGTCAGGGTGTCCAGGCCCTGGCGCGAGGCCACGCGGAAGCGGAAGCAGTAGGCCTCGTCGCAGAGCCAGGAGCCGCCGCGGATGACGTGCTGTCCGTAGCCGGTGCCTTCCGGATCCTCGCCCGCGGGCGGTCCGGCCGGCGAGTCCTTGGGCGAGCGGGCGTAGTAGTCCTTGCCGTACCAGTCTTCGCACATCTCCCAGACGTTGCCGGCCACGTCGTAGAGGCCGAAGGCGTTCGGCGGATAGCTTTTCACCCTGGAGGTGGAGACATGCCCGTCGAGTCCGAGGTCGGTCTCGGGGAACTTGCCCTGCCAATGGTTGCACATGTATTTGCCTTCGGGTCTCTCTTCATCGCCCCAGACGTAGGGCTTGGACTTCAGTCCGCCGCGGGCCGCGAACTCCCATTCGGCCTCGGTGGGCAGGCGTTTGCCGGCCCAGCGGGCGTAGGCCTGGGCGTCCTTGTAGGTGACGCACACCACCGGATGGTCCATGCGGTCCTTGATCGAGGATCCCGGGCCCTCGGGGCTGCGCCAGGTCGCTCCGGCGGTGAATTTCCACCACGGCAGATTGCCGGCGCCGCAGCGCTTCGGGTCGACTCCGGCGACGGGCTTGAAGATCAGCGAACCTCCCTTGAGGTATTCCGGCGGGCTCTGGGGGAACTGACGCGGATCGAGGTCCTTCTCCGCGTCGGTGACGTAGCCCGTCGCGTCGGCGAACGCCTTGAAC
>Ga0129336_10001854_pt1 | contig 12944 bp, 10 predicted proteins | sample CPB6_02_DNA_FD_96878 | JGI IMG/M metagenome (GOLD analysis project Ga0129336, IMG submission 96878) | Freshwater to marine salinity gradient microbial communities from Chesapeake Bay, USA - CPBay_Sum_0.6_0.2_DNA | ecosystem: Environmental > Aquatic > Marine > Coastal | place: USA: Chesapeake...
AGGGAGGCGTGGGTCTGGGCGCGATCCCAGGCATCGCGGGCGCGCAGGTCGCGCATGATCGCGAGGGCATCGTCGAGCGAAGCGCGGGGGCGGCGGTCGTCTTGCATGGCTCAGAGGGGGCCGGTAGTCTTGCAGATTCTCATGTCGCGGGAATCTAGCCCTCCCTCAGGTGAGGCACCGCCGCTCACTGCGGAGGCGGTGGCCCCGCTGCGCGCCTGGATCGAGGTCGACCTCGATGCGGTCCGTCGCAACGCCGAGCGCGTCGCGGCGCACACCGGGCTCCCCATGATCCCGATGGTGAAGGGGGACGCCTACGCGCTGGGGGTGCTCCCGATCGTGCGCGTGCTCGAGCCCCTCGCCCCGTACGCGTATGGCGTCTCCGTCCCGGCGGAGGGGGAGGAGCTGCGCGCGGCGGGCATTTCGCGGACGATCATCCTCTACACCCCCTGCCTGCCGCACGAGCTCGGACGCGCCAAAGCCGCTCGGCTGACGCCCTCCCTCTCGAGCGCCGAGCAGATCACGGCGTGGGCGGGGCTCGGGGGCGGAGGCTGGCATCTGGTGATCGACACGGGGATGCACCGCGAAGGGATCGCCTGGGATGCGGTCGATACGCTCCACGCCGTGCTCGCGGCTCACCCCCCGGCTGGTGTCTACACGCACTTCCATTCGGCGGACGCTGATGCCGAATCGATCGCCCAGCAGGAATCGCGATTCGCGCGGGCGGTCGCCGCGCTCCCGTCGCGACCCGCCCTGGTGTACGCCGACAACAGCCCGGCGATGGCGCGCCGTGCCACATCGCCGTTCGGTGCGACGCGCCCTGGGGCCTTCCTCTACGGCCTCTCCGGCGGCCCCCATGCGGTGGTCCAGCCCGATCCGGTGGTCCATGTGCGCGCACGCATCCTCGAGCTCCGATGGATCGAGGCCGGGGAGACGGTCAGCTATGGCGCCACCTGGCGCGCGTCGCGTCGCACCCGCGTGGCGACCGTCGCGATCGGGCACGCCGATGGGTGGCGTCGCGCCCTCTCCAACTGGTCGGATGGACTCCTCCAGGGGTGCCGCGTGCCGATGATCGGCAACGTCACGATGGATATGACGATGGCCGATGTGTCTGAGGTCGTAGCAAACGTCGGCGACGTGGTGACGGTGGTTGGCACCGATGGCGCAGAGACGTTGACCCTCGATGGGGTCGCGACGCGAGCAGGGCTCTCGCCCTATGAACTGCTGAACGGCCTCCGCTCGCGGCTCCCGCATCACTACCGTGGAGGAGCGGCATGAGACGGGCACTCATCCTCGTCCTCGATGGCGTCGGGATCGGCGAGGCGCCGGACGCCGCCGCCTATGGTGATGTCGGCTCGCACACCCTGGGGAACCTCGCGCGCGCCGTCGGGGGACTGCGGGTCCCGCAGCTCGAGCGACTGGGCTTGGGCCGGATCGCCCCGCTCGATGGCGTCGCGCCGGTAGCACACCCCACAGCGGCCTTTGGCCTGATGGAGCCCCGCTCCTCGGGGAAGGACAGCACCACGGGCCACTGGGAGCTCGCCGGGGTCCATCTCGCCAAACCCTTCCCGACCTACCCGCACGGCTTTCCCCCTGAGCTGGTCACCGCCTTCGCGGCGCGCACCGGGCGCGGGGTGCTCGGCAATGTGGTCGGCAGTGGGACGGCGATCCTCACCGAGTACGGGGAGCGCCATCAGCAGACGGGGGAGTGGATCCTCTACACCTCCGCCGATTCGGTCTTCCAGATCGCCGCGCACGAGGAGACCATCCCGTTGGCCGAGCTCTACGCGGCCTGCGAGACGGCGCGCGCGATGCTCGTCCCGCCGCACGACATCTCCCGCGTGATCGCGCGGCCCTTCGTGGGGCGTCCGGGGTCCTATACCCGGACGGCGAACCGGCGTGACTACGCGATCGCCGCCCCGTCGGAGACGCTCCTCGATGCGCTCGCGGCCGCCGGGATCCCGCGCGTCGGGGTAGGGAAGGTGGACGACCTCTTCGCCCGGCGAGGGCTCGAGGGGGGGCACACGAAGGACAACGCCGAGGGGATCGCGCGGCTCCTCGACTGGCTTCGCGCGGGCCCCGATGGGCTCTGCTTCGCCAACCTTGTAGATTTCGACCAGTTATACGGGCACCGGAACGATGTTCCGGGGTTCCATCAGGCGGTGCGGGCGTTCGACGCCGTGCTCCCTGAACTCATCGCCGCCCTCCGCGAGGACGACCTGCTCTTCATCACGGCCGACCATGGTAACGACCCGACGACGCCGTCCACCGATCACGCCCGTGAGTGCGTGCCGGTCCTGGTCGTCGGTCCTCGGGTGACCCCGGTCGATCTCGGGCGGCGGTCCACCTTCTCCGACCTCGGCGCGACCGTGGCGGAGTGGCTGGGGGTCCCGTTCCGTGGGCGCGGGACCTCGTTCCTTGCGCAGGTGGTGCGGTGAGCCTCGACCCCGTCGCGCCCTTCCTCGGGGCGCTCCACGCGGCCGCCCTGGAGGCGATGCGCAACGCCTATGCGCCCTACTCCAAGTTCCATGTCGGGGCAGCGTTGCTCACCGACGATGGGAAGGTGATCGCTGGGTGCAACGTCGAGAACGCGTCGTATCCCGCGGGGACCTGTGCCGAGCGGGCGGCGATCGGCGCCGCCGTCGCGGCGGGCCACCAGCGCTTCCGCGCCGTGCTCATCAGCACCGAGGCCGACACCCCGACGCCCCCCTGCGGCGTCTGCCGTCAGGTGCTCGCCGAGTTCGGGACCGACCTCGCCGTCATCGCCCGCACCACCAACGGGGGCGAGGCGCGGTGGGTGCTCGCCGACCTCCTGCCTGACCCCTTCACGCCCGCTTCCTTCCGCCATTGATGCGTTCCATCCGACGCGCGACCATCGTCGCGGCGCTGTTCGCGGCTGCCACCCTCGGTGCCTGCACCGAGGAGCTCCGGACCTCCGCGACCTGTCCTGGGCTCTGCCCGGGCCAGCAGGTGCCGATCCTCGACACGGTGATCGATCCGGCAGTGGTGCTCGATACCACCCTCCAGCCCTTCCCGGTGCTCGGGGGGGAATCCTCGCTCCTCCTCGCGGCACGCGGGGACACCCTGGACGTGCGGGCCGTCGTCCGCTTCGACACCCTGCCGCGCAAGTACTCGCCGATCAACGATACCCTCACGGCGATCTCGCTCGTGGATTCCGCGACGCTCGCCGTGCAGCTCAAGCGGACCGGCGCGTCGATCCCGGCGACGATCTTCCTCGACGTCTACGATGTGACCGACACGGTGGCGGCCGATTCGGCCCCGCTCGCGCTCCTGCCGTATTTCACCCCGGCGCGACGTCTGGGGTCGATCCAGATCGACAGCGCCGGGTTCCGGGACTCGCTTGCGGTGAAGATCCCGCTCGACACCGCGCTGCTGCGGTCGATCGTGACCGACACCCTGCGGCTCCTCCGCATCGGATTGCAGCTCCGCGCCGCCGGCTCGGCGGAGGTCACGGTCACAGGAAGCACCGGGGGATCGGCGGCGCCGACGCTCCGGTATCGCGCCTCGGCCGATACCGCGGTGAAGGCGCTCACCGCGCGCCCCTTCTCGAAGACACCGGTCACCCCGATCGGACTCGCCGGTGAGTTCCAGGATTATCTCGTCGTCGTACGCGCCCCCGACGCAACGGCGGCGCAGCGATTCGTCGTTGGTGGGATCCCTGGACATCGCAGCTATCTCCGCTTCGATCTCCCGAGCTGGTTGACGGACTCGGTGGCGGTGCTGACCGCCAAACTGGAGCTCACCCAGGAGCCGATCCGCGGCCTCGATCCCACCCGCTCGTTCATCGTGCGAGCGCACGTCGGGCTCGGGGCGTGGGAGCTCACCGATCTCAATCGGGCGGCGCGCCTCCTGGCCCCCCTCGGCACCTTCATCACCGATTCCCTCGTCCTCGCGCCCGGGGATTCCGGCATCAAGCGGCTCGAGATGAACGGGGTCATTCGGCAGTGGCGGACGGTCAATGGGCGTCGGGCGGTGCCGAGCGTGCTGATCCTCCGTCCCGAGATCGAGGGGGTCTCTGGTCTGGCCGCTCGCTTCTACGGCACCGGCGCCGCACCGGCGCTGCGGCCGCGCCTTCGCATCAGTTACGTCCCCGCCATCCGGTACGGTCAGCCATGATCCATGCTCTGTTGCGACCGATCGCCCTCGTCGCGGTCCTCGCCCTCGCGGCTCAGGCCCAGGGGAGCGTGGCGACTCAGGGCTACGGCTATCCCACCGGGCAGCTGAGCGCGGCGGCCAATGGGGGCGGTGGGGCGGCGGCGGAGATCGATGCCGCGAGCGCCGTGAACCCGGCCGCCCTCGCCGCCGGTGCGCGGTACAGTGTCTACATGCAGTTCGAGCCGGAGTACCGGTCCACGCGGTTGGATGGCGCCGAGGAGCCGGTGCGTGTGATGCGATTCCCCGGCTTCGCGCTCTCGGGGGGCTGGGGCAAGTTCGCGGCTGGCGTCTCCTTCACGACCCTCCTCGATCGCACCTGGCTGAATCAGTACGCGGACACGCAGTCGGTCGGTGGGATCGCCACCCCGTCAACGGTGATCGCGAGTAGCGACGGCGGGATCACCGATGCGCGGTTCGCGGTCGCCTATGCGGTGCGTCCACGTCTGCAGGTCGGGCTCGCCGTCCATGCGGTCTCGGGACAGAATCGGATCGACTTCGGTCGCACGTTCAGTGACAGCTCGGGGCTGGGGTCGGCGGAGCAGTCCTCGACGCTCAACTTCGGTGGGCGCGGGCTCTCGCTCGGGGTGATCGGCATGCCGATCCAGGACCTCGTGATCGGCGCCTCGCTGCGGACCAGCGGCCCGCTCTCGGTCCGGCAGGACGGACAGTTTCTGGCCTCGGCCGACGTGCCGAGCCGCATGGGGATCGGTGCCTCCTGGATCGGGATCCCGAATACCACGCTCTCCGCGCGCATCGACAAGACGCGGTGGACGCGCATGGCCGCGCTCGGGTCGACCCGGATGTCGACCTTCGATGCGATCGATGTCGGGGCGGGGCTCGAGGTGGTCGGTCCGCGCATCGCGGGCGGGGCGACCGCGCTGCGCGTGGGGATCCGCGATCGTGGGCTGCCCTTCGGCGTCGACGGGCAGGCGGTGGGGGAGCGGACCACCTCCGGTGGACTCAGCGTGCCGCTCGGACGGAGCCGCGGCCAGATCGATCTCGGACTCCAGCGCGCCACCCGCACCTCGTCGGTGGCGACTGAGAAGGCCTGGCTCCTCTCCCTCGGGTTCGGCATCCGCCCGTAGGCCCGTCGGATGACCATCGCGGGAGCTGCGACCGGTGCGCTCGTGTTGGTCGCCGATGATGTGGAGGCGAATGTCGAGCTCCTGCGCGATCAGCTGACCGCCCTGGGCTATCGCGTCATCGATGCCGCGGATGGGCCGTCGGCCCTCGCCCGCGCGATCGCCGAGTCACCGGACCTCTGCCTCCTCGACGTGTCGATGCCGGCAGGCGATCTCGGGGTCGATCCCCGCGATACGGGCTATGCGGTCTGTCGGCGGCTCAAGCAGGATCCGCGCACGGCGCGCATCCCCGTCATCTTCGTCACCGCACAGAACGATCCCTCGGCCCGGGTGCAGGCCATCGAGGCCGGCGGCGACGACTTCCTGCTCAAGCCGCACGACCGTCATGTGCTCGGCGCGCGGGTCCGCAGCCTGCTCCAACTCAAGCAGGCGACCGATGCCCTCGCCGAGAGCTTGGAGCGGTTGCAGGGCGAGCAGCGCACGCGTGAGGACCTCGTGCGGATGGTGGTGCACGACCTCAAGACCCCGCTCACCGCGATCCTCGCGACCCTCGAGATGCTCCGCGATGGGGACTTCGGGGCGATCGACGAGCGTCCGCGGCGCGCGCTCTCGGATGTGGAGGGGCAGGCGGAGGATCTCCTCGGCTTGATCCAGGATCTGCTCGATGTCTCGAAGGTGGAGGAGCAGTCGCTCCTGCTCCAGCCCGAGCCGATCGCGCCGGCCGCGCTCTTCGCCGAGCTCTGCTTCGATTGGGCCGCGCGGTTCCAGCAGGCACAGACGACGACGCGCATCGAGGTCGCGGAGGACGCCCCCGTCTTCGCGGCCGACAAGACCTTGCTCAAGCGCGTCCTCTCGAACCTGGTGCAGAATGCGATCACGCATGCGCCGGTGCCGGTGACGCTCAGCTTTCAGGCCCGGCGTGATGGGGAGGGCATCCAACTCAGCGTGCAGGATGATGGGCCGGGGATCCCCGAGGCGAACCGCGAGCGGATCTTCCAGAAGTTCGCGCAGCTGCGTGAGGCCGGGGCGCCGAAGGTGCGGAGCTCAGGGCTCGGACTCGCCTTCTGTCGGGTGGCGGTGGAGTCCCATGGGGGGCGGATCTGGGTCGAGAGCGCCCTCGGGGAGGGGAGTACCTTTCACCTCGTTCTCCCGATCACACCTCCGATCGCCGCCGTCCCGCCTCGCCCTGCCGCGCCATGACCCGCACCGTCTACATCGAGACCTATGGCTGCCAGATGAACGTCAGCGATTCCGAGCTGATGTATGGCACGTTGCAGGCCTCGGGCTACATCCCGGTCGAAGGTCCCGAGGGGGCCGATGTGGTCCTCGTGAACACCTGTGCGATCCGCGAGAATGCCGAGCAGCGGGTGATCGGTCGGCTCGGCGAGCTCCGACGTGACCTCAAGCCGGGTGCGGTGCTCGGGGTCACCGGGTGCATGGCGCAGCGCCTGGGTCCGCGTCTCTTGGAGACCGATACGCGCGTCCAGCTCGTCGTGGGCCCCGATGCCTATCGGATGCTCCCGCAGCTGATCGAGGGGGCACGAGGCGGCGACCGGGTCACCGCGACCGACTTCGATCTCGAGGAGCACTACGAGGATGTGGTCGCGCGGCGCTTCGAAGGGGTGAAGGCGTGGATCCCGGTGCAGCGCGGCTGCGACTACAAGTGCACCTATTGCATCGTCCCGACCACGCGCGGCCCCGAGCGGAGCCGGAAGCTCGCCGAGGTGGTGCGCGAGACGCAGGAGGTCGTCGCGCAGGGGCTCACCGAGGTGATCCTCCTCGGGCAGACGGTGAATTCGTATCACGACGGGACGCATGACTTCGCCGATCTCCTGCGCGCGGTCGGTGCCGTCGATGGGATCCGGCGGGTGCGCTACACCAGTCCGCATCCCAACGACTTCTCGGATCGCGTGATCGCGGCGATGGCGGAGACGCCGACCGTCTGTGAGCATGTACATCTTCCGATGCAGAGTGGATCGACGAGCATGCTGAAGCGGATGCTCCGTCGCTATTCGCGCGAGGAGTACCTCGACTGCGTGGCGCGTCTGCGCACGGCGATGCCGGGGCTCGGCCTCACCACCGATATCATCGTCGGCTTCCCCGGGGAGACGGAGGAGGAGTTCGCCGAGACGCTCTCGCTCGTGCGCGAGGTGCGGTTCGACGACGCCTTCACCTTCAAGTTCTCGATGCGTGAGGGGACCCCGGCGACGCGGATGCCGCTGGAGTGGACCATCCCGGATGACGTGATCGACGCGCGCTACGATGCGCTCCTGGCCACGGTGCGTGGGATCTCACGCGAGCGGAATCTCGGGCGGCTCGGGGAGCGGATGGAGGTGCTCGTCGAGAAGGAGGCGCGTAAGGGGGAGCTGCTCCAGTGCCGCTCACGCGACTTCAAGACGGTGCTCGTGCCGGGGCCGACGGAGTGGATCGGACGCTATCTCACGGTGGAGTTGACGGGGACCACCGGGGCGACCTTCACCGGAACCCTCGTGCAGGAACGGCAGCCATTGCCGATGGCGGGGTGATCCCCCGTCGCGTGCGATCGATCGCGCGCGCGATGATCAGGTGATGTGATGCGGCGTGGGGAGGGCTCCTCTATGGGATGCCCCACATCCTCTCCGCGGCCTGCGCGCTCGTGATCGGCGCGCTGCTCGGGCTGCAGGGCGCGCCGATCCTTCCGGTCGCGGTCGGGATCTCGGTGGCCGCGCTCGTGGCCGCGTGCTGGGCGCGTGGTCACTCCCGCGCCCCGGTGATCGTCGCGCTCGGCGGCATCCTCCTCGCGGCGCACGATCAGGGCGCGCGGGTGCGTGCGGCGGATGCTCGCTGTCTCGCCGCGGCGCGGCAGGCGACGAGCTGGGAGGTGGAGCTCCGGCAGGCGGTGGCGCCGGGTGGATTCGCGCGGGCGGTGGCGCGCGAGGTCGCGCACGGGGTCTCGCGTGGGAACACCCGTGAGAACACCCGTGGGAGCGAGCCGGCCGCTCGCGGTCCACGCTGCGCGGTCGAGTTGGCCCTCGCTGTCCGGTCGGGGAGCGCGGCGGCGGGGAGCGTGGTGCAGGTGCACCGCGCGGAACCGACGGGGAGCGATCGCGGACTCCTGCTGCGCGAGGCGCAGCTCGCGCTCGTACATGGGCCAGGGCCACTCGACCGCTGGCGGAATCGCGTCGCGGCGACACTTGACCGTCGATTCGGCCCTGATGGACCGGCGGCGCGCGCGCTGCTCATCGCCGATACGCGTGGGCTGAGTCCTGAGCTACGCGATCGCTACGCCGATGCGGGACTCGTGCACATCCTGTCGATCTCCGGGCTCCATGTCGCGATCGTCGGCGGGGCGTTGCTCCTGCTCTTCCAGGCGATGCGGCTCCCGCTCGCGGCGGCGCGTGTGGCGGCGGTCGTCACGGCGGTGCTCTATGTCCTCGCGATCGGCGCGCCGTCACCTGCCGTGCGGAGCGTCACCCTCTTCGCGGCGACGACCCTCGCGCAACTGCGCCAACGACCCGTTTCCCCGTGGGGGACCTTTGCCCTCGCGTCGGTGGTGCCCCTCGTCGATCTGCGCACCGTGCTCGATCTCGGTTGGCAACTCTCGGTGAGCGGCTATGCCGCGATCATCGTCGCGGGTCGGCTCGGGCGACGGATTCCGCGAGGGTGGGCCGGGTGGCGACGCGCCGCCCTGAAGGAGCTGATGACGGGGACCCTCGCCTCGCTCGCGACCGCCGCACTCGTCACCTGGCACTTCGGGCGACTCAGTCTGATCGCGCCGCTCAGCAATCTCGTCGTCGGTCCGGTGATCTCGCTGCTGCAACCCACGCTCTTCCTGGTGATGGTCCTCCCCGATGCACTCGGGGCGGCCTTCGTCGTCGACGCGGCGCGGCCGCTCCTTCGCGCGATGCATGCCGTCGCGCAGGTCGCCGCCAGCGTCCCCGGCGCCGTGATCGACGTGGCCCCCTCGGCGCTCGCGGCCTGGCTCGTCGGGGTGATCGCGTTGGCGGTGTTGGTCGCCGGATGGGCGCGACGCCCGAGTCGATGGATCGTCGTGGCCCTCGGTGCGAGCACGTTGATGGTCTGGCTCCCGAACGGACCGATCCTTGATCGCGGGCCGGCGCGCACGGAGATCCATCTCCTCGACGTGGGGCAGGGGGAGGCGATCGCGATTCGCTCCCCACTGGGGCGCTGGGTGCTGATCGACGCCGGTCGCGCCTGGTCGGGTGGCGATGCCGGGCGTTCGACCGTCGTACCCCACCTGCGGATGCGTGGCGGGCCGCTCGCGCTCTTCGTCCTCACCCATCCGCACGCCGATCACATCGGTGGGGCGGCGACCATCGCACGGGCCCTGCGACCCGGGAAAGTCTACGACGCGGGGTTCGTCCTCGGACAGGACGGGTATCGCGAGCTCCTCGCCACCTTTGGGTCGCGCGGGATCCCGTGGCAGCGCGTGCGACCGGGGATCACACACGAGATCGATGGGATCGCCTTCGATTTCCTCGCCCCTGACTCGGCGTGGGCGGCCGCGCGTGACGATCCGAACGACGCGAGCACCGTGGTGCGCCTACGGGTCGGCACGCACCGATTCCTCTTCATGGGTGATGCGGAAACGGGGGAAGAGCGGTGGCTTCTCGACCGCCTCGGGGGTGACGCCCTCCAGGCCTCCGTGCTCAAGGTGGGACACCACGGCTCGCGCACGAGCACCTCGGAGGCGTTCCTCGACGCGGTGCGCCCACGGCTCGCGCTCGTCTCGGTCGGGGCGAATAACGGCTACGGACACCCGAACCCCGAGGTGATGCAGCGGCTTGCTGCGCAGGGGGCCACCGTCCTCCGCACCGATCAGCTAGGGACCGTGATTCTCCGCACCGACGGGGAGCGGATCGAGGTCGAAGCCGCCGGGCATCGCTGGTCGGTCGCGCAGCCATTGCCTCGCGCCCCCTGACGCGGTGACCTTTCCCTATCGCGACGCGCATTCGGTGCGTCGCACGCCCAGTCGCGGAGCGTGCCCTCGTGGTCCAGAATACGCCGATCTCGGTCGTCACGATCGACCGCTTCATCATCGAGCAGGAGAAGCGGTTCCCGGAGGCCACCGGGGCGCTCTCCGGGATCCTGTACGACCTTGCGGTCGCGGCAAAGATGATCGCCAGCAAGGTCCGGCTCGCGGGGCTCGCCGATATCCTCGGGGCGGAGGGAACGGCGAATGTGCAGGGGGAGATCCAGCAGAAGCTCGATGTGATCGCCAACGCGATCATCGTGAAGGCGCTCGATCATGGGGGACGGCTCTGTGCGATGGCCTCCGAGGAGGAGGAGGGGATCATCGTGGTCCCCGACAAGTTCCAGCGCGGCGATTACGTCCTCCTCTTCGATCCCCTCGATGGGTCTTCCAACATCGACGTCAACATCCCCGTCGGGACGATCTTCTCCGTGCTCCGCCGCGTGACGCCGGGGGGCGGCCCCGGGACGGTGCAGGACATGCTCCAGCCGGGGTTCAAGCAGGTCGCGGCGGGCTATGTCATCTACGGCTCGAGCACGATGCTCGTCTACACCACAGGGCAGGGGGCGCATGGCTTCACCCTCGACCCGGCGATCGGGGAGTTCCTCCTCTCGCACCCGGACATCCGCATCCCCGAGCACGGACGATATCTCTCGGTCAACGATGCCTACGAGCGGCATTGGTCCGAGCCGGTGAAGGAACTCATGCGGCACTACCGTGGGATGAATGGGCGGCGCGACCCGATGAACGTTCGCTATGTGGGCTCCCTTGTCGCCGACTTCCATCGCAACCTGCTCGGCGGCGGTCTCTTCGCCTATCCGGCCAACGCCAAGAGTCCGAAGGGGAAGCTCCGGCTCCTCTACGAATGCAATCCGCTCGCCTTCATCTGCGAACAGGCGGGGGGCGCGGCGATCGATGGGACGAAGCGCATCCTGGAGGTGCAGCCCACCGAGCTGCATCAGCGCTCGCCGTACTTCGTCGGCTCCAAGGCCGACGTCGAGGCCGCCGCCGAATACCTCGCGAAGGCGTGATCCTCCCGTGAGCCACGCCTGATGTCCAAGGACCCGAAGCCCACCGACGAGCGTCTTTCCCCGTCGGGGATCCCGATCGCGCCGGTCTATCACCCATCTGAAGGTTCCGTGCCTGAGAAGCTTGGTGAGCCCGGTGCCTTCCCCTTCACGCGCGGTGTGCAGCCCACGATGTATCGCGGGCGCTTCTGGACGATGCGGCAGTACGCCGGCTTCGGCACAGCGCAGGAGACCAACGCCCGCTTCCAGCTCCTGCTCGAGGCAGGGCAGACGGGACTCTCCACCGCCTTCGATCTCCCCACACAGATGGGGCTCGACTCCGATGCGCCGCGCGCGCTCGGTGAGGTTGGCCGCGTCGGCGTCGCGATCGATACCATGGAGGATATGCATCGCCTCTTTCAGGGGATCCCGCTCGATGCGGTCTCCACCTCGATGACCATCAACGCCACCGCGTCGATCCTCCTCGCGATGTACGTGGTGGTGGCGGAGGAGCGCGGGATCCCGCGTGCCAAGCTCAGTGGGACGATCCAGAACGACATCCTCAAGGAGTACATCGCACGCGGGACGTACGTCTTCCCGCCCGAGCCCTCTCTCGGGTTGATCGCCGAGACCTTCCGCTTCTGTGCGGATGAGGTGCCGCAGTTCAATCCGATCTCGATCTCGGGCTATCACATGCGCGAGGCGGGGGCGACCGCGGTGCAGGAGCTCGCCTTCACCTTCGCGAACGCGCTCGCCTACGTGCAGCGTGCACAAGCCGCGGGGCTCGCGGTCGATGCGTTCGCCCCACGGCTCTCGTTCTTCTTCGCCTGTCACAACGATCTCTTCGAAGAGGTCGCGAAGTTCCGCGCGGCACGCCGGCTCTGGGCGACGCTGATGCGCGAGCGCTTCGGGGCCAACGATGCCTCGTGCAAGCTCCGCTTCCACACGCAGACCGGGGGTGTCACCCTCACCGCGCAGCAGCCGCTCAACAACGTCGTCCGCGTGACGGTGCAGTCCCTCGCGGCCACCTTGGGCGGCACGCAGTCGCTTCACGCCAACGGCTACGACGAGGCGCTCGCCCTCCCGACCGCCGAGGCGGCGACCCTCGCCCTCCGCACGCAGCAGATCGTCGCGCACGAGAGTGGCGTCGCGCAGACGGTCGACCCGCTCGCGGGGAGCTACTACGTCGAGGCGCTCACCGACGAGCTCGAGCGGCGCACCCGGGAGCTCCTGGCGCAGGTCGAAGGGCTCGGTGGCTCCGCTCCCGCGATCGAAGCCGGCTTCTTCCAGGACGAGATCGCCCGCTCGGCCTACGAGTACCAACTCGCGGTGGAGCAGGGGACGACGACGATCGTCGGGGTGAACCGCTTCCGCGATGGGGAGGATCCGCCGATCATCCCCGCGCCCAACTACGGGGCGTTGGAGGCGGAGCAGCGGCAGCGGTTGGCCGAGGTCCGCGCCGGGCGCGATGGCGCCAAGGTCAGCGCGACCCTCGACGCCATTCGTGCGGCCGCGCCCTCCTACCTTGGCGCCGGGCAGGCATCGACCGTCCCCCTGATGCCGCTGATCATCGACGCGGTCCGCGCGCGGGCGTCGCTGGGGGAGATCTCGGATGCGTTGCGGCAGGTCTGGGGGGAGTACCGACCGGGCTAGATTCGGCTAACTTTATCTGGTTCCACACGTTAGCCCTTCCCGACGATGCCGACCTAC
>Ga0129336_10001855_pt1 | contig 12944 bp, 6 predicted proteins | sample CPB6_02_DNA_FD_96878 | JGI IMG/M metagenome (GOLD analysis project Ga0129336, IMG submission 96878) | Freshwater to marine salinity gradient microbial communities from Chesapeake Bay, USA - CPBay_Sum_0.6_0.2_DNA | ecosystem: Environmental > Aquatic > Marine > Coastal | place: USA: Chesapeake Bay...
GCATCTTGAACAGTATCTACTGTTGTTGAAATATCTCTAGCTGCTACATAGCCATCAAATTCAGGAGCAAAGTCAAAGAAATGATTAGAAGGTGCCCAAGATAATAAAAGAGCGCCAGCGGCTATGGGAGCTGTGATGATTGCAAGGAAAGCTATAAAGGGATTCTCTGATCGATTCATGGCAATGAGTCTAAGGGCAGGTTCTGACAACTACTTGAAAAGTTGAATATCGATTCTGCCTCGTACTCTTTCTAAGCCAATTTATAACTTTAACTAAGCTTTATTTAGTAAGAGTTACTCCAAAGTTAAGAGCTGAAGGCAAGCGTCTCCAAGAGTTCTCTCCAGGGTAGTTAACCTGGATACTGCAGAGCCCTTCAGCGTTAGCACGCAAAACCACTCTCAAGGTGAAGTTATTTATCCTCTGGTAAAGGCTCATTGAACAAATATTTGTCGTAGGAAAAGTTACTCTCAAAGGGGCTACGTTTATTGGAAGCAAGCCACCATTGGCAGTTGGGGCAAGTTTTGGATCAACGGCCTTAACCACCAGATCCATTGTGATTAACCCATTACTTAAGGTACTTCTGGATATCACATTACCCATTGCAGGAAGAGCCTTGCCTCCAATTGAGGCTTCGACAAATGTAGCTGTCTCAACTGGCATTGCAAGAGCTGCGTTCCAAGTTAATGTGGCAGGCGCTCGATCCTTTGTGCCATCAAAGTCAAACTTAAGTGAACAGGTGCCCGCACTAATTCCTGTTACATATGTTCTATTAACAATTCCACCAGTGCGATCCCAAGTGCCATGGGATTGAATTGCGCAGATCGAAGGAGTAAGGCTTGCAGCACGTAGTAGGTGACCAAGGCTCGTTAATCCACTCATTGCTACGTTATCTACTAATCGCACCCGAGTAATAATGGCATGAGGTCCAACACCAGCAAGGCTTGGAGCGCTCTCTACCTGAAGAACCATAGGAGCCTTTGAATACTTAAATGAGCGATCAACTGGTGAAGCAGGTGCAAAGCGACTATCGCCAGGTTGTGTTGCTCGAATAGTGCAAGTTAACTCAGCGCTTTCAGGAACGCCAGCACTGGTCTGCACAACAGCACCGGTGGAGGGATAAAGCAAATAGCAAATAGATGGGGTTAGTGAGATGTAGGTGATCTGTAAACCCGAAGTTGCTTTTGCAAGTAGTGGTTGAGACCTTCCAAGTGAACGATCAACAAGTGCTGGGAAATCAATGGTTTGGGGAGTGTTAGATCCTGGCGTTGGAATATTTAAGCCTGAGAAGAGATAGTTCCATGAAGTGCTAGAAGGTTTAAATGATCCATCTCCAGCATAATTAATTACTATTGAACAATTTCCATTAGCAACTGGACGGATGGTAACGCGGGGCCCACGCGAATCTTCCTCGGTGTATTCCGTGACAGTACAAATTGAGGGGGTCGTGCTGGCAAATGAGATCCCTTTCACCGAGCTTAGAGCTCGACCTTCAGTCGAATTCATTTTGGCCAGTAAATAAGCACCGCTTAGAGGAATCGAAGTTGGAGTAATTAAAGTCAGGCTTGTGGCTTGCTTATTAAATGTAAGAGTCTGTTTTACAGCAGTAGCCGGTAGGAAGGCATCATTTCCAGCCTGGTTGGCCACCAATGTGCAGACCATTTGGTCGCCACCATTAAGAGGGTATCTAGGTTGAACTGAGAATTTACCTCCACCAAGATCAAGGAGTTGGCAGAGAGAAGCAGATTCATTTGTGTAAGTAATAGGTAATTTAGAGGTAGATGTAGCTAGTAAAGGGGTCCCTACATCATTAAAGAAGCGATTAGCTAAAGCTGGGAAGGTTATTGTCTGAGGGGATTTAACTATCGGCGTTGGTGTTGGAGTCGGTGTTGGAGAAGGAGTTGGAGTCGGAGTTGGAGAAGGTGTTGGGGAAGGAGTTGGAGTCGGTGTTGGAGAAGGAGTTGGAGAAGGAGTTGGAGAAGGAGTTGGAGTCGGTGTTGGAGAAGGTGTTGGAGAAGGAGTTGCAACATTTAAGGTTGTGGAATTTCCAGCCAACATAAATGATTGACCTGAAAAACTTCCAGTGTAAGGTTTTAAACGAATTAGATAGTAATAAGTAGTGCTGTTTGCTAGACCTAACAAGGCTACAGACGCTGAAACATTATTGGCATTACCAATGGTGGTAATTGCTGGATTCAACTTTACTTCAATAGCTCCTGGAGCCAAGGTTGGGTATAGCGGATCTCCTGTCACTAAATTAGGTGAAGTTCCATAGATAACTGTCCAATTAACATTTGCTCCACCACCATTGGCAACTGTGTGAATGGTGAGCTGTCCTGCCTTTGAGTTATCAGCTCTGGTTGAAATAATCACAGGCTGAATTGGCGAAACTATGGAATACCTGATTTCGCCTTTGGTAATTCCAGAGTCATTTAGAGCAGTGAATTGGTAGTAGTAGCCAGTGCCAGGATTTAGCGCCTTCTCAACAAGGGCGCTTACATTTACTACGCTCTCTCCGGTTATTGGCGAAAGGGGCAGCTTTATCTGGGTAATTCCAGAGGTGAGAGTCTTTTCACGCCCATAGACAAAATTAACCTGCGTAGTTTGTCCTTGAGGATTTACTGTTCCAGTAAAGGTCTGTGAGTAGTAATTAATACTGGTCGATAATTGATTGGTCGTGACAATTGGAGGTTTACCAAGTGATAGCGGAGTCTTAAATGAGTAAGTTTCAGAGGTAGCACTTCCTGAAGTATTACTTGAAACAATCCTTACAAAGTAAGTTGTGTCGCCTTTTAAAAATGAGATAGGCAGTGAGACTGCAATGGGACTTCCTCCAGAGACAGTTGAAGGAGAGGCAAGGACAGTATTTGTATTCTCTTTAAAATTTGGATCACTGCCATAGAGGAAGGAGACTCGAGTCGTATCATTTCCGGGATTAACTGTTCCATTTAGCTTTGCGCTATAGGCAGTAACTTCACTTGGAGCGAGCACTACTGGCGTAGGAAGAACTTTTGGAGGTGCAAGAGTCTTAAAGTTTCCAATAGGAGATGTTGTTACCCCTGACTCATTCCTGCCTGTAGATCTAAAATAATAAGTGGTATTTGCAACTAAGCCTTGGAGAGTAATGGATGCTGCTTGAACTTCAGATCCATCAAGAGTTGCAGGAGATACTGGGGCTTTAGTAAGAGATGAACTCATATCTGCTGCTGTGGAGTATTCAAACTCAAGAGAAGTTGGTGCATTTCCAGGATTTACATCAAGCAAGACTTTGGCTCCCTGATGTGAAATCTCACTTACGCTCTTAAGAGCAACAGTTGGAGCAGTGATTGCTGGGAATCCATCGGTAGGCGAGAGATATAGCAGCTTATTTACCGTCTCAGAGGGAAGCCCAGTGATGAGATCTCTAGTTGATTGGTTATCTAGAAATTGTGTTACCTGAGCAACTGATGCTGAAGGGGTTAGCCCTAGATATACCGCAGCTGCTCCAGCAACGTGCGGGGATGCCATAGAGGTGCCACTAGCAGTATAAGTAGCACTTGTTGAGCCTATCCAGGCCGAGAGAATTGAAGAGCCTGGGGCAAAAATATCAACACAAGAACCATAATTTGAAAACGATGAACGTGCATCTGCAATTGTTGTAGCACCAACTGTTATTGCTGAGGGAGCTCTAGCTGGAGATTTAAGGCAGGCAAGATTATTGTCATTACCAGCTGCAACTACAACGGTTATTCCGCTATTAGTGAGTTTTGTAACTGCGGCATCAGTAGTGCTTGAAGCGCCGCCACCTAGTGACATATTTACCACAGCTTGAGTTTTTGGATTTGGATTTTCAGGAGAGAGAATCCACTCCATACCAGCAATTACTCCAGAATTATTTCCATAGCCATTACATCCGAGAACTCGAACAGCAACTAATGATGCATTCTTTGCAATCCCATATTTACTTCCTGCAATGGTTCCCGCGACATGTGTGCCATGTCCATTACAGTCATTTGATCCATTGCCATCAGCAAAGGCTGAAAATCCACTAGTTGATAATCTTGAACCAAAATCTTCATGTGGGGCAATACCAGTATCGATGACATAAACAGTGCTACCTCTACCTGCGCTTCTATAACCAAAGCTCGAAGTAGCTCCTACCTTCTCTCGTTGATCAATTCGATCAAGACCCCAGGAAGGAGTTGGTGATTGAGTATTTTGAATCGATGAAATCCCAACTGGTGCATCTTTTTCAATAATAAGAATATTTGGGTTTCTCTTTAGAGCTGTAACAGCTATGTCAGGAAGCTTGACCAGAAAGCCATCAAAGACATGTTTGTAACGAGATACAATCTTTCCGCCAAATTGGCTAAATACTCTCTCTATTTCGCTTCTGGCCTCAGGCGATATCCGAATCAAGTAATTGGAAGATGGCCCAAGATCCAATGACTGAGCCGGAGCTGTAGAGGAGAGCAGGCCAAAGATAAGAAGCAGGGGGATGAGAATACGGCGGAACGTTTTTATCATCCCCCAATTGTGGCATCCGATAGGGAGATTCAAAAGTGACGTTTCGGGAGTTGGTCCAAAAAAATGGAAAAGTTACCTAAATTTAGTTTGGAATTCTAATTTCCACCACCCTACAGAGCAATGACTTAAACTTAGGTTCAATGCATAACATCACGAAGTCCCTTAAAGACCTGAGAGAGCTATTGGCTGATTACGCCCCAGAAATCCTTTTTGTATTGATTGCACTAACTATTCCAGCTTTAATTTACCAAGCTTGGAGAGTGAAAAACCTCAAAGCCGATCCACATTTAAATGGGTTAAAAATTCTTGAAAACTATCAAAATCAGGCTCTAATTAGAATATCTCACCCGGGTAACATTCTGGCACTTTCCAAAACATTGCCTCAATCTAAAACATTACTAATACGGTTCCAGTCTCTTAAACCAAAGGAATTGAAATTCTCCATTCAACTTCTTAAGCAAGTTGCGGCAAAAAGAGGAGTTGCCATAATTAAGATCGATGAACTTCTATTTCTAGTGGAGGGAATGAGCGATAACTTCATTCCAATAGAAGACTTATCGCAAGTCAAAGTAATTGATTTTGAAGGCCTGGAAGTAAGCCACTGAAAATTGGCCCTAGAAACAGACTATTGTCGGACACTAAAATTTCTACTAGAGTTTAATCAACTCAGAAAGAGGAGATAGATAGTATGAATAAAACAGTCAAAGTAAAAAAAGCAACTTTGCCAATCCTCGTTCTCCTAATATCTTCCCTTCTCCTCCCTTCTTGCAGCACCAAAGAGCTAACGTCAGAGGCATTTAGATTTGGAAAAGAAACTGGAGCAAAATGGCGAGATTTATCGAATGAAATAGAAGCAATCTCTTCGTGGGCTAATGAGGAATCTGAAGGATCACTGGAGATTCCAGAGGCAGAGAGAGAATCGGCATGTAAAGCAATGTGGTTGATTATCGGTTGGCCTAAATTCGGCCTTGAGAATATGTCGGAGAATCGAAAGAACTTTGTCGAAGGCTGCCTCAAAACGATTGGTTCTTAAAACCTAATTACAATGCTGTAATTCCTCATAAATCTTATTAAAAGCTCTGCAGCCTTGGAGAGTATTGTGAAAGAGCTGAGCGCCCGAGTAATATTTGGGCTTGGTTCACTAACTTAGTTCGAAAGCGATGTGAAGTTTTTGTCTTCATGGGGCGATACCGCAGGTTCTAGCTGGGACGATTCCACTCCGGTTGATTACGGTTATTCAGAAATAAAGAAACCGCCAAAGTGGCCTTTAATTGTCCAGCTATTTATTCTCGTTGTGAGTGCCTCACTATTTCTAGTTGCACCAAGTTTGTTCCAGACGCAGAAGTTTGCAGTAACAGTTGTGGGTTATTTACTGACCCCATTTTTGGTTGTGCTTTTTCTTGCAATTCTTCGAACCAAAGATCTAAGAGACAGAAGTCTTCCGTGGTATGACCGAGGCCTTGGCAAGGTTTACATTAAATGGTCAGGGAGATTGTGTTTGGTCTCCTTTCTGTTAGCAGTACCAATTCTTTGGCGATTAGCTATAGAGATAGTGAATTAGCATGTGGAGCTTGAATCCTGATAAATTTCTTAAGTTTAGATTCCTTGGATTCACATTTACCTGGGCACTCTTAACCACACTTCTCCTACCAGCTATTCCTGTACAAGCTGCGGAACAGCGAGCCTTCGATGCTTTGGCTGCCTGTATTAATAAGGAAACTTCTACGCAGATTAATATTATGTTTCTCATTGATTCATCGGGCAGCTTGAAGTTTGCTGATGATAATAAATCTCCAGGCTCTGATCCTGAGGGAAAGCGAGCAGAAATTATTGCTAGTTCAATCCTTTTACTTGAGCAGATAAATCAGGAGAAGGATCTCTATTTTGCACTAACAACTTTTGATAGTACTTCTCCAGGTCAAGACAAGAATGGTAAGAAGTATGAAGAGTATTCATGGAAGCAAGCGAATCCAGAGAATGTTAAAGATGCAAGTAAATGGTCAGAGAAAATAAAGAACTTCAACAATGGGCAAAAGACTGACTGGGCTGCTGGATTAAAAAATGCCCAAAAGAAACTATCAGAGGCTCCTAAAGCTGACGGGGAAGTTTGCCAAGCAATAATTTGGTTCACTGATGGAGGTCTTGATGTTTATGGCGGACCTGATGCATTGAAGAAATCAATAAAGGATATTTGTGGAGTCGCACCGGGGGAAAAGGGAGTTCCTCAAAGTTCTCTAATTACATCAATTAGAGAGTCAGGAATTCACCTCATAGGCGTTTTTCTAAAGCCTCAAGTGATAAACGAAAAGAATCGCAGCAGAATTTCTCTTTTTAAACCAACGGTTCTCGGCCAGGGCAATATTGAACCAGGAGATATCGCCGAAGGTGCATTTAATTGTGGTGAGTTTCCAATTCCTGATAGTCACGGGCAGGGAGAGTTAATAGAAGTTAACAACACTGATGAGCTGGCAGAGAGATTCTTGAAGTTAACAATGCAGATAATTAATGGACGCCCAGTAGAGACTACCTGTCAAAGCGGTGTTACTAATTTTGTTGTGGATCCAGGAATAAAAGATGCTGTTTTAGTGATTCCTTCATTGAATTGGAAAATTTCAATTCCAGATAGCACACAAGTTTCAAGAACTTTGTTGCCATCGGGATGGAATCAGACAACCCAATTAGAGCGATTCTCTGTTTTAAATGTTCCTTTAACTAAGAATTTAGTTGGAAAATGGTCCGTTAATACTGGTAATACAGCGTTTTGTGCGACAGTATTTCTTGATGCCGGCATACAGGCCCGTCTTAGTAAGAGTGTCACACTTACAGCCGGAAAATCTGGTCAGGAAATAAATGGAACGATAGTCAATAGAGATGGATCTAAAGCGGACTTAACAGACTTCCGTAATGTTGAGTTAAGTGTAGACGCAATTGATAACACGGCTCAGAATAGGAAGCTAAATAACTTTCCTCTTAAGACAGAAAAGTCCGAATCAACTTGGACTGGTTCGATAGATCCATATACAGGTTCAAAAACTGCATCCCTATTACTTAAACTCGACTTAACGACTAAATCGGGAATAAAACTTCCCACCATTAAGAGCGCCGTGGAAGCTCCCTTAGTTTTACCTGATCAACTCTGTAGCTTCTCAAATACGAAACTAATACTCTCGGATTTATATACGAAAACGCCAGCAAAGGGAACTTTAGCCATCCAAGGACCAAAGCAAGGTGATTGTCTAGTAAATATTAAGTCATTAGAAATTAAAGTAGATCCTTTAGGCCGATCATTCTCTGATTTCAAGTCTGTGATTACCAATCAGTCAACAAGTACTAAAATGGATCTTGGCCAAGAGGTTCCTGTAAAGCAGGGTGAAGAAGTAAGGATAGAACTCGCTTTAGGAAGCGAAATTTCAGCTGAAGGAATTTCAAAAGGGCTAATCATCGTAAAAACTAGAACCCCAGACTCGTCTCAGAGTTTGGACCTGGTAGCTGATTTAGAGTTTGCTTCGAAACTAACGCCTCCACCTACATGGCTTCCGATACTTCTAGCTTTAATTGGAATCCTAATCCCCTTAAGCCTGCTACAGCTTAATAACTACTTCTTTGCCAGATTCCGTATGAAAGATATTCGTATTGCAAATGTTCCCGTGAAGGTGACTATTGGCGATAGCAAGATTTTAATATCAAGACTTGATGATCAGACAGAACTGTTCCAAGATCGCAATTTTGAATACCTATCAAGTAATACCGGGTCTGAGAAGTTATTAAAGCAGGAGTGGAACTCATCAGAGATATTTACTCTAAGTACGAAACTTCCAAAGAATCCTTTTGGGGAAGTCGCCGGCGTTCTAACTTTTGCACAAGACCGCTTAGGATTTGCAAGCGAGGAAATTTTGGTTGATGCATCAAGTGCCCAAACCAAAGCACCACTCAATCCAAACGGTTATTGGGTCGTTTCTGGCCTTAAGGGTGCAGCAAAAGAAGATAGTGGTAAATACGAATTGTCCGCATTAATTACTGCCTATCTAAATATTGACCCAAGTCAGGCAGAGAGTCAATTTGGTCAATTGAAGGATCAAATCGAGACAAATCAAGATTCTTGGGATTTTCTTGCTAAAAGTCTAGGCCAATCAGCCCCGTTAGAAGGGATTGAACAATCCTCTAGCCAACAGCCATCCGGTATGGTAAAAAATCTGCCTCAAAGCGCCAAGTGGGATGATTTCGATACCTCGACATCAACCCCAACTGGCCAAAATTTTATCGATGATAGTAAGAGGCCTAAAGAGAAGAAGAAGTTATTTGGTAAAAAGAAATCAGAATCGAGTTCAGAAACAGAGAGTAAAGGCTCGAAAGAACCAACTCAGGCACCGCAGGTGGATCCAGATGATCCATGGGCGTAAGAGAACGATAGGAGATCAATAATGCTAGGTTCAATGTTATTTGTTGGTGTCGGAGGTTCTGGTGGAAATACAGTTCGAGCGATTCGTGAAATTCTTACTGAACGACTTGAAGCACTCAAGTGGGAGGGGTCCTTCCCTGATTGCTGGCAGACACTTTGGATCGACACAATTGCAACTCAGGGCCGTGGAGGTTTTCCATCACCGATTCTCCCCTCAGATTCTTACCTAGGTTTGGTTCCCGGGCAGGTCAGCTATCAGACCGTCAAGGATCAAATTATTAATTCAACTCCGGCATCTAGTCGGAACAAAGTGCTATCTGGTTGGCTCCCGTTTTCAACCCCAGTTCCGATAGCAAAAGGAGCTGGACAATTTCGCGCGATTGGAAGAACAGTCGGTATTTCTCAGCTTGGCGCTATGAATAGATTCCTAACTGATGCCCATAATCGCTTAACTTCAGCGCAAGCCAATAAGGACCTTGCTCGACTTAATCAATTATTTGATATACCAGTTTCGGCAAAACCGCCTCACACCTCTGTTTTTGTTATTTCATCAATGGCGGGCGGATCGGGTTCTGGACTCTTCCAAGATGTGGCACAGTTAATTAAATCTGTAGATCCATCTCTAGATGAATTTATGCACGTAATGCTTTATGGCGCTGATGTATTTTCTCTAAATATTCCTGAAAATATGTTGAAGTCTGTACCAGGAAATACTTTAGGAGCTCTGTCTGAAGTTGTTAATGGAGTTTGGCGTGAGAAGATGACAAGTGCCTCCAGTTTTCTTTTCGATGGAGTCGGACGCCCTCCAATGGGACGACGTTATGGTGGAAAGCACCATTGGTTAATAGGTGCGAAGAATAATGATGGCGCTCTTGGAGCAACAACTAAAGAAATTTATTATGCAGTTGGCTCGTCTCTAGCTTCGCTAACAACTAGCCCTGCGACTCAACAATGGTTAGATGACTATGTAGTTGTTAACGTATTCCCAACTAGTGCGACAATGACTGATAAAACGAGACTAAAGGTTGCAAATAATCTCGAGCACTATCAACCATTCGCCGCTATGGGTTTTAGCCGAATATCTCTGGGGATGGATCGATTTGTTGAATATGGGGCTGAATGCATTACAAGAAGTGCTGTAGAGAAATTACTCTGGCCAGATTTTGAACCAGTAAGCAAAGATCAGTCGATGAATAGAAATGTTCAGATTGATACTCGAGCAGATCAACTTTGGAGTGGTTTCTTAGATGACTCTGGACTTAGAGAGAGGAACCCAGATAATGCGGTGCTTGATGCTCTTAAAGGTCAAGATTCCTTCTATGCAAATTTTGCAAATGAATGTATAGCTAATGCTGCAGGTAGGGACTCTTCACTAGATCCATCCACTTGGGAACAGCGAATAATGAACTACTTCAACGCAAATAGAGTCAAACTTTTGACTGCTGAGAAGCCATCAGTCTTTGAATCAGTTCAGAATTGGACGCAAGAGATACAGAAACGAGTACTTGCTGCCACCGCTGGAGTTGTGGTCTCTGGAGGGTTATATGTAACTGTGGAGCTTCTCAAAAAATTGCGTAAGGAAGTCGAATTTCTAATTAAGACCGAGCTTCCTAGCGATGCAGAACAGAAGAAAAATCTAACAGATGAGATTCGTGGTCGAGTTCTCCAATTCTTAAGCTCTGGAAAGGCTAAAATTGAGAGAAAAGATCAAGAGATTCAAAAAGTTCAAGATACTGTTAAGAAAGGTATTTCTTTCCTAGGCGAAGTAGATCGAATAATGATTGCAATCGAACTTCTCGCCGATCTTGACGAGAATTTCTTAGCACCGCTTTTAAAGAAGTTAACCGATGAAATTGAAACCCTTAAAGTGCAACGAGCTGAAGATGAGGAGTATGGATTTTCCAGCTTCTCCTCATTTCCGACCTCAGATAAAGCCTCAGTCCAGGAGAGATTTGCTCCACCAAATACCGAACAAACTCTCATTGATTATAAGGAATTTCCTAAGTTACTCAGGGAGTGGTCTCAGGCTGCGCTAGAACCCGAAGCCCAAGGTGCATGGGAGCTACGAATGACTGAGAGAGCTTTACTAGGAATTGCCTTTGATAAGAGTGGAGATGGAGCTGAGCAGAAATTAATTGAAGCTCGTCCAGCTTGGCAGCCTAAGAATAGTAATTACCGTGCTTCTATCGGCAATGCACAAAAAGCTAGCTTCGGAGTCTATGCAAATATTGGTGATATTTATGAGCGAGCAAAAAATATGATCAACCTCCATGCAGGCTCACTCAGCAATCAAGTCAATATGGGAATCCGTCCATATCTGGAGAATTTGACTGACCCATCTGAGAAATCTAAGCGACAGAAGGACTTTGAGGCGAAGTTCAGTAGCGCCTTGAAGTATTCAAAGCCAATGGTTGAGGAAAATATCAAAGTATTAAACGCTGTTCATCCAGGAGCCGCCGGGGGAACCTACACATCCTTCTCTACGATTCCACTTGAAAGCCTCGAACTTCAAGAGAAAATTTTTGGACTTGTAAATAGCTTTGACCCCGGCAACCAAGCAATTCAAGACAAGGAAACTTTTAGTAGCTCAGATAGCACAAGAGAGATAACAATATTTTCAACAACTAAAGGCGCACGAAACCCAGTGGTATTCAATACCTTGATGGGGCCTATTCATAGGGATTGGATAGCACGCGCTAATGGAGCTCAAACTCGACAACAATTCTGGACATTGAGGCGTACAAAGCCTGCCCCAGAGGCCATACCAGTTGCGCAGGAAGTTTTAGATTTAATGTTTCTTGGATGGCTTGCTTTGTCATTTACCGATTTAAGAAAAGTTGTCGATACTGATCTAAATAAGGGTAGAAAAGTCTCTGTTTACAGTTATAACGAAAAGAGTTGGGTTGATTTTCCTCACCCATTACTTGGGCTTGGTGATGCACCGAGGTCCTTTGACACTTTCCCAGCAGTTCTCAATTCGCTCTCAATTGCTCTACTTGAGGTCAATGCCACTGCTTCAATAACTCCTTTATTTGCACACCATGCCCTCATGGATGCAGGCACTGATATCGATGACGATCAGGAGTATGGAGTAAATAGAGTCCTTAGTGACTACGTTCAAGGAATAGGACCAGTAGTCACCGACCCTTCTTTAACAATGGAACAAAGAAAGGCGAGCCTAATTGAAGATATCGAGGGTGAGATCTCTTCACTAAAAGATCGATTTGCCGATTCAGACAAGTCTGCAAACCCATTTGAAATGACTGTCCAGTATGAATGGCAGGAAATCTGGCTTGATGCCCTAGAAAAACTTTTGAGTTTTGCTCAGGCAATAGGGTCAACCGGCAAACGCAAAAAGACGCGTGATTAGAGATGTCATCTGTATGGCCAGTTGACGGTACTTCAATTGTCCTACTTCCAGATGAACCACTGGGTTCACAAATTCTGGAGGCAGCCAAGGAGTGGACAAGAGAGCGACTTTTAGCACCAGCTATTTACGTAACTGTTTCAGCTCAGGAAAGTGATGCCTTCCTACCCTTTGAACCTTCAAATCCAAAGCCAATAATTTCTACGGTCATTGGCCTTAATGGTTCGCGCCAGAGAAACTTATTTGATGAATTAGCAAGTACACAGCTGCAAACACTTCGCGTTCTTGCAGTACGTCATATCTCAAAATCCAGTGAGATAGATGCGAAACAATTGAACTTAGCAAATCGTATTGGGGCACAGTTACGTTTAGCTTCAAGTAAACATGAGGAAGGTGACCGCGGAACTACACAGCGCGGAACAAGACTTTTCCTGATAAATATGCTTGCTGGAAGTTCAGGGCTAGCCCAAGGTCAGAAGATTGATCACTCTGAGACGGTCTGGGATCTAAATGTAATAGTTGCGCCAGAGGATCGTTCTTATCCAATGGGAGTCGATTCATTTGTCATTGAATCTGACTCTAAATACGTTAGATTCCCCCTAGCTAACATTACGTCTTCTCTTAGAAGATATTTAGAAGTCAATAAAACTGGTTTGAAGAAATCAGAAGTAGATA
>Ga0129336_10001856_pt1 | contig 12944 bp, 18 predicted proteins | sample CPB6_02_DNA_FD_96878 | JGI IMG/M metagenome (GOLD analysis project Ga0129336, IMG submission 96878) | Freshwater to marine salinity gradient microbial communities from Chesapeake Bay, USA - CPBay_Sum_0.6_0.2_DNA | ecosystem: Environmental > Aquatic > Marine > Coastal | place: USA: Chesapeake...
TAATATTTTCTGCTGATGAGCTTAATAAAATAAACTTTGAAGAAGTTTTAGAGGATTCTGTTAATACAGTCAGAAAATCTTTAGATGGTACATTAACTTTTGTTAAGTGGGAAGGAAATATTCCACCTTCTGTAAAAAATCTTCAAACAAAATCAAATGTGTATTCTGTAGAACAAATAAAAGAAATTATTAACACTTCTGAATGGAATGAAAGGTTGTAGATTATGGCAACATACAGTAAGGGACTATTATCAGGTAGCACCCAAGGCAAACAAATAAAAGTAGCGGCAACTGCAACAGCTGGAACACTTATACACACAGCTGTTACAGGAACTACTGACCTTGATGAAATTTGGCTTTATGCAGTTAATTCTTCAACTAGCACTGTAAAACTTACTATTGAATGGGGTGAGGCAACAGCACCTGATGGTAACATTGAGGTAAGTATTGCTGCAGAAGATGGATACACATTAGTTGTTCCTGGCTTACTGCTTCAAAACGGACTTGTAGTTAGAGCATTTGCATCTTCAGCAAACGTAATTCTAATAAATGGTTACGTTAATAGAATTGACGCTTAAGAAAAACAAATGGAATTAGAAGACCTAGTTAATGAGTATCAGTTTAGGCGTTGTCGTGGCAAAGAAGGTGCTACGGCAGAAGAGCTTGCTGAAGCGTTTTCTTTCTTCTGTGAAAATTATGTTTACATCAAACATCCAAACAAAGGCAAAATTAAACTAGAATTGCGTGAAGCGCAAAAAGAAGCAGTCAAAGCATGGTTAGAAAACAGATATTCAATCGTGTTAAAAGCACGTCAGATAGGATTCTCAACTCTGGCAGCGGCGTACTCTTTTTGGTTGGCTTTCTTTTGGCCAGACCGTTTCATCGTTATGTTGTCAAAGACGGAAAGAGAGGCAACAAAACTTCTAGCCAAGTCTAAATATATCTATAAGTTTTTGCCAGACTGGATGAAAAAATCTGGCCCAGAGCTAGTGCAAAACAATGTTTTAAAGATGACATTTAATAATGATTCAGTTATTGAGTCATTGCCATCAGCCAATGAGCCAGCCAGAGGTGAATCAGTCTATTTGGCCATCATTGACGAAATGGCATTCTTGCCCAATCCAGAAGAAGCCTGGGCATCAATAGAACCAATCGCTGACGTTGGCGGTAGAGTCATCTGTCTGTCAACCGCAAAAGGTGAAGGAAACATCTTCTACCAATTGTGGCAAGGTTCGCAAAATGGAACTAACAGGTTCCGTGGCATCTTCTTTCCTTGGTCAGCGGCAGAACGTGACCAAGCTTGGTATGATGCACAAGCCGCAGAACTACCAGACTGGCAGTTACACCAAGAATACCCGTCCAATCCAGAAGAAGCATTCATTCGTTCTGGTAGACCAGTATTTGATTTGGATATTTTAAAACAAATGGTAGTGATGCCCGGCAAAAAGGGTTTTCATAAAAAGCTTGAATCAGGCAACAATACATTTATTTTTGAAGCAGTAGGTGGTCCATTGTCAGTTTGGGAAACACCACTTTTTAATTCTGTATACGTTATTGGTGCTGACGTAGCAGAAGGCCTAGCCAGAGGTGACTATTCCTCAGCCCACGTCATCGATGCCAAAACAGGCGTAGTTGTAGCCCACTGGCACGGTCACGTGGATCCAGACAAATTTGGCGAAGAGATACTTTATGCTCTTGGCTATTATTATAATAAAGCTTTGATTGGAGTAGAATCAAATAACCATGGTTTAACCACACTAACAGCTTTAAATAAAATAGGTTACACCAATCTTTATCGCCAGCGTAGACTCAATCAACGCAATCCAGAAGCCACAGAAACATTGGGTTGGCGCACAACAACCTTAACTAAACCATTGGCAATAGACGAACTAAACGCAGGAATAAGAGACGGTGCTGTAAGTTTAAAATGTGAATATACGATTGCTGAACTCAAGACTTTTGTTCGTGATGACAATGGCACAACCCATGGCTCACCCCACGATGACAGAGTCATGAGTCTAGCAATAGCAAACCAGATGCTAAAATATGTATGGTTGCCAGAATATAGGCCAAAACTAGAGCCAGTATGGGGCACTTTAGATTATTTTTCTACTAAAGTTAAAAAACCAAAAGTAGAAAAAGAAGCACCAATCGGCGCAAATAACTGGTATTAACGAAAAAAAGTACACAATAGGTAGGAGATAAAATGAAATGCTCTAACTGCGGTGCAGAACTAAAGACAGAACAAGACAAAAAACGCGGTATTTGTTTTAAATGTCATGTTTCGGAAGTAAAGTTTGGTTTTAAATCAACCGGTTATGGTCGTTCTAACTGGAATGAATCAACTATCAGAGAAACCCAAAGGATGTATGAAGCAATGCCTAACGTAGAAAAAATCTCAACAAGGAAAGAGCTAATCTAATGGAGTGGCTGGTTCCTATTCTCGTGGCCATCATTGGTGGCCCTTTGGTAGTGGTAGTCCAAAAGCTGAGAGAAGAGAATACGTCCCAGCATGCAGAAGCACGTGACCTACTTCACAAACTAGCACATAAAGTCGACAAGGTTGATGAAAAACTCGATGGTCACATAGAATGGCACCTTCTAAAAACAAGGAGAAAAAAGAATGAAAGCTAAAGGTAAAATGGCTAAAGGCAAAAAAGGCCCAAAGCTAGGCATAATGATTATGGTAGGCGACACTCCAATGGGTAAAGCTTACGGCAAAGCAAAAAAAGAAATGAAAAAAGGAAAGAAAAAATAACATGGCAAAGAAATCAATGAAGCTTGGTGGAGGCGGACGCTTTGCCAAGTTAGAAAAATCCTTGAAGGGGAAAGTATCGGATCCAGCCGCAGTTGCTGCCTCAATTGGCCGCAAGAAATACGGTAAATCTAAATTCCAAAAGATGGCCGCTGCTGGACGCAAGCGTGCCTCAAAGAAAGGTAAATAATGTTAACCTATACAGACGTGCTTAACAGCAATCAAACACCATATCCATTTAAAACTTTTAATTGTGCTGATTACACGGATTGTGTTATCAAGATTAAAGGCACATGGGGTGGAACTATAGAATTTTACGGTGACAACACTGACGTAACTGGCTTTTCAGATTTATTGGCTGTTCAATCTATTTCTGGAACAAACTGGACAACAGCAGTTACTTCAGAAGTTGGTTCAAGCCCATCATCTGAGCATCAGATATTTAGAGTTCCAGTTGCTGGATTAACATACATTGGTATTTACGGTGATATATATTCATCACCTGCTTTTGTTTCGGTAGGCGATGTTGAACTTACCGTAACGTTTGTTTCAAACTCCAATGCCAGGTAATCCAAACTATCCAACAATGCCATCAACAACAAAGAAGAAATATATTCCAGCAAGGAAAAAGAAAAATGGCAAAAAGAAAAAGTACTAAACCAGTCTGGGAAAAACCACGTCCAAAGTCTTTGGGCAAATCAAAGAAGTTGACACCAGCACAAAAAGCTAAAGCAAAAGCCGCAGCCAAAAAAGCTGGCAGACCTTACCCTAATCTTATCGATAACATGAGGGCAGCCAAATAATGCCAAAGACAGCCGCCTGGCAAAGAAAAGAACGGTAAGAATCCTAAAGGTGGACTGAATGCTAAAGGCCGTGCATCAGCCAAGGCACAAGGCATGAATCTAAAGCCACCAGTATCTGCTAAGCAGGCTAAGAAATCACCAAAGGCAGCAGCAAGACGCAAGTCATTCTGCGCACGCATGGGTGGAATGCCTGGCCCAATGAAAGATAAAAAAGGTAGACCAACACGCAAGGCGTTGGCTCTCCGTAAATGGGATTGTTAGGAGCAAGTATGAGAGAAAAAGATTCACCAGTAGGCCAAGCATTTGAAATTGCTATTAAGTTTGGTGGCGGCAAAGAAGAATATGAAAAAGAAGAAGGCGAAGAAGAGGAAGAAGACGAAGAACTTCCTGAAGGTGTAACTAACCCAATCATTAAACTAGCACCAGCAGAAGCTGACTATGTTGAGTCAATGTTTGAAATTGTTGAAGAATATGGCAAGTTGGCCGACAATGATGACAACGGTATTTGGGTTGGTTACGTTCCAGCATCACAAAACACAGATGCCAAGATTGGTGTCAAATGTTCTAACTGTGCATTCTGGTGCCCAGAAATGAAAGGCTGTCACATCATCGTGCAGCAAGCAGAACCAAATGGCTACTGCAGATTGGCAGCCATTGGCGAAGGATTGGTTAAAGGAAAGAGGAAGTAAATGGCACGCAAATCAAATAGTGAAATTTTAGGAAAGTATCGTTCGCACTTGGATTATTCCAAACGTTGGCGCACCAATGAACAATACGACCAATTATGGCAAAGGTTAATTAATCTTTATCGCGGCAAACAGTATCGCCAACCATTGCCATACGACAGACTTCTTGTCAATATTTCTTTTGCTACTATCAACGTTCTTGCACCAGCCGTGTCGGTTGGACGTCCAAAAATTAACGTTAATCCTAGAACTCCAGAAGACGGCGACAAAGCAATTTTGACAGAAGCCATCATTAACTACTGGTGGCAACACTATGACTGCCAAGACGAATTTCAACGTGCAGTAAAAGATTTCTTAATTCTTGGTCACGGTTGGTTAAAAGCAGGTTATCGTTTCGTAGAAGTAGAAAAAGTAGATGATATTGAAGATACCGCAGATGAAATTGCAGCACCGCCAACTTCAGAGATGGAAGCAAACACTATCATAAAAGAAGACCGTCCTTTTCTTGAAAGAGTAGACCCATTTGATATGTTTGTGGATCCGGATGGTTGCAGCATGAATGACATTCGCTGGATTGCACAAAGAATACGTCGCCCGCTAAAAGACGTTAAAGCTGATAAAAGATACAATGCCACAGCAAGACAAGAAGTATCCGCTACATCGTATTCAAGATACGGTAACGGTTACAACGGTCCAGGCAATTATCTTTCACCTGCAATCGACTCTGCAACATCAAGTTCGCCAGACCAAGGTTATGCCGACATCTGGGAATACTACGATATAGAAGCTGGCACCATATCAGTGTTCTCCGAGACTGGTGACAAGTTCTTGATTAAACCAACCAAGATACCATTCGTCTTTGGTCATCCGTTTATCATGCTTCGCAACTATGAAATTCCAGGATTCTTTTATCCAATGGGAGAATTAGAAGCCATCGAGCCACTGCAGTACGAATTAAACCAGACTCGTACACAGATGATGAACCACAGAAAGCGCTACAGTCGCAAGTACATCTTTAGAGAAGATGCATTTGATGATGACGGAAGAGCAGCATTGGTTTCCGATGAAGACAACGTAATCGTTGCTGTCAAGGGTCAAGAAAATCTGGCAAACGTAATTCAGCCAGTGCCCGCAATCATCAATCCACCAGAATTTTACAATCAGTCAAATCTCATTACAAATGACATTGACAGAGTATCCGGTGTATCTGAATACCAACGCGGTGCAGTACCAGAAATTAGAAGAACTGCAACTGAAGCAGCCATTGCCCAAGACGCCGCAAATGCAAGAGCTTCAGAAAAGCTCATCATCATAGAGAAGGGTATAGCAAGATGTGCCGAAAGACTCATCATGCTGGCTCAGCAATACCTAACTGGAGAACAAACGGTAAGAATCATAGGTTCAGAAAGTGCACCAGTATGGCTTACTTTTGATAAAGATTACATTGCGGGTGAGTTTGACTTCCAGGTAGAAGCCGGATCCACTGCACCTGTAAACGAATCATTTAGACGCCAAATGGCCTTACAGATGGTAGATGCCATGGCACCGTTTGCCCAAGCTAATTTAATTAATTTGCCAAGGCTAGCCGAATATGTTCTTACAATAGGTTTTGGTGTTAAAGATGCAGCAAGCTTTATAAATCAACAGCCTCAAGGTATGGGTGGCGTTCCGGGCATGGCCATGGAAGAGCAAGCACCTCAAGGTGTACCAACCCCCGGTTTACCAGGTCAAGCACCGATGGTCCCGCAACAAAACAACATTCCAGGTTCATTACCGCCTGAAATAGTGGCTGCTTTACAGGGTGGACAAGTACCCCCATTAGCCTAATTTAAAACTAAAACGAAAAAAAGTCTACAATAAGTAGAGGGAACAATCAAGAAGGAGAACTCCCAATGAGCAATATAGAAGAAACTAATGCAACCGTTGACGACCCCACACTAGATGGACAAGTTGAAAACGCTGAAAATGCAGGAGTAGAAGAGGCCCAGGTAGAACCTGAGCTTTTTGACATCGCAAACTTTACTGATAAACATATTAAAGTTCAAGTTGATGGACAAGAGCTTGTCGTTCCACTACAAGAGGCCATAGCTGGGTACCAGCGTCAAGCGGATTATACCCGCAAGACACAGGAACTCAGTGAGCAAAGAAAGCAAGTACAGTTTGCAGCCACCCTGGCGGATGCCCTCCAAAAGGACCCTGTAACCACCTTGCAGATGCTTCAACAGCACTATGGTTTAGGTGCCCAACCTCAGCAACAAGTTGAGGAAGAATACCTGGATCCGTCTGAGAAGCATATTCGTAGCCTAGAACAACGAATTGCAGCCTTCGAACAGAAGCAAGCTATGAGTGAGTTGACCAAGGCTATAGATACTTTGCAGAGCAAGTACGGTGATGATTTTAATCCAGACGAAGTCGTAGCCAAAGCACTAACGATTGGTTCAACTGACCTAGAAGCAGTCTTCAAGCAAATTGCATTTGATAAGGTTTATTCCAAGGCCACTGAGGCCAGCAAGAAGCTAAATGAAGACCAGTCTAGAAAAGAAGCCAAACGTCAAGCAACTATAGTGTCTTCAGCATCGTCATCAAAATCTGGAACAGCACCGGTTACTGCCAAACCAACGTCAGTTTTTGAAGCCTTTGAACAGGCCAAGAAAACACTCAACTACTAATCCAACAAGGAGACAACTAACATGGCCGGTAATCCCGACTTTAATTCACTGTTGTCGACTACGCTGCAGAACTATCAGCCAACGCTTGTCGACAACATTTTCAAGGACCTAGTCCTTCTTAACCACCTCAACGAACGCGGCAGAGTCCGTGTCGAAGAGGGCGGCACCCAAATCATCGAGCCGCTACTCTACGCGGTCAACGACACCGTTGGCACGTACAGTGGTTACGATGCAATTGACCTCACCCCACAGGAAGGCATCTCAGCTGCTGAGTATGACTGGAAGCAGATGGCTGCTTCTATCGCAATCAGCGGTATCGAAGAAGCAAAGAACCGTGGCACAGAGGCAATCATCAAACTGTTGAATGCCAAAATCATGCAAGCTGAGATGTCTTTGAAGACAACCCTCAACGAGCAGCTTTTCGGTTCACCTGGCGTTGCACCAGCATCATCAGACTTCAACAGCCTTGGCCAGATAGTGGGCACCGAGAACAACACAGTCGGTGGCATTGATGCAAATACCAACTCATGGTGGAACCCCACATATGATGGTACAGCTGCAACATTGGCACTGACCGACATGGCGTCCATTTACAACCAGGCCTCAAAGGGCAGTGACGTTCCTGACCTCATCATCACGAACCACAACCTTTTCGAGAAGTACGAGTCATTGCTTGTCAATAACATTCGTTACCAGGATGTAAGCAAGGCAAACAATGGTTTCACTAACTTGATGTTTAAGCAGACACCAGTTGTGTTTGACCTTACTCTTGGCAGTGATGCATCTGGCGCACCAATGTACTTCCTTAACACGAAGTACTTGAAGCTCACAGGCATGAACGGCTACTGGTTCACAACCACAGACTTCATGAAGGGTACAGTTGCTGGCGTTGATGCCCGCTACGCCCTCGTGTTGGCCTATGGTCAGTTAACCTGCAGCAACCGTTCGCGTCAAGGCTTCTTGTCAGCTAACGCCTAATAAGTTTCGTTGGTGGGGGAAGTTGAAAGGCTGCTATCCTTCGAGTAGCTCTTCTCCCACCAGCGATTCCCGCAATAAAAACAAACAAAAAACAATTCTAATTAATAAAACATTAGTTAGGTATCTGCCGAAAGGCAAGGAGAAAAACAACTATGGCAACAAATAATAAATTCATTGTTGAGAGAACAAATGTTCTCGCAGCAGATGTAACACTAGGCACATCATATGCAGTACTTGATGATAGTGACTTCGGATGGTATGGAAAAGCTGGAGAAACATATGAGTTTGCAGCTCGTATTGCTTATTCAGCAGCAGCTGCAACAGATGGTGCAGCGTTTTCAATCAACGCAGGTGCAACACCAACAGCAGTAGCATTTGTTTCAGAATACAACACAGATGCAACAACTGTAGTTCGCACAGCTTGCGTTGCTGTTGATACTCCAGACCATGGTTCAGCTTCGGTTGCTTTGGCAACTGGTTTGAACCAGGCATTTGTTTATGGTGTAATCACACCATCAGCAGATGGTTTCATCGGAGTCAGCGGCATTGCAGAAAATGCATCTTCTATCATTGCAAAGGGCGGACTCTCCACCCTTTCATGGAAGCGCGTTGACTGGCCAGCTGAAGCCTAATCAGTAAAACAATTTACGTGCCGCTGGGGGTGAAGGACCCCTGGCGGCATGTTCTACATTTAACGAAGGAGAAGTTTATGAACAAGCAAACACAAGGTCACAGCCAAGGATTGGCAGGTACCGAACCGTACGGAGTGGTAGCAGGCACTCAACATGTCGGCAATGGTCGTATGGCATACCATGGTCAAGGCGTAGAACCAGCTCCACCATCTGGTATAGAGTACAAAACGCCAACACCGCATTGCACGGCATTGAGTATTAAAGAAGAAGTATGCCTGGCACCTCGTGCAAAAGGAAGTTTATTCTGCATAGGTCACTTGCGTCAAGTTGAAAAGAAATTGGCCGCACAAGAAAAAGAAGAAGAAGTTACACAACCACAGGAGTAACGGATGGCAAGTCCTAATACACCGATTGATTTTGGTACCAATAGAAATCTAACCACAAACATACTTCTGTCGTTTATAGCACAGTTGCTTGACTATGACATTGGTACGGGTACATCACAAGACATTCCTTCTGACGTTGTAGAAGGTTTCATTAGAGAAGGTTTTGAAAAGATAGTCATGGCCGACACTGGTTGGCCGTACTACCAAACTTCTTATGAGTTTCAAATAACGCCAACGTACACGATATCAAATCTTACTTCTGTTGGCACCACAGCAACGTTGACCACTGACGGTGACCACGGTCTAGTGACTGGAAACGTCATGCAGATAACAGGATGTTCACCAGCTGCATACAACGGTTTCTACACGATAACCGTACCAGTAGACGGCAATGGTAACCCAATAAATCCTGACCAGTTTGAATATACGTTTGCTGGTGCCACTTCTCCTGCAACCACGTTCGGAGCAGTTGATAGCACTTCTGCAGTTGCCGGAACTTCTGGACGCAGTTACAATTCAACGTTTACACAAATACTTCCTGCCGTAGGTGGAGCAACAGTTCCATTTGCAACAATCGCAAAAATAAACAATCTTGTAAACACAACCAACTCTGGCAATCAACTCATTTACATTGACCAGTACAGAGCAGAACAAATCTGGCCTCCTGGAAGCGACAATGACATAGCTGGAATACCAGCATACTTTTCTATATGGGGTGGCGCAATAAACATTTGGCCCAAGCCAGATTCGCCGTACACCATTCAAATAATGGGTTATCGCAGACACTCAATACTTTGGTTGTCGGATCCGACACTACCAATAGACATCGACCCAGAGTTCCATTTGCCGCTTATAAACTACGTGCTTGCTCGAATTTTCCAATTCCAGGAAGACCCTGAGATGGCAAGCATTTACATGAACAACTACGAGCAAGGCGTTGCCATGGTCCGTGGTTGGAAGACGGCAGTAAACCGCAACCAGCAATTTATATTGTCTGGCGGTCTGCAAGTCAATCCTTACGATTGGTATAGATACATGGCCAATTTGTCAATACGAGCAGTTGCAACCGGAGAGTGGAGTTAAATGGCAAAAGGATTCCTTGCTAGCAGTCCGCCGACAAGAAGCACTAGCAGTATTCAGTTCACCCAAATTAGAGATTTTACTGGCGGAATAAACTTTCGTGCAGACCAATTTCAATTGGCACAAAATGAATCACCATACATATTAAACATGGAGATTGACCCACGTGGTGGAGTGTTTAGTCGCGCAGGATACCAAGTCTTCAATGACACTGCTGTATCAGGCAATTGGAAACCAAAGGGACTTTACAATTACAAATATTCAACTGACCCACAGTTAATGCTGACTACCGGTTATGATTCAACCGGCCCAACAGACGGCAGAGTTTATTACGCAGATACTGGTAACAAAAACTTTACAACATTAGATAGTGCAGCTTCCACACCATTAAATGTTAAATCGCCAAATGGTGCTGGAATGGCGCAATGGGAAGATAGTTTGTACATTGCTCTTGGAAAAGACGCAACACAAATGTACAAATGGACTGCAAGCAATACATATGCAACCGCACTTACGGCATCTGGTCCAACATGGCAGCAATACACCAATCCAGTTGGTGGGTACATGCCAAGAGCAGAAATATCAATTGCCCATGCAAACAAATTGTTTGTTGCCAACACATATGAAAATGGCACGGCATATCCAAACAGAGTACGTTGGTCGCATGAAAATCTGCCAGAAGATTGGTACGTAGACGATTACATTGACATCATTGCCGGTGGCGAAGGAATAACAGGTCTTAGAATAGTCGACGGTCAGCTGTTAATATTCAAGCCAAAAGCTATTTATTTATTAATGGGTTACGATGCAGATTCTTTTCAGCTTGTAGAAATATCAACAATCGTAGGCATTGACATACCGCAACAGGCAACAGAAGGTGATGGCGGTGTTTATTTTTTTGATTATCCAAAAGGTTTGTTCTTTTTTGACCGTAATGGATTACAAAATATCTTTGACCGTTTAACACCAACCATTGATGAAAATAAAATAAATGCACAGAAACTAGACGAAGTTACTTTAGGATTTGTAAACAATAGACTGTGGACTTCGGCACCGTATGACTGGCAATCAACAGGCGTGCCACAAACAACCTCAACCGTCAACTTTGTATTCGACGGATCCATAGGACAACGTGGTGCTTATACCATGTTTCAATCCACAGATGAGTTCGGTCTCTACGGCGGTTTGGACTGGTATGATTCGGATGAAGAGGTTTATCACTTGATGATAAATCCAGACCCCAACTTTCCTTTTGTGTTTTTGGTAGACGAATACGAAGCAGGTAACATACCAGTGACCGACAAAGACGCTGTGTTACAAGGTGCTACACCAAATACCACTGGCAGTTTTGTAACAACTTACACTACATCTTGGTTTTATAACGACCGTTATGTGCAAGACAAAACGTTCGTAAAACCATTGTTCGTTGTTCGTGACGTACAAGAAGACACTCTTTTGGGCATTAAGGTTTACCATGATTTCAACACCAGCACTGTTGCAGTTTCTACTGGCTTGATACTCGATGCTGAAACAACTGGAGCTTTGTATGGAACTGGCATATATGGAACCGGTATCTATGGCGTCCAATCACTGCCGGTAGGTTTGCAAGCTGGCTCAAGATTAAAGAAAGCAAAAGCTGTGCTGTTGCAATTTAATGGGCCGGATGACAACACGGCAGCACAGTATCCAGGCAGATACTGGGGCATAAATTCAATTGCCTACAAATTTAAGTCTAGAAAAGTAAGGAGTCAAAAGTAACATGGCAACATTTAGCATACCAGTGGTATTCGTCAATGGAACCACAATTCAAGCAGTTGACCACAACGACAACTGGTTAGGAATCAAATCATTCGTTGATGGATTGGCCGCAGGAGGAAATTTTAATCCCGGTGCAATCAACACAGAAGACATAGCAGACGATGCCATATCGACCATAAAGATTCAAACAGGAGCTGTAACAACTTCAATCATAGCTGACGATGCAGTAACGGCTGCCAAGATAGCAGCAGGTGCAGTAGGCACGTCAGAGATTGCCGCATCAGTTACATTGACCACACCAAACATTGGTGCAGCAACAGGCACATCGCTTACAACTACTGGTAATGTCATCAGTCATATAGCCACCAACGCACAGACTGGTACAACTTATACGTTGGTTGCCGCAGATGATGGCAGGGTAATAGAACTAAGTAATGCATCACCGATAACAATGACAGTTCCGTTAGACTCATCTGTAAACTTTACTGTTGGTACGCAAATAATATTGCTTCAAACAGGTGCAGGTCAAGTGACCGTGGCTGGTGCAGGTGGTGTGACAGTCAATGCAACACCAGGATTAAAGCTTCGTACTCAATGGTCAAGCGCAACACTGATTAAAAGAGCAGCCGACACATGGGTGCTCATAGGAGACTTAAGCGCCTAATGTCGCGTGCATTTGTAGGTAACGCAGCTTCTGGTGGCAAAAAGCCAACCACGCCAACTATCGGTACGGCAACTGCTGGCAATGCTCAAGCAACTGTTGCCTTTACAGCCTCATCTTATATTGGCAAAGGTACGATTACTTATACCGCAACATCAAGCCCAGGTAGCATAACAGCTACCGGATCCAGTTCGCCAATAACCGTAACTGGTTTAAGCAATGGGACAAGCTATACTTTTACGGTGTTTGGAACTACGAACTATGGTGTAGTTTCAAATACGTCTGCTGCTTCTAACTCTGTTACTCCAGCTGTGCCACCGGTTACACCTCCAGTTACACCGCCAGTAACACCTCCTGTAACACCACCCGTTACTCCACCTGTTACTCCACCTGTTACTCCACCTGTTACTCCACCAGTTACACCACCCGTTACACCGCCGGTAACACCACCAGTTACTCCACCAGTTACACCACCTGTGACACCTCCGGTTACACCGCCTGTAACGCCACCAGCATCGCTGTGCACGGATGGTGGA
>Ga0129336_10001859_pt1 | contig 12936 bp, 8 predicted proteins | sample CPB6_02_DNA_FD_96878 | JGI IMG/M metagenome (GOLD analysis project Ga0129336, IMG submission 96878) | Freshwater to marine salinity gradient microbial communities from Chesapeake Bay, USA - CPBay_Sum_0.6_0.2_DNA | ecosystem: Environmental > Aquatic > Marine > Coastal | place: USA: Chesapeake Bay...
AATTTACAACTATTAATGGAACGCCTAAAACAATAGTCATATTTTTACTAAAGTATCTAACTAAAACGGCAAATACTACGAAATATAATATTGCATTAATGTTTCCCAATACCATATAACCAATTACATTAAATAAGGCCAATAATGCTACAATATTTAAAACCCATTTATTGGTTAAAAATTTACTTACTGATGAATTAAGTTTCATTATATATATAATATTTAAAAAAAATTGATTTAATATTTGAATATTAAATAAATGCAATAACTTATGGACAATAATACATTTGAAAATGAAACTGACAATGAATCTTACGATTCTTGGAATGAAACCGACGAAGAAGCAGATGATGCAATATATGAACCAGAGGAGCCAAGCTTAAATAAATTTACTATCGTTTTATGTGGAAAATACAATAGATTACTTCATGGTCCAGCACCAAAAATAATGAGCAATTATTATTTAACTTTTATTAGATTTAAACAATTAGATATGAATCTAATAAATTATTACAAGGATTTTTCAGATTCTCTAAAATTAGAAATTGCTGAATGTATTTATTTACCATCACAACACTGTGTCGCAATACTAAAAACATTTTGGTTAAAATTAATTCAACGTGCATGGAAAAGAATTTACAAAGAGAGAAAAATATGTTTGGCAAGAAGAGCCAATCCTAACGCACTAAAATATAGAGAAATTTATGGAAAGTGGCCTAATAGTTGTTCAAACTTTCCACAATTAAAAGGTATGTTATTTAATTTATCGAGAACTTCTTCTTGAACGTCTAGTTGATTTAGGTGTAGATGAAATGCTTCTACGTATAGATGTCGATTTATATGTAAAACCTCCTTTTTGCTTTCTATTTTTTTTAGTTCTGCGGCCACCTCTTACAGTTATTCCTTGTGGTGAATTTCTAATATCTATCCCACGAAGATAACCAGAAACATCTTCTGGAGTTCTAGCATTAGCTATCTGATTAAGAGCCGTTTGATATTTATTATCACCATTTGGATTAGCTCTTCTTAATTGTTGAGCTTTTCTGGATAATTGTTGATTTATTGTACTTAAAGGCACATTTATAGGTTGTCCGCTCGCATAATCAATAACATTAATAGGAGTATTATCTGGTAGTCTACCTTGTGCTACTTGACCTACTGGCGCAACTGGTGCGGCAGCTGCTGCATGTTGTCCTTGAATAACATTGCTTATATTTTGTAGGGATTGTTCTATCTCTTGTAAAATAGCATTTACTTCTCGTTGAGTTGTTGCATTTGGTACGGCTGCAGTAAGTCTTTCTAAATCTTCTGTAGCATCCATAATTGCTTGAGTTGCTGCAACAATTCTTTGAGATAATTGCTCATTTTGTTGTGTTAATCGGGTAATTTCTTGTTGTAAATTTTGTGATTGATTTTCTGCCGATCCTCTTGTATTTTGATGTTCTTGATTAACTCTAGCTATTTCAGCATCTTTTTCATTTATTTGTCGTTCAAATTCTGCAATTCTAGCTTCGCATTGATTTATTCTATCAGTCAATGCTTGTTCTCTTTGTTGAGCTTGTTCTGTAAGTTGTTGAATTTGTTGAGCATGTTCATTGGCTTGGTCTCCTCTTCCTTGAAGTTCATTTCTTAAAGCATCTCTTTCATTTGTTAGTTGATCTTTTTCATTTGTTAACTGGTCTCTTATTTGTGTAACTTCTCTTAAATTTTGTTCACAAGTATTAATTTGTTCTTGCAGACCATTTATTTGCTGTGTTAATCGATCTTTTTCTTCATTTAATGCTCTAACATCAGCATCATGTTGTTGTTGTAATTGTGCTATCTGAGCTTGTAATTCTTGATATTGTCTATCTTTATCATTAATAGCTGTAGTATTTCTATTTACATGTCCATCTAATTCTTCCGCACGATTTTTTAATGCAGTTATTTCACCTACCAATGCAGCTAAACGTCTACTTATTTGAGTAAGACTATCTTTAATATTATTCGTAAATTGTTGTTTCATTTCAATATTAGCTTGTATACCTTGTCTAACTTCATTTAGTCTTCGCATACTTGCATCAAATCGTTCAATAAAATCATTTTCTGCCATATATATTTAACTAATATAAAATTTAATATATATTTAAAGTGAATACTGTTTCTTTTTATTTAATATGTCGTCAAAATCTTTTGTATTATCAACAATCGAGTCTAAACTTTCCTTAATTGATTTAACTTCATTTAAAATTTTATATTGTTCTTCTTTTGCGTCTTCGATATTATGTTTTGTAAGTTTACCAGAGAGAGTCAAGTCCTTTATATAGTCATCGAGCACTTGAAGCGCTTTAATCTGGTCTCTTTTTTGTTGTGCAATATAATTATAATATTTTGAATAATCATTTTTTACAGTTTCTAAAAATCTATTTTGTTTCGAAATAAATTTTAATTTTTTCTGTTTTTCAATTAACATTTTTTTCTTTGCGTCAATTAAATCTTGTATTTTAATAAATTGTTCATCTCTTTCCCTAATCGGAACAATAATTTTTGCTTTGTAAGGAACAATTGCCATTCTTAAAATAAACAATTATTTTATTATTAATGAAAAAAATTTAAAATCTTTGATATATATTATTTAGGATGTCAAAAACTACAACAGAACTATTACTTGCCCCTGACGATAATCGTTTCGTAATGTTTCCAATTAAATTCGATGATATATGGAAAATGTACAAGAAACAAGTCGATTGTTTTTGGAGAGCCGAAGAAATCGATTTAACTAAAGATTTAACACATTGGGAAAGCTTAAATGCTGACGAAAAATATTTCATCTCAATGATTTTGGCTTTTTTTGCCGCAAGTGATGGAATAGTTTTGGAGAACTTAGCGTCACGTTTTATGAATGACGTTCAATTAGCCGAGGCTAGAGCCTTTTACGGTTTTCAAATTGCAATGGAAAATATTCACTGTGTAACAGGAAATACTAAAATTTTTACTGATACAGGTTATTTTTCAATTAAAGATTTAGAGAATAAGCACGTCAATGTTTGGAATGGTGAAGAATTTTCAAATGTTCAAATTAAATACACTGGAGACCAAGAAATTTACAAAATAAGCTTATCAAATGGTATGGAGTTAGATTGTTCGCCTGGTCACAAATGGTTAATACAAAAAGGTAATCCTAAGCATCCAGAAAGATGTGTATGTGAAGAAATAGAAACAATTGATTTAAAAGTAGGCGATATATTAGAAAAATATACAATCCCTTTAATAGAATTTGAAGATAAAGACGAATTTTTAAATCCATATATGCATGGATTTTTTTGTGGCGATGGAAGTTATACTAATAATTATCCAGTAATTTATTTATATGATAAAAAACGTGATTTGTTGCCTTATTTTAAATATGATTCAATGCAAAAAAGTGAAAATCCCATAAAATTTTACATAACTAAATATATTAATAAAGCAAAATTTGAAGTTCCAATTAATTACAGTAAAGAAGTAAGACTTAGTTGGCTAGAAGGTTATGTTGACGCTGATGGTTGTGTCAATTTAAACACGACCAAAGACTCAACGTCAATACAATTATCATCTATAAACTTTAAATTTTTACAAGATGTCCAACTAATGTTAACTACATTAGGACTTCAAACAAATATAAGATTAAATCATAAATCAGATAAACGTTTGATGCCAAAAAATGACGGAAGTGGAGATTATGATTATTATATGTGTAAGGAGTGTTATGTTCTATATATAACAGGCAAGTCAGTCAACAAACTTATTGAGATTGGATTTTCTCCAAAAAGGCTACAACTTATATACTGTGAAAGATTAAATGACACAATGGATGTTTCACCAAGAATTAAAATAGAGAGAATTGAAAAAATATCAGAAAATGAATCAACATATTGTTTTAACGAACCTAAAAAACATCGTGGAATTTTTAATGGAATTTTAACTTGTCAAAGCGAAACATATAGTGTTTTAATTGAGACTTATATCAAAGATAAAGAACAAAAAGATAAACTCTTTAATGCTATTAGTAATTATCCTTGTATTAAAAAGAAGTCCGATTGGGCTCAAAAATGGATTCACGATAATAGAAGCAGTTTTGCTACTAGATTAGTTGCCTTCGCATGTGTAGAGGGTATTTTTTTCAGTGGCGCATTTTGCAGTATCTATTGGCTGAAAAAACGCGGTTTAATGCCTGGTCTTACTTTTTCTAATGAATTGATTTCACGTGATGAGGCACTCCACTGCGAATTTGCAGTGCTTTTATATAACAAATTGCAGAAAAAGATTGACAAGGCTCGCATTCACGAGATCATTAGAGAAGCGGTTGAAATTGAAACCGAATTTATCTGTGACGCATTACCATGCAAATTAATTGGTATGAATGCAGAATTAATGACACAATATATACAATTTGTTGCCGACCGTTTAGCCGTTCAATTAGGATATAAGAAAATTTATAACGTAAGCAACCCATTTGACTTCATGGACTTGATTAGCTTAGAAGGTAAGACTAATTTCTTTGAGCGTAAAGTAGCAGAATATAGTCTAGCGAATAAGAACTCGGAAGATGCTTTTAATTTTACAGATGACTTTTAATTTTAACGTAATGTATAAAATAAACATAAATAAACTTTTAAATTATAATAACTTAAATAAATCATTATTATAATTATAATGGAGGAAACAACTTCTGATTATTCTCGAACAATTATATACAAGTTATGTAGTAAAGACCCATTGATTACAGATATTTATGTTGGTCATACCAAAAATTTTAAGCAAAGAAAAAATACACATAAAACTTCTTGCTGTAACGAAAACGATAAAAAATATAACCAATATGTTTATAAATTTATAAGAGATAATGGAGGCTGGGATAACTGGTCTATGATACAAATTGAAGAACGCAATTGTAAAGATAAAAGAGAAGCTGAATCTACGGAGCATTATTGGATTGAACAATTAGGTGCATCCCTAAATACAAACAAACCATATGCAATGTGTAAAGAAGATGAAAAATTATACAAAAAAATATGGTATGAAGAAAAAAAAGAATATATTCTTGAAAAAGCTAAACAGAATTATGAAGAAAATAAAGATAAAAAATTAGAATATCAAAAACAATATTCTGAGGAACACAAAGAACATATAGCAGAAAAACAAAAGGAGTATCGAGAAAAAAATAAAGAAAAATTAGCTCAGCAAAAGAAAATATATAGAGAACAAAATAAAGAAAAAGCTAAGAAGGCTCAAAAAACTTGGAGGGAAGCAAATAAAGAAAAATTAAAAGAAAAAAGGTCTCAAATAATTATGTGTGAATGTGGGTGTGAATATACATTAAATAATAAAACAAGACATTTGAAAACCAAAACTCATATAGAATTTATTGAACTAAATAAATAATAATAAATTTAATGCAGATTATTATTTATCGATTACTACATTCTTGGAGATATTTTTTATTATCTTATCCTCCTTTTCTTCTTCATTACCATTTCCACACATAGCTTCGACAACCATTTTATTATATTTGTCGGAATATTTTGAGTCTGCATATTGGCATCCAGGATATTTCTCTCTATACTCTGGATGTAACTTGTAATTTTTTGCTGCTATTTTCTTAATGGCCTTACGTAGCCTCGTATTATTGTCATCTTCTTTCTCCCATTTGTTATCATCTTTGATGTAAATAACTTCGCGCTTTTTGTCTGTACAATGGACGGGTCTTTCGGTCACATCTAATGCCTTCAGGTTTGTAGTGATAATGTTAGAGAGATTTTCTACATAACCTATTTCACCAAATCTCTCTAGGTCACATAACTGAACTTTGATCGATTCGACAAAATCATTGATATTCATCGCATCTTTACATGTCTCATTCAAGAAAAAATTCAAATTGAAAGCCTTATTGTTAGAGTTAGTATAAGTATTATTACTATTATTGGTTATACCGTTTTTAACCAGATTATTAATGGTGTTATTTTGTTCTAGAATGATTTGCTTCATCTCCTTGTTATCTTTGATTAATTCCATGACTAATTCTGTAGTAATTTGGGTTCCGGGATGCACATCATTTATCGAATGAGAATTGTTATTAAAATTACAATTTTTCTTATGCTTCCAGAGTCCTGACCGATGTGCAAACTCTTTGTCACAAAATTCACACGTAAAAATAGATTGCGCGCAACTTTTTGCAACTTTTTGCAACTTTTCAGTGTCATTTTGCAACTTTTGCAACTCCAGAATGTTTCCATTTGCAACTTTTATATGTTTCAATGTAAATAAATGTTTATCAAAACTACTTTTTCTACACGTTGAATAATCACAGTATAAACAACTAAATTTTTGTTCGCAACTTTTCGCAACTTTTTCGTTTCCTAAAGTATCCATAATGTTTCCATAGAAAATAATCTTTAAGTTTTTTCAAAAAAAAATATCATCACAAATTGAAAATTATTTTTTTGGTGATGTGACGTTAATTTTTCATTATGGTCACAATTTGGATACTTTTTCATAAAATATTTGGATTTTCGAAAAATGGACAAAAATAAATGTCCAAAATCGCAAAATCAAAATACTTTTCATTTTCGAAAAACAAGAATTTTCTCTACACATGAAGGGAAAAAAATTGCCCACTTTTTCAGAGAATTTAAAGAATTTCTCTTCAGAATGTAGTATTCTGGTCTTTAAGTTATTTTGTAAATAATATATTTTGCAAATAATTTAAAGTAATTTATATATATTATTTATGAAGGGTTTTATTATTTTTCTCTCTATTATTCCTTTTATAAAAGGGTTAATTTGTCCTGAAACCTCAAGTTCTTTTGGAAAAAGTGATTGTGGTTATATTGGTATAAATCAAAATGAATGTATTAATAAGGGTTGTTGCTGGCAACCTACAAGTGATAATTCACCTTATTGTACATATCCTAGTCAATATAGTAAAACCAATTATTACAATCCAAGTAAAATTTCTAGTGCTCCATTTATGAAGGATGAAATAGATTTATTTTTTAATTATTTTCTCGCCAACATAGATGTAAATTCAACAGGAGCAGTGGCAGCAGCACCTGATCTTAATACACCAGGTGGTTCTTATTTTTACCACTGGGCTAGAGATGGCGGATTGACTATGGATACTTTAGAATTTTATACTGAACCAGACTTTTCTTCAAAATTTTCAAACGATTATGCAAAATGGATTAAAAATATTCAGAGCAAACAAGACCCTAATAATATTGATATACGAATTGAACCTAAATATAATATACCAAGTGGAACAGCATATACAGGTGGTTGGTGTAGACCTCAGAATGACGGACCAGGTTTGCAAGCAATAGCTCTCATAAATTCAGCTGTGTCAGCTGACGTTACTTGGCCCATTATAAAATATAACTTAGATTACATTATAAATGGTTATGATGATATCACATGTGATTTATGGGAAGAAATAACCAATAATGATTTTTTCTGGAACAGAGTAACAATGGCAAAAGCGCTTTCATTAGGTGCAAAATTAGCCAGTAAATTAGGATATACAGATGAAGCATCAAAGTGGAAATCCGCATCAGATAACATAAAATCTAAAATATATGCAACCCATTGGAATGGATATTATTTTTATGAGTCTAATAATAGACCTGTAGATGGTGCAGTAATTGTAGGAATAAATGATGGTTATGATAGTGAAGATAATTTTTTAAATCCATTATCATATGAAGTAGCATCTACAGTTTATTATTATAATTTAGTATTTAGTTCAGAGTATCCAATAAATAAATTAGATATGTCAAAATATGGTATTTTATATGGTAGATATCCAGGAGATGTATATGCTGGTGGTAATCCATGGATATTAACAACAGCAGCATTAGCTTCTTTAATGTATAGAATTGCTGGACAATTAAATATGGAAAAATTGATGGACTCAGATACAAAATATATATGGACAAAAGCATTAAATTTAAGTGAATTACAAGAAGATTTAGTTGGATTATTTAAAATGCAAGGTGATGGTATATTAAATAGAATAAAAACATATATAGAACCTTATGATTTTCATATGTATGAACAAATAGATAAGAATAATGGTAAACAGATATCAGCATATGATTTAACCTGGTCATACGCAGAAGTTCTAAACGCATTAAAATGGAGAGAAAAAATATAATATAATTTTTAATTTAAAGACCTTTATTAAAGGTAACTGTATAAGAGCTTCGCTTTAAGTTATTTTGTAAATAATATATTTTTCTTTAAATACTTTTGAAATATATTATTGTAAAGGGAAACTTTTATTAATAATCATCATCATCTTCGTCAAAATTTATTTTTAAATATAATTTGATTGATTTATCTAGAATCTCTTCAAGTTTTTCTGTAAAATATTTGATACATTCATAATTTTCTAATATTAATTCTTTATTTGACTTTCCTTTTGTAGTACCTATTTCAAATTCTATATTTGAAAAGAAGTCATATATGTATTTAGGATAATTTAATGGTATATATTTCTTCTCAGTTTCTCTTAATTTCTCTTGAATAAAGATGATAAAATTAGTCGGTGATTTTTTGTCTTCTGGGCAACAAGATCTCCAATATTTATAAAAATAAAATATATCATTTGTAGATGTTACGTATTGTTTTTTTATGTATTCAAAAATATTATTTACAAATAAGCTATTATTTTGTAAAACTAAATCTTCATTATTTGCATTTTTCCAATTAATTAAATAAGGTTTATCATAATCAAGAGTAAATATACAATTTATTATATTTTTTCCATTAAATCTAGTAAAATTTTTTGATACCCCTCCTTCATCATCTAATTTACATACATTTTTAAATAAATGATTGTCATATACAGTTGTTATTAATGTCTCATTGTAATTTAACTCATTAAATTGCGGTTTTATATAACAATTTATTATATCAGATTCATTGTAGCCAATTAAAGTAAATTTTTTATTCATTTTAAAATTATCATTTCCATCGTATTTAATAGAATGACCTATTAACCAATTTATATTTGGATATAATTCATATATCTTTTTAATTATATATTTTATGTTTCTTATCTTATCATAATGATTTTTTAAATAAAGTTGGATTTTACTATTTTTAACACATTTACTATTGTCAAAAAAATATTGGCTACAACATTTTTTACATAAACAATTATCATGTCCTATAAAAATATTTTCAAAACTTTTAAAATATATATCAATTATATCATAAATATCGCTAATTGTGATACATGCATATTTTTTATTCTCAACAATTTCAATCATAAAATATAATATAATACATTCTAGAGGACATAATACAATTTCAGTATTATCTATAAGAAATATTTTCAATTTATCCTGCATATGAATTATCATATCTTTAATTATATTAAAATAGCTAATATACTCAGAACCTTTATTCGACATTTTCAAGATAGGAATAATTATGTCTTTTTTATTTTCTAATAATTTATAATATTTTTTTAAGGCGTCTACTTCTAAAACTTCTGCATTTGAAATTTTATATAAAATGGCCTTAATTTGTTTTTTAGTATCACTTTCAATCATAAATTTTTCTGTATTTATAATTTCTATTAATATGGTAATAAATAAAGCAGAATATCTAATATTATGATTACCCATATCAATTACTATTTTTTCATCATTGTCATTGTTTAAATTTTCATTAGAAACATTTTTAATAATTTTATTATAATATTCATCGAAGTAAAGGTTGCTAGATTCATTTATAAAATTATTGTATTTAATTTTATTAAATATTTTTATATCAGGATTTACTTCCTTATCATAAATTACATTATCTTTGTTGAATTTTTGCAATTTTCGATTTATATCATCATTATTTTCTTCATATCTAATATATAATTTTTGTTTCATTCTTGTTAATGCAACATGTAACAATGAATCATACACTAGATTATCTTTTGATTTACTAAATCTCTCTAGAGCACTTTGAGTAAACCCAATTAAAAACACAACATTTCTACCATCACCTTTTGATGAATGACAAGACACTATTCGTGTTGATTTATCTGATTCTGATAAATTTATAGATGTTCCTTCTTCTGATTTATGAAATATTGCATATTTGTAATATTTTTCTATATCGACTGTATTATTCCATTTATTCATATATTCTGGTTCATCTCTAAATTTATTCTGCCAAAATATATTAATAGACAAAACTAGAGCATCAACTAGAGGATTTTTTTGTGTAAATGGTGTAACAATTAAAAAATCTTCCGGAAATCTATTATTAATTGTAACTTCATTCTCATAATAATCCATAATTTTTTCAACATTTTTATTTACATTATCAGTATTTTTTTCATTTTCAATATTGATATTATCACCTTTAAAAAATACTAATGGACTGTCATCCTCAATATTTGTATCATTTTTATAAGGAGTAATCGATGGTAATTCGTACTTCTCAAATGGTATCATAAAATTAACAAAATCTACTAATTTGGGATGGATAAATCGTCTGCAAATATTTGTAGGTTCTAATTTAACTACATTAATGTAGGGTAATTCAGATTGAAGAAAAAATGTAAATGCATTTTCTTCATTGCTAATACTTTGTAATCTATCTCCTACAATTAAACAATCAGTATACTTATCCCTCATTATTCTTATTATAGCTTTAGCGTAACAATCTGGTGGGTCTTGAAATTCATCAATTACTAATAATGTTTCTTTATTTAGTTTTGGATTTACTGATGCATATTTAATAACACCTGAATCGCTGCTTTCAATATGACCTTCTATAATAGAGTTTATAATTCCTCGAAACTTGTCTAGCTCACTATGATTTTTATTTCCAATTGACCAAGTAAATGATTCTATTGTAGAAATAATACTTTGGCATTCTTCTCCCGTTATTATGTTGTTGTATGTTATAATATATTTTTTATTCTTTTCTTCGATTCTAACATTTTTTAAATGTATAAATCCATTCTTTTGATTTTCAAATTCACATTTTATCATATGTTTTGCAGAATGCTGTTTTGTTATAAAAATACTATTCTTATAATGACTCATCGCAGGGTCATCTAACATTTTAATTATGCCAAATGTCTTACCATTTCCTGCCCCTTGTTGTTTTATAAATAAAGAACATTGATGCGGATATTCATCATTCCACAAATCTACATTATTTTTTAAAGCCTCAATAAAATCCAATTTCTGTTTAGGTGTTTCGACATCTATCATATGCGATTTAACCATATTTGGGTTTATTTTGTATATTTCAGAATTAATATCAATATAAATATAATCGTAACTTTTAAAACTTTCATATTTCCAATAATCATTTTTAAATTCTAAAAAAACTCTTTTTGAGCTATTCAAAATATTTACAGATATATTTTCATTTCCATCTATTAACCAAATTATGCTGATACCATGTAAACTGTAATCACTCTTCCTATCATCAATTTCTGTTCTGTCGTATTTACTGTGCTGTATTTCTAAAATAGTTTTGCTATTTAATACCACGTCAGCCCTTCTTTCTTTTTTTTGAGTTGGTTTACACAAAAAAGATTGTTCAATAATTTCAAAATAACTCTGCCATTCAGAATGCCATTCTGTCATTGGATTACCTCCGGTATCCGATGTATTTTTATGACGAAAATGAGGTTTTCTTTTTTTTGAATTCACAGGAATTAGTTCATGATTATTTTGACACCTAAATTTGCCTTTATGACTCAAATTACACTCTTTAATATGAATTTGTTTTCCATCTACAAATGTATATTGACTAGAAAAATTTGGATTGCATAAGTTAGACATAATATATAATTATTATGTTGTTTTTATATCGTTTAAATTATTTATATTGTATACATAATGTGACCATTTATCGTGTCATAATAAACACATCCCACTAATTAGTGTCACTTGTTTGAGAAATGTTCTTAGCCTTCGGTTTTGCCTCCTTCTTAGCCTTAGGTTCTTTTACCTTCTTTGGCTTCGGTTCCTTTTCCTTCTTTGGCTTAGGTTCTTTTACCTTTGTTTCCTTCTTAGGCTTCGGTTTTTCTTTTTCAAAGAACTGTACATCTTCATAATTCAACTTTTCTCTTCGATTCTTATACATTGTCGAAATTCTTCCTAAGAACTGAGGAAACTTTACCATGCCTTTCTTATTGCATTTTGAAGTAGCTTTAATCGTATTTAACGCAACATGTGGCTCAAATTCCCAGTTAGTCATATTAACATAAGTATCAAATATATCTGCATCCGATAATGCATCAGCAGAATATGATAAATTTTCTAGTTTTCTTACTGGATTTGTTACTGCCAATGTATTATTTATATAGTTCTCTTGAACCATCAGTGGATGCAGTTCATTACATAGCCAGTAAGTCTCATATTTGCTGTCAATTGATTCGTCCATTGATAGAAGTTTTGCTGTCGTGTCAAATATATTCGTGCTCTGAATATTCTTCTTTCCTTTTCTCGAGCCAAATTGCAGAGTATTTAACACAAATCGAATATCGCCATTTGATTGCTCATATAGTTCTTTGATTTCTGACTCCTTTATCCTAATCTTTTCCGTTACAACTATATTATAAACTAGTCGATAAACATCTTGGTAAGTAGGTTTCGTCATCTTAAAATCAACGCAATAGTTTAGTATTGGCTTGATAGATTGGTCATAACGATTATCGCAAATGCATACTATTGGAATACTGCAATTCTTAATGCATTCTGTTAAACTTGATATAAAACCATAATCGCCTCCACAATCAATATCGCTTACCACTAAAACATTCTCTTGACCATCAAATGTCTTTTTCGTTTTTATCAAGGGTTTAATTACTGTATTCATATACTCTTTATCCCTTTCATCATCAAGTGATAAATTTATAGCATTATAATCGTGCTTTTTGAGTAGAAGGTCTAC